>Ga0307512_10003259_pt1 | contig 19134 bp, 20 predicted proteins | sample 14_EM_MG_FD_200267 | JGI IMG/M metagenome (GOLD analysis project Ga0307512, IMG submission 200267) | Populus trichocarpa ectomycorrhiza microbial communities from riparian zone in the Pacific Northwest, United States - 14_EM | ecosystem: Host-associated > Plants > Roots > Unclassified | place... | reverse complement strand
GGTTTTGCACCATCACTTGCCAAGTTTTGAAGATATCGAAAATTGGAGACCACCAAAAGATGCGCCATGCAAAGCTGCATAATTCACTTACCAAGCTCTGAATTCTCTGATCAATATTGGTGGACTTAATTGGGCAGTTCGCTTACAAAATCGTCGATTTTTGATGTGGTAAGGCCGTTGCCACGCAGACCTATAAAACCGGCCGGTTCCAAATATGGAACCGTTGCTAACACTAGGACTCGTGTACCTTGATGATATTATGATTCCCAGTGGGACCCTGGCAAAACATGTCGTACATGATCGAAAAGTGCGTACCTTACGGACAGAACACGGTCTCAAGGTGAAATGCACAAAATGTGCCTGGGCTTGTCAGAAAATCTGGTTTTACGCAGTTGACATTGACAATGACGGCATCCACCCCCAGGAACATCAGACCCGTTCGGCAATCGATTGGCCTCAACCTGCGAATAGTATGGATGTCAGAGGCTTCCTGGGGCTCACCAGTTTCTATAGAAAATTTATTGAACACTATGCTAACATTGCAATGCCATTGTGTGCCATTCGCACCCGTCCGAAAGGGAATGAGGAGGTTGTGCAGTGACATGATGAGCCGAGGAAAGTCAGGCACACTCTTTTCGCCTGGGACAGAGAACGCCAGCATGCTGTTGTCACCCTCAACTGGCACTCTGCGATGGTCCAGTCCTAGGTCTACCGCAACGCAAAGCCAACTATTCCCTGCCCATGAATGCGAGCTGGTATGCTTTGGGCGCGGTGCTCTCTCAGGTGCAAGACAAGACTGAGGTGGTACTGGGTTATTTCAGCTGTGAATTACATGATGCAGAAAGATGATACCTTGCATACAACAAAGAACTATTAGGCATCTGAGGCGGATTATTATGCTTGAAATTCCACCTTCACAGAGCGGAGCAACCATCTTTGTTACCCACGCACCATGCAACCTTGCTTTGGATGCTCAAACAACCACACCTCACCATATGTCTGGTGGATATCCTGATGGTCCTCCAAAATTTTGACCAGAAGATCAAGGACATCCTGGGCATCAATACACAGGTCGCGGACGCGTTATCTCACCATCCGCATTTCCAGTGGGAGCACTGCAATTCAATGCCACTGGAAGTTTGTGCAGCCAGAGAATGGATTGAGGATGTCAATGCGGGCTTAATTGATGTCAAATGGTTTGGGCCTATTGCATGTTCCTTTGCCAACCCATGCCCCGACCCCCTGCCATCCAATGCATCCCCAAAAGGACGCAAATTATAGGTGTCACCACAATGGTTCTATTTGGAAGAGAACGGCCTACTGTGGTTAAGTGGAGATTTGGAAAACAAACAGGTGGAGAAGAATGAAATGGCAAAGAAAAAGAATGTAGAAGAAGTGAAGATAACAATAAGGGCAAAAGAAAAGGAGGAAAAAGGAAAGGCAGAGATGGCAGCAGAAGGAGAGGCAGAGCAGGAGGAAGATGGTAAGGCAGAGAAGTGAGGACATTTGTGTATTCCAAGGGTGATGCAGCAACAAATCCTCCATGACGCCCAAGACACTCCAGCAGGGGAACCCTTCCCATGGACTGAAAGTACTTATCCATGGAAGACTAGTATTGCTGGCAGGACATGGGGCGTGATATGCAGCAATATGTAGCAGGCTGTATCTTATACCCTCAAACCGACCACAAGAGCAGGAAACCCATTGGCCTCCTAGAGCCACTTCTCATAGCCAAAGGCCTCTGGCAAAGAAGCGGCATTGACATCATAACCCACTTGCCTGTTACAAGAAATGGCCACGTGTGCGGGGGGACATTCGTCAACTACATGACAAAGGGAGCACATTGGCGAGCCTACAGGAAAACAATGGACATGCCACTCGTTGGGCACATATTCATCAATGACATCCTCCACCTATGCTGAATGCCTCAAGAGGTTGTATCAGACCGCTATGTGCACTTCACACCACACTATTGTATATCAGTTGCGATGATTCTGCCAACGAACCTGCTCATGTCTATTGCGTTCCATCCAGAAACAGATGGCCTCTCTGAGAACTCTAAACAGACAGTCATACAATATTCGCCTGCCTTCACTACTCAAGATCGAGCCAATTCAGACGACTACCTCCCCCTATGGGAGTATGCTTCAAATTTCTTAGTATACAGTGCGATGAAGAAGATGACATCTGAACATGATGTTACTTATGAGCCACCTTTACCACTAGACATAATTGCGGACCTCCAGCAGCCGCAGGCTGATGAATCAGCGAAAAGTTTACATGCCTGTGAATTTGTTGAACGATTGCAGTACTTTTTGGGAGTCTTCAGGGATCAGCTGCACAATGCTCAGGGTGAACAGGTGGCTGAGGCTAAAATGTCACAAGGCCCAATCGACCCCACCATCGTGGGTGGAGCAAAGGTATTTCGAGATACTAAGTATGCGCCAATCACATATGCCAACGTCAACCTAACTAGATGCAAACTGGTATATTGTTACATTGGGCAGTACGAGATCCTCTGAATATGCAGAAACACCATTGAACCAGACCTTCCAAACGACATGACTGTCTACAAAAGGGTCAACGTCAGCAGGCTTGGAGTTGTTGGCACAGACAATTCTAGGGTTGCCCGGCAGCCGACTTGTGCTCTGGTGCGGACAAGCCATGTGGGCACAAGTTATGTCGTCCAGTCAATCACCAATCACTGACCATGCTCTCAGGGAACCTGTTGGAAATATGAAGTGAAATGGGAAAGTCAGGACGAGACGAATAACATTTGGGAGCTGGAAGATTATATGGCCAAAGCAAAGGAGATGGTAAAGCAGTATTGGAAGGAAATAGGCATGTGGCCAAAGGCAAAGAGAAAAACAACACAGAAGAAGGTGTGAGAGGACTGTTTCCTTTTTTGGATGCTTGAGAGACATCACAGAGGCAGGTATGTTTTTTAGATCAGGGTGTTGTGTTTCTTCGAGAGGTTTCTCGAAGATGATTGAAGAAGGTAGTGATGTAAGTGGACAGCTCTGGTCATCATGAGGTTCGGCTCTGGAGGAGGCCCTTGTAGTAGTTAGTTCTAGTGCGATGTCAGCTCGATCATCAATAACATTCACTTCCATCCATACATGGAGGCTATTTGCCCACAGTACTGCTTAAATCAATGCACATCATTTTCAATATGACAGCAATCCAGCATTAATATGGCATCAATGAACCAGCTATGGTGGTCTTCTGTGCTATATTATTGCAAAATTAATATTCTGTCATACTCTAATTAGAGTGAGTACAGTATGAATAAAACAAAAAAAAAACAAATTGATATTGTTGCATATTCTGAAATACCCCACAAGTTCAGCCGATGTATACATTTATAAAGAATTCAACATTAATACAGCATTAAGTCGGCAACAATAAACGGGGCTTTTTTGGTATAGCAGGTAAGTACTTGAAATATAGTTCATCTTGCAGGCGCCTTGCAACATAGTCTGCAGCCAGCAATATTTTTCACTGGCGCGTTTCCACTACGCCATATCTAAGCCGTATGACAGACTACTTCTTCCACCGTCGATAAAGTCTGTCTGTGGAATGTTACTCTTAACTGTTGCCTTCCGAGTGACGTATTGTGATAGAAATTGTTAAATCAGTTGTCGCTTATTTCTGCCTCACCTTATCCACCATCGCACCACGAAAGCTACCATTTGTTGGCAGTTTGGCTCGGGTACTTTTATTTCAACTTTACGCTTGCTTATATTGCTGTCTATTCGGACGAAAGAGCTGCTTGGGCTTCTTACTAGAATTTCTAATAATGGACCCCGATTTTTTGCTCAGGTGTTTACCGTCGGACAGTGACACACTCCTCGAGGCATATCACATACTCTCTTTGCGCCAGCTGCCAGATTATTCACGGGCATACCGAGCCTGGCTCCTCGGACATATCCACAACGTCCTTCACTATGTACTCCGCGAGGAGTTCCCACTCCCGTACATTGCCGACGTTCTGAGGAATGCATCCCAACGCCTCACCACAGAATATACTCGCTGTAAGCATCATATCCGTCGAGCGAAGACTAGGGAGTTTTAGGTTACGCAAGGCTAATAATGTTCACTTTATAGTAGGGGAGAGCTCACAGGAGAACCATTTACCGTCTGGGAGATTACAGGCCCAGAATCGTAACACGGACTCGGAAGGCAGTGGACCAGGGCACAGTCTCAATCCATCGCGTATTTCAACGTCTGCCACCGTTATTCCCAGTCGTTGTTGGACCGCTCAAGACGCTCTCTACCGGTTTATAGTGATGGTGTTGGCTCGAGTTGTGGAATGCACCAACTATTCTCTATCCATCCTTGATTCCTGCTTCATCATATCGATTTCAGATGTAATATCGGATACGCAGCAGCTTAGTTCGGTTGATGACGAATATCGATATGCATTGATTGGTTTATTCATTCACACATTAAATACAGAGCACTTTAAAGATGTGCAAGACCATCAACTTATGCTGGGGCTCTTTGATGCAATAGCACGTCTCTCAGGCCAGTCAGGCAATTCCAATACAACACCAAACGTATTAGGCTTCAATCATACGCAGCAACGGGACAATCATTCATCCCCAGTGGCTGCAGACAGAGATTATTTGGTCGATAGTCTCCAGAATGTCATCGACAGCCAACGCAGGGCAGAAGCACCAGACCATATCGTCATGAATCTAATAGGAGAAGGAATTGCCCAGATCTGTCTTCAGGAGACATCAGAGTCCTCGTCTCATCATTCTCTAGGCAATAATGTCGCTTCATCCAATCAATCACCGATATCGTCCAATTTATCGCTCCGATCAGAAAGCCAGCACCCGATATCCATAAGTATTGAATTAGGTAACAGTCAACAACATAACACTGCCCCGGCTGCACCAGCCGGTCCTGTGTACCAATACCACTCTGAGATAGTGGGGCTTGAGACACGTATTAGCCAAAATCAAGCAGCCCTTGACGGATACTACTCTCAACTGAGTGAAATCATGTCCAGCGAACAAACGGCCACTAGAACATCTCGTTCGAGTTCTTCACACCGCCGGCGGTCTGAAAGTCGTGAAAGTCCGTCGGCGGTGATGACAGATACAGATTGGCGTCTGCCTCCTGAGGCAGACGGGATTCGTTCCCAAAGTCAGACTGGTGAAGGAATGAATCTGCGTCATTTGCAAGCTCGTTCGCAGCTTAGTGTTGTGCAACTTTACACATGGATGCGAGAAACTGCCCGAGATTGTCTTTGGCAAATGGAGAGATCTGTTTTTGACGATATGGCGTCCAGAGTTCTCTGGCAGCTTTCTCCAGGCCAAGTACGAGAATATTTAAATGCCCAGCCGTTTCGGAGTCTGCAACTGGAAGAAGCCAATGAGATTAGCTCTTACTTGAATACGTTGCCACCAGCAAGTATCGAAATGTCAACATGGATGCATTTGGTTCGGGCAGCGCCGGGGGTTAATTTACCACATGCTCAGGAAACGGAACCGATACCCAGGCAGACATCCAATGCTGATTTCAACTTGGAAAACAACACGCGCAACGAAGTGGAAAGGCGGCCGAATGATCCTTTGAGTCTCACACGATTGGCCCCACAGCAAACGGGGGATTCAGGTTATTTTAGCTCCGACCAGTCCGCGGACCTGAACAACTTAATACCGAACAATGGAGAAGATGCAGACATACTGGAGCCTGATGCGGAAGGTGGCCAGCTATCCCTGAGTGAGGATATCGCATCTGATGATGGCGAAACTATCCGCGGAAGACAATTTTATTTGTTTATCAAACCTTTTCTAGAACCGCCCTCCCTTATAGAAATCCGCGAAACGACTACCCAAGCGATTCTAGCGGCTTATGATAGCTATTTTCCGCGTCAACCGGTTATCCATAATATCACTATTAGGAATTATGACGGTGAAGATGATGCGTACATGATTCTTCATATTCGGTAAGTTTCTTTCATGCATCAACGGTTCACTACTAATATGTAGAGTAGAATTGAACTTGATAACGAAGATCTGCGCCGCATGCAGAATAGAGAACCTGAAGACTCCACGAGGGCCTTGGTTGACACGAGACAGATGGCAAGAGATATAGGGATGAGCGGACAAATGCCTTCGCCACAGGCGCAGGAGTATATTCTTAACAGAGCTTGCAGGGATTCATGGACTGGACGTGGCGTACCAGGACCAGACGCATTTTTATGGAGTTACTAGTAAGTGAATATTGGATTATTTGCATGGGTTGCGCTTTTTGATGACTTTTGCTTAAGTTACGGAGGCTAATGGTACTGTACGTACGGGGCGGTTATGTTTATTGGCGATTTTGTTCGGGTTATTAACGATGGAGGAGATGATGGTGTGGTGGTAATGGTAATGGTATGCGATATCACTTTTTGCGGTGATGAATTTTGCAATCGAATGAATTATTTCCTGAAATAGCGTGTCGGACAACTTTTAATATCGACGATTAAAACCGTCCATCACTCTATTAGACCCTACAATAGCAAGATACCTTACTTTACGCTGTAAGTTGCAAAGAATGAGTAGACTATCTGCACTGTAAATAGCACCACTTAACAGTATTCTGCTCCCATCCATTCCTACTGACTAAAATCAAAGTCTCCGAACACCCCATTTTATGTAATAATCTGTTATTGTCCAGAAGAACAAACTGCATTTGACTAATATGTAGTTAGATATAGGCATTCACCAGGACTCCTGGTTTTTATGCTGGGCTTACTAATCTTATCAGTCTAGCACTGTCCGGATACTTTTGATACCAATCGCTAGCTTGTTATACGTCATCAGCAACAGCTTCAAAGTTTTATTTTTATTGGATTGAAGTTTTGTTGTTGTTGTGGAGTATTAGAGAGTCTAGTAAGCTTGAAAGCTAGCTGAGTTGAATGTACACTGTCAGCTGGAGGTCAAGATTTTGTGGCAGACCAATGGCTAAGTTGGTGATAATTATTGATTATATTGTAGCTATAGTCTGAGAGATTGAGATATAGTCCTCTGGTAGACTACCATGCCAGTACTAGAAAACACTGCTGTCATAAAAGGTAGTATGTCCCTCTAAAGGGGTATAAGTGACTGCAATCAATCTTTCAGGATGGTGAGCCAAAAAACCTCCAAAGCCATCTACATCGCCAATTGTATTGCTCAAGTAATATGGGGAACTGATACCCTAACTGTTTTTCCAAATATCTAACAGAGGTAGCATTGGGGTTATTTTAAGGGCATGAGAGCGTTTGGGTAGTGCCACGACATTTGGAGGTAGGCTCATCGATGAGCTATACCCGTCATCACCTGCAATACCAAGAGTAAAATAATTCCATCGTATGTATAGGAATCACACAAATGTTCCGCGACTACAAAATGAAACAAGCCCCGATGCCAAAGCGTATCAAAACAAATACTCACGTACTACCAGGAGCTGTGTTGTAGGTGAAATACACTGTAGGATCGAATCTGGGCCTAGTAAGACGATGTAGGAGAAGGGAACTGTTGATGGAAATTTGGGCTTTCGGCCGAGAGCATCGACGGGCACCGTGTGATTGCTTGGCTTTTATATGGGCTGGCACTTTTAGTATAGGTTTCTTGACATCGTGTTCTTAAGTTGTTGTCTCCATTTCTTTTCTCTCCTTAGAATTCAGACGGCTGGCCAGTTCTTCACGCCCACCGCAACATCCACGTGTCAACGCGAACCACTATGCTACACTATATTTTTTGGTACCAATGTAAAAGGTGGGAGTAGAAAGGCGCTTCAATCGTTTTGTAACTCGACGATTTTGTTCCTCACCAAATAGGAATACACCATTGTTATTCGAACTTATTTCTACGGAGGGGATGCATATGCCCGGTTTAAATTTGTATAAGATCTACCTGCACAGAGATCGATATCGATGCGATTCAGTCCACCTGGGTTTGAAGACGATCTGATGAGGTGGAATATACCACATGGTACAAAATCTCATGCGAGATGTCCTAAGGCCATGTTCTAGAGCGCAAAGTGGTACGATACTATGCTACTCCATAGGCATCATATCAATCTCAGATATGCCGGCACAGACAGAAGTTGCTGTTTAAAGCAGTGATCCCAGTAGGTTAGTTCAGCCCGAAGCAGCTCACTGACCTACAATTAATGAGCTGCTACTAGAGCAGAACTACTCGATCTATTCTGGGCTGCTCAAAGGCCGCTTGAATTATTTTTCCAGGACGCTAGGCGGTTGCCGTGTCACGATTATAGACATATGTTACGCTCCCAACATTCTCTATCAGCGTATATAACTTGCTTTCCATACTCCCAAATCGGGCTTCGCTCTTTATGCTTCGTTGGTTGTAAGTTACCAATGGAGAGACTGTGGATGAGACAACTTGGGACACCCGAAAAATGTCCGAACTCTAACTTTAAACTCCATGACGTCATATTTCCGCGCCAGAGAGTAACCTTAAACGTCATAAACAGCATCATAAGCAGCGTCATTCACCACATCAAACACCACGTCATAATGAGCTGTAGTTCTGTAGCTCCACCTACTCCAAAGCCGCTCCGTGGAACGTAGTTTCCCTCACGAACCGTCATTGAACTGGCCGCCCGAACTTTAGGTCACCTAGTCTACTGGGACCACTGGTCTAAAGTATTCACCATACCACAGCCACACGATTCAGAACATACTTGACGCTTCTATGTACAGGACTTCTCTACTACGCTCAGCCATGTTCCACCTCCCCCTCAACACCCTCCTCCTCGCAAGCGTCTTAATAGTACAAACTGGTACGGAATCGAATACAGAACTCTATTGCACTGTGAAATACCAACTGCTTAAATCCTCAAACTGTATCGGTACGCCTTGGAGCGCATATAGGCGTACCGTTGGATTTATCACTCGAACTTGCGCAGCAGGGCTCCATAGGTAGCATGTGCATTCTGACAGGTTCAGGTGCTTTTAGTCCTACCTTGCTGCAGAGTTCTCAGTAGTCTGTACACCCGCACGAAAATCGCAGTTGAAGCGGATTCTTGTCCAAGGAATTTCAAGAGTGGACGGCAGGCTGCGCGGTATTGCTTACAGACATGCCGCTACCCGTAGGACACATTCTAAATAAATGGGATATTTTTACGGCTAGGTCTAACCTAGGGACATACACAGCCTGAAACTGTGTTAGGAATATGTTCCTATGCTACGTACAGGCGCTCGCCAGATACCCAGAAGGGAGAGACAGTGTGTATCAACACGTCTGCACGTATAAAGGGGCGGTCCCTCCCATCTCTAAATCCACACAACCATGCTCCTCGTCATTTCCATCTCCCTCCTTGTTCTCTTCCTCTCTTCATCAACTTCCGCCTCAACTCCAACAATCCCACGCCAGCTCCCAGTAGGGGGGTTGGCGATACCGACTCCGACATGTTTTGTAAACTGTAATAACGGCGGCTGCTGCCCATTGAGCCATCCGTGGTGCTGCTCAAGTTTTTTGTGGTGTGGTAAAACAATCTATTGTGAGTTTTTCTAGGGCAGGTTGGAAGAGGGAAGAAGGCTGATGAAAGAAGCGTGTATTGGCGTGTGAATTGAGTACAGGGGGCGTGAAATGGCTGAAAAAAGGTGGTTGGTGTTTGATTCATAGAAAGCAATGGTTTATAGAACCCATAGAATCGCAGCGTAAGAATCTTAACCATTTTCGAGGCTTATATAGAGACCTCCAAATGTTGGAAATCAGAGTCACGATCTTCCGATTGCAGTGATCACATTCTAGCCAATGCATAATGTAGAGCGTGTATCGTTTTCTGATGGTCAGTTCAGACACCACCAACCAACCCTTTACATGTTATAGACCATCACGAGGCACACTGCAGACTGACAGCTACTGAAGACCGTTACGTGCAACCCAGGTTGCAGGCATGCATAAGTGTGTTCTTGTCCCACTGGAAGTCAGACACATGATAAGATTCTGCACAGAGATCGGGAAGATATCAATACCTCCACAGATATAAAAACCCTTCATAAATCCATTGCCACGACCACACAACTACACGATCATGCTCTTCTCCATAGCTTTCCTCATTCTTTTCAACTATCCCTCGCAATATCTCCGACAATCCAACGCGAGCCCCCAACACGAGTCCAGGCAGCTGCGGCGAGTGACTCCTCATGCTATATCCCATGCAGAAATGGCAGATGCTGCTACAAGGAGCATCCTTGGTGCTGTAAATATATCGCATGGTGTGGTGCGACTTATTGGGGTGAGTTATGACTAGTGGAAGAAGGGGAGGATACTGATGAGACGTAGCGTGTAATAGCGTGTAAACTGAGTAGAGACGCAGGGAAGGAGACAGGGAAAGGACAGGAGTTAGTAGTTGTAGTGTAAACGTCTGTGTAAGTTACAAAGTACGGCATATGTACCTATTGAGGGGTTGGCTACTTCCGACCAGACGACTCAACCAAATCTGGTTCTGCGGGAACCAGCATGGTCACACCTGTTGTTGCCCACCACTCGTCGCCCACCACTCGTCGCCGTATAGGAAACAAATCTACCGCCTTACGCACGTAGAAATTTTACTACTCTGTTCCCAATTATCCATGCAGATGAGAACGTAGCGAAACGGATAGTCTCAGTCGTGGATGGCAGTGCGACTGTCGGACAGTGCGTGATATGAACCAAAGCGTGGAGTATGCGCTCCTATGCAAAATACTTTAGCCTCATGCTCTGGTAATGAGTATCTAACACTGTTAACTGTAGCCCTGTTGAATAGGTTGGATAGGTCTAGACATTATCCCACCAGCTCTATCGTAATCTTTAGAGTAACTTACTGAACCATGCGGCACCGTTGTTGCGACTTATATAAACCCATTGACAGCCCCTTGGCATATCCACATCCATGACCATGCTCTTCTCCATCACCCTCCTCTTAGTCTCCTCATCACTTGCCCTCGCAACAAAACCTTTGACAGTCCACCGGCAATCCCAAGCAGCGGCGCAGGCAACCACAACAAAATATTGTTTCATGCCATGCAACAACAGGGGGTGCTGCCCAGAGAGCCATCCTTGGTGTTGTTCGAATCCTGTATGGTGTGGTTCGACTATCTCTGGTGGGCCCCTCGGAAAGTATGGAAACCAAGAAGGCTGATAGGTGTAATAGCGTGTATAGGGGTTTGAATTGAGTGGATATGCGCCAGGCGGGGGTGGGCGAGATGATTTCGCTGTAATGGGATGTTGCATGCAATGGTTGCGGGAGTATGTTCGAGGGTTTCTGCTACTGTAAGGATTCGAGTTTTGGCTGGCGGCGAGAGGCGATCAGGATAGCTACGTCACGTTTTCTGCTTAACAATGATTCAATCCTGCGTCAGTTCTTCTTAAGTTAGGATTTACGAACCCATAAAGAACCAATGAAGTTCGCCTACACTCCACATAGCTGCATTTCCCTTCCACCTCCACCTTTGAATCATGCATTCCGACTAGCCGCTGAAGCTGGACGCGCGGACACCGGCATCGCCAGACGTACTGCATTCATCTTTGTGTCACCAATTAATTCGTTTTCGATGCCATTCTGTCACACAGCCGCAGAAAACTCACAGATTGCTGCAACAAGTGCCGTAGAGAACCAGTAGCCTTATCATCCTCCGGCATTTGGTCGTTGTGGGAGTCCGATAACACATTTAGGAAGGTAATTCCCGATTCGGGATCATAATAATAGTCGAGCTAATGTTGTTGCTTCAAAGTTGTAGAGTAGCAATGATCGGTTCTGTAAGTGTGCAGACAGTGATGTGCTATGGTAGGACGGTAGCAGACACTGTAGCTACGGATGGTTGTAGGTGTGTTGGCACCGGTGGTGGATTGTGAGACATTCAAATGGTATGCCGCTAAAACACCAACCTTTGTGTCAGCGACTACGCTCTCATCCCAAGGCCCCGACATTAACAGGGGTGCAAACGCAAATGGACCGAGCAGATTCGAACTGCTGCTTTGGGGTTGCGCTTTGGGTGCAAGCGATTGCACTACAAGTCCTTTGAAGTATTGTTCAGATTCTGATCCAGTGTCAAATATCTGAGTGGCGTGTGGCAGCGGGTAGTACTGGCACACCCGAAGATGTACCCGAGGTTCTCTGTATATATACCGAGTCTTTCTCCTTCTCTCTTCGTTCCATATCGTAGTCTATGCATACCGTTCTCCACTTCTACATGGCAACATCTGTTGAGATACTGATTGCTACAAGCTTGATTCTACTATCTAAGAGGGCCACAAGGCCATATATATACGGTACGAGCACGTACGTACTCATCTAAATGCAGAGACGGCTGAGCTCTGTCAGCCCGTCTCAGAACATCTCTGTCAGCCTGTATGAGAGCCAGCCCCATCAGCCCGTATGAGAGCCAGCCCCGTCAGCCCATATGAGAGCCAGCCCAACCAGCCCGTATAAGATCTATTTATGCAACACTCCCCCCTCTTGCTACGCTCTGTGGAGCAAGAAACAAACAAACAAACAAAGATGATGCGCAACTTGCGATTCCAATAGTAGCCTCCTTAAAACCCTGCATGAGAAGTGAGCAGGGAAAGAGTACTACCGTAGCCTGAGGATGGCCATCCATATATAAACCAAAAAAATCCGTATTCCACAAGACAATTGAAACAACCTTAAAACCTTAACTTGAGCTCCAATTAACTTCTATTACCATAAACCCAGTGCTTTCGTGAATTTTGTATGATTATCTTTTGTAAGTGCGTTCGTGAGTATATATGCCACATTTTCGTTCCTGTGTAGGTAGGAGTAGTTGACTATTCCGCGTTGGTGCAGATCTCGACAATTGTGATAGCAAACATCGATGTGGTTAGATCGAGCTTTGATGATTCCCGTGGTGATTAGAGTGAGAGCACCCTGATTGTTGCAGTTGATTGGCCGCGGTGGTGAGTCTCTCTGAGAACTGCGAATATCTTTTTGCAATTGGAGTAACCATTTCGCTGCTCTGGAGGCCTCCGAACAGGCGATGATTTCGGCCTCGAGAGTTGACATGCTGATGAGGCCTGGCTTCCGAGACTGCCACAAGACTGCCGCATTGCTTGCAAGAAACACATGGCCTCCCTGGGATTTGCGGTCCGTGCTGTTGTTGTTGTTGTTTTTTCATACTGTATGCAGTCTTAATAGAGTATGACAGGACCTGATCTCCCCTCCGCCTCCGGGCTAGCCAGCTAGATGGCGGAGCTCCCCTCCGCTACCCTTCATCCCCACTGACCAATGAAATCTCAATGAAAGACCAGAACAAAAAGACAAGAAGAAAAAGGAAAAGAAAAGAAAGGATACATGCCCGCAGCTGCCGCTCCCCTCACCTGAGTCTGCCTCCTTGCCCGCTCCATCCCTCCATTCACTTGGGCGGGAACTTCCCGACTTCAGTAGCCGCCAGCAAGTCCATCACCACTTGCACACACCCGACCCTAGAAAACATCTCAGAGATCTGCACGTGTTGGCATCTGCCCGCTTTCCAGCCCGTCGCTTTTTCCACCGCCTTCCATAGCATTTTTAGCTGGTCTCCCCACCGGCTGCAGTGGCGGAAGAGGTGTTCCCGCGTCTGGGCCGCCATCCTACCTCCGCCGCCGTACTACCAACATATGTCGTCCTCTCCATGGCCAAACCGTTTTAGGTAGACTCCAGTGGGTGCATGCCTGGACTTGGGTCTGTAGAACCTGGCGGGCAGCGATTTCACGCTTGTCATTGGGATAGATGTCGTGGCCCCCGCCTTGCCCTTGAGTCTGTAGCCGAAGTGCTTGCTGCACTTGTCGGCTTCCCACTGCGCTTTGGCTGCTGACCTTCCCTGGGAGATCCGTCTGGCCATATTCGAGGCCGAGGTGTATGGCCATTTTATCTCCATGTCCCCCCTTGCCTCGCGGGATACGATCGCCTGGTGGTCCGCTTCTTCGTTCCCGGGGATACCGGAGTGTCCATGGACCCAGTGGATCTCCATTTTGATGCCGTGGGCGAGGAGAGCCTGCGTGCTGCGATTGATCTGTCTTGCCAGCCGCTGTCCTGGGCGTGGCTCCAGATGTGCCGTCCGCCGAATGGCAGCCTGTGAATCACTAAAGACCGCCACCGTCTTCACCCCGTGTCTTTTCAGTGTTTCTCTCTTCTCCATCGGCACCTCAAGCGCAAGTCCAATCGCCCTCAGTTCAGCGTCAAAGACCTGCATTCGTCCAGTGCCCAGATAGCTGCGGCGGGACTTCCACCTGTCACTGTGCTTGCATACTGCTGCGGCTCCCACTCGGCCATCATCTGTGTGCGATCCATCTGTCCACTACATCCAGACTCCCACTTCTATGTTGGCCTCTTTATCTCTTGCCCAGCGCTGCGTGGCACTCTTGGCTGCAGTGGCTTCGTCCACTATGACGGTTCTGACCACTGACTCTTTGCCCAGGGCCGGCCAGCTCATGCCTTCGGTCATCCGGCCATGCTCGTGCTCTTTCTTCACTGCCCTGCATACCGGTGTCCCTGAAGAGGGGTTTTGGTGTAGTTTCCTAAGTATGTTGCTGCACACATTTGCTAGGCTCACTGCGAAACGCTGCTGTCTGGACTCTATGATTACTGGCGCAGGTGTAAGCCCTGAGCCTCTCATTAGTGCTCCCGTGGGGTCGTGAGGAGGGCGCCCCGGATAGATCTGGTTTGTCGATTGAGGAAAAGCTGGAGGTCGTCTCGCCTGCCTGCTTGACTGGGATCCCACCAGAGCTCGCCCCAATTTAGCGCGACAGCCTGGATGCAAGCTACCTGGACGGCCCTTACTCTCTCTGGTACTACCCCGTACGGCATTGTGAGGGTTCGGAGTCTAGGTTCTGCTGCCCTGGCTTTCTTCATGCATCGGTTGTGGTGCTCCTTGAGCGTCAGGTGTGCATCCATCCAGATGCTGAGCCAGCGTGTTGCCTGCCTGTGGAACTGTATGAATCCGTCGCCGACATTTTTCTTTGTTATCAGTTTTGGCCGGAGGTGTTTCTTGTGGCCTCATCTGCGTGTGAATTGTTCCGCCTCCGTCTCGGTGGTGTCGAACTTGAGCCCTCATCTGCCTGCCCATTCTATGGGTTTCCGCGCTGTCATTGGCCCTATCGGAATCCTAGTACCCCACGAGACTATTGACGATGTTGATGTTGATGCCAATGCCGATGCCGATGCTATTGCCGGTGATGTGTAGTCGATAACTGGCTGTAGCTTTGAGATACTGAAGAACTCTCTTAACAGCAGTCATATGGCTGGTGAATGGCCGCGCATTGTAGCGAGAAAGAGCTGTGACCGCACATGAGATATCTGGCCGAGTTGCAAGTGTTGCATACATTAGTGATCCCACGACTGCTTGATCGTCTGTGATATCTTCCTGTTCCAGTTCCTTCTCCCCCCGATCCTCGGCCAAGTCCAACTTCACATTGGGATCCATGGGCGTCGAGACAATGTGAGTATGCTCCATGCCGAATCGTCTGAGGATCGTGGCGATGTAGGCTTTCCGACCAAGACTGATTCCGGTATTATCTCGGTGGATTTCGAGACCGAGGAATTGGTGTGCTGAGACGAGGTTCGTGATCTTGTACTTCTCTGAGAGTTTCGCTTTGACTTCAATCGCGGCTTGGGTAGCAGCATCCGGTTCTGACATGGAGATATCGTCGACATACAGAAGCATCAGAATGCCGTCGCTGGGGAGATAGAGGTTGGGATTGGCTGAGGACTGCTTGAACTCAAGAGAGAGTAGAAAAGCATTGATGTCGTCGTGCCATAGCCGTGGAGCTTGTTTAAGGCCGTAGAGAGCTTGGCTGAGTCTGACAATGATCTTTCGTGCGTTGAGACCCTGGGGCCATCCTTCTGGCAAGGTCATATAGATGTCGTTATCATCGATTTCGGGGTTTAGGAATATGGTGACTACATCCAAGTGGTCCATATTCCACCCGTATTTCCCGATGAGTGAGATGAGATACCGAAAAGTGGTCAGCATCCCAACAGGGGCATAAGGCTCTCCGAAATCCGTCTGCTCGTGTTGCTTCATGACAAGCCGTGCTTTATACTGTGCGGACCCATCAGGATTGTGTTTAGTCTTATAAACCCACTTATAGCCAATCGGCTGAACTTGTAGTTGCCGTGCTTCCTGGGAGTTGAGAGTGGAGAAGGTGTTATTGAGCAGGATCGATGTGCTTTCTTCCTCCATGGCTCTCTTCCAGTGATCTCGTTGAGGGCTTTCCATAGCTTCCGCATTAGCGTATGGATCTCCAGTGGCTTCGGATGCCGTTAGTGCTTCTGCAGAGGCTGTATCTTGACATCTTCTGACACAACTCCCTATCGGCGGAGCTGGAGCCGAAGCTGGAGCGCGAGATACTTGCGGTACTTGGCTTAATTTCTTGATTGCTGCAGCCGAGCGCCAGGCAGTCTGATCCTCTCTGCGGAGGCGCCGGCTGTGGGCGATGTTTTCTGCATCTGCTAACGAACGCTGGGCAGTCTGATCCTCTTGGAGGAGGCGCCGGCTGTGGGCATTTTCTGCTTCCTCGTCAGGAGCTTCAAGCATGTGAGATCTGGATCTCTTACCTATCTGCGTAGGTTGACTATCTTGTCCTCGGAGAGGCTCATCTCCGGTATCTATTTTCTCAACATAGTCCTCATCTTCTGGTAATCCAAATATGTCGATTCCATTGCTTCCATGCTGACACAACATGTGTGCATTTTGTTCTTCGTCACAGATGACTTCTGATTGGGCTTTCATCATCTGGAATTTGGGATCCCATATCCTCCACAATGTCTTTGAATCGTGTGTGTCGCCTACCATCATGCAGGGTTTTGACCATGGGCCGAACTAGCCTTGGCAGCGTTGAACTGCGGGATTGAGTCTACTGGAGTAGCATCCGAATCGACGTGGGTTGTGAAGAGAGGCTTGATATGATATTTCGTTGCCGTCAGCATCGTGTGTCAGTTTGCCAAATCCATGCAGCATCTCGTATGGCGTTTCGTACGGTGCTTGATAGCCATCGTGGTTATATTATCTTTTCAGGCCCTCATTTGGTGATCCATGATGGAGATAGACTGCGGCATTGACTGCTTCTCCCCAGAACTGAATGGGAGCCTGGGAGTCAATCATCATCAGCCGAGCCTTTTCAGTGATTGTACGGATCATTAGTCCTGCAACACCATTCCGATGATGTGCATATGGAGGGCTCGGCTCGTATGTATTACCGCGGGCCGCGAGGACATATCGGAAGGTCGTATCGTCGTATTCTCCCAATTCATTATCACACCAGAATCGCTTGATCTCGTATCCCATTGAGTTTACTCGCGCCTGGAATGACTGGTAGGCGGAGGTGCAGGTCACGGCTTTCTTATTTGGGAGCAGCGATACGGATGTTTACCTCACATAGTCATCGATGAATAGTATATGGTATCGATTGTCTCCAAAGGTCAGTATAGAGAAGGGAACACACACATCCGAATGTACAAGTTCAAATGGCTTCGTAGTGCGCATGACTGGCACTCGAATGAACCTTTGCTTGTGCTCGGCCTGGATGCCGACTGTGCACATTGAATCAGCATGTGTGTATCCACCAATCAGAGTTTCGATGGCTGTAAGATTTATATGGGCTTGTCGTCGGTGCCATAGTCTTGATTCGAAGATTGTGAGAGACTTTTGAGTGGACTTAGTTTTTGCTGCGGTAGGTGTTCTTGGAGGTGAGCTTTCTCTCTTTCTCTTTTTCCCGTTTTCGGTAGTCGATGATAGAAGTGCAGTTGCGGGAACTATGATATATATGCCATGGATTAGTTTTCCGGCGAGGGTGCAGGAAGATGGCGAAGTTATGGAGCATTTGGAAGATATAGAGCATTGTCCGTTCTGAAATATAGTCGTATGCCCGCCCAAATCCAATTGGTCGATCGATAGAAGGGAAAGTTGAAAACTAGGAGTCTGGAGGGCTTTGACTTGATAGCCCTGTATAACCTTGACGAAACCATAATGCGTGGCGGTGACTGAGTTGTTGTCTCCAAGTTCGATTACTATAGGAAGTGAGAGCTTTTTGAATGTTGAGAAGCTGCTGTGGTCATTGCCCATGTGGTGTGACACTGTGGAGTCAATGACCCACTTCAGAGCGGCGTCGGCGGCGTCGGCGGCGGCGGCAGTGTGAGCACAAGCAGATAGTCCGAGTGTGTCGCAGTCTCCAGTCGAAGCAAGAGCTGCTGCAGCAGCGGCCATTTTCACTCTGCGCATTTCCTTTATATGTTTGTAGGACACGCAATCGACTTTGACATGACCTGGGAGCCCGCACTGGTAGCAAATGCACTCGTCGTTTCCTCCATTGTTTCCTCCCTCCTGAGCATGTTTCCGCTTTCTGCATGCATCTGTAGTATGGCTGTCGATTTGCAATAGGTGCACTTACTCTCGTGACTATCTCCACTTCCACCGCTTCCACCGCTTCCACCACACCCACCGTGTCCACCGCGTCCACCGCGCCCACGGCCTTGAGCTTGGCCTCGGCCACGGTAGCCGCCACACTGGGAAAATAGGGGGGCCCCTGTGGACGCGTCTCCAAGTTCCTTGGTAAGGCCAGTTGTAGTTTCTACTTCTAGGAGGTCATGCATGGCTTCATCGGGTGTGGGCAAGGGTGTTCTATGCTTCAGGACCATTGCATCAGCAACGACCCTAATTTCTGTCTGAAACACCCGGGTGTTCCGGACGGCTCTGACGGCTCTGACGGAACCTCGTACGCTCTGACGGAGAATTCCACGCTACCCGTCGCCCAGGCGACGGGGCGCGTTGCATACGTACCTCCTTTACTTTGTGGTGACGTATACGCATCATCAGAACGACACCTGTGTTACACTCTTCGCAGGGGCTGCTGTTATGCTGAAGCCATTTACACAACGCCTGGCGATCGACGGCAAGCCTGGGAGCACCTGGGAGCGCCGGCCACAAACCTGGGAGCGCCGGCGACATGTCTGGGAGCACCTCGAATCACAGTCATGTATTCAGTTGGTATTCTCATCTATGTATCTATGTATCTATATACCTACCCATCTACACACGCTATATCTGGACTGGCTGCGGTCTGCCGAATATATACTCCCCGTCACCCTGTCCACCTCCGTTACCCCTGTATCTCCGTACAACCGCCGTCGCTCCTTGAAGATATACTT
>Ga0307512_10003258_pt1 | contig 19134 bp, 24 predicted proteins | sample 14_EM_MG_FD_200267 | JGI IMG/M metagenome (GOLD analysis project Ga0307512, IMG submission 200267) | Populus trichocarpa ectomycorrhiza microbial communities from riparian zone in the Pacific Northwest, United States - 14_EM | ecosystem: Host-associated > Plants > Roots > Unclassified | place... | reverse complement strand
GTCATTTTCCGGCTGCGAGGTAATCGCATTTATACACTTTATACATTGCGTAAATGGGATATACAGGCCTATGCAGACTACATGAGATGAGGGTTGTAAAACACAGGGGGGGGAGATAATTTATGAAGACAAAGGTGGTATCAAAGCGAAACTGAAGAGTAGTCACGTGTGATATGCATACGGGTGTCTCACCAGCTCGTCGTATAACTCAGTCGGCAGATCACGAACAAGGGTGACAGCGATGCCAACAACTGGGGAGGCTTCTAGGGGAGGAAAAGTGCGCAGCAGGCGCATTGGTCTAATAAGAGCGAGATGAGAACCAGATCATAGCGGAGGAAGACAAAACGTACGACGACGAAGTCATTACATCGTCACGGATAAGGAGTAATTGTGCGATTACGCAAAGAACGTTAAGGTGCACCCCAAAGGCCAGAAGAAAATCCCAGAGCCGGAGAACCTGGTCGAGCGGTGGGGTGCAAGCACAAAGCGTGAGAACAGCTAAATTTTGGAGATAAGAGATTATCCCATAACCACAGCGATAGCACTTACAAGGAAAAGCATATAATTCGGCTGAAAGGTTCTTTGAGCGCAGATAATTGAACAACTCTGGGTCGACGATCTTAAGACATCGGTCGAGAAGCTATGAGTGCGCAAAATTGTAAGAATTGCAGCCAATCTCGATCACGGTGATACGAACCCTCAAACCACGATGGACACCCTCGAGGGTGGGTTGGACATAAAGCGGACAGGACTCTTCTATGAATTTTGCGAAGCAGAAGAATGCTTCCAGTTCCGAAGGCATGGTATAAAGGAATGGAGCCGCTAGAACATTCATGCCCTGCACGTAGGTGAAGCCTAGCTGCTGAGACGACTCTTGTCTGTCTAAAGGGGGGTGAGTTCCAGAAATGGGGAGTGGTCGACGATGCAAATTACCATGATTTCGCCATACGAAGGCGTCAAGAAGACGGACAAGCATGTCCTCCCGAACTCGTTCCTTGAAACCGCGATCGGTAGCAAGGGTACTGAACAAATATTGCGGAAACAATGATAACATCGATAATATCAGAGAGTGAAAGATGGAATGCACAAGATCGCTGCGCACCGGAAGGTATCATTGCGAATCTTCTCCCTCACTTCGCAGGGTCCCCTCGCGACATATTCAAGGAACGTCGCAGCAGGCAGGTCATTAACCCTAAGCAGGATTTTCCAAATCCTGTATCGCAACGTAGGATCCTGCAAACAAGAATAAAAATTCGCATGGGGGCAAGATCAACACATTAAACGCGCAAGCAGGAGAGGGCTGAGCTCAAAGTGAGTACGTACAGCCCTAGACGGGATGCCCTCGATGAGAATGAGCCGACGAAGCTTCTTCACGCTTTCCTCCACATCGTCTGGCGTTCGCGTTTTTGACGACAGCTTCGGCTGTGAGAGAATCTTGTTGAAGGAATGCGCGGTGGCGGCCAAATCCGCGGCCTCGCCCATAGTCGAATTTGCTCGTCGGCGACTTGGTGGTCAGTTAGCCTCTTTTTTTTTTTGACAGACAGAGGGGGGTTGCCAAGGATTGGTTGTCGTGAGAAAAATGAACCGCTTGACCACGTGGTAATTGATCGCCAGACCAAATGGTCTTGTAGCGTAGTTAACGTTTCACGTCACATCTGATCGAGACCAACCGCCGATTAAGGGCAGGGTCAAATTGCTCAGGATTGACTGATTCCCTGCTGTGGTTCATAACAGCTCCACCACCGTAATTCCGCTCGATGCTTCGTCCACGAACGCCACTTTGTTCGTCGAACCCTCAACGTGCCGTTACTCGAACAACGCATGTGGACTGCGGTACTCCTCCGTCTAGTGGGCCGAGCCTAGCCTCATAAAGCAGTGTTTTGTCAGGTTTTGTGAGGTGGTTCCAAGCTCCGGATTCATGTTACATTCAGATAGATCAACGCCAATTATTCCCGGAACGGAAAAAATGCAATGCGTTACGTAGACCATGATGCATGATGGCCTTATAAGTATCCGAACCAGACTCCATCAAGACCCACTTAATCAACATCGCCAACGGGCCTTCTGCTTCCATATCTTGACTGTCACCACATGTTTGAAGATAAGGGATGTCTTTGAGCGGAGGATTCTCTGGGCTTGTTGTCCACCTGGGTCTTCAGTACGGAATGAGGGATGACATGGCTCCAGAGGGTAAGAGGATGGGGAGGAACCCAAGAGGTTTCTAACCCTGAGGATTGCCCACATACCTTTGTCTCATCATCACGCAGAAACCCCGTGTGGGGGTGATGTCTACGGGCACGCGGTTGAGAAGAAGCTTGTCGCAGCTGTTCTCTTTGTCACTTTTGTTCCGCGGTCCTTGATGGTCAACTACGGAATCGATTTCCAGTGTATTGGTTCGCCAGAGTAAGTAACATTCCATGAATCCTACCTTGTGTCGCACGAGTATTAATGTAAGATACTCGAGAAATTAGATATCGGCCACTCACACATGGGCTAAGTACGCCGGCAGAGTACTGAACAGGTGTTCATCTCAGCGAATGCAGATCGTTGTCGCATTCTGTCATATACCAGCAGTAAATTGACTCTGCAAACAGCAGCGCAGATCTCTATCACTGACATCCACCGGCCCCTCCGGCTGCACGCAACGTTAGGGATGCAACGGGCTTACCGAACACTGGTGGAATTACCATACCACACTTGTTATCTGGTTCCCTTGACGCAAATTTACATGTATACCCAGTGTCCTCAACAACCCCCGATTTATAATTGGGGCTTGCTTCCAGGAATGGATCAGCCAACTTCTGCACACTTCTACACCCATCCACACCACTGAGTTGATAGTGGGTCCCGAAGTATCATTATTCCATGGCTGTCACCGTGACTGATGCTATCATCGTCCTACAGGCTAGCCATTCCGCTCACGCACCATTTACTGTCACCTGTTTGAAAGACTTCAATTATTCGACAATATATTCCAAACATGCGCTCTATTTGCACCTTCATTGTGATTGGCCTAGCTGCCTTAGCTATCGCTGTTCCAGTCCGGTATATCTTCTACGTGTTATGCGACGAGACCTGGTCTGTCATACTGATGAGAGTCGCATTCGTAGAGAGGCACAAATCCGCAACAACGATGTCGCTGATTATTTCAAACTTGACGAGAACCAGAAGCGGGACAACGATGAGCTCGACAACGAGCCCGACTACTTCTACTATGATGATAACGAGAAGCGCGGCGAGGGCGGCGGTGAGACCGACTAGTGTTGGCCATAAACGCCATGAAGCTCGGAGCCGCATTGGTCGCGGGCTCGAGGAACCCGACTGAGGACATTCTGATGACGGGTTCTGGATTGTGAGTGGATAGGAAATGAAGGCGGACATTATTGCGGAGCCGAAGGTCGATGGAGGGGTTCCACCTATGTGTAGGAATAGGAATTCGTAGTAGATGCATCGATATCTTGTCTCGCCACAATCTGTGGTGAGCTCAATGCATAGCGGATGACATTTTTCCATTCCATTAGTTTTCATTTACAACGGCGAGATTGATCCCCGTATTGATGCAAGCTTAGGGCTATTCAATGAGTTCGAGGCTGAGCGGAGTGTATATATCACATCCTCGGATCTTTCGCTACGCGCAGGGTGCTGGTTGCCTTGCCTTGATCTTCTGATGGCCTACTGTCCGCACTCAGCGGTAGTACAGTACTCACTAAGAGAACTTGAATTAAGCAGTATACCTCATTAGTGAAAGTTATCCGACAACTCTTCAATATGTCACCAACAAGGTTTTATTCTTCAAATTCTGTGATCCAAATGCGCTGGTGTTTAATGCGAACGACAAGAAATCCAGGAGAAGGTCGGGGAAACAGAGATTGAGAAGTTCAACTTGTTGCGTTTATGACTACTGACGGCGGTTGACCGAGAATTCCTACACGTGACCACGTGCTAAGTTAGCTGACTTCTGTATTACATAGCGTAGTTGGCCGTATTATGATCACTCACTCACCAACAAATCCGGAACACCGGGCCACAGGAACACGCCCGACTCGGTCCCAACGCGCTCTTACCGTTGCTATTCGCACAATGGACGTGCCGTTCATATCTTCCGGAGCCCTGAGTCGTGCACATTATGTCCTTGTTCGCAAGGTTGAGCTCGCGCAAACTCCTCAGCAAGCTGACGACTATCTCCTTGAGGAGGTCATCGCCCTCCGCGATCGCCTTTCGCGTCCCGGATTCTCTTCCGTGGGTCCAACACATTCCTTCTCGCGAATGACTTTTACTGAATATCCCAGATTACATAGGCCCAGTGTCGAGAGCATCTCATTCTTCTACTATATTGTTCCATGAACACAGTAGCCGGACTCCCTCCTGGTTCGCTAGAATTCGCTCTCCCACATGCCGTGAACCTGGCGGAAGCTGGCTCCTCGATCGAGGAAAGGAAGGCTGGTACGTTTTGCGCTGCCTCAATCCACCTCGTGTGCCCCAGCTCGTGCCAGGGTATCTTTTTTGCTCCGAGATTATGCCCCCGCGTCATGATCTGAAACTGATGCTCGTGAACACACTTCGTAAGGTACGCAGCTTTTCTCTAACAAAGTGCACTGGCTCAAGTTGCTTTAGGACCTCGAGTCTGACTCGGCTATGCGCATAACCCTTGCGTTGAACTACCTCATCCAGTGCCCAAGCGAGGACGTGATCCCAGCTGTACAGGAACGATTGCATGCTTTATTATCTCACAAATCGTGCGCCGTCCTCCTTTCACTCGTAGTTAATGATCATAATCACGCCTTTAAAAGACCGCATATACGCAGACGGGCCCTGCATGCTGTTCGCTCTCTAGCAGAATGCGATCCCTCTATGCTCCGATGGTTGTCGCCTGATATCTCAAGATGTATTCGTGATAAAGACCAAACTGTCGTGGGAGCTGCGCTTGCTGTGTGCGACAGTCTACATGAGGTTGGTGTATGTCGCAACGTCCTGGTCTTGTGCACAATCTTACGTTCCTAGAATGGATTGCTGGGCCCAGATGCCCTCGTTAACGTCAATCGGGCACTTCTCCACTTTGGAAAGTCTTCCACGAGTTCGCCGGCAGCGGCATTAATAGTGCGAAAGGCACTGAAACTATTCACTATTGTTCAGTAAGTCCTTACAACCTCAGTGGAGCAGGCTGGACAACATTCGAGAGCAGACCCTCCACAGAAGTGTTGAAAGTCATTGTTGGACTTATCAAACGATCTGCTAACAACACGAAGGTCCACTGTAAGTACGCCTACGATATCTGTTACCTGACAAGATGCGAACTGACGTCTTCATAGTCCTACTCTACGACGCTTTCTCAGTCCTGAGAAATACCCCTACTGACATACTGATACCCTTTACGGCGTCGAATGGGTCCCCCGTAGCTCACATACGCCACCTGCTCTCGAATGATACGAGTGACCAACACTTGTTTCTCTCCTGCTTGGCTTGCGTTCCGCCGGCCATATGGGCGGGTACAACGCAGGATATCCCTGCAGTTCTCGAAGTTTGGGAGGTCGACCGCGTGATGCAACTGCTGTCCTCTCCCGATCCTGCCATTCGATTAAAAGTGCGCCACCTACTCTTTTCCCTTAGCACGTCCTCTCAGACGGCTCTCAGACCCTACGCATTTTAATAGATGTTGACCCATCCATCGTCGAAATGTACTTTTCCCAAAGACTAGAGGGCCTGAATCCCTCTGCGGGGTCGTACGAGGACGAAGTGCTCGCCCTGCTCGAAGTTATAAAGATCCTCGCGGGTGACGACGCTGAACTGTATGCAAGATCGGTGAGGGATGTCTTATCGCCTACAGGGGCTGGGCACGATGCACGACGGAGTTCCCAAGTTCTTGAACGCGCAGTGGAGAATGTGTTGTCTTCTCTTCGTGACGGTGCTTTGTTCGCTCACGTCGGATGGCAAGCAATTAACTGACTTTGAGCGGCTCTGTCTAGGCGAAGCCTCCTTTGGAGAGAATGTCGCAACAACGTTACTGACGCCGCTCACGGAAGGAGAGGCAGAGATTTCCTTCAGTCCTACTCTGATGGTCGTGCTAACGGCCCTGGTCTGCGAATACGCCGGGCGCGTTCCTGTGTCCCCTCTTCAGCTGCTACGTGGGTTGAGCAAAAGGCTGATTTCATACTCGGGTCCGTGCATTTCGATGGTCCTTCTTCACGCCTACCTCTTATTAACTTTTCTGCAGCATCTATCCAGGAAGCTATTCTTCTGACGATGATACGCCTAGCAGCCGAATGCCAAAAGATCCCCCCTGAACCAATCTCAGATGTCCAACATCTCAAGGGCATATCAGGTCGCCATATATCGCGTGTTCGTTTCTTCATCCACGCCTCCTGCTTAGCGTTAGCCTCATATAACGAGAAATCATCAGAGATGTTCTCAGTTTGAAGACATGATCAGCAAGCCAGATGACTTGAGGGCTGCTGTCGCGAACAGCCGTTCCCGCTCAGTGAGGACCATTCATTCGAGAGACATCCATAATATTGACACACTGAATAATATCCCTCTAGCTTCCAGACTTTCTCCTTGCGCTCGAATCAAAGCCACCAGTGGTTCCTCGTTCGCCTCGCCTCAATTCCTCCTCACGTACTACATCGCGATCATCGCTCAGCGGAACGCATCAGAAGCTCCGGTATACAGCCTACGAACCTCCACCACCCGCCCAGCCACGTCGTCCGCGCGGTGCGAGCAGCGCGCGCTCCACGTCCTCTTTAGAATCCTGCGATGACCTTTCGCGGACTCTAACGGCTGGAGACTTGGCCATTGCAGCTGGCAGTCCGGAGCTGCGTGCGCTCTCACCCGTTTGTATTCCTCACACTTCTCTTCAGGTGATGGTACGATACGATCTAACGCTATAAACAACTACAGCCCGCGCAAAGCCCGCCTATATCTCCAAATCCCAAACCAGAGTCCATCAATCTGCTTGTGCGTGTCCTTTACATGATGAATTTTGATGCTCGTGCTCATTTTATGACACAGAGTCCCCGCACTGATTTGATCTCACTCGAGTCCCCCTTCATCGCTGAGCTCAATGCAGGCGAGGTAACAGCGCCTGAGGCAGGTGACGAGAATCAGGACTTCGCGGGCATCTGGGATGCAGCGACGGCGTTCTCTGCGCGAGGATGGTGCGATGGGACTTTGGATGCGGTCGTGCGCCGCCTGCAAAGCCTCGGGTTTCCACGGGGACTTTCTGTTCTCCCCGCAGACCAGCCGCCATTCGAAGGTGGGGTCCTCCGTTGGCATATTAGATCACCATGGATCGGGTCTAATTGGCACCGCAATTGTAGGTGATCTGAAGGTCTTGATTCTCGGAGATCTGGATGGTCGTGGACGAGCAGTATTGAGATTGCACGAGAGTCCAGACAACGATGAGGACGGTTGTTTATGGCGTATGCGGAGTGAAGATGAAGCCGTTCTTGGAGCTGTAAAACAGGTCCTGGCTGGATAAGGGAGGTGGAGAGTTTGTACGTCGAGACTACGAAGGGTGGGAAATTTTTGTCGAATCTATTAATATATTCTATCCTACGCAAGGATACCGCATCGGGAAGATGACAATCTGTTCAACAGCTTGGGGAGATTATCTGACCTTGATGGTGCAATATTGTGCTAGGATCCTATTTTGACAATTGGTTGGTGGCCGTGTTCTCCTGTACCGTAAAGATCTGGCCCGAGGCTAGAGCGGGGAAGTGGGGAGAGGCTGGAAAGGATGGCGGCGAATCAAAGGATGGTCCTTCTCAGTTCTAGTAAGGATGTCTTGGGTCACCAGCCAGTGTGTCGTTCTATCGCATATTAATTACGAATGTTTGGCCCGCGGGCCGCTTCGCTTCCATCACACGTAGTCTTCAAAGTCAAAGTCGCATCTTGAAGGCCAAGTGTCTTGGCACCTGAAAGTGGCGGGTATGGGCGTCGCTAAGGTAGCTGAGCCTGTTGGGCCAGTGAAGACTGGCGGACAGCTAAACCGTCAGAAGGACAGCACGCACCGGGCCCGCCAGCATAAGGAAGGTGTCACGTTCTGGAGAATCTAAGAGCCGTTAGGTGAGACTGTGCATTTATAAATAGAGAAGAGACGTACAGAAGTCCAGAGATAACGAGGAGCGAGACGAAGGCCAGACCGAGAGTGACGTCAATGTGGATTAGGAATACAATGAGACCGAAGTAGAATAGAAAGACGGATAGCGGGAGAAAGAAGTGCAGAAGCGCCACTATGGCTGACGGCCGGGACGCATCGGGACCCTCGATGGCTTGTGATCGATGGTGGCGTGGATCGCGCGAATCGATGCGAGGTGAGTTGTAAAAATAGTAGCGGAATGCCCAGCGCTTGAGACACCACCCGAAGAACGTGCACATGAAACTCAAGGTTAAACTGATTGACCATATGACATTGATCCACACCGAGACACTCGGCCGAAACGACATGGGTGACGGGGGAAGGACTGCCGGTTGTGTATCGTTATCAGTCCCGTTGAGATTGAGCATGTCCATAAGGTCATGAGACATCTGCGCAACCAGAAGGGTATCTGCCGCGACGGGGCCGCATAACATCTTGCTGTTACCCCCAGCAATGAATACCAGTATCGTAGCCGAGAATAGTCCAGACTGATTTTTTTTTTTTTAAATGACAGAGTTCCTTTCATAAACTGGTGGAAAGGGGGGAAGGGAAACCACGCACAAATACGAGGAGACCATCCTTATCGTCTATCCAATCTTCCGCCAGCTCCTTCCTACTTCGCACATCGAGAGATAAAATAAAAGGGAAGAGAGGCCCAAAGAATGAAGACGGGTGACCATTTCGAATCGTTCCTCCGTCCATAGGTCGCCAGAGACGCAGGTGAACCCACGTCGACCCGGACATCCTCCGAGAACAACGTTCCACTGATGATCCCTGGTTACATAATAATCGATGTTGGCTAATCTAAATGGGGCAAATGCAGGCTGTGCAGCTTCCGAGCGAGCGATGCCCTGTTGAGATGTGACATTATTCCAGTTTGACTCACTGCAGCTCGTCCTGCATAAGCACCGTGCAAACTGACACTCGGCAATCCATGCATCGCGCTCGTGGTTGTGAGACCCGTACGTATATTGCATTTAAAATGGGGCGCAGTGCCTAAATTACAGCTACCAAATACGACATCTGCCAGGCCATGATAGACAAAGTTTCACTCGATTCAGACCGCGTCATCAAGATGCACTCAATCGAGTTCGAGCTCGTCGAAGGCGCGAGCCAAGAGATGGAGGACCGTGACCGGATCCGAGTCCTCTGGCCTGTCCTCTTCGAGGGCGCGAGCCAAGAGATGGAGGGTCGTGACTGGATCCGAGTCCTCTGGCCTGTCTTCGTTGAGCGCGCGAGCCAAGAGATGGAGGACCGTGACCGGATCCGAGTCCTCTGGCCTGTCTTCGTTGAGCGCGCGAGCCAAGAGATGGAGGACCGTGACCGGATCCGATTCCTCTGGCCTGTCCTCTTCGAGGGCACGAGCCAAGAGATGGAGGGTCGTGACTGGATCCGAGTCCTCTGGCCTGTCTTCGTTGAGCGCGCGAGCCAAGAGATGGAGGACCGTGTCTGGGTCCGAGTCCTCTGGCCTGTCAGGATTAAGCTCACTGTCACACGGACATAAATGAATTATGAGGGACAAACTCACGGGTCGTCGGCGCGCTCGGCCATGGCGTTCAATACTGCGACCATCTGCGGACTACAACCTAAATGAGCTCGCCGAAAAGGGCGGACGAAAATGAAAATGAGAAATACTCACGAGACATCACGCTGGTCCATCTCGTGGCCCACAAGCGCTGCCCACTCTTCCCCTGACAACCCCGAAGTGCGCCCTTCCAACTCGGCAATGTCCCGGCTCTCAGGAGCATCGGCCGTGCGCTTTGAGCTGCCGCCAGGATGCGTGAGGCCAATAGTAAACGAGGGGGGAGGCGTGACACATGGGGGATGGATACATATGGTAGGATACATGGGGTAAGGATGAGACGAGGGAATGGTAATTTCTGGATTGGCTATGACGTCTCTGCGCCGCTCTTCATACCGAGTTGGGGCAGACAGAGCAGGGGATACAGAAGATGCAGCGAGTGCAATAATAGCGAGATTCTTGTAAGAGGGCATGTTTAAAATTTGTTATAATCAAAGAGATCCGAGTAGGTGTGAATGCAAAGAGTGAGAACAAACTGTGTGGGCTGCAGGGCGTTAGGACAGCCTGCAAGCATCACAAGAGAATCAGGCTAGGAACATACCAACCAGTGCCTTGAAAAGAAAAATGAATGCTGAGCAAAGGGCTGAGAGAAATCGTTCTCGACAGATGGCGGCTGATTTTATACTATAGAACATCGGGATCGCACGTTCGTGTGGACGTGGCCCCCCACAACAGTCCTCATCAATGATTAATTATCATGATGGCGTTAGGCCTCATGAGAGATGTGTGTTTCGCAACGTGGCCGAAAGTTGACATTGCTTGGAGCAATGCCTTCTTTCGCCATTCGGCAAGCATCACCAAGTCATGATGGATAGATTTCAAAACAAAAACCTGACTGGTCGCCGCGCGTCACGGTTCCGAGAAGCTCCAATGTGCAGAGGGCTTTTTTTAAGAACGACCTAGGTCAAACAATGAGTTTTTATCATCAAACGAGTTTGTTTAGTTGCACAGAGACAAAGTTGGGACAGGTGGGACAGAAACATGCACGGAATTCTCACATTAGCACGTCGGCTAAAAGCTATGATTTGGGGCTGCTCGCTTGGGCCTTGCCTCGAGCCTCGCGCTCAGGCCTCAGGTCTCGGCGACAGTAATCGTTACCTATTGTCGGATGCGGACTCAGAACAGAACAGAACTCACGGCCTCTCCGGACCAGGAATGGGAATGCCCAGGTAAATTAGATGCCACAGCTCATGTGGACTACTGGTAAGTAACTTATGTGCTGAAATCACTGGCAGTTAGAGACACCACCCACTGAGTGACTGTAACCCCTCCGAAGTAAGTTATTAAAAATTTTCACAGCGCGCAACGCAGAGAAGAGGGAGATGGGACGGGACTGCCGGCACTGAACCTGCTGGTGAGGCTGAGAAAGCCGTCACCGCTAAGCCCAAGGCGTTGGTCCCCTGGGCACAAGACAAGGCCGGGCGTAAAGTCGAGAGGTCGCCACGAGAGGGCGAGCCAAGAGCTCGAGGCGCCACCGCAAATGGGCAGACGAAACCCCGAGGCGTTGCCACCAGAGGGTGAGCGCGAATGCGGCGTAATGTCGCAAGGCACCCCAAACGAGGGCACATGCAAGCAAGTCGTCCTGTCCACTTGGGAGGGACCAGGCCGCCGAGATCCAGGAGGGGGGCCGACTGGGGAGCAAATCCTCAATTCGAAAAGACCTGTTGAGGCCATGGACATCACAGCAGGCATCGTCGCCCAGAAGAAAAACCTAGCTGTGCTGCATGTGCAATGTCGGCGGAACCACCAGCAAAACGTCAATCACGCACCTGGGACCCCTATTCCATCGTCCCAATCTATCATCCCCGTCTTGCCGTCGATGTTGCAACCGATTTCTGTTTTGGGGCCCATGCAGAGGGCACGACATCTCCTTGGGAGATGCAGAAGCAGAGACGCAAGGCATCCGAGTGGCCCATACAACAACGCACCCGGCAACGGCCGCAATGGATTATGCGGAATTTTCGCACGGTGAGCACCCAAAATCCCAACGCTCTGGAAAAGAAAAATCGGCTTAAATACCTCGTTCTCTAAAGAGAACTCGGAACATCCTCCGAGACAACGTTCCACTGTTGAACCCTGGTTACATAATAAATGGTGCTCGATGTGGGCTAATTTAAATGGGGCAAATGCAGGCTGTGCAGCTTCTGGCCGTTGTAAGCGAGCGAGCGATGCCCCGTTGAAACTGTACTGTAACATACTCACTGCAGCTCGTCCTGCATAAGCATCGTGCAAACTGACACTCGGCAGTTCATGCGTCGCGCTTGTGGTTGTGAGCTCCGTACGTATATATTGCATTCAAAATGGCGCAGTGCCCAAATTACAGCTACCAAATACGACATCTGCCAGGCCGTGATAGACAAAGTTTCACTCGATTCAGACCGCGTCATCGAGGTGCACTCAATCGAGCTCGAGCTCGTCGAGGGCGCGAGCCAAGAGATGGAGGACCGTGACTGGATCCGAGTCCTCTGGCCTGTCAGGATTGAGCTCACTTTCGCAGGATGGATATAAATGTATTATGAGGGACTACTCACGGGTCGTCGGCGCGCTCGGCCAAGGCGTTCAATACTGCGACCATGTGCGGACTACAACCAAATGAGCTCGCCGAAAAGGGTGGACGAAAATGAAAACGAGAAATACTCACGAGACATCACGCTGGTCCATCTCGTGGTCCGCAGGCGCTGCCCACTCTTCCCCTGACAACCCCGAAGTGCGCCCTTCCAACTCGGCAATGTCCCGGCTCTCGGGAGCATCGTCCGTGCGCTTTGAGCTGCCGCCAGGACGGGTGAGGCCAATATACACGGGGGGAGGAGGATACATTGGGGGAGGATACACGGCGGGCGGAATACATGAGGGAAGGATACATGGGGAAGGATACACGGGGTTAGGAGGAGACACGGGAATGGTAATTACTGGATTGACTGTGACTCCGATGCGCCGCTCTTCAAGCTCGACTCGAGACTGCTGCTGGCGCTCCCTATAGGAATTGAAGCATCAGGAGGACCCGGCCTCTCACCCCGAGATGTAGATTTCCATACCGAGTTGGGGCGGACAGAGCAGGGGATACAGAAGATGCAGCGAGTGCAATAATAGCGAGATTCTTGCAAGAGGGCATGTTTAACATTTGTTATAATCCGAGTAGGCGTGAATGCAAAGAGTGAGAACAAACTGTGTGTGCTGCAGGGCGTTAGGACACCCTGCGAGCATCACAAGAGAACCAGGCTAGGAACATACCAACCAGTGCCTTGAAAATAAAAACGAATGCTGAGCGAAGGGCTGAGAGAAATCGTTTTCGAAAGAATACGGCCGATTTTATAGTATAGAAACATCAGGACCACACGTCCGTGTGGTCGTGGCCCACCACAACAGTCCTCATCAATGATTGATGGTCATAATGGCGTTGGGATGGCCGGAAGTTGATCGATCGTTGATCCTGCGTGGGGCAATGCGAATGTTCCTTCTCCGTTCGGTACTAAGCGTCACCGAGTCGCAGATAGATCTCAAAACAAAAACTTGACCAGTCGCCACACGTTCCGGGAAGCTCCAGCGTGTTGATGAGGTTTTAGAAAGATCCAGGTCAAGAGACGAGTTTGTTAACTTGCACAGAGATCGAGTTGGGATGGGTCGGACAGAAACGTGCGTTGGAATTCTCAAATTAGCGCCAGCGCCAGCAAAAAAATTCGTGATGTCGGCTAGAAGCAATATTTGGGGCTGCTCGCTTGATGCCTTGCCTCGAGCCTCGCGCTCAGGTCTCAGTGACAGTGATCGTTACCTATTGTCGGATGCGGACTCAGAACAGAACAGAACTCACAGCCTCTCCGAGTCCGGACAAGGAATGCTCAGGTAAATTAGATGCCACAGCTCATGTGGACTACTAGTAAGAAATCCCTAGTACAGTATGTTAGGAACACCGCCCACTGAGTAACTGTAACCCCTCCAAAGTGAGTTCTTAAATTTGATACTTTTAGTATGACCCAATCGTTACACATTGGCAGGCAGTGTCCCACAAGTCAGACAAGTACAACCGCAAACTCCAAGTCGCAGCCCTCTCAGGCCGGCGTTGTCAATGCCAACTGACACACAGGTGCAGAGCATGCCAGTGCATTCAGGGGTGCCTCGATTTCTCATATTAGCTAGGTAGACACAAGTTTTAAGAGATATGGAAGACAGCATGCGTAGTATTAGGGAATGCACATGCTCTCACACACTGTATTTGGCACGATATCATACAAACTAATATACATCTCTTAGTGAAGGGCAGTACTGAGTTCCGCCCGGGTGATTGGGAGTGCGATCCCTCTAAGTGCACAAACAATAGTGTTACAATCCGGTTCAGCCCCCATTTTTTATTTCTTTTACCTTACCCCTTTTTCAGTCATGTGACTTTATCTGTCACCTTACTTTCTCACGTGACCTATGTCACATGGTCTGTCACCTGATCATCACCTGACTTTCATCACATGACCACCTTATTGTTCTAACTGGCTTATTGTCCATAGCCATTGTCCGCCTTGTTAGGGGACACTTATTGTTCTACTTCCTATTGTCCTCTTTCTCATTGTCCCCGTCTTATTGTCTTGGTCCCCATTGTTCTCTAGGACCTATTGTTCGCCTCCTTAGGATGCTTAGTCAGGTAGCTGCCTTAGTAGTATATAAGCTCGCTTGTATTGTAGAGATAGGCCTTAAGCCTGACTTGGTTTTCCAATCCAAGTGTTGTTGCTCCTCAAACCTTTTTCTGTGTGCCATCCTTCTCTCTCTCTATCTCATTTCCCTTTGGATCGTCTCAAAGTCCTTTGAGACTCTCCCTTCATCTTCCTTTACGCTAAGACGTCCGTCTTAGGTAAACTCTCCAGAGCACTACCGATGTCACTAAGGGTGCCAGTCCCTTGTGATCACTTGCGTCGCAAGACAACCTGTGCACGTCGCACCTTAAGGCCCTTGGACCTTAACAAATAGTGCTCTGACGTAGGTGGCACATCCCTTGTATCAGGATGTTCCCGGATCACACTCCAACACTCCCCCTCAGACTAATACAAGCCTCATATCGCTTGGATGTTTCTTGTGCTTCGGGCGTGGGAGCGCTTTTGTCAATATGTCTGCTGTTTGCTCCGGATCTCTGCAACTGTCGACGTAGATCTTCCCTTCCTGGACTAGATCGCGCACCCAATGCCAACGGATCTCAATATGCTTTGATTGCTTGTGGAACTGTGGGTTCTTTGCCATTGCTATCGACCCTTTGTTGTCACCTCGGATCAAGGTGGGGACCTCCTCCTGAAGCAAGCCAAGCTTGCTGTATAGGCTTCTCAGCCAGCAAGCTTCTTGCGCCGCTTCGGAGAGGGCCACATACTCTGCTTTGGTCGATGATAAGGCAACGGAGATCTGTTTCTTCGAATACCAACTGATCGCGCCGTTTCCAGCAAGGAAGACATATCCGGTGATGGATTTGTGGCCATCTGTGTTCCCATATGAAGTGTCTGCGTACCCAAAGAAGAAGCTGGGCTCCTGAGGGAGTGCCCTATACAATATGCTGTGTGTTCTCGTGCTGGATAGATATTGTAGGATGCGCTTCAGCGCTCCTACATGTTGTAGGCTCAGATTGGCCGTATACAACACCAATCAATTCACTGCGTATGCTATATTGGGTCTTGTCGTGTTTGCTATGAATTGGAGCTCTCCTAAGAGCCTTGCAAACGAATTACTGCAGTTCCCGACGTTCCCTTCTGGGTTTGGCTTGAGTGGGCTGTTTGGATCTAATGGCATCGCTACTGGGTTTGCTTGCTTGAGTCCCTCCTTCTTGAGGATCAACTCGATATATTTGCTCTGCGATATGGCAATCGAATCTTTGCCAATCGTTATCTTGATGCCTACTATCTTGGATGGTTCTCCAAGGTCTGTTACTTCCCACTTGGCCTTTATGTCAGCCTTCATCTTATTCATAAGCCTGATCGTCGTAGCGAACAGGAGAAGGTTGTCGACCCATACAGTAATGATTGCAAAGTCATCCCCAAGGCGCCAGATATATGCGCACAGGTTGGATTGCAAGCGGGCATAGCCTCACCTCCTGAGCTTTGTGTCTAGCTCAATGTTCCATTCACGCCCAGCCTGCTTAAGGCCATATAGGGTCTTTATAAGTAGACATACTTGTCTGGTTCTGTCCACAAAGCCCTCTGGTTGGTGCATGTAGACACATTCTTTCAGCGTCCTGTTAATGTAAGCACCCTTAATGTCCATCTGCTGTATGATCAGCTTCCGTGTTGGGGCTATTGCTAATATAGCTCTTATTGTCTCCAGGCGTACGACTGGTGAATGCATTTCGATGTAATCATGGCCCGGACGTTGGGCACATCCCTTGGCGACAAGTCTTGCCTTGTATTTGGTGAGTATGCCCTCTTTATTTTGCTTCTTGGCAAACACCCACTTATTTGCTATAGGTATGGCGCCGGCTGGTTTGTTGACCAACTTCCAGGTCCCCATGCAGCGGAGCTGCTCAAGCTCTGTGTGGATCACGCACTCCCACTCTGGCCAATCAGGAGATTCTCGCACCTCCTTTAGGCTATGGCAATCATCTCCTGGGATCACGGTGAATGCTTCCTCCTTGGCAACCAAGAGCATGCCAGCTTCTTTCTCATCTGGGAAGGGGTCGGCAAGGTATCTGTAGTCATGCTGAATTCCCCTTGTTCTTCAGGGCTCCCTTGTGTCTATGGTTGCCTCCGCTTTCCTCTTTCTCGCATTCACTCTGTTGCTTTGAGTGGCACTGCATGTGCCACTCTCCCGCTCCCCCTTACATGAAGGGCTGCACTGCCCCTCAAGCAGAGCATCTGGTTCAATGGCAATTTCCTCCAGTGGTAAGGTTTCCGTGGGCAATAGAAAACGGAAGTTTCTCAAGGTAAGAATGTTTTGCATCACTGCATTGTAGTATATCACTGATTTGGATCCCTCATCATAGCCAACATATGCTTGTCTTAGGGACTTGGGCAACATTTTCCTCTGGACCTTTTGTCCTTGGAGGAGTACCCATATGGGTGCGCTGAATTCGCGTAAGTATGATATGTTTGGTTTACGGCTGTGCCACAACTGATATGGTGTTCCCTTTGCTTTAGGCTTCGTGTACGACATATTTTGCAGGTACACTGCATGCGCAACCGCAGCTTCCCATAGGAATTCTGGGAGCTCTGAAGCTGATAACATTGCGTGGGCGAGTTCGACTAGTGTGCAATTCATTCGCTCTGCCACTCCATTTTGCAAAGGTGAGTAGGGGGCCGTTACTTGTAATTCAATGCCTTGGGAATGACACCACTCTCTTAGGGCTTCATTGACAAACTCTGTGCCCCTGTCAGCTTGTATTGCACATGGGGTTTTACCCCACACCTTCAGGTATGTCATGTAATTCATAATCTTTTGTGCTGCTTGATCCTTTGTCTTTAGGAACTTGACAGTAATATATTGTGCAGCATCGTCTACCATCAAGAGGTAGTATTGATTGCCATTGATGGACGCAACGTCATACTTTCCCCACAAGTCCATGTGCGTTAGTTTGCCAGGTTTCATTGGACGTCCCGATGTGGGACCGTAGGGCATTTTGGATAGCTTCGCCTCTGTGCAAGCTACACAGTCCGGCTTCAGTAAGTTTGCATCAATATGCAATCCATCTACAAGCTGATTATCCAGCAGTTTCTTTATACTGCTGTGTAATGCCAGTAGTCACGCTAGCCTCAGAAACAAGCAGACGGACTCCGTGCAGCCATATTTCTGAGTTGTAGCCCACGTTCTCGATCTGAGTAAGTCTGTCCCCTGTGCGCACTGATGAACACATGACCCTGCCTCCCGGACTGGCCTACCCTGACGCACTCAACGTTCAACTCTCACTTCAACGTTCTTCCTCTCACGCCTTGCCCCTGCCTCCTTGTGCTTCGCCTTCGTCGCCTCTTGCCCCTTTCACCTCCATCGTTCCTGTCCCCACTTTCCTTGTCACACAAACTGACATCTTTCCCCATCAAGAACAAGACCCATCCCTTGTCACACCCTGATCCTCAGGGCTGAAGACTCTCGGATCACCCAAATCCGTCAGCTGACATTGCAACCACACGCTGCATCGAAAAGCCCACCGCTCCACATAGCAGGTGTCACGGCTCAGGCCTGTGTTGGAAGGATCATTGCTGTATATATCTATGTCTGAGTTACTGTTTTGTATGTTTCTGATATTTGTTTGATTTAGCCATTCATATTTCACACACTCTCTTTCCCATCGAGCACCGCTGCACCGTCCCTTGCCCCTGCTTTCCATGTGCTCAACGACGCGACAATTCATTAGAATTTCAATCCTTTGGATACCGCTGTTATCGCTTATGACGCTGCACGGCCTGTCGCCAGCAGCACCACCTTGAGTTCATCTTTTACTTTTCCCCACTTGCTTACCTCTGTGCGTAGCATACTTCGTCTTGTATCGTCTTGGTCTGCATATAAATACCCCCGTGTCTGGCTTCATCAAGAGCCAGGCAACTGCGGCCCCATTCCCTCCTCTCCTCTCTTGTGTGACCCTTCGTCTGACACCTGATGCCTGTGAGCCTGCTGAGCAGCAGCCATCTTTCTGATCTTCTTGTGCTTGTATCATCTTTGTTATCGTCTTTACCACCACCAACCGCCTCCACCTTGATGACTGCTCAAGACACTCGCTATGTCAATGCCGACACACCGGCATCCTCGCTTCTCCCATTTTCATCTCACGCGTTCTCGACTTTCAGGATCGCGGCCTCCTTCTCTCTCACCCTCTTCCTCTCACCTCTGGGGAACCTTTCGAACTCAATTGCAGATGCCAACTCTGCCTTACAACTGGAGCCCACCACAAGGGTTGGTATTCTTTTTATCAGATACCTGCCCCAGTAGGACAGTGACCTCTTTCAAGATCGCTGTCTAGTTTCTTCATCAATATCTTGGTTCTGTTCTTGGTTGCCTCCGGCAACCCCTCGTATACACACACACCAGCACAGAGACTCTAGAGGACGCTTCGCTCAAGTCTCCACCCTGCCGCCACCAGAAGAACCTTTGCCACCATCGCCTACGCCTGCAGCCACTCCCTTCGAATCTAGCCGCCTTCAACGCTTATACAACATCGCCAGCCGCCCACTCCTCTTAGCCCTCCCAACAGCAGAGCAAGTCATTCGCCTTGCCACTGCTGCAGCTTCCATCACATACAACTCACCATGTTAAGGTCCAAGGGCCTTAAGGTGCAACATGCACATAATAGCAGTTTGGTGGGACTTGTGCGAATACTGGGGATTCCTTGTATTGCCTAGAGGGACTGGCACCCTATGATAGCTTTGTATAAAGTGCTTTGAAGTGAAGTACGGCCGCAGCCAAGTGTACTGTTATGCAGTGAAGAGGGAAGAGCTTCAAAGGGGACTTTGAAGCGACTCAAGGGTAA
>Ga0307512_10003257_pt1 | contig 19136 bp, 27 predicted proteins | sample 14_EM_MG_FD_200267 | JGI IMG/M metagenome (GOLD analysis project Ga0307512, IMG submission 200267) | Populus trichocarpa ectomycorrhiza microbial communities from riparian zone in the Pacific Northwest, United States - 14_EM | ecosystem: Host-associated > Plants > Roots > Unclassified | place... | reverse complement strand
TTTCGCGTCAAAGGAAGGACGTCTAGATGTGGTGCGGTTCCTTGTCCAACACGGCGCAGATGCGTCAGCCCAGAACAAGATCGGGCAGTTTCCTTTGCATGTCGCATCGCAAGGAGGGCATGTGGAAGTTGCACAGTTCCTCGTCGACCAGGGCACAGATGTGACACGCCAGGACAACGATGGGTGGACTTCTTTGCACGAGGCATCATATTTTGGTCATCTGGAAGTCGTGCAACTCCTTGCTGAGCACGACGCAGATGTGACGGCCCTGGATGAAAATGGGAGGACCCCTCTGCATTTGGCATCGATGAAAGGACGTGTAGACGTAGTGCGGTTCCTCGTTCAGCACGGCGCGGACCTGTCTGTCCAGAACAAGGTCGGGCAGATTCCTTTGCATGCGGCATCGCAAGCCGGACATGTGGAAGTTGCACAGTTCCTCATCGACCAGGGCGCGGATTTGACACGCCAGGACAAGGATGGGTGGACTTCCTTGCACGAGGCATCATGTTTCGGACATGTGGAAGTCGTGCGACTCCTTGCTGAGAACGGTGCAGATGTGACGGCCCTGGATGAAAATGGGAGGACCCCTCTATATTTGGCGTCAAAGGAAGGACATGTAGACGCAGTGCGGTTCCTCGTTCAGCACGGCGCGGACCTGTCAACCCAAAACAAGGTCGGGCAGATTCCATTGCATGCGGCATCGCAAGCAGGACACGTGGAAGTTACACAACTCCTCATCGAGCAGGGCACGGATGTGACACGCCAGGACAACGATGGGTGGACTTCTTTGCACGAGGCATCGCATTTTGGACATGTGAAAATCGTGCAACTCCTTGCTGAGCACGGCGCAGATGTGACGGCCCTGGATGAAAATGGGAGGACCCCTCTATATTTGGCGTCAAAGGAAGGACGTGTAGATGCAGTGCGGCTCCTCGTTCAGCACGGCGCGGACCTGTTGGCCCAGAACAAGGTCGGGCAGATCCCTTTGCATGCGGCATCGCAAGCAGGACATGTGGAGGTTGTACAGTTCCTCATCGATCACGGCACGGATGTGACACACCAGGACAAGGACGGGTGGACACCTTTGCATATGGGATCAGATTCTGGAAATGTGGAGGTCGTGCAACTCCTTGCCGAGCACGGCGCAGATGTGACGGCCCTGGATGAAAACGGGAGGACGCCTCTATATTTGGCGTCGAAGAAAGGACATGTAGACGCAGTGCGGTTCCTTGTTCAGAACGGCGCAGACGCGACAGCCAAGGACAAGGACGGGCGGGCTCCTTTGCATGTGGCATCAGAGCTTGGATGTGCGGAGGTCGTACAGCTTCTTGTCAAGCACCGTGCAGAGTTGACAGCGCAAGACAACGATGGGCGGGCCCCTCTGCATTTAGCATCAGCCAAGGGACATGTGGAAGTCGTACAATTCCTTGTTGGGCACGGCGCGGATGTGACAACCCGGGACAAGGACGGGAAAACCCCTTGGCATTTGGCATCGCAAACTGAAAATGAGGCGGTCGCGCAGTTCCTTGTTCAGCCATAATTTTCAATCACCCTCGTCTGAGCGCGGCACCAATGTGATGACCCAAGCTACTCCTGGGTGGACTTAGTTATACTGGGCGTCGCAAGGCGAGCATGTGTTGTCTGGGAACTCTGGTATGGTGCAGATCCACCTGCCCATGAGGCATCAGCCAGAGGATATTGTTGTTTTATGGATTTACTACCAAGCTACGCAGCTGCGTAGTTTTCCTACAGTAGGTAGGTAGCCTTATTCGCTCCAAATTTCGAACCTAACGCACACCCGTGTTTCAAGGGAGCGCTTCAGTCATATCCGCGATGAAACACGACCTGTACCGTTACGCCCACCATGTAGTTCCGACTATTTTCACAATCCGTAATTCTGATTCGACGCCTCGATGGCCCCCTCATCATGACGGAATTTACTCGCTTCCCTGCACTTCGACCTTTTCAACTGACCCGGCCCAAGTCGCATCCGTAGGTCATCCCTGTTGGTACGAGCGAATCGAGATTATCGATTTCTCCTCTTAACAATTTTTTTCCAGACTACATCCGACCATCGTTGCTCCCTTGAATTTGTTATTTTTCTCATGGTTGCTCGTCGATCACACCTCCATGATCAATTACCACACCCTATTTGCCCGAACTCATTGTTGTTTATTATCAACACATGTATTTATTACAGTTTTCGCTTGATTTCTTTCTATCCACGACTCGTAGAACGACCACCAAATCAAATCGAGGCCACTCTGACACGGTTATTAAGGGATATCAGGTATCACGTGAACGTCATCCGGAATCGCCCGAAATCGCCTATATGCCCGAGAGCGATGGCAATGGCAATGCGTGTCCGTCACGTCTTTTCGTTGAGCTGACAACCTCAAGACAAAAGAAGACTTCCATACTGTACTCCGTATTTTTACTCTGCTCTCTGCTACATATAACGTCACGTTCCCTCTTACAGAGACTGCGCCAGACTCCTTTCATTTCCATGACAAACTGCCAGCTCATTGCCTTCCTCATGTTGTCGATGGGTTATTCGGTGCTTGAAAACACCCCAAACATCTTTCCCTGCCTCGGACTTCCTGTACAATAATGCCCCATAGCAAAACACACGCAATTCCAGCCTCATGCTGCCAGCTGTTCCGTTGATCCTGCGTCTTTGGACTCCTTCCCGAGATCGTCATCTGCCACACCCACCTAGTGCCCCATGCAACCAGAAACCAGAAACGATCGATCTCCGAAACTATCTGCCCGTTCTCACTCAGGACCGCAATCCCTCACAATACATTGTTCTTCCCATCCGGGATGCGGTCTCTACAACACATTGACGACGAAATCGAGACTGTTGTGCAGATGAACAACTTTTTGGATGAGAAGTCTGGATAAGGAGGGGAAGCGCCAACCAGCAAGTGCGTTTCCTTTTTTTTGGCTCGACTACTGTAGCTTCATGCATTTAGCATGGTTTGGCAAGGATGAGAGGCCATAACTTGTGATTCAGAGGCTGTTCAGATGAACTCCTGCCAAAGATGATATTATTCCTTCTCGCTGACTGGTTCTTTACCAGACTGCTTCAAGTATGTGTTAGGATGGGTCGACCCCTGGTGATGCTACTGATGTCGCTCCTCTACCAGTGATGGACCTCCATTTGACCCGTAGGGACTTATCGCCTGGCATTATTCAACCGACGATATTCTACTGACTAATACGACCCTCTACTGCTTCAGGACAGATAACAATGTTCAGCAGTCACACAGTGGTCGCGCTGCTACATGAGTGCATGGGAGAAGGTAGTTCCGAAGGGGTCACGCTTGATTAGAGCTATGGGCCCAGATGCGATCGTGGCTTGGATTGCAAGGGGTAAGCTCTGTGACTAAGAACCCTACTAATACGACGTGGCATTACGATGGTATTCGTGAGGGTGCCATAGAACGGAGGCGCAACGAACCTAATGATATACTGACCAAGGGCCACCACTTGCTCGCGTCTGCCGGCTCGACTGCTCAAGAACCAGGTAGTTTTCAGGCCTAAGCCTTGAAATCCGTAGTCAAGTGGGCTCCCGGAAATCATGGGTTCGTGGAGTGGAGTTGATAAGCGAGCGGGAAGTACTTTTGTGAATGAGTTTCAACCCCACCCGACATAGCTACGCAACAGCAGCAGCTGATATTTGCGTAACTGAAACTGTGACCTTATCGTTTCTTTGCGATCACCACTGCCACCTGTAAATTATATCAAACCTCACAGGTGGGATGCGCCGATATGCTTTTTGAAGGTATGAGGGTGCCGTTGTTGTTGAGATTCAACTTGAAAATACCAATCCCCCGCTTTGTTTGGGCGACACCGACTGAGAATCGCTGTATGATTTATTCAACCCCAGGCCATTTCTTTGGTACCGGTCACAAATGGGCCAGTGATGACCGTGACGTTTCGGCCTTGTCTTTCCCTACTTCTCCGCTCTTCCGTTCAACGTTCAACGTTTCTGAGAAGCGGAAAGAATAGAGGATCCTCTCTCCCCACTGGGCCGGGTCTCATCTCATAACTGGATCGACTCACAACATCAAGCTCTCAAGATCTCAACCCCAAAATTGCCGCGCCCGAACGTTTCAGGCAAATACCTCGCGTTGTATACAACACGACACAACGGACGACTGAGGCAATCACCAATCTTCGCCCCAAACTATTCTATCATCCACTGCCCGGTCATCATTCCTCGCGACGAACTAAAATTCTTCAAAAGTCCACATTTCGTCCACATTTGAGACATGCGTGACCAGTCAGGACCATCCCGCCTCCGGGCGCTTTTCCAGTCGGCTTTGCGACATTACGAAATGACGACGAAGGTCAAATTGTCCCAACGTCCACTTGCCAAGCAACTTGGGAATCACCATTCCGTCGAGTCCGGGCTGGAGGGTCATCGTGGTGACCTACCTTTATCATCGCTCTCCATGCGAGTCGTCCCACGCGAGGGTGGAACTAATCGTTGATGTAGACGACGCATTGGACTTCTGCATCATGGGCGCCACCACCGCCTCGGCCTTTTCCGCCGTCAGTCTGCCCTCGTCTCAATCAAGTACTGTAGTCCTCGCGTCGTGTTCTGCTTGATTGCAGGCACTATGTGGCACCCCTTGAAACTCTCATTGCATCCCTGCAACCACCACTAGTAATCATCGCTCTGGAAATATGTACACACATATATTAATCCGTCGGTAAAATCATACTAGAACGTTCCCAATGCTAGATTTTGTCGCTACTTGGTGTTCACGGATAAACAAAACCTTTTTTGCACCGAGTAGGCTGTAGGCCCCACACGGAAAATCGTAAAGCAGCGAAAGACTATAAGAAAAACGGGATCTTCCATGAGTGGTGGAAAAAGAGGGAATAAGTATGCAAGAACTAGCAGCGGACATATACAGTATAGATTCTAAGACGGGAAAGACCCCAAAGGCCATCGACGAACCTATGAAGCCTTGAGTTTCCCGCGGCGTTCCTCAATGTCTTGCCGCGTCATGCGGGTACCGAGGATAACGTCCCAGTGGACGAACCAGGGCTGGGAAAAGTTGGACTTGATACCGATGACCTGGTGGTGTATATCGTGGTAGTCTGCTGTGTTACCGGAGATCATCTGGAGCGGGTCGAACGGGAGGCGGTACCCGCAATGGTCGTCGACTGTCTTGCAGGTGGAGAGGACGAAGAAGAGCATCGTCTGGCGGACCGAGAGGCCCGCGACGGCCTCGGAGAGCACGGCACCAAGGGAGTCAAGCAGGAAGCCCTCGATGGGATGGTTGTACAGCGCGCCGTAAGCATAGGGTACGTACAACCTGTGATGGACCGAATGGAGGTGTTTGTAAAGGAACCGGTTAAGGTGCATCGCGCGGTGGAGGAAGTATTGCCATGTGTCAAGCGCCACCCTAATGGATTTTTGTTTGGGTAGCTAAGGTCAACAACAGCAGGCTGAAATAATAGGACTTAGCGTACATGGCGACGAAAAATTGCACAGCGGGGAGGAGCCACCAATAGATGAGGTAGGCGAGGGGAGCCCCGGCCCCAGCCGCGTTGAAGATGCCGAGGGTGGGCGCAAGGGCATGGGCAATGCTGCGCATGGCGGTGGCGTGGTCTGCGGGCTCGGGGGGTTCAGAGACCCATAGGAGACCGAGGATGGTCTGGAAGACTTGCTGGAAGAGGACGGCGAAGAGGACGGCGAGGCGCGAGGCGCGGTTGCGGGATGCGACCTCGACCGAGTCGTGTATGCGGTAGCGGTTGAGCCATGCCCAATTGGAGATGTCGAGAATGTGGAAAAAGCCGGCGACGAGCCAGTACGCGGGGAGGGGCGCGATGGCGGCGAGTACAGGGTCAGAGAGGAATGTGAGGAGGGACGGCGAAGGCGAGTAGTAGAGTGGGTGGGCGTAGAAAAGCGGGTGGTGTTGTTGTTGGAGGAGGATTGTCGGTCCTGTCGGGTTTGTGAGGTTGGAAGACATGGCCGCCTGACTTACAATTTGGCCATCTGACTCAGCAACCCAATATTTCATTCATTGCTCCGCTTCGGTCACATGACGTCACCGCGCCTCTCTCCTTGACCATGACTCGTTGGATCCCTCTCGAAAGCAATCCTGAGGTACGGCCCAATACCCAAATTCGCAGACCACACCATTCATAGATAGTTGTCCAGCTCTTTAATAAAGTCTGTATTTCGAGTTTCTCTTATTAATGGCCATCCCACGCTCAAAATACCACCCAGTGGGCACACCAAGCTGGGCTACTCGAAGCTGACGCCAAATTCCAAGACATCTATGGCCTCGATGACGGCGTACGCATGCGTAACTCCTCAGACTATCATTTGAAAGTCGCTCACGGCATCTTCAGCTTCTCGACATGGTCCGCAAACCCGTCAAGGCGGTCATTTTACTTTTCCCCATCCGAGGTAAACTCGAAGAGCTCGGCCAACAAGAGGAAGCAAAAATAAAGGAAGAAGGCCCAGTGCCTGTTGATCCTACGGTATTCTGGATCAAGCAGACCGTACGTCCTGCCCACCTCGTCCACCTAAGCCCAATTATTGAGAGGGTTCATCACGAGATCAGATCAGTAACGCATGCGGCACAATTGGTCTCCTCCACGCTTTGATAAACGTAAGATTGATCATATGTCTGTTCCGTGCCGTCGGATCGAATTTTGCATCTCGCTGTAGGCAACTGTCGTATTTGCCCCCAAGAGCCCTATCACCCAATTCATCGACGCCTGTTCAGGTGAGCTACGCCTTGCGATTCCGAGCCCATTATCTCCCCGATTCTCATACGTAGTCGTTGGATTCCCTTTTCCAGACAAGACACCCTTGGAGCGGGCTCAGTTCCTCGAAACTACAGAGATCTTCGCAAAGATCCATGACACATTAGCAAACAGCGGCCAAACGGCCGTCCCAAACAATCTGGACACCGATCTCCACTTTACTTGTTTTGTACAAGCCCCGGAAGCTTCCGCGCGTGAGGCAGAAACTACGACCGGCGAGCTACGCCTCATTGAACTGGATGGCCGCCGAGCGGGACCTGTCGACCGCGGCAAGTCGACGGACCTGCTAAAGGTGAGTGCTACTTGGCCAGGCCTTGTTCATTTTCGTAGGAGGATTGATGGACATGTGGTATCTATTATTACCCAGGATGTGGCAAAGTATGTGAAAGAACAGATCATACCCAAGGCGCAAAGCCTGGAATTCAGTATGATCGCGCTAGCTGGTGGCTTCTCTGAGGAACAAGAAGTGCTGGGTTCTGGAGATGTATGATCAATGTAACGTTGTGGATGGACGAATGGATGAATTGCTGACCCCCACCCAGATGTAAATGGGCGGCGCTTGTTCTTGATTAGTGATAAGATCGATAGGTGATCATAAACATGACCAACCTCGCTTTGTAATATATTACGTCTTGGAACCATGTGACACGCAATAAAATGGAGCATTTGCGCGCTTACTGTTGGAGACTTTTGATGTCGTTCCTTTCGATGTCCGAGTCCTCACGTAAATGGAAACGCTGCGGAGCAACAATAACACTCCACCAGGGGTGGGGCCGACAGTGTCCAAGCCAAGCCACAGAAAGCGGGGGGACTAGGACAACTGGTCACCGGTCACTGGTCACTGCCAGTCCAGCGCAGGATGAGCCACAGCCAGCACTGATCCCCATGGCTATCTGAGAAACAAATAACGTTGAGATCATGGGTCCCTTCTAATTGTATCCCAATCCCTGTACTAACTTGCTGTCTTGACTCCGGTGAGCAAGCCAGTACAGGACTCATATTCCTCGTTGAAAGTCCATAATCTTGATTTCCAAAGAGAAACATGGCTTACTCGATGTCTATCATCGACGATGATCGATGATTGCTTCACTGATTCAAAGGACGATGGCGACTCCAACAATGATTTGATGATAGATGGGTGCATCAAACTATTGCAAACATACTTGTCCGGCACCGCATTTCTTCGTGCCTCAAAGTCCATTATAGATCCTCACATTCATACAATTTAACAAGCAATGTCTTCAACGCGGCAACGCCCACCCCTGGTTTATGCCTCCAGAGAAGGATGCTGGAGCGAAGGGATCATCCAGACCATTCATTGTCTTGCGAGCACCTCAGGCTGGGATACCGTACCACCTGATTCCATTCACCTCATAAACTGAACTTGTTTCCCCATCCAGCGATGCTGCACTGTACTTCCCGTACCTGTCTGACCGTCACTGGTAGAGCGGACACGTTTCATCAATCACTAGATTCGCAGTGTATTTCAATTTTACACTACACATTCTTGGCATATCGTATACCATATCCATCAAGCCACTGAACTCCTACAGATAAGAATTCCGAAGGAGCAAGGGCAGCTGGAAGTCGCAAATCTTTTGTTCAGACCTAGCTAAGGTAGGGCTGGTAAGGTTTCATCCAACATCATGTGAGTGTGACACTGTGTTACATCTCATTCTGTGACCCATGGCCAAAGTATTTTAATGTCTGCTGGTGGCTGAAAACTTTATTAGTCTGGCCCTGTGATAATGCTGATAAGTGGGAAGTTAGATACAAGTGCACATGCCACTAGTTGGAATCCTATGTCATAATATACAAGTATATATGTGTTGATTACTATTGAGTGTGATATAAACAGGGTTGAGAACTCATTGGAGCTTGGAAAGGATCTTTTCTGGAAGAGTATGGTGGCCATGATTGTTAAGGTCCAAGACCTTGATGGTGCAATGTGCATGAGTTTGTACTGGGGTGAGTAGTGTGTGTACAAGAGAGAAGTCCCTTTGGAGGACTCTGGCAGAATAGAGGTGCTTACTGATGTCAAAGGTGTGATGAGGGATAACAAGTAGAGTCTCCTAGCAATGCTAGAGACAACTCAGAGATAGAGAAGGAAAAAGGAGAGCACACAGGAGATGAGCTGAGAACATTTGTTAAGGTCCAAGGGCCTTAAAGGTGCGACATGCACAGGTTTGTTGGTTTGGCAGATGTTGGTTGCCAACTGGAAGTTGTTGGTCTTATCTGTGCACAAGGGGCTAACACCCTTAGCACTTGAAATAGATGATAGACAGTACAGCGCGAGGCCAAGGTTGGTTTATAGGGCAAGAGGGGAAGGGAGAGCTTCAAAGGGGACTTTGAAGTGACTCAAGGGTAAAGGAAACTCTTCACAAGAGCACTGTGGAAGCTACAAGTCTTGGATTGAAAACCAAGTCAGGCTTAAGGCCCAACTCTAAGGAATACAGGAGGTTTATATACAAACGAGTCCCTGTGCTAAAGATAGATCCTAGGATACAAGCTACTAGGAAATGTGGGTCAGTGATGTCATGGCTAGACCTATGATGTCATGGCTAATAGGAAATGTGGGTCAATGATGTAGAACAATAGGTAAGAGAACAATAAGAAGGGAGAACAATAAGGTGTCCCAATCAGGCAGACAATGGGAAACCGGTGCTTTGGTGTGAGTCATGTGATGCTGCTGACATAAGGTCAGGTGACTGGTCATGTGATCGGTTAGGTAATAAGGGGAGGGGAAGGTCACATGATCTGAAAAGGAGAAAGGTAGGCAGAAAAGAAAAATATGCCCTGGAACGTAACATGATGCCCTTCCTAGAGAGTTGCTACCACGCAACTTCAGGTTTCTGGAAGTTTGGCTATGGCAGGGACTGGGGTACTTCCAAAGGGGAGTTTGATAGTATGTCAGACATTTGTATTTGGGACAGAAGTGGTTGGGGTGTGTTGTCCGGATCGTGCTGGGGTACCTGGTATTGATCTGCCAGCTGAATCCTGATAGTGCTTTGGGGTCGATACTTTGCTTGTTGGTGATGCTGCTCTTTTGGATGCTGGTGTGGATCCTTGACTGAGGACTTCCTGCCATGGCATTGTTGGTCTTTCCCTTGGTTGAAGTTCATAGCTAGGATTCTGGATGTATTTGGGACTGGGTAGGTAGGGGATAAATAGGGACATCATTGGGATGTCGGGGTCAGGTAATGCTGGGGATATCATTGGGACATCACGGTTAGGTGATACTGATGCTAGGGGTTCTTCTGGTGGGGTGTACATTGGACTGTCTTGGTCTGGTTCAGGTTCTGGCTCTTTGAAATGTTCCATGGATGAGAATCCACAGTGGTGATGTTGGCTCCACAAGAGGGGTTTGAGGGCTTTCCCAAAGGGGAGATTGCTAGGGTGGAATTTTGGTGGTGAAGGTGGTCATGGTGGTAATTGGATTATTGGTAACTCTGTTCCAGGACATGGTGTGGCTACTTGTGGGACTGTTGGTCGTATGACTGATGGGGATGCAGGGGGTAGGACTGATGGAGGTGTAGGGGGTAGAACTGATGGAGGTGCAGGGGCACTCACTGATGGAGCAATAGTAGTTGGTTGGTTGGATGAGGATGAGGAGGGGAATGGCCCTGATGAGTGATGTGCAGATGGTGTATGTCTGTGGCCCCATGCTGATTTTCTTTTGGCGTCCCTTGCCACTTTTAGGAGTGCTCTGAGTTCAGTTACAAAGTCCTGGTCCTTGAGTATGTTCCCATACTTGGATTGACTAGGATTTGGGAGTTTGGTGCCTTTGTTTTTGAGTCTTTTAGTTGCCTCTCAATATTCTGTGGGGAAGATGTGATATAGGAATAGTGCTGTGGTGTGATCCTTCTTTCTGAACCAGTTGAAGACTGCTTCATCCTTGAATTGTCCACTTCGTATCATCCACTTGTGGTGGAGTGTTTCAAAGAGTATTGTGCACTCTTTATGCTTGTCCCTGGTTCTCTTGGGTTTCTGGTCTGGCCTGTTGTACTGCCAGTTCAAAGAAGCTTTGTCCACTGTGGTAACCACTATCTGCGGGGGAAGGGGGGAGGTTCTCTTGTTGCTGCTGTTGGTTGATTTCATTGATTGGGAAGATAGTGCTAGTGCTATTATTTGTGCTGCTTCCTTCTGGGTTAGGTACAGTTGTGTTTGTGGGGGGTATGACTGTGTTGAGAGGTCGTTGAGAAATTCTAGTTCTGAATATGGGGTATTGGTCTTCCACTGGTATGGAGATAGATTCATGGGTGATGTCTGTGGCATCTTCTCCAGGCATGAAGTTTGTCCAATGGAGATTGAGGTTGTGTTGTCTTCAGTTGACAAAGGCTCCAAAGAAGTGGAGGTTGTCTCCAGTAGTGTGCATATAGATGAGAACAACACTGTGTTTGGTGCCCAGGGTGAAGATGGTGGAGGTAGGAAAGCCATCGCTATGGAGGTTGGGATGTTGATCCATTTACTGATGATAGGTACAGTAATGTTCTTTGCAGAAGAAACTGTGTTCAAGTGCATGGACGTGAGTGACATGTATGTGTGCTCCTGGTCTGAACTTGTGAAACTTGTGGGTATTCCAGATAAAGGGGTCTCTGAGGAGGTTTTCAAAGAATGAGATGGAAGATGTGGGAGAGGGCATGATGGGGGTTTGTTGTCTGAAGCCAGGGTTCTTATACTTGTTGGCTGTTGTTCAAAGTCCACTAGTAACTCCGGTGCATGGAGATCCTTAGAGTTAACCCATAAGTCATGGGCAGGAGAATAGCCCTTCCATCATACAAGGTATTGCTTCTTTTTCCATCTACCATAGTTTCTTTCTTTGAGAATCTGTTCCACTTCCCATTCTGGTTTGCCTTCTAGAATGTCTGGTGGTGGTTCGATAAAATTGGGTCCATGTTGATCGGTTTCTTTGTATGGCATGAGAAGGGAAGCATGGAAGACATCATGTATCTTCCAATGGGATGGCAGTCAGAGTCTGTATGCGACTTTGGATATTTGGGCGGCTACCTCGAAGGGTCTGTACTGCCTTGGGGATAGCTTTGGGGTGATGTTGGCTGGGAGTCTAAGATTAGTCCCTTCTAGCCAGACTTTGGATCTGATGGCAAATGGCGTATGCCAAGGGCATTCTTTGATCCAGGATTCCTGCACTTTACATTGCACCTCTTGGGCAGCTTTCCTGGCTTCTTTGATGGTCATGAGTCATTCTTTCATACAGGGGATGTCCATGGTTTTTGTTGGCTGATGGATTTGTGGTGTGTACCCTATTAGAAGGTCAAAGGGTGTCTTCTTTGTTGTTGCTGATGGCCAGGAGTTCTTGGTGTACTGCGCAAGAGGAAGCCAAGTATGCCAGTTGTTCTGTTGGGTGCCATAGAAGACTTGCAGATATTGCTCAAGAGTTTAATTGGTTCTTTCGCTGGCTCCATCAGTTTGAGGGTGATATGCTGTGCTGATGTTCTGATGGATTTGGAGAAGGCGGCAAAGTTCTGATGAGAACTTCAAGACAAATCAGATGTCATGGTCTGAGATGATTTTATGGGGAATACCATAATGGGGAATGATGTGGTTGACATATAAAAGGGTGACTCCTTCTGAGTCAATCGCCTCTTGACAGGGGATGAAGATGGATGCCTTGGAGCAGTCCATGTTGGTAACAGTAAGTATTGTATTGTACCCTCCTGACTGAGGGAGTTTTGTAATGAAGTCCATGGCAACTGTTTTGAATGGCTGAGTGTTCTCTATGGGAGTGATAGGGAATAGCAATGGATGGGCAGGGTGAGTGTTGACTTTTGTCATCTGGCAGGTAGCACAGCCTTTGATGTATTCTGTGACAAAGGTTTTCATGTTTGGCCACCAGAAGTAAGGTGTGATAAGTTGGAGGGTTTTGGTGATTCCAGTGTGACCTGCGGCCACATGATCATGGAAAAGGGAAATTACCCCCCTTCTAAGTTCGTTGTCTGCCACAACAACCAGGGCAGTCCTGTGATGCCAGTGGGTGCCGTCCTGCAAGGTGAGGTTATAAACTGAGGCCCATCGCTTGAGAATTTCTTGTTCAGGGTACTGTATGCGTTTGACTTTTTGGTCAATATTGTTGTGAATGCTGTCCATGTCAAAGACTTTGATGGATGTATGGTGCTTGCAGAAATATTTGTCAGGCCACACTAAGACGTCCTTGTTGTCAGGATTTGGTCCTTCGTAGTCAGGTTGCTGTAACAAGGCGTCAGCGCAGTTTGTAGTGCCAGGTTTGTATTCCAGTAAGATGTTGTATTGCTCCCTTTCTAGCAGGTAGCCGGCCACCCTGGGACCAATTTTTCTGGGGTCCCGATAATAGCATAAGTTTGCATGGTCTGTATAGACCAGAACAGGGATTTCTGTGCCTTTGAGAAGGTGCGACCAGCATCAAAGACTGTGCATGATTGCCAAGAATTCATGGTCATAGATGGGGTAATTTTGCTCAGTGGTCGTGAATTTCTGGGAGTGAAATCCCACTGGTCACCGTGGTCCAAGTTTGTCTGTGCCATCTGCTTGTTTGGTTGGGGGGTCACATTGGTAGAGGATGGCACCCATTTCAATTTGCGATGCGTTGACCTCAAGCTTGAATTGCCTTGAGAGATCTGGTTTGACTAATACTGGGGGGTGTGTAATGAGATGAATGATTTCTTCCTGGGCTGCTTGTTGTTCAGGTCCCCACTTGAAAGGGACGTCCTTGCCAGTGAGTTGAGTGATTGGTGCTGCAATGATAGAGAAGTTCTTAACAAACATTCTGTGATAGCTGGTGACACCTAGGAAGCCTCTTGCTTGCCTGAGGTTGAGGATATTGCAGGGGTATTCAGCAATTCCAGCAATTTTGGCTGGATTGATAGTTGCACTGTGTTTGGAGATTTGTACTCCTAAAAAGTCCATTTGGGGTTGCATGAAGATTGATTTGGATAGTTTCAGATGTAGGCTGTGTTCTGCTAGTAGGTCAAATAAGAAATTGATGATTTTGATGTGGAAATCAATGTCTGCAAGCATCATTCTGAGCCCAAAGTCATCCATGTAATTTTTGAGACATTGCTGTCCCTTGGCACCAAATTTCCTGTAAACTGCTTCCATTATTTTGTTGTTGACGAAGTGTTGAAAACTGGCTAGTGAGTTGGACATTCCAAAGAACATGACTTTTGGTTCAAATAGTCCTCTTTGTGTTTTGAATGTGCCTTTCCATTTGTCACCTTCGCAGATTCTGATGTTGTTGTACCCCCAACAGATGTTGAATTTGCTAAAGATCTCTAGTCCTTGCAAGTCTTTGATGCATTGTGCAAGATTGGGGAGTGGAGTGATGTCCTTTCTGGTGACAGTATTGAGGGGGTGATAGTTGATAATATATCTCTTCTCTTTTGAGTCCTTTTTAGGGACCATGAAAGTTGAGAATCCGTAGGGTGAGTTAGATGGTACAATGTATCCTTTGGCCAAGTTTTCATCCAGGAATTTGTCTTCTGCTTCTTGTTCTGCTTTGGATAATGGGTAGACTTTGCAGTTGAAGCTAGCAGGAGCGGTTTCCAGTAATTTGATTTTGTAGTCTCCTTCTCCTCAACCAGGAGGGAATGTGTTTGCTTCTTCATCCAAAAATAAGGCCATGTAACATTTGAATTCCTCAGGAAGGGTTACTTCCTGTTTTTTTTTTTTTTGAATTTAATTTTATTGTCCTTAGCCTTGGCTATCAGACATACTACAGCACTACATACATGCACAGAGGGTAGAGGCGCAGAGATTTTGGTAATATAAATGTATCAGTATGGGAATGTTTATAGTTAATTAATGGTGACTTTCATCAAAAAGGAGAAAATTGTATGTGAAAAAGAAATATGTATGACTGCAATGCAGGATTGTGTCAAGGTACTTACCAATCAGGGAGGGTCTGGTCGTGGGGGGAGTGGACGGAGGAGTCAGTTGGTGGCACGTTGAAATTCACCTAGTTTAAATCCACCTTCTGCAGTGCCAAAGATGTAAGGGTTGAAGGGGCGGTTTCTAAAGATGCAGCAGCGAGGGGATGAGTAGAGAGGGCATGCGAACAGGACATGGTCTGTTGAGTTAGAATACCTCTGTTGCCTCAGACTATGCCACTGATGACAGGATAGGAATGCCCTAGGGTATGATTATGGTAATAGGAATTCCGCCATGAGGCGGTCAAATGATTGGGTGGAGTGGGTGGAGTAAGTGGGTGATAGGGGTGTGGATGCTGAGCAAGGGCAGACATTGTTGTCATCTGCCCCACATTGGAATTGTATCGAGTACAGTTCATGGAAGGCATGACCAGTGGCAAGCTGACTAGCAGAGGAGAAGGTCCCGCGGTCTCTGCAGGAAATGGTGCCTTGGATAAAGGGGGGTGGTTTGCCATCTGGAAGGATGATAGATTGCCAGATATGAGAGGACTGGTTTGTGCAGAGGTATTCTGCTTGAATGTCACAAAGGAGGCAGTCTTTTGGTTTTAGAAGGGGGGTATGTCACAGACTGCCTCCTTTCTTACATAATTTCTTCTTTCCCATTTCGTACTTGACTCCAGACCGCTCTTCCCTGCTTACCTAACTTACCTATGGAACATTCTCGCATTTTCTAGAGACTTCCATAAGGTTCCATGACCTTCTCTTTACTTCAACCGCTTTCTATGACCTTCTCCTACCTTCCAGTAGCTTCCATCTCTCTTGTATATATACTGTCTCTCATAGCATAGAACGACTTCCTTAAGCTCATTCTATTCGTGCAATACAGGCTATTGTATCGACTCTTCTGAACGCGTGCAGCTTCCCTCTGAAAGAACCCTTCTTGCGATAGTCAACTCTGTCGCTATTCGTCTCTCATCTCTAAATGTCTTCGAGATCACATGTTGTATCTTGCTCGATTCCAAGTCGTGTCGACTTGTGTAATCTTCACTCGCTCCCAGATAAGTCACGTGACATACCACATGATCTTCCTTGACTCTTCGACTAATCACGTGACGTCTCACGTGATCGATCCCGACACCCGACTCCCAACATTCACCTTTTCTCTTTGGAACACCGACACGATTACCACATTAGGACGACTTCCTAATTGAGACGTCGGGTCGACTTCCTATTTGGGAAATATCCCTATCCGAAAACTCCAGAACCAAGACGACTGAAAGACACAGTGACCTGACCGTGACAGGGTAGGTGGGATCGGGAAGACGATACATTGTTCCTGATCGGTGAAGTTGTCCATGACCATCTTGCCTGGGAGACCAGACCACTTGATGGAGTACCTAAACAGGTCAACACGGTGAAGAGCATGTGACGATAGAAAGGTGATCATCTGATCAATAATAGAGCGTGAAAGAGAGAGAAGTGGGTGTTTGGAAGTACAAAAGATAGATGCGCTAATGGAACTGTCTGGAAGAAAGATGTGGATGCAGTTAGAGAACGAGGCATATGTAAGACCCTGAAAAAGTGCTTGTAGAAGGGCGCCAGGTCGAGAACAGTCCCTTGTCATGCCACTATGCACCAGCCTCTCCCCACAAGTTACTTCCTGTTTACCATGTTCTTCTGTATAACGGTGGGCCATTTCAATGGCTGTGTTTGTTCATTTGACCTCCACCAGGCCTTCCTGTATTTCTACAGAAGTTACTCCTGACTGTGGGGTATCTGCTGCGATGTGTGCGATCTTGATTTTATCATGTGTTTCCTTGACCCATTGCTTGGCACGTGTAATGATGTTGTGCCTGATTGTCTCAATTTTGACTTGGGGGCCTTTGAGTTGGTTGTTGGCCCAATCAACATCTGGGTTAAATCCTCGGAACCAAGGGTAGCCTAGGATGAAGTCATCCTTTCCTATGTTAGTGATGTAGAACTGTTGTCTGAGTTTCTTCTGTCCTTGTTTGACAAGTAGGTCGCAGTAATGGGTGATTTCTCCATTCTTGTTCATTGAACCATCAACAGTGTAGACTAGTTTGGGAAAGGGTAGTTTCTTGAGTCCAAGTCTGAGTCTGGTAACTGCTCAGTTATTGATGAAGTTCTCTGTTGCTCCTGAGTTGAGCAAAGCTGTTTGTTCCGCCTGTCTTTGATAGTGGGATAAAGCAAATGGAATTCAGAGGAAATTCTTCTGGCTAATGTACACACTATTGAGGTGGAGGGTCCTAACTATGGTGGCTAGTTTGGACCCATTGGCAGGATCTTTTCAACAATGGACAGTTTGGTGTCAGGGTTGATGGTATCAGCGTTGTCTTTCAGGAAGTTGGCAATATCGTCTGGGGACATGTCAAATGTGGTTATGTTGGGTGATTTGGCAACTCCTGTGTTAGTTGCAGCAGCCCTCCCATTGTCTTGGTCTGCTTGTTTCTTGTGACAGTCCTTGGTATGATGTCCTATTTTGGTGCAATAGAAGCATTTATTGGCTGCCATGTATTCGCTTTTCTGAGTGTCAGATAGGTCTGGTCCTTGTATGGTAATGGCATCGACATCTATGTAGTCTCCGCCTTGAGAAGTGGTGAGGCGTCCTTTATTTCCATGGGTTTGTCCTCTTCCATAGTTATTCTGGTATCTGCAGTTGGATTGATATCTGTGGTTTCCTTGATTGTATGGGTGTAATGGTCCTCTGCCATTTCAAGAAGCAATGTTGAGGGCTCTGTAGAGTCCTTCATGTCTGGCATCATTTTGCTTTCTGAATTCTTGGCCATGAAGCCATTTGAGATGGCAGGCATGAGCTGTATCTTCCCAGGGTTTGAATGTGGTCCATGGGTTCTGTGGATTGTATCCTTGACTGGTGATTATGGCCTGGACAAGTGCTGGTTTAAGACCTTTCTTGAACAGGTAGATGGTTCCATGATCATTGAGTGTGACTCCAGCTGCTGTGGCAAGTCGTTTGAATTTGGATATGAAGATATTGAGGCTCTCTTTCTGTTTGAGAGCAGTGAGTTTGTTGAATGCCTTGTTCTTTCTGTTTGTATTGGTGAAGGAATTTTTAAAGTCCTGTTTGAAGATGGTCCAGTGGTCTTTGTCTGTTTTGTCCATTCCTCCAGCAAGGCATGTCTGGAGTTTGATCATTTGTTCCTCCTTCCATGGTTCCATCATATCTCCTTGCATAAAGGTAAGACAAGTGGTGACGCGTGTGGCTGGGTTGCTCATGGCTTCATTCTTCCTATTGGTGAAGTGGTAGATGGCAAATGCGATAAGGAAGGTATGGCTCTTCTTCCTATCTCCATTGAATGGTGTGGGAGGGGTTCCTTTAAGTTCTCCATTGGTGGATGCGGCGACTATGATGGTTTGTCTGCTCTGACTGACTGATGCTTGTGCTGGTTGCGACATGGGGATGTAGTCAAGGGTGTTAGAACCAGAGGTTGCAACTGTAATGGGTGCTGTGGCAACTGGGGGAATGTCAAGGGGAATATGGAGTCCTGATTCGACTGCTGCTTTGATTTGGGGAAGAATAGGTTCTTATGTGTCAAATGACTGTGGTCCTTGGAGCGTGGCAATGTGGTGAAGCCCTCCTGAGATAACTTCCTCTAGGGGGTTGGTGTATTCAAGTTCCTCTACTAGGGAATCGACTGGGGCAGTGTATTGTGGGTGTTGGGGATCCTCAATTTTCCACCAACTGACAAGTGTGCTATCTCTTCTGATAAGAGCTTCTGCGGCTGTATACCAGTAGTTGCTTGTGCCGCTCCAATGGAGAGTTGTCCAATAATCTTCTCCTTCTGTTGTGCAGATGAATTTGATCACAACATGTTTCTTCTTTTGGGTATTGAGGTAGTACCCTGTGTTGACTGATTGAGAGGCATCTTCAAAGTTTGCTTGTCCCTTGATGTGCTCTGGTAGGTCGTCTTGTTGACGCCTGGTAACTTGGAGGCACTTGCCAGAGAGTTCTCATACAAGCTGGATTGCTGTACCTGCCAGGGTGAATGCATATGTCTGGGTAGTCCTGTGTTTCAAGGACTCAGTTGGAAAGCCTGACTTGTGTTAAGGTCCAAGGGCCTTAAAGGTGCAACGTGCACAGGTTTGTTGGTTTGGCGGATGTCAGTTGCCAACTGGAAGTTGTCGGTCTTATCTGTGCACAAGGGACTAACACCCTTAGCACTCAGAATGTGTGATAAATGGTACAGCATGAAGCCAAGGTTGGTTTATAGAGCAAGAGGGGAAGGAAGAGCTTCAAAGGGGACTTTGAAGCAACTCAAGGGTAAGGGAAACTCTTCACAAGAGCACTGTGGAAGCTACAAGTCTTGGATTAAAAACCAAGTCAGGCTTAAGGCCCAACTCTAAGGAATACAGGGGGTTTATATACAAACAAGTCCCTGTGCTAAAGATAAATCCTAGGATACGAACTACTGGGAAATGTGGGTCAGTAATGTCATGGCTAGA
>Ga0307512_10003255_pt1 | contig 19138 bp, 17 predicted proteins | sample 14_EM_MG_FD_200267 | JGI IMG/M metagenome (GOLD analysis project Ga0307512, IMG submission 200267) | Populus trichocarpa ectomycorrhiza microbial communities from riparian zone in the Pacific Northwest, United States - 14_EM | ecosystem: Host-associated > Plants > Roots > Unclassified | place... | reverse complement strand
TGCGCCGCGAGGTGCACCTGCTTTCTGACGACGGCGGTCATGGAGCCTGCCTCTCAGACGAGGGGGGTCGGGGAGACGTACCGCACCGTGTTGTCGAAGGCCACGCCGTGGCTCTTGACGTCGATGGCGATGGTGTCGCCGTCGGCGATCCGGAAACCGTCGTGGAAGCTGGCCTCGTCGGCGCCCAGGAGCACGTAGTTGACCAGGCCGGGGCGGCGCACCGCCGGGAACGAGAACAGGTGTGCCGCCATGTCCGCCATCCGGAAGTACAGCGCGTCGTCGCCGCAGTCGAAGCTGCCCTCCCAGGCGGTCGCGCCGTCCCGCTCGATGGTGACCCGGCCGGTCACCGAGGCCGGCGGCTCGCCGAGGAACAGCCAGGGCGCGAGGGCGGTGTCGCACAGCTTGCAGTACGGGTTGTAGCCGGGGTCCTGGCGGTGCAGGCCGATGTCGCACAGGTCGTTGCCGAAGGTGTAGCCCGCGTAGTGCGGGGTGCCGTCGGCGTCGTTGACGTAGACCAGGGCGACCTCGGGCTCTTCGATGAGGGCGACCGGATTCGCGGGCACGGTCAGTGTCTCGCCCGGCAGCCGCACCCAGTCGCCGAAGCCCTTGAAGAACCACTTGGGCGGCGTGAACTCGCCCTCCGGGGCGGTCTTCCCGCCCCACTTCTTCTTGTGCGTGCCCATGAAGCCGCTCAGCAGCGCGTTCCCGGTGGCCGTCGGGAGCAGCGGGGGCAAGAGGCGTACGTCCGGGTCGCCGGCGGTGACGGTCACCGCCTCGGCGCCTTCGGCGACGGCGGCCCTGATCGCGTCCGCCGAGCCGTCGGTGGCGATGAAGGCCGCCGCGAGCCGACCGTCGGCCACCCGGTACAGGGTCTGCTCGGTGCCCGGCTCGGGGCGGTCGAAGCCGACGTGACGTTCGCCCTGGTGGAGGGCCTCGAAGAGGATCGGGTCAGACATGGTGAAGGTCTCCTGCGCTGGTCGGAATCAGGGGGCTACGGGAGTGCCGGTGAGGTCGGTCAGGACCGTGCCGACACGGTCCACCGCCTCCCGGATCCAGGGCAGTTCGAGGGGATCCGGCGAGGCGAGCGCGGTCCGGCGCCGCTCGTCGGTGTCGCCGTAGAGGCGGCTGGTGGCGGCCCGGATGCGCAAGGCGTGCCGGGGCTCGCCGAAGGCGCTCGCGGGGAGTACGCCGAGGCCGTGGCGCTCGGTGAGGAAGCGGGCGAGGTCGTCGCCGTCGCGGACGTCGTGTGCCCGGGCCAGGTGATCCCGGAGGGACTCGAAGTCGGGGTAGAGGTAGCAGGTCGCGCGGACGGGGGCCAGGGTGGCGCCGGCCGCGGTGAAACGGTCGGCGACCGCGCGGACCACCGCCTCGTGCAGCCGGCGGCTCGCCGCGATGTGCTCGGTGATCTCCGAGGGTTCACCGAAGGCGTACGCCGCCGCCGTCTGCACGGGCGCCGCCGGGCTGGACCAGATCTGGCTGGCGATGGAGACGAGCCGGCCGTGCAGCGCCCGCCCGAGATCGCCGTCGGGCAGCCGGGCGACACCGGTGCGCCAGCCGCCGAGCGCCAGGTTCTTGGTGAGCCCGGTGGTGACGACGGTGCGCTCGGGGGCGTGCAGGGCCGGGGACTCGGCGGGCACCGAGGGGTCGTACACGAGGTCGCCGTAGATCTCGTCGGAGACGACGACCAGGTCCAACTCGCGGGCTGCCAAGGCGAGTTGCCGCACCGTATCGGGCGAGGCGACGGTGCCGGTCGGATTGTCCGGCACCGTCACCACCACGGACCGCGGGTTGTGCCCGGCGGCGCGTGCCACGGTGACCGCCTCGCGCAGCCGCTCCGGGTCGGGGACACCGCCCTGGCCCGGCAGGGTCGGTACGGCTACGGGGCGGGCCCCCGCGAGCCTGGCCTGCGCCGCATAGCTCACCCAACTCGGCACAGGCACCACCACGTCGCCGCCGATGGCCAGCAGCAGTGCGAACAGCAGCGGCTTGCTGCCCGGCCCGGCGACGACGAGCCCGGGATCCGTGCCGAGCCCGCGCCGCCCCCAGTATCCGGCGGCGGCCGCACGCAGCGCCTCGCTGCCGGGCACGGGGCCGTACGCGTTCTCGTCCGCCGCGGCGACGAGCCGCTCCCGCAGGGCGGGGTGCACGGGCAGACCGATCTCGCCACTGGTCATCGACAGCACCTGCTCCCCGGCGCGACGCCGCCGGGCCATGGCCTCGTCGGCGGCCAGCGTCGCCGACATGGAGACCGGTGCGGGTTCGGGCATATCAGGCTCCAACGGGAATGAGGGCGGGGCGGGTTGGGGGATGGGGGAAAGGGACGGCCGGTCTCTCGGGGAGATGGCTGGGCGCCGGGTTGGTGGCTCAGCCGACTGGCCAATCGGCCGGCGGTGAGCAGGTGAGCAGGTGGGCCGATGGGGCGGGGAGGGGGCGGCCGGTCGGGCGATCGGACCGCCGGACCGCCGGTCTGCCGGTCTGCCGGTCGGTCAGCTCGCCGGCGCCGTGTACCGCCGGCGCAGCTCCGCCTTGCGGACCTTGCCGGTCAGGGTCTTGGGAAGTGCCGGCAGCAGCTCCAGGCGGTCCGGGAGGAAGCGGCCGCCCTGGCCCGACTCCCGCAGGTGGGTGCGGATGTCGTCGAGGGACGGGTCCGCGCCGCCGGCCGGGACCACCACCGCGCAGATCGAGGTCCCGCCGGGCGCCGTCGCCGACGGCAGGCCCACCACCGCGGCCTCGACCGCCTTCGGATGGCTGCCGATCAGCGCCTCAAGTTCCGTCATCGGAGCCACCAGGCCGTCGCGGACGATCGCGTCGCGGGACCGGCCGATGATGCGGATGCCGCCTCGGCCGTCATCCCGCGCGAGGTCCCCGGTGTCGAACCAGCCGTCCGCGCCCAGCTCCGCCGCGAACGCCTCCTCGCGCCGGTAGTAGCCGAGCGCCAGCGACGCGCCGCGCACCTTCAGCTTGCCCACGAAGTCGCTCTCGCCGTCGATGCCCGACGGGTCGATACGGGTCTCCATGGAGTCGATGGCGCTGCCGTTGCTGTGCGCCGCCCAGTCGTCGGGGTCCGTGGGCCGCGTCATGGTCACCGGACCGTTCTCCGACATGCCCCACAGGGAGTGGGCGCGGGCACCGAGGGTCTCGTGGACCTCGGCCGACAGCTCCGCGAGGACCGGCGCTGAGCCGATCACCACGTGTCGCAGGGAGCTTGTGTCCCGCCGCTCGGCCCGCTGTGAGGCGGCCACGTCGGCGAGCGTGGCGGGCGGCCCGTACAGGAGCGTGGCGCCGTAGCGCTCGACCAGGTCGAGCAGTGCCTCGTTCCTGCGGATGTCCTGGAAGGCCACCGTGCCGCCGAGCATGACGCCCGCGAGAACGCCCTGCGCGAAGCCCGAGTAGTGGACGAGCGGTGTGGACACCGCGGCCACCCAGTCATCGCCCGGCCCGAAGGCGTCGACATAGCCCCGTACGGCCGAGTGGACCGTGTTCTGGCTGTGCAGCACCCCCTTGGACTTGCCCGTGGTGCCGGAGGTGAACAGCACGACGAACGGCTCGTCGGCCGTCAGCGCCAGGCCGTCCAGGTCGCCGGCCCGGTGCTCCTCGCGGGCCGTGGCCACGAAGTGGTCGTGGAAGGACATCGCGCCCTCGGGTGCCGGCCCGTCCACCACCAACACGTGGTGCAGGGAGGGGAGTTCGTCCTTCAGGCCGGTGACGATCTCCGCCAGCGGCGTGCCCGACCACTCCGGGAGCGTGACGCACACCCGGGCCTCGGTGAGGCCGAGGCGGTGGCGCAGCTCGTCCTCGGGGCAGATCGGCGAGATGGGGCAGATGACGGCACCGACCCGGACGGAGGCGAACATCAGCGCCACCATCTCCCAGCGGTTGGGGAGCTGGACGGCGACGAAATCCCCTCGGCGCACGCCGAGTTCGAGCAGGGCCAGGGCGAACCGGTCGGTCAGGCGGGCCAGTTCGGCGTAGTCGAGGGTGTCGGTGCGGGACTCGGCGATCCGGCGGCCCGCGATGGCGAGCTTGCGCGGCCGTATCCGTGCCTGGCGGTGCAGGTCGTCGAGGAAGGTCTCGTCCCGCCACCAGCCCCGGCGCCGGTACTCGGCCGCTCGCTCCTCGGGGGACCGGCCCGCGAGGCCGGTGTGCGGGACCGGGTCCGTGGTGGCCGCCGTGGTCATCCGCGCTCCTTCCCGCGGACGTGGAGCAGTTCGGGCAGCGGGTCGCCCGGACGTTCGGCGGCGATCTCCAGCAGGTCCCGGGTGTTCTGGCGGACCCGGTCGCCGACCCAGTCGAAGACCCAGGCCTTGCGGGCCTGAGCCGCCAGCTCGAAGGGCACCACCCTCGTGACGGCCAGGGCGGCCGAGCCGGCCCCGCCGATGTTGGCGATGACGCCCGGGACCAGGAAGGCGCCGGAGGCCCGTACCTTCTCCCTCGCCTCGGCGGTGGAAGTGATGTTGCCGCCCTCGACCACCAGCCCGGCCCGCAGCCGGTGCGCGTTGTCCGCATTCAGGGCGTACTTCTGCGCCGCGAGGATCAGCAGGTCGGCGTCGACGTCGAGCCAGGCGTCCGGCTCGGCGGTGACTGCGACGTGCTGCGGCAGCCGGGAGCGGTCGATCCGCCCGAACTCGTCGGTGACGGCGACCAGATCGGCCACCGGCAGCCGGTCGGCGCTGATGGTGCCCTCGACGTCGGCGACGCCCACGATCACATGGCCCCGGTCCTCCAGGAACCCCGCGACCGCCCGGCCCACCGCTCCGAAGCCCTGCACCACGACCCGGGCCGGGCCGGTCCGGCCGCTCGCCTCCAGAGCGGTGACCGCCGCGACCCCGACGCCGTGCCCGGTGCAGTCGATCAGCGGCTCGTAGTAGGTGCGCCAGTCGATCGGCATGTCCGCGGCACCCTGCCGGTAGCGGGGGTCGTAGCCGGCCTCGGCGAAGAACACCGCCCGGTCGGCCGGGGTGACGCCCATGTCGATGCCGAGGTGGATACCGCCGTGCAGCAGCGGCTTCACCGTACGGCCGAAGGTGCGGAACGTCTCCTCGCGGTTGCCGCCGTCGGAGACGATGCCGCCCTTGGCACCGCCGATCGGCAGCCCGGCCAGCGTGAACTTCTGGGTCATGTCACGGGCGAGACCGGCCACCTCCTCCTCGGTGACCCCGGGCGTCATCCGTACGCCGCCCATGGCCAGGCCGTCGTACAGCGAGTCGACGACCACCCATCCCCTGAGGGCGCCGCCGCTGCCGTTCAGGTGGACCGAGAACGCGGGGTCCTGCGGCTCTTCAAGTTCGCTCGATGCCAGTTCACTCATTGCCAAGTCCAAGTCCTTGAGTACGGGAGTACGGGAGTACGGGGATGAGGCCGGGCGCGTGCCCGGCGCGCCGTCACTGGTAGAGCTGGGCGAATCCGCGCAGGATCTCCAGACCGTCGCTGCGGAACTCCAGATGCGCCTGGGCGCCGAAGATGCGGCCGTCGTCGGAGCGCAGGAACTCCACGGGCGCGTGCTCGGAGCGGCCGATGGAGCGGAAGCCCTCGGGGGCCTGCTGGAGGTAGAGGGTGTGCCGGTGGAAGACCGTCACCGTCGGCTTGACGTAGGTGAAGAGCGGCTCCGACGTGTCGACCTGCACCTCGTGGCCGCCGACCCGCTGCGGCCCCTCGGCGAGCCGGCCGCCGGCCGAGACCGCGAGGATCTGCATGCCGCCGCAGATCCCGAAGACCGGGACGTCGGAGCCCATGACGAGGTCCACGAGCGGCTTGTAGTAGTCGCGGTCGTAGGCCCGCACCTTGGTGCCGCTCAGGACGATCGCCTGGTAGCGGCCGTCGAGCCGGGCGGGCACGGACGCGGCGTCGACCGCCTCGGTGTCCGAGCCCAGTTCCTCGAACCGTTTGCGGAGCTGCTTCAGCGACAGCGTTCCGTTGTTGACGACGAGTACACGGGAGTGCGCCACGTGCTTGCTCCTCAGGTGCGGGTGATGACGGTGCCGGTGCGGGCGGTGAGCAGGTCCGTGACGGCCGCGCTGCCGATGACGACGCGCGCCACGCCGCCGTCCAGGGCCTCGCCGGCGGCGCGCAGCTTCTTGCGCATGCCGCCGGTGGCGCCCTTGTCGCGGAAGGCGGCCGCGGCCTTCGCGGTGATCCGGCGCACCGGCTCCCCGTCGATCAGCAGATGGGCGACGTCGGTGACGAGCACCAGGTCGGTGGCCCCGGTGGCGCCGGCGATCGCGGCGGCGGCCCGGTCGGCGTCGGTGTTGATCTCCTGTCCCGCCGCGTTCCTGGCCAGCGGAGTGACGAGGTAGGCGTGGCCCGGCTGGAGGTTCTTCAGCGCCGACGGGTCCACCCCGGTGATCGGGCCGACGAGGTTCTCCAGCTCGACGAGCTGCTTGTTCTGCCACCACCAGCGCTCGCCCTCGCCGGCGGCGACCAGTCCGTCGCTGCCCAGCAGGCGTTCCGCGGTGATGCCGCGCTGTTCGAGGCGGCCGAGGACGTCCTCGCCCAGCCGGGCGCTGACGGTCTTGATGTCCGCGATGACCTCGGGGGTGGTCCAGCGGCTCTGGTTGCCGTAGCGGTCGCGCAGGACCGCCGACGGGTCGCTGTGGCGCGGGCCGAGCTGCTTCAGCGGCTTGGACCAGCCGTGCACCAGGACCAGCGGGCGTTCCTGCCCGTGCCGGGCCAGGTCGTCCCACCAGTCGCCGGCGAGGTCGTCCAGGCAACTGCCGCCCAGCTTCACCACGGTGGGCGTGCGCGCGGGTGCCGTCTCGCTCATGCGGGCATCACCGGCTGCATCGTCAGCCCCGTCTCCTCGGGCAGTCCGAACCGAAGGTTGGCGGCCTGCACGGCCTGGCCCGCCGCCCCCTTGACCAGGTTGTCCAGGGCGGCGAGCACGACGATCCGGCCGCCCTCGTCGTCGTGCAGCACGGTCACGTCGCAGTAGTTGGAGCCCAGCACGGCCTGCGGGTCCGGCACCGGGATCAACGTCTCGTCATGCCGGCGCACCCGCACGAAGCGGTGGTCCTTGTAGAAGCGGACGTACGCCCGCTGGAGCTCGCGCTGGTCGACGGGGTGGTCCGTGAACACATAGGAGCTGGTGAGCAGACCACGCACATGCGAGACGCCGTACGCGGACATGCTCAGCGAGCCGACCGCGCCGGGCTTGCTGCGCTCCAGGAAGTCACCGACCTCGGCGGCGTGCCGGTGTCCGGTCGGGGAGTACGGGGCGATGGCGCCGTTGCGGAACGGGTGCAGGTCGGGGACGCGCAGGTGCACTCCGCCGCCGCTGGAGCCGCTCTTGCCGTCGACCACCACGGTCTTGAGGTCGAGCCCGAGGCCGAGGGTGAGCGGGGCGAGGCCCAGCGTGATCGCGGTGGCGTAGCAGCCGGGCAGCGAGATGAGCGCCGCGTCCGCCAGCTGATCGCCGATCAGCTCCGGTACGCCGTACACGAAGCGGTCCGCAAGGTCGGTGCGCCGCTTGACCTTCGGGTACCAGCGGTCGTGCAGCTGAGGGGTGCGGATCCGGAAGGCACCGCTGAGGTCCACCAGGGCCGGCACCCGGTCCGCGAGAAGTGCGGCCAGTTCCGCCGACACCGGTGCCGGGGTGGCCAGGAAGAGGACGTCGACCTGGTCGGCGACCTCCTCGGTGACCGGCTGCACCGTCAGGCCCAGGTCGAGACGGAGTCCCGGGTGCAGCTCGGCCGGGCGGCGGCCGATGTGGGAGGAGCCGCCGAGGAAGGTCAGCTCCAGATCGGGGTGTTGGGTGATCAGTCGGATGAGATCGCCGCCGGCGAGCCCGGAGGCGCCGACGACTCCTGCACGGATCATGCGATGAGCTCCTGGACGTGGCGGGCGACGGCCGACGGGATGTCCGCCCCGGTCGCGGCGGCCACCCCCCGGAAGCCGGGGGCGTGGTTGACCTCGTTGACGACGTAGCCGTCGGGCGTGCCGAAGAGGTCGACTCCGTAGATACCGGGGCCGAGTTCGGCCACCACACCGTCGATGATCTTCAGTACGTCGGGGTCGTGGGCGACGGCCCGGCTGCTGTTGCCGAGCGCCGCGTTGTTGCGCCAGTCGGTGCCGCCGGAGGCGAACTCCGCGGCGCCGACCAGCTCGTGCCCCACGACCAGGCAGCGCACCGAGGTGCCGCCGCCCAGGTACGGCTCGACCAGGCAGGCCTGCTCGAAGGCGTGCCCGAGGTCCTCGACGTAGTCGTACACGGACTGGGCGGTGTCGGCGTGCCGGATCAGAGTGACCCGCTTGCCCATGCCGCCGTAGACCGGCTTGAGGACCAGCGGCAGCCGGAGTTCGTCGAGGGACTTCTCGAAGTCCTTGCGGGACAGCACGAGCCGGTAGTCCGGTACGGGCACGCCCGCGGTGCGCAGCACGGTGCGCAGGACCGCCTTGTTCTCGCAGGTGTGCACCGCCTTGGCCGTGTTGAGGACCGGCACCCCGGCCGCCTCGGCGAGGGTGGCGATCAGTCCGCCGCGTGTGTAGCTGCGGCTGCGCAGCAGCAGGGCGTCGTAGTCGTGCACGGACGGGGCGTCCGGGTGACCGAGGCACAGGGACTCGTCGTTGACCCACTCGATGGCGAGGCCGAAGTCCGGCGCGATCTTGATCAGCTCACGTTCCTCCCAGCTGATCCGGTCCGCGACGAGGGCGACGGGCCTTGAGGGCTCAGTCATCTCACTGACCCCAGTCGCGCAGCTGAACCTCGACCATCTGCAGGGTCAGCCGGCCGTCCTGGACGCTCTCGACCCGCAGCGTGAGCATGCACTCGGGGCAGGCGAGGGTCTCGCCCCGGTCGACCGGTGGCACGGTCAGATCGGTCTCGCACTCGGGGCAGATGCCGTTGAGGGTGGCGGTGGGCATGGGGCAACTCCTTATGCAGTAAAGGCAATTGGGGGGAGTAGTCAGGCGGCCTGGAAGTCGACGGCGGCCTTGCGGATGGCGTCCCGGTCCAGCAGCGGGGCAGCGTCGCGCTCCTGCCGGTCGGCGAGCCACGGTGTGAAGGCGTCGACGTCGACGAAGACGCCCGAGCCGTCGAGCGCCCACTTGACGAGGGCCGGGGTGAGGCGGCTGCGGACCCGCAACTCGCGGGCGTTGCCGACGAGTTCGGCGGGCAGCGTCTCGTACGCCTCGGGATGGTTGAGCTGACCCGGCAGTTCGTACGCGAAGGCGTGCGGCGTGGTCGGCCCCGCCTGGAACGCCTCGCCCAGGCCGGCGCCCTTGAGCGCGACCCGCGACAGCTCGGTGAGAGAGGTCAGGTCGAAGCGCGTGTCGCCGTGGATGACGCGCAGCGAGGTGAGCAGCTCGGCCAGCGGCGCGTTGCCGCCGCGCTCGCCGATGCCGCCGACGGTCGCCGAGATCCACCGGGCTCCCGCGCGGACGGCGGCGAGGGAGTTGGCGACGGCCATGCCCAGCATGTTGTGCGAGTGGATCTCGATCTCGGAGCCGTCGATCGCGGTGATGTCGGCGATCACCTGCTCCATCTGCCAGGGCGACAGATACGCGACGGTCTCCGCGAGCCGGAACCGGTCGGCGCCGGCCTCGAAGCCCGCGGTGACATAGGGGACGAGCCGCTCCTTGGGGGTGCGGGCGCCGTCCTCGCCGCTGAAGGTGACGTGGAAGCCGCGCTCCTTGGCCTGCGTGATCGCCGAACGGGCCAGCGTCTGCAGGAACTTGGGACTGGGCGAGCCGAGCTTCAGCCTGGCGTGCTGCTCGGAGGTGGGGATGGAGTACATGATGTGGCGCACGCCCAGCCGCTCGGCCTCGTCGAGGGCCTTCGCGACCTGCTGGCGGTCCCGCACCACCACGAGGGTCATGCTGCGCTCGGGGCCGACGGCCTCATGGGCGGCGAGGACGAGATCGGCGTCCTTGGAGCCCGGGCCGGACACCATGCCGACCTCGACCAGGTCGACGCCGGTCTTCACCAGCAGCCGGGCGATGGTCGCCGCATCCTTGGGGCCGAACTCGACGCCGGCCATGTGCGCGGAATCCCGCAGCGTCGCGTCGGACACATGCGGCAGCACCGGTATTTCCTGAGGGATTTGTTCGGTGGTCATTGCCTTCGCTCCTAAAGGGGTTTGGCAGGCCGTGGTCCATACGCTCTCCCGAACTGCTGGGCGGAGCAAGGGGATTCGGGTCAGGGCTCTGTCGGGGAGTGTCAAGAAATGTCAGGCAGGAAAAGCAGTGCAAGCCCGGTGTGCGTCCGATGTCATTTCACGCGGCGGTGTCTGCCGTTGCCGTGTCGCACGTCCTACGGTGCTCTCATGGACCCTTTTTCACTGCCCCGACTCGGGGTCGTCGTCCCGCCGGAAAACCCCACCGCGGAACCGGAGTTCAACCGCTTGGTGGGCGCCGTAACGAATGTGTACACCGCCCGTTTCCCGGTGACTCCCCACACGGAACTCAGGGAAATGCTGGAGACCTACAACCGCGTACTCCCCGCCACGCTCGGCGACTTCGGCGGGATGCGCCTGGACGCCGCCGTGGTGGCCTGCAGCGCCTCCCACTACCTGCTGAACCCCGACGGGGACCGCACGCTGTGCGAGGAGTTGTCGGCGCGGGTGGGATACCCCGTGGCATCCTCGACGCAGGCGATCCTCGCGGTGTGCGAGGCGCTCGACGCGACCCGTCTGACGCTGGTCTCGCCGTACCAGCCGTGGCTCACCGACACCTCCCGCGCCTTCTGGGAGCGCGCCGGACTCAAGGTCGACGACGTCGTGCTGGTCCCCGCGGCACGGAACCCGGACGGCGGCGAGCACTACGACCCGTACCAGGTGACGATGCGGGAGATCCTCCGGCGCATACGGGAGCGCCGGCTCCGCGACGACACCGCGCTGCTCTTCACCGGCACGGGCATGGGCACCCTCGCCGCCCTCACGGAACTCGCCCACGAGGGCACCGAACGCCCCCTGTTCTCCTCGAACCTGGCGTCCGCCTGGTGGGCCCGGCGGGCGGTCGGGGACGACACCGGCGCCGCTCATCCGCTGCTGCGGCGTCTGGACGAACAGGCGGCATGACACGGCGGAGGGCCCCGGGGGGCATCGGCCGCCCGGGGCCCTGAGGGCCTGTGTCTCAGCTCTGGCCGGCGTGGCCCATGCGATAACCGACGCCGCGGACCGTGATGATCCAACCGCTGGATCCGAGTTTCGCCCGCAGGCTGCTCACATGCGTGTCGATGGTCCGGCTGGTCCGCGACCAGTTGCTGCCCCAGACTTTAGCCATCAACTCCTTCCGGGACACCACGGTTTCCGGATTGGCGGCCAGCATGTAAAGCAGCTCGAATTCCTTCGACGTGACGTCGACTATACGGTCGCGCATGCGCACTTCCCGGGTGCGCGGATCGATATGGAGCGGGCGCAGGGATATCGTCCCGGATACGACCGACCGGGGCCGGGTGCGGCGCAACACCGCCTCGATGCGAGCCCCGATCTCCCTGAATCCCCAGGTTTTCGCGACACAGTCGTCCGCGCCCGCCTTGAGGGCGAGTACCCGTTCCAGTTCCTCGTCGAGACGGGTGAAGGCGATCACGGGAGTGTCGCTCTCGGCCCGTAAGGACTGACACACTTCCAGGCCGTCGATGTCGGGCAGTTCCAGGGAGAGCAGGACGAGATCGGCGTCCCGGTAGATACGCAGGGCCCGCGCGCCGGTGTCGACGCTGAGGGCGGTGTAGCCCTGCCGACGCAGGTCGCGCACCATGGTCTCGGCGGCGGAGGCGTTCTGCTCCACCACAAGTACGTTCCTCATGTGGGGGGTGCCTTCCTCTTCGCGCCGCGTCAGCTCGCGACGCCGGCCGCCGCGGCGGGGGCCGGCGCCACGGGAGCGAGGTCGGGGCCGTCGGGGAGATGCCGGAAGGCGTAGGCGGCCGAGGCCATGGTCATGTGGTGGTGCCAGCCGGGGAAGGAACGGCCCTCGAAGTCGAGCACGCCGAAGCGTTCCTGAAGAGCGGTGACGGCCGTCCGGGCGGCGGCGTGGCCGCGCACCGACGCCATGACCTCCTCCACGTTCCGGTCCGTGAGGCTGGTGATCCAGTAGCGCGCGGGCCGCCGTCCGTCCGGGGCGGGCCGCTTGAGGATGCGGTATCTGACCGAAGCGTCGTCCCGGCCGGTGCTGCGCCGCGGCAGGCGTACCGTTCCGGCGTAGGTGTGAAGCGGTATCGCCTTGGCCGTGCCGTCCGCCCGCTGACGGGTGATCACCTGCGGCTGCCGGGTGTGGCGGCCCTCCATCAGCTCGCCGACGGTGATCACCGTCGGGAAGCGGTCCCCGCAGAGCACCACCTGGCCCGGCTCCACCTCGCAGACGATGTCGAGCCGCTGCCGGGCGAGCCCGGCCAGGACGCCGCTCGCGTCGTCGCACCGCGTCAGGTCGAGCACCCAGGGCACCTCGGGCAGCTGGGGCTGGGCGACGACGCCGGCCGCGAGGTCGAGGACGTGACCGCCGACCGGGCGCGCGGTCTCCGCATCCGGGATACGGGCCCGGAGCCTGCGCTGCCGGTCCCGGGCCCAGGTGTCGTCCAGGACGAGACTCCAGGCGACGGGGAAGCAGTGGGCGCCGGCGGCCAGGAAGAGGCCCACCGCCCGCTGGCAGTTGACAGTGAGTCCGGTGGCGGCGTCCCGCCGGCGGTGCACGCCCACCGAGTGCTCGCCGCGCTTGGGGATGATGAGTTCGGCGACGGTCCAGGCGTACGGTGTCGTGCTCGCGGCGACCTGCAGGGCCAGCCGGTGGCGGACCGACTCCCAGTCCCACGGGCTTGCGTTGATGAACTGGTGCAGGCCCTGAGCCGCGGCCGGGGGCAGCGACTCGGTCCGCGCCATCCGCCGTGGCGTCTTCCTGCCGGTCACGTGGAGCAGGCCCCGCAGATAGGCCCGCGCCCAACGGCGTTGCTCCGCCCGGTGCAGCGGCCTGAAGATTTGCTCGAGGAATGTCTGCAGACGCACCGTTTCGTCCGTAACGGCCGCGCGTATTTCTCCTGACGACATCTGACGTCACGCCCCCTAGTACTCGATCGCTCGCACCCCGGTAGGTGTACCGGGCATCCTCGCGACCATAAAAATACCGTCTCGAAGGAAAATTTCACGGGACGGCGGGCGACTTCGCGACTTCGCGCTCTGACCAGCGCGAAGAGTGGCCCCGAAGGTGTGACGGGTGGCACAGATGTCGGAGAACCGGCTTGCGAGGGGTGGACTGTGGGGCGCTTGACCGCACTGTCAACAGCTCATGAACAAACGGCCGGTGGCCGCCGAAGGCCGGGGGATGTACCTTCGGCGGCCGGTCAGGGGCCGGTGCGGGGTGCGTTCAGCGGTCGGCCGCCAGGGCGTCGAGCCAGCCGCCCAACAGGCCGTGAACCACCGCGGGTTGGTCGAGATGGACGTTGTGTCCGGCGCCGTCCACCGCCGCGTACGTCATGCGCGGATAGTGCTCCAGGAGCTCCAACTGGTCCCGCCAGCCCACCAGATGGTCCTGCCGCCCGGCCACCAGGAGATGCCGTCCGCCGTGCGAGGCGAAGCGCGCTTCCGGGGTCTCGGTCAGCATGTACGCCTTCAGCAGCGCGGCCGCGTCCTCGCGGTGGTGGGCGCGGATCCCCGGCAGCACGTGGTCGCGGAACGCGTGCCAGCCCCTCTCGTCCTGGTGCACCGCGATACCGGCGAACACCTCGCGGTCCGCCGGGTCGAGGGACGCCAGCAGCGCCTCGTCGCGCGTGAGTACCTCGCGCTCCGGCAACACGCGCTTGCCGCCCGGCCTGACGAGCGGCGCGAAGAGGGCCGTGCCGAGGACCTGCGCGCCACGCTCGGCGACGACATGCCGGGCGAGCTGGCCGCCGTAGGAGATCCCGACGACGGCGAAGGGCTCGTCGCCGATGACCTTGTCGGCGAACCGCAGTACCGCCTCGCCCATGGCCTCCGCCGTGACGGCCCCGGACAGACGCGGCGAGCGCCCCGAGCCCGGCAGGTCGACGTACAGCCGCCGCCAGCCGTCCCGCTCGGCGAAGACGGGTTCGAGGGGCAGCAGGAGCCGGTGGTCGATGGTGTAGCCGTGCAGCAGCAGCACAGGGGTGCCGGCGCCGAACTCGACGTGGTGGAGGAGTTGTTCAGTCATGGGGCCACGCTCCAACGGTGACACTGGTGTGAGGGTCAAGTGCGCAGGTCAGGCGGCCGTCCGTGCCCCGGTCCGGCGGGCGGCACAGGGGTGTTCTGCGAGGGCCGGCTCCGGGGCCGGGCGGTGCTGGTGGGCGCGTACGGCGTCGATGTACTCGGTCATGGCGTCGCGGTCGCGGATCAGGGAGTGGATGCGTTCCGTCAAGCGGTCGCGGCGGTGCTCCAGGGTGGCGATGATCTCCGGTGACGCGTCGGAGAAGTGGATGACGCGCGGCTGGTGCAGGCACGGCAGGATCTGCCGGATGATCCGGGTGGGCAGACCGGCGTCCAGCAGACCTCGGATCTGCAGAACCCGGTCCACGTACTGCTCGTCGTAGGCGCGGTAGCCGTTCGGGGAGCGCTCGGAGAAGAGCAGGCCCTGCTCCTCGTAGTACCGCAGCAGCCTGCGGGAGGTGTTGGTGCGCTCCGACAGCTCACCGATGCGCATGGGATGTCCTTTCTGGCTTTGGCGGGACCCGTACGCGGCCGGCCCCCGAACTCCCCTGTGACGGCGGGATGTCCGAGGGCCGTGGGACGCCCTACGCGTCGCCGGGCCGCTGCGCGGGGAAGCCGTGGCCGCGGGCGAGGACGACGACCGCGAGCACCGGCAACAGGAGCAGCAGCATGGTCCAGGGGAAGGAGTCGCTGCCGATCTGGTCGAGCAGGATGCCGCCGATGACACCGCCGCCCGCCATGGCGACGTTCCACAGCGTCACCAGCATCGCCTGGGCCGCGTCGGCGGAGTCGCCGCCGGCGTCGCCCGCGGCGGTCTGCAGCAGGGTCGGAACGCCGCCCCAGCCCAGGCCCCACAGGAGGGCGGCGACGTACACCAGGGCGGTGTTGTCGGCGAGCACGGCCAGCAGCGCCGCGGACACGGCGACCAGCAGGGCGCTTGCGATGGTCAGCGCGCGCAGCCGGCGGTGGATCTGGGCGCCCACGATCCAGATGCTCACCAGCGAGGCGGCGCCGAACACGAGCAGCACCAGGTCGGTGTCGCCGCCCATGCCCAGGTCCTCCAGGAACGTGGCGACGTAGGCGTACAGAATGGTGTGGGCCAGGACGAAGACCAGCGTGACGAACAGGACCGGGACCACGCCCGGCACGCGCAGCGCACCGAGCATCCTCGGGCGCTCACCGGCCTGCTGCCCGGGGTGGTCCGGTACGGCCGCGAAGATCCACAGCAGCAGCACCACCGTGAGCGCCGTCATCGCCAGGAACGCCGTGCGCCAGTCGAGCCTCTCGCCGACGAAGGTGCCGGCCGGCACGCCGAGCGAGAGCGCCACCGGAATACCCGCCATCGCGACGGCGATCGCCTTGCCCTGCAGCGCCACGGGCGCCATCCGCCGCGCGTACCCGGCGAGCAGGGCCCAGGCCAGACCGGCGGCGACACCCGCGACGAACCGCGCCACCATGGTCAGGCCGTAGACCGACGACACGGCGGTGACGGTGTTGGCCACCGCGAAGCCCACCATCGCCGTCAGCAGCAGCACCTTGCGCCGCCAGGCCGCGGTGGCCGCGGTGAGCGGGATCGCGGTCAGGGCCGTGCCGATCGCGTAGATCGTCACCGTCTGGCCGGTCGCGGACTCGCTCACATGGAGGTCGTCGCTCATCGCGGGGAGCAGGCCCGCCGGGAGGGTCTCGGTGAGGCTGGTGATGAAGACGGCGGTGGCGAGGGCCAGCAGGGCGAAGAGCGGGAGCTTCTGCCGCTCCTCGCCGCCGGCCTTGCCACCGGGTGCGGCGCGGGTGTCCTTGCCGTGAGTGGCGGTGGTGTCTGGTGATGTGCTCATGCCGTGATCTCCGGATCATTCGGGGACGGGGTGCGTCCGGGGGGCTTGGGGGTGCGGGGCGTACGGGGACGTCCGGCTACGGGCGGCCGAGACCGCCGTCGACGGGGAGCCGGGCGCCGGTCGTGAACGTCGCGTCCGTGGCGAGGAACAGCGCGGCCCGGGCCACCTCCTCGGCGGAGCCGAGGCGGCCCAAGGGCGGCAGGGGCGCGGCACCTCCGGCCGGCGCCTCGATACAGCTCGGCGCCACCGCGTTGACGCGGATGCCGCGGGAGACGAGCTCGGCGGCGAGCGCACGCACCGAGGCCGGGGTCGGGGCGGCGGCCGTGAGCACGACCGAGCCGCCGTCCTCCAGCCGCGGGAGCAGCGGACGCACGGTCGGTACGGCGTCGGCGAACACGAGGTCGATACCGCCGCCGTGCCCTTCGACGCCGACGGGACCGAGGGCGGCCCGGACGCCGTCCGGGGCGACCACCCGCGCGGCGGAGCCCAGTTCCGCGCTCGCATGCGCCCGTTCCGGCGCGGTGCCCGCGGTGAGCAGTACCTCCGCGCCGCCCTCCACGAGGCGCTTGGCGATGGCCAGACCGATCCCGGTGGCCTGTCCGACGACCACGGCCCTGCTGCCCGCGTACCTGGTCATGCCTACCGCTCCCTCCTGATGGCCCCGCCGCCGGGCGCCCCACGTCGCCCGGCAGGAACGACTGTGCGCGCGGGCGCTTCGGAGAGACTTCGGAGCGGCTGATGGTCCGCTGACGGCCCAGGGCCTGGGCAGGTCTTTCGGGTCGGACGGACGGGGCCGCACCCACACGCCGCTGACGGGCGGGCGCCGTACGAGCGCCCCGGGCGTCGGCCGGCCCGGGACATGTACGGTTGCCCGCATGCGGTTTGGGGTGCTCGGGCCACTTGTGGTGTGGGACGACGAGGGGGAGACGGTCGGGGTCCCCGAGCTCAAGGTCCGGGCGCTGCTGGCGGATCTGCTCGCGCACGACGGGAAGCCGGTCTCCGTCGACCGTCTCGTCCACGACCTGTGGGGCGACGACCTGCCGGGCAAGCCGACCGGTGCACTCCAGGCCAAGGTCTCCCAACTGCGCCGCGTTCTCGGCCGGGACCGCGTAGTACGCCAGGCCCCCGGCTACCGCCTGCGGTTCGACCCCGCGACCGACGAGGTGGACGCCGACCGCTTCCACGCCCTCGTGGCCGAGGCCCGTCCCGTCCGGGACCCGCACGCGCGGGCCGCCCTGCTCACCCAGGCCCTCGACCTGTGGCGGGGGCCCGCCTACGCCGACTTCGCGGACGAGGAGTTCGTCCGAGGGACCGCGCGACGCCTCGCCGAGCAGCGGCTGTCCGTGCTGGAGGAACAGGCCGAGGCCCGGCTGGAGGCCGGGGACACTGTGCTCCTCGCCGGCGAACTGGCCGACCTCGTGGTGCGACACCCCCTGCGCGAGCGCCTGCGCGCCCTCCAGGTACGGGCGCTCTACCTGGCCGGCCGCCAGAGCGAGGCCCTCGCCTCGTACGAGGCCCTGCGCTCCCGCCTGGCCGAGGACCTCGGCGTCGACCCGAGCCCCGCGCTCAGCGCACTGCATCAGGCGGTACTGCGCCAGGACCCGGAGCTGGGCCGGAGCCTCGCCCCGGACACGGACGGGATGGCGTCCGGTACGGAGAGGACGCCGCTGGGCACGGCCGGTTCGGTCCGCGGCGCGGCTGGGACCCCGGCCGACGGGGCCGCGACCGCTCCCGGCACGCACCCGACGCTCCCCGCCCCCGCCTCACCGCCCTCCAATCCCTCCGCCGGAACCCCCCACTCGAACCTCCCCGTCCCACTCACCCCCCTGATCGGCCGCACCGAAGCCCTGACCCGCCTCTCCCGACTCCTCGCCACCGCCCGTCTGGTGACCCTCACCGGGCCCGGCGGCGTGGGCAAGACCCGGCTCGCGGGGGCTGCGGCCGGTACGGCGAGGGCGGAGGAACTCCCCGACGGCGTCTGGCTCGTGGAGTTCTCCGGTGTCCGGGCCGGTGGCGCCGCCGACCTGGCGCAGGTCGTGGCCTCCGCCCTCGGGATCCGGGACGACGCCCCGTCCGCCCTGCCGGGCACCGGGGCCGGGGCACCCTCACCGTCCCCGGCGCACCGCCTCGCCGCCGTCCTGCGGGACCGCCGTACCCTGCTCGTCCTGGACAACTGCGAGCACGTCGTCGACGCCGCCGCCGAACTCGCGGAGCTGCTGCTGCGCACGGGCCCCGGCCTGCGGGTCCTGGTCACGAGTCAGGAACCGCTCGGCCTGGCGGGCGAGGCCGTGTTCCTCGTGGAGCCGCTGCCAACCGATGACGCCGTACGGCTGTTCACCGAGCGGGCCGCCGCCTCCGCCCCCGGGTTCCCGCTCGACCCGGACGCCTCCGACCCGGCCGACATCGCCGCCGTCGCCGAGATCTGCCGCCGCCTCGACGGCATCCCGCTCGCCCTGGAGCTCGCCGCCACCCGCGTACGCGCCCTGGGCGTAAGGGAGTTGGCGGCCCGGCTCGGTGACCGGTTCCGGATCCTCACCGCCGGGCAGCGGGGTGCGCCGGCCCGTCAGCAGACCCTGCGGGCGATGATCGACTGGAGTTGGGAGCTGCTCAGCGCGCCCGAGCGCATCGTGCTGCGCCGCCTCGCCGTGCACAGCGACGGCTGCGACCTGGCCGCCGCCGAAGCGGTGTGCGCGGGCGACGGCGTGGCCCGCGAGGAGGTGCTCGACCTGGTGACCCGGCTCGTCGACCGGTCGTTCGTGGTGGTCGTGGAGGGGCCGACCGGGCCTCGCTACCGGCTCCTGGAGTCCGTCGCCGCGTACGCCATGGAGCGGCTGCACGAGATGCAGGACCTCACGGCCGTACGCGACCGCCATCTGCGCCACTACCTCGCCCTCGCCGAACTCGCCGAGTCCCGGTTGCGCCGCGCGGGCCAGCGGTCCTGGCTGGCCCGGCTGGACGCAGAGGCCGGCAATCTGCGCACCGCGCTCGACGAGGCGGTGCGTCGCGCCGCCGCGGGGCAGGCCGAGAAGGCCGTACGGCTCGCCACCGCCCTGTCCTGGTGGTGGCTGCTGCGCGGCCGTCTCACCGAGGCGCGCCGCAGCCTGTCGAGCGTCCTCGCCGTCGCCCCCGCCGCTCCCGAACTGGCCCTGCTGCACGCGGCGTTCGCGCTCCTCACCGGGGACCGCACGGAGGCGGCGGCCACCGCCGTGGCCGCCGCCGGCACCGAGC
>Ga0307512_10003254_pt1 | contig 19142 bp, 17 predicted proteins | sample 14_EM_MG_FD_200267 | JGI IMG/M metagenome (GOLD analysis project Ga0307512, IMG submission 200267) | Populus trichocarpa ectomycorrhiza microbial communities from riparian zone in the Pacific Northwest, United States - 14_EM | ecosystem: Host-associated > Plants > Roots > Unclassified | place... | reverse complement strand
GTGTACTGCGTCGTGTCCCCGGAGAGATTTGAACTCCCGGCCCCCGGATTCGTAGTCCGGTGCTCTTTCCGCTGAGCTACGGGGACGTGCCATCCGCTGTGGAGTTGTCAAAGCAAACAAAAAAGCCGCCGGCCCGGACCCGGGCGGCGGCGTTTGGTGACACCGGTCAACCCGTCCGATTGCGCTCCTTGCCGCGTCGGCCCGTACAGGGCATGGCGACCTCGCCGCGCGGCGTGCGCCGCTGCGGTGCCATTGAGGTGTGCCACGACATGACGGGTCTCCTGATCGGTTCGTTCGGCTGGTGCTGGTCACTACGGTAGAGCGTCCCGGGCCGCCGGCAAACCGATTTCCGGGCCGGCGGCGGTGGGTCGGCCGAGCTGGGGCGACCGCTAAGCCGCGGCTTCGGCCCGTCGTTGGCGCAGCAGCTCGGCGCCCATCGAGAAGGGCGGCGCCGCCGCGTCGGAGAGCGCGGCGTGCTCGACGATCGCGTCCAGGATGAACGCCGCACCGGCGGGCCGGGGGTACGCGGCGTAGACCTGCTGCAGCCGCTCGGCGTTGACGCCCGTGACCCGGCCGGCATCGACGAAGATCCCCTTGTGTGTCAGGTACGTCAGCAGGCCCCGGCGGTCGGCGATACCCGCGAGGGAGTGCAGGGCGATCGCCTCCCAGACCCGGTCGACGTCCGCGGCCGAGACGCCGTGCTCGGTCAGCACCGACGCCGCCAGGTCTGCGCCTTCCACCTCGAACCGGGCTTTGCCCGTTCCGAGCGGGCCTAGGGCTAGGTCGTGCAGCACGCACGCGGCGTACAGCAACTCCTCGTCGTAGGCGGCGTCGTGCACGGAGCCTTCCTGCTCGGCGAGCAGGCGGGCGAACAGGAAGCTGCGGATGCTGTGTCCGGCGATCTCCGGGCTGACCGACTGCCGTATCAGGGCGAGGCTCGCGTCGGCCAACGGGCCGCTGGGCAGGGTGAGTGTGTTGTCCATGCGGCCAACCGTAGGAGCCGGTGGGGTCGCCGAACAGTGGCCCGAGCGCCACCTACCGCTATACTCGGGCCATGACGACGACGGCGGCGGAGCGACACCGGATCGCGGTCCTCGTCCTGCCCGGCGTGCCCGCGCTGGAGTTCGGGATTGCGACGCAGAGCTTCGCGGCCGATCCCCACTACGACGTGGTGATCTGCGCCGGCGGCCCGCCCGGGCCGGTGCCGAGCAGCGGGTTCACCGTCACCGCCAGCGCCGGCCTCGACGCACTGATCGGCGCCGACACCGTGCTCGTCCCGGGCTACCACGACATCGACACTCCGCCGCCGGATGCCGTTCTGGAGGCGCTGCGCAGCGCGCATAGCGCGGGCGCCCGGCTGGTCTCCATCTGCGTCGGCGCTTTCGCCCTCGCCGCCGCCGGCCTGCTGGACGGGCGCCCCGCCACCACCCACTGGCAATACATCGACCAGCTGCGCCAGCGCTACCCCAAGGTCGACGTCGTCCGCAACCGGATGTATGTCGACGACGGCGACATTCTCAGTTCCGCCGGCGTGACCGCCGGGCTCGACCTCTGCCTGCATCTGATCCGCCGCGATCGGGGGCCCGCCGCGGCCAACACCCGCGCCCGCGCCCTCGTCGCCCCGCCGCGGCGCACGGGCGGGCAGGCCCAATTCGTCGAACGGCTCCGCCCCGAGGCCACCGGCGACCAGCTCACCCCGCTGCGCGACTGGATGCTCGACAATCTCGCCGAGGAGCTCACCATCGACCTTCTCGCCGCGCACGCGCACGTTTCCCGGCGGACCCTCATCCGTCGATTCCGCCAGGAGACCGGCACCTCACCGATGGCCTGGCTCGCCGATGCCCGCATCGACCGCGCCCGCGAGCTGTTGGAGACGACCACCCTGCCCGTGGAGCAGATCGGCCGCCGCACCGGGCTCGGCGCGCCCTCCTCCGTGCGGGCCGCCTTCCACCGGCACCTTGGCACCTCACCGCAGGATTACCGGGCGCTCTTCCGGCATAGCAGCACGCCACAAGACCATGACGACCGCTCATGATGGCCCGGCCGCCAGCGCCTTCCACTTGTTGATGATCGCGGTCTGGTCGGCGTCCTTGGTGCCGCGCGTGACGAGCTGGTTTCTCGACTCTACTTTGGAGCGAATGACCTCTCCGGTACGCCGGTCGATGGGCAGGCGCGTCTCGGTGACTACCCGGCCGAAGGCCGATGCGGAGGTGACCAGGCGGGGCTGCCCGGCCGGGTCGTCGATCGAGCAGACGTACGGCTGATGGGTTTGGCCTGTGATGATGGCGTCGATGTCGGGCGACAGGCCCCGGGCGACGGCGACCACCGGGCCGTTGATCCCGGTGCACTGGCCGTAGGTGCCGGTCTGCGTGCCGCCCTCGTGCAGCAGGACGACGATCGCTTTCACGCCGCGGTCCCGCAGCGCGCGGGCCGACCGGTTGGCCGTTGCGACCTCGTCGAGGACGCGCACGGCGGGGCTGCCCGCGAGCGTCAGGCCGATGAAGCCCACGGTGACACCGTCGATGCTTTTCACCCAGGTCGGAGCCAGGATCGGCGTGCCGGTGCGGCGGTCGACCACGTTGGCGGCCAGGTACGGGAACGCCGCGCCGTCGTAGGGCCGGCCGGGCAAGTAACACCCGTCGACGGGGTGGCATCCGCCGTTCTGGATCCGCAGCAGCTCGGGGACGCCCTGGTCGAACTCGTGTTCGCCGGCGCTGCTGACGTCGAGGTGCAGGGATTCCAGGGATTCGATGGTCGGCTCGTCATGGAACCGGCCGGACAGCGGCGGGCTGGCCCCGATGAGGTCACCCGCGGCGACGGTCAGGGACGGGCCGGCCCCTTGGCGAAGCTGATTCAACGTCGCGGCAAGGTATTCGACGCCGCCGACGCTTGTGCCGGCCGGGTCTAGCGCGGTGCCGAGCGTGGCGTCGACGCCGCCGGGCGGTTCGAGGCTGCCGTGGAAGTCGTTGAACGACAACAGCTGCAGGTCCACTGTGGCCGGTCGGTTGCGGTACCGGGAGAATTGTGTCGTGTAGCGCTGCCACAGGCGGATGTCCGCCGCGTTCGTCCGGCCGTTGCCGTCGAGGTCCCCGCGGTTGCCGGCGCGCGGCAGCTCAGCCAGGTCCTGCCCGGTGACCCGGCCGTCCCGATCGATGTCGGGGGTGTGTACGGCGAGCAGGTCGGCCGGCACCCGCAGCAGGTGGAATTTTGTCACGCTGCCGTTGAAACCGAAGTTGTCGTCGGCGACGAGGATCAGGGATCGGGAGCCGTCGGCCAGCCGTGGACCCCACGTGATGCCTTCGACGTTGTCGGGCGTTTGCGTGGTGCTGGCGAAGTCGAACAGCAGCCGCTTGCGCATGACCTTCTCGGTGCCGTCGAGGGCCGGCACGGCGCGAACGTCGTCGGCACCGAGCACGCTGGTCCAGTACACCTTGACCGTGAAGCCGACCCCGGAGGCGAAGCTGCGCTCGACTGCCAGATAGTCGGTTTCGTTGAGTGCCACCAGCTCCGACAGCCCTCGGTCGGCCGAATAGGTGTTGATCGGCGGGGCGAGCGGGGCGGTCGGGGCGTGCTCAATGGGGTCGACTTGGTAGACGTACTCGGCCTGCGGGGTGCCGGTGGCTCGGTCGATGACGACGACCCGGGCGGGACTTTCGGCGTTGAGCCCGGCGGCGGGGCCGTCCTGCACGAGGGCGTTCTCCACCGCCGTGATGACCTGGGATCCGTCGCTGGAGAGGGTGAGGCTTTCCAGCGCCTGATTGTTGCGTACGCCGGCGGTGAGGGTGGTGCCGGTGAGCACCGGCGCGAATCCGGCCGGCAGACCCAGTTCGCGAACGTGCGTACCGTCCGGCGCCGCCTCGCGGACGAACGCCGGCTGCCCGGTCGCGGAGGCGCCCTCGCTGGTCCACAGTAGAGTGCCGGTCGCGGCGGACCACCGGATGGCCTCGGGGTCCAGCTCTCGACGGGCAAAGGGCTGGCCGGCGGGAGTGAGCAGGGTGTGTACCTCCTCGACGACGGGGGCCTGCGCGGCGAAGCGATTGCCGTCCAGGGGAAGACCTAGGCGGTAGTAGCGGGCGGGCGCGTTCTCCGAGCGGTCGTCGCTGATGGCGACGTACGACCCGGTGGCCGGGTCCCGGTCGATGCCGGACAGGCCACCGAAGGGGGTGCCGAGCTGGGTGGTGCCCGCCGGGACCGAGACAGTGTCAAGCAGGCTCAGGCCGGGGCCGGGGCGCTCGTGTGCCTGCGCCGCGGGGGCCGCTGACAGCGACGTTGCGGCACAGGCTAGAGCGGCGAGGGTGGCGGCGGCACGCCGCAGGGAAGGCTTCATGGTTTGCTCCAGGCGTAGACAGGCGCCCAAGGTCATTGCGCGATCTGCTGGGTGGTCGATGCGGCCGGGTCGCTCCTGCTCCGGCGTCGCCAGGCGTTGAGAGCAAGAGCGACAAGCGTGGCCGCGTACGGGATGGCGGAGACGAGTTGCGGCGGGATGTCGAGATTGCCGAGTTGCACCGCGAGGGCCTCGGCCGCCCCGAATCCGAGCGCGGCGAAGAAAACTCCCCAGGGCCGCAGGCCGCCGAGGAAGATCGCGGCCAGGGCGATGAAGCCGCGGCCGGCGGTCATGTCGCGGACGAAGAACGACACGTAGCCCATGCTGAGGAAGATCCCGGCGAGCCCGGCGAGGGCGCCGCTGAGCGCCAGGGCGAGGAACTGGATCCGGCGGACCCGGATGCCGACCGAGCGGGCGGCCTCGGGCATCTCGCCGACGGCGCGCAGGTGAAAGCCGAACTTGGTACGCAGCAGCAGCCAGGCCACGGCCGGGGCGGAGAGCAGCGCGAGGTAGGTGACGAGGTTCTGCCCGCTGAGGATGTCCCCGGCAACCGGGATGTCCTCGATGAGCGGGATGTGGATGGTGGGCAGGGTGCCGCTGGGCAGCCCGGTCGTTCCGCCTTTGTCATCCAGCAACGCGAACACGGCGAAGGCGGTGGCTCCGGAGGCGAGCAGGTTCAGCCCGATGCCCGCGATGATCGCGTCGGCGCCCAGGTTGAGCCGGGCCACGGCGAGCAGGAGGGCGATGAGCGTGCCGGCGGCGATCCCGCACAGCGCGCCCAGCCAGGTCGACCCGCTGTAACCGCTGACGAGCGCGCCCGCACAGGCGGCCGCGAGCATGGAGCCTTCCAGGGCGATGTTGCTGACCCCGGCGCGTTCGGCGATCAGCCCGCCGAGGGCGGCCAGCACATACGGTGTGGCGACCCGCAGGACCGCGGCCAGGAATGCCGTGCTGAGGATGACCTCGACCGCGGCGTTCACCGGGCCATCTGCTTTCGGGCCAGCCGCCGCTTCAGCAGGTCGGGCAGGAGCCGCGCGGTGACCAGCAGGACGATGACGGCTTGGATGATGACGACTATTTCGGTGCCCACGTCGGTCTGCTGTTCCATGATGTCGCCTCCGACGCGCAGGTAGGAGTAGAGGAATCCGGCGGCGACAACGACCAGCGGGTTGTTGCGGGCCAGCAGCGCCACGACGATGCCTTCGAACGCGAGGCCGCCGGCCATGCCCGGTTCAAGCCGGCCGTAGACGCCGAGCAGGAGGTGGGCCCCGGCGAGTCCGGCCACCGCCCCGCCGATGATGAAGCTCGACTCGATCACCCGGGGAACCTTGATGCCGCCGTATCGGGCGAAGTCCGGGTTGGAGCCGACCATCCGGATCCGGTAGCCCAGGGTAGTCCGGGTGATCAGCAACCACAGCGCGAGCGCGGTGAGGAGCATCAGGAGCAGGCCTAGATTCGCCCGGCCGAGAGGTACGCCGAACCAGTCCTGCAAACGGGTGAGAGCCGAACCGGCCGGCACGTTCGCGGAGCGCACGGAACCGCTGTCGGGCTGCTTCAACTGGTTGTTGAGCAGGTAGTCGTAGAGCCGCACGACAATCGCGTTGAGCATCAGGGTGGCCACGATCTCGTTGGCGGCCAGGCGCGCCTTCAGGACGCCGGGGATCGCCCCGACGGCGCCCCCGGCCACCGCGGCGACGAGCAGCGGCACCAGCACGGCCAGCACCGGGGGCAGGGGTACGAAGATCGCCACCACGGCGGCGGCCAGCGCGCCGGCGTACAGCTGCCCCTCGGCCCCCAGGCTGATCTGCCGGGCCCGGAACGGGATCGCCACCGACAGGCCCAGCAATGTCAGGGTGGTCGCGTCCTCCAGCCAGCGGCCGACCCGGGTGGAGCGTTGCAGCGGGCCGGTGAGCATCGCCCGGTAGGCCTCGAGCGGGTCGTGGCCCACCGCGAGAATGACGATGAATCCGACGGCGAGGGCGGCGAGGATGGTGGCCAGCGCCATGCTGAGGTCCACCGCCAGCGCACGCCGTCGAGAGGCGACGAAGTCCCGCCGATCGGCCAGCTCGACCATGGTGTCGGTCATGAGGTCGCCGACTCCGGCTCGGGCGGAACCGCCCGGATCTGTTCGTCGGTGTGGCGCTGCACGCCCAGCATGAAGCGGCCCACTTCGGTGTCGCTCACGCCGGTCAGGTCGTCGAATCTCGCGACGAGCCGGCCGTCCTTGATGACCAGCAGCCGGTCGGCCAGCGACAGCAACTCGGCGAGGTCGGCGGAGACGAGGAATACCGCCGCACCGTCGTCGCGGGCCGCGATGAGGCGCTCGTACATGAAATGCATGGCGCCGATGTCGACGCCCCGGGTCAGCTGCGCGGCCACCAGCAGCCGCGGTCCGCTCGACAGCTCGCGGGCCACGACGACCTTCTGCATGTTGCCACCGGAAAGCGCACCGACCGGCGCGGACGGGTCGGGGGCGCGGATGGCGTACTCGCGGATCAGCCGCTCGGCGTGGGCCCGGATGGCCCGCGGCCGGAGCACGCCGCGGGCGCCGATCGGCGAGCGTGCGTGCCGGTCGACGATCAGGTTGTCGGCGATGGATTCGTCGAGCGCGACACCGTTGAACAGTCTGTCCTCGCTCACGTGGGCGATGCCCGCGGCTCGATACCCGGCCACGTCCAGCCGAACGGTCTGCGTACCGTCGACGCGGATGGTGCCGCTTGTCGGTTGGCGCAGGCCGGCCAGGATCTCGGTCAGCTCCGTCTGGCCGTTGCCCTCGACCCCGGCGAGCCCGACTATCTCACCGGCCGCGACGTTGAAGGTGATGTCGTGCAGGGCCTGGCCGGCGCCCCGCGGCTGGTATCCGACGTTCCGCACGGACAGCGTGATCCGCCCGGGCCGGGCCGGCGGCTTGACAACCGTGAGTGAGATCTGCCGGCCGACCATCATCGCGGCCAGGGACTCGGCGGTGGACTGGTCGGTGTCGACGGTGCCGACCAGCGATCCGGCCCGCATGACGCTGACCCGGTCACTTACTTCTTGTACCTCCTTGAGCTTGTGGGAGATGAACAGCACGGTCATCCCGCCCGCGCGGAGCCGGCGCACGCTTGCGAATAGGTCGTCGGTCTCCTGCGGGGTCAGCACCGCGGTGGGTTCGTCGAGGATCAGCAGACGCGCGCCGCGATACAGCGCCTTGAGAATTTCGGCTCGCTGGCGCATCCCCACCGACACCTCGTCGACGCGGGCTTTCGGGTCTACTACCAGGCCTGATTCTTCCGACAGGCGCGCGGTGCGCTCGATGGCGATCTTGGTGTCGAGCCGGAGGCCACGGCCCGGCTCGATACCAAGAACCACGTTCTGCGCGATGGTGAACGACGGCACGAGCATGAGGTTCTGGTGCACCATGCCCACGCCCAGCGCGATGGCGGCGCTCGGGTCGGACAGCGTCTGAGCCGCGCCGCCGATCCGAAGCTGACCCGAGCTCGGCTGTTCCAGCCCGTAGAGCAGCTTCATCAGCGTTGACTTGCCGGCGCCGTTCTCCCCCACCACCGCGCGGATCTCGCCCACGGCGACGCAGAGGTCCACCGCGCGTACGGCTCGCACCCCGTTGGGGTACGTCTTCGTCAGCGCCACCGCCTCGACCGCCGGCGGGTCACCGTCGCTCTGTTGTCTCATCGTCGTCCTCCGCACGCCGCGCAACAGGCCTAGAAGGCGCTCGGCACCTGCACGGAACCGGATTTGACCTCGCCGGCCGCCTGCTGCAACTGGGTTCGGATCGCCTCGGGCACCACCTGCTTGAAGTGGTCGTCTTCGACGTAGCCGACACCGTCGTCGGCGAGCCCGATCGACGCGACCGCGCCGTACTTCAGCGAGCCGGCACCCTGCGCTTGGGCCGCCTTGTACAGCGCGGTTCCGACGTTCTTGAGGATGGAGGTGATCACCGTGTCCTGCTGCGCCTGGTCGGTCAGCGTCTGGCGCTGGTCGGAATCGATGCCGAAGGTGTAACGCTTACTCGCCACCGCCGCCTCGAAGGTGCCCAAGCCCGACAGCCCGGCCACCGGCCACACGATGGCCGCCCCCTGGCCGTACATCGAAGTGCTGATCTCCTTGCCCTTTGCGGGGTCGCCGAAGGGCTTGTCGCCGCCGACGTATTGCACGAGCACGTCGGCGCCCTTGCCGCCGGCCGCGGTGAAACCGGCGGTGTAGCCGACCACGAAGTCCTCGATCACCGGAATCTTGACGCCACCGATGACGCCGACCTTGGTCAGGCTCTCCGCCCCGGGCAGGGCCTTGGCTGCCACCAGCTTCTCGGCGAGGTACCCGGCCAGGTAGCCGCCCTCGTTCTGTTTGAAGGTGACCGAGTAGACGTTCGCGCACTTGTTGGAGCAGGCACCGTTGGCACCGCTGTAGTCAACCGGCGCGTCGAACACCCAGAACTTCTTGTCCGGGTACTCCGGGGCCAGTTTGCCGACGTAATCGGTCACGTCGAAGGTCCCGGCGACGAAGATGTCGTAGTCGTCATCCGCGGCCGCGTCCTGGAAACCCGGCTCCCATTTCGTACGGTCCGAGCCCAGCTCGACGACCTGCAGGTCGTAGCCGAGTTCATTCTTCACCCGCTGCAACCCGGAGTAGGCGGAATCGAAGAATGACTTGTCGCCCAATCCGCCGTTGATGACGAACTTGATCCGGGGCTTGCCGGCACCACTGCTGGAGGCGGGGTCGGCGGCGCCGGAGCCGCCACACGCCGCCAGGGCCAATGCTGCGGCGAGGAGGATCGCCGCAAAGGGTTTGCGAGACATCGGTGTACCTCTTTTCGATTCGGTAGCCGGCTGTCAGCGCTGGTCACAGGCCGTTGCAGCAGACCGTAAGACGTGCAAAACGTTTTGGCTACCCCTCGCGTTGCCCCACCGCGAGGCTGGCACGGGTGGCCGGAAAGCACCGGCCACGCTGCAAAAACTGCTGGCTACGGTGCGGTTACGGGCGTGTGACGGGGACGGCTGTCAGGCCGCGGCGAGCCAGCCGATGAGCCGGTCCCACAGCTCGGGGTAGCCGGGCCACTGCAGGAAGCTCGGCGGCGCCCAATGCGGCGCCACGTCGGAGGTGAACGCCGCCGACCGCCCCGCGCCGTAGGAGCCGACGACCAGCAGCGGGTGACCGGCGCACTCGGCGAGCACGGTGCCGCCGGGTTTCGCGTTGACCTGGTTGAGACCGAGCAGCGCCGGCCAGGGCGCCGCCACCGAGGCGACGATCTCGTGATCGCCGACCACCCTCGGTTCGGCACCGCCGGGCAACTCGACCCGGTCGTCGCGGTCGAGGATGTCCACCGGAAGGGCCGCGGCGAGCGGCGAGCGGCCCCAGCGCGCCTTGGCGTCGATGCCGCTGAAGGTCAGGTAGCCACCGATCATGAGGAGCGCGCCGCCGGCCGCCACGTACGAGCGCAGCAGGTCTGATTTGTCCGGGGTCGGCGTTGATCTGGCGAAGGTCTCGGGGGCGAGTTGGAAGCTGTTCGCGCCCACATCGCTGATCACGACGACGTCGAACTCGGCGAACCCGCCGACGGTGTCCGGCAGGCGGCGGTGGATCTCGTGGGACGGGACGTAGGTGACCTCGTGGCCCCGCGATCGCAGCGCGTTCAGGAAGGCTTCGCCGCCTTCGGTGTACTCGGCTGTGTGGAACGAGTCGAATCCCTTCTGATGCACCGTGTAGGTGAACCAGGATTCGCCGACGACAAGCACTTTGGGCATGCCACTACTCCTTGCGGTGAGGCTTGTTCCCTTGCCACCTGGCAAGGGCGGTCAGGACGCCGGCGCCGACGTGCTCGCCCTGACTTTGAGTTCAACCGGCAGGATGTGCCGCGACGCCGGCGGAACCTCGCCGCGAGAGACGTACTGCAGCAGCTGCGCCGCCACCGTGCGCCCGACGTCGTAGGCGGGCTGGCGCACCGTGGTCAGGGCGGGGTGCGCCAGCGCGGCGACCCGGATGTCGTCGAAGCCCGCGACGGAGACATCGCCCGGCACATCGAGGCCGGCCTCGCGCAGCGCGGCGATCGCGCCGAAGGCCATCAGATCGTTGGCGGCGAACACCGCGGTGTAGGACGCCCGGCCACCGGCGAGGCTTGCCCGGACGAGGTCAAATCCCGAGGTCTCCATGAAATCCCCGGCCACCTCGACCACCTCCCCGTCGAAGGCCTGGGTGAAGCCCTGCGCCCGGTCCGCGCTGCTCTTGAGATCGGTCGGACCGCTCAGCAGCAAGGCCCGGCGATGGCCAAGCGCTCGCAGATGCTCGCCGATCAATCGGCCGCCGGCTCGATGGTCGGCGGAGGCGAACAGGGTCTCGAACCCCTCGATCTCCTCGTCCGCCAGCGCGATGGGGAACTGGCCCATCAGCGATTCCATCCGCTGCCGGGAAGGGCGCGAGCCGGCGACGTAGATCATCCCGTCGATGAACCGGCTGCGGATCAGTCCCAGGTAATGGTCCTCACGCGCCTGATCGAAATCGGTGTTGCACAGGATGACGCCATAGCCCAATTCGTGGGCGGCGTCCTCCACGCCCTTGGCCATCGACGCGAAGAACGCGTTGCTGATGTCCGGGATGAGCAGGCCGATGACGGACGTCGAACCCGCCTGCAGGCTGCGCGCAAGCGACGCGGGCACGTAACCCAGCCGGCTCACCACCGCGCGGACGCGTGAGGCTGTCTCCTCGTTCACCGGACGGTTGCCGCTGAGCACGTGCGAGACCGTCGTGGCGCTCACCCCCGCTTCCGCCGCGACATCCTTGATCGAGGCGGGTCGCCGGACAAACGACCGGCGCTGCCCGGGGCGGTTCTCAGGGGTCATAGTGCTGCACCGCCCGGCCGTGCGACGTGTCCACCAGGCGGGCGACGCGACCGTCGATCTCCTCGAGCAGCGCCGGGACGTCCACGGTCAGCAACCGCCCGTCGCGCATCAGCACCCGCCCGTCGACCACGACCGTGCGCACATCGCTGGCCCGCACGCTGTACACGAGCGCCGCCCGGGGGTCGTGCAGGGGACGGCAATGCAGGCCCTGCAGGTCGATCAGGATGATGTCGGCGCGCCGCCCCGGCTCCAGGGCACCGATGCGATCACCGAGCCCGAGCGCCCGGGCGCCGCCGCGCATGGCCAGGCGCAGCGTGTCGGAAACGGTCATCCAGGTCGCGTCGCGCTCCGCCTGCTTCTGGGTCATCGCGATGAGCCGCAGCGCCTCCCACCCGTCCAGCGTGTTGTGACCGGCGGCCCCGTCGGTGCCCGCCGCGACCGTCACTCCCGTTTCCAGCAGCCGGCGCACGGGAGTCAGCGGGTACAGGGCGTGTTTGAGGTAGACCTTGGGGCAGCAGGCCACGGCGGTGGTCGCGGCGTGCGGCGCGAGGATGGCTAGATCCTGCTCGAGGATGCCGCAGCCGTGCGCGATCAGCGCACCGGCGTCGAGAACGCCCGTCGACTCGAGGACCGCGATCGGGGTCACGCCGCGGCGTTGCAGGCTGGACTGAGCCTGTTCGACGTGTTCGCTCGCGTGGATGTGCACCCGGACGCCGAGACGCCGGGCATGATCGGCCAGCGTCCGCAGGTCCGCATCGTTCACCGTGTAAGGGGCATGCGGCCCCATCGACACCGTCACCCGCCCGCCGGCCCGGCCGTGCCACGACTCGGCGAAGCCGACGGTGGACTCCAGCATCTCGGGCCCCTGGCTGCTGAAGTACGTAGGCGCGATGTCGGCGCGCAATCCGCTCGATTCCACCGCGGCGGCGATCTCGTCCGGGAAGAAGTAGTGATCCGCGAAGGTCGTCACCCCCGACGAGATCATCTCCGCGCAGGCAAGCTGAGCGCCCAGCTTGACGTCGGCCGGGGTCAGGTTGCTTTCCATCGGCCAGACTCGCTGGTTGAACCAGGCATCGACCGGCACATCCTCCGCGGCGCCGCGCATCAGCACCATGGGGCTGTGGGTATGGGCGTTCACCAGGCCCGGAGCCGCCAGCAGGCCGCGCCCCTCGACAACCTCCACCCCGTCGTGCGCCGGCAACACACCCGTCGGCTGGATCGACTCGATCACGCCGGCCGAGATACCGATGTCCTGGTCCTTGACGATCTCGCACTCGCCCTCGGCGGGCACAAGCAAGACGGCGCAGCCCCGGATCAGCATCCTCGGCCGGCCGCGCTGACTATCGGTTTGCGCCATGCCCACACGGCGACCGTAAATGCGCAAAACGATTTGCACAACAGCCGTTTTGCCGCCGCCAGGCATGCTCTCCTCGGCAGCGTTGCAACTTCTCCGCGATAGTGGCAGGACATTGAGGCGAAACCTTCACGACGGCGGGCGACTCCGGCCGGTTGACCTGGCGCGAGCGCACGGGCTATCCACCCAGGCGGTCCGCAACTACGAGGCGGCCGGGATCCTTCCGCCGGCCGAGCGCACCCCGCACGACTACCGCACCTACACGCCGCTGCACGCGCAGGCGCTTCGCGCGTTCCTGGCGCTCGTGCCGGGACACGGGCACCAGACGGCCACCTCGATCATGCAGGCGATCAACCGGGAGGCGATCGAGGACGCCCTCCGGCTGATCGACGAGAGCCACACCCAACTGCTCGACGACCGCCGCACCCTGCAAGCCGTCGAGGCCGCCGTACGAGACCTCGAACCCGCGCCGCCGGAACGAGGCAGCACGTTCGTCGGCCCCCTGTCGAACCGGCTCGGCATCCGCCCGGCCACCCTGCGCAAATGGGAACGCGCCGGACTGGTCCAGCCGCGCCGCGACCCGCAGACCGGCTATCGGGTCTACAGCCCGGCCGACATACGCGACGCGCTGCTGACTCACCAGCTCAGGCGGGGCGGCTACCGGCTGGAGCAGATCGCCCCGGTGATCGCCCAGGTCCGGTCCGCCGGCGGCATCACGCCGCTCGAGTCCTTGCTGCGCGACTGGCACACCCGCCTCTCGGCCCGCAGCCGCGCCATGCTCGGCGGCGCCGCCGCGCTGGACGCCTACCTCAACGCCCGCCCGGGATAGCCGGCCGGTTTGCGGTCCGTCAGATCGCCGCCTGGCCAGAAAGGCTAGCCCGCCCGCGCTCAGTCCACGGCGCCGAAATAGTTACGAACCGCGGTGGCCAGAACGCTCAGGGTCGGGTGGGTGAGTTGACCCGCCGGCCCGGCCACCGATCCCGGGTCCAGCGACCGCAGCCGGGACAGGTCGATCGCGGCGGCCGCCGGCCAGTCCTGCCGGCTGAGCGGCACCAGGAACACCGGCGTGAGCTCCGGCGCGGCCCGCTCCCGCAACGGGGCCACCAGGCCGTGACCGGGGTTGTACCGATCCGCGGTGACGACGACAACCCGCAGCCGGTGGCTACCGACGACGTATTGCAGGATGCTGCCCCGCCTCACTCAGCCACCCAGTTCGTCTCCTCCTGAGCCGCGAACGCATCGAGGGCGCCGCGCTCCTGCGGATCCGCCTGCGCGTCCCACTGCCGGTAGGCCTCCAGGGCGGCCGCCTCGAGATACTCAACCAGCGCGGCGTTGACCGTCGAGGAGAGCGTGGCACCGGGGGTGCGAGCGACGTGTGCCGTCAGCATCCGGTCGACCTCGGCGCGCATCGACAACGTCCGCTTGACTGTTTGTGCCTGACTTACTGCTTGAGCCTGACTTACTGCTTGAGCCTGGGTAGCCGCCTGTGCCATACCACCAGACCCTACCACCATCGAGTGGTAGAGCCGGCCGTAGTTCAGGGGGTCAGGGTGCTGGCGCCGAGTGCCGGTTTGAGGTCGGTCAGCCAGATCGCCGCCGGGTCGCGGTGGGCGAAGAACGGGCGGCCGACCAGAGCGGGGTCGCGGGCCTGCAGGAAACGCAAGACGAAGACCGACTCGCCGGCGATTTCGGCGGTGCCGTCGATGCAGACCTTGCCCGGCAGCGCCGACATGACCGGTCCCCGCACGGTCCGGGCCAGGCCCGACACCTGGTCGTACGCGTCTCGGAAGATCTCGTAGGCGCGCAGCAGCGGCACCGCGAAGTGCTGCTGCGGCCCGGTGTCGCGTTCCACGAACATGTAGTAGGGCACCATCCCTCGGCGCACCGATTCCTGCCACATTTGCGCCCAGGCCGCCGGGTCGTCGTTCACCCCGCGGATCAGCGGCGCCTGGCACCGGATCACCGCGCCGGTGGCCCGGATGCGCTGGATGGCCGCGCGCACCGCGGCCGGCGCCAACTCCCGGGGGTGCGACACGTGGGCCATGATCGCCAAGTGTTTGCCGGCCGCGGCGACCTCTTCGAACAGCCGCAGCAGGTCGTCGGCGTCCGTGTCGGTGACGAATCGGTGCGGCCAGTAGGCCAGCGACTTCGTGCCGATCCGGATCGTGGCCAGGTGCTCGATCGCCAGCAGCGGCTCGATGTAGCGGCGCAGCACCGTGCTGCCCATCACCATCGGGTCGCCGCCGGTGAGCAGCACGTCGGTGACCTCGGGGTGGGCCCGCACGTACGCGGCCGTCGCGGGCACGTCGTCGGTGGCGATCTTCATCCCGGGCTCGCCGACGAACTGCGGCCACCGGAAACAGTACTGGCAGTAGGCGTGGCAGGTCTGGCCCGGGCGGGGGAAGACGAGCACGGTCTCGGCGTACTTGTGCTGCACGCCCGGCACCGGGCGGCCGGCCAGGGTGGGCTCGTTCAGGGCGACCTGGCCCGCCGGGTGCGGGTTGAGCCGGCCACGGATCTCGTTCGCGGCCGCCCGGACCCGCTCGGCCGGCGCGCCGGTGCGCAGCAGCCGTTCCATCCGGGCCTGGTCGGCGGGGGCGAGCATGCCCCGCTGCGGGAACGTGAGCCGGAAGATCGGGTCCCGCAGCGGGTCGGCCCAGTCGATCAGCTCGTCGACGACGTACGCGTTGGTGCGGAACGGGAAGACGGCGGCGATAGCGCGCAATGCCAGCCGGTCGCCGGCGGCCCAGCCGGTCCGGTCCAGCAGCAGCTCGTCCAGGTTGCGCTCAGTTATCGCCCGGAACTGCGTGCCGATGGCTACTCCTCCGCCGAGCTAGTCGTTGCCGGGCGGAGGTGCACGAACGCGTGACTCTGCCGCTCGTATTTTTCGACATACCGCTCCATGACTTGAGCATGCAGCTCGGTGCCGCTGGAGACGACTTCAAGCCCGTACGTTCCGCCTGCGGGTTGATTGTCGATCGTGACCCGCAGGTTGCCGTCGCGCTGCAGGGCTAGATGGGCCAGAATGCGCGGCTCGGCGATGTAGAAATCGCCCAGGTGGCGGACGAAGTTGGTGGTGTAGGTCTCGATGGTGCCGGTGTCGGCGATCAGGGTGAAGGAGAGCATCACGAAATCCTCGATGGGCTTTCCATGCTTCCAGAGCTCGTCAAAGCGCTCCCCCACGAAGGTGCCCAGCGGCGACGACGTGGTGACCTCGAGCTGGGTGCCCTCGCCGGAGAGCCGCCCGATCGGCAGGAACGACACCATCGCCCGATCGTCCCACCGGTAGATCGTGACCGAGGCCGACGTGCTGTAGAGCCGGGTCTCGAAGCGCCGGCGCAGCGGCTCGTCCAGCTCGCGGGCGAAGCGGTTGAGCACGTGGATGTTGCGCAGGATCTCGCGGCGCACCTCGGCGTAGCCGGTCGAGGCGCCCAGCTCGTTGGCCCGCTGTTCGGCCGCGAGCGAGTCCGGGTTGAGCAGCAGGATCCGGACCCGGGCCTGCCTGTTCATCGCCTCCCGGGCCGCGCGCAGGAAGCGGGTCGTGCCGGGCCGGTCGAGCAGCCCCGAGAACGTGTCCAGCACCTGCACGTCGGAGGAGGCCCGGAAGACCTGGTCGGTGTACCAGTCGTAGTCCAGCCGCCGGTGCTCCCGGACCCGCCCCTGTGCCGCACGCGTGATCAACGGGCTGACCACGAAGATCACCACGATCGCGCCGATCAGGTCGGCGCCGAGATTCAAAGCCAGATTCTGCGCGTACGCCGTGATGCCGGCCGCCTCCCACAGCAGCCCGACGGACAGCGCCGTGATGAAGATCAACGCGATGATGACCTTGAGCCGCAGGCGCTGGGCCAGCCAGCTCCGAAAGGCACGTAACTGACGGCTGAGGTCCATGGCGGCATCGTCCCCCGAAGTCGTTCGCGGGTCCACAACGACCGCTGGTAAAGATCGAAGGTACCCAGCCAGCGCACGCCGACGCCAGCTCGCCACGCACCCGAGCTCCGGCGGGGCCACCACCGTGGCGATCAGGAGTGCATGCGAGCGCCCTTGAGCACCTTGTCCACCGCGTTGCGGGGGCCGTAGACGGCCAGGCCGACCAGATCAAGTTGCTCCGTGGTCACCGCGCGCACCGCGGCCCGGTTGTCGCGGTCGTTGTTGGTGGCGAAGAGGTCCGAAGTGAAGATCGACATTGGCAGGACCCGGCTCAGCGCCCGGGCGTGTGCCGCCTGCAACGTTTCCTTGCCGCCCTCGAAGACCAGGACGGGCTGGCGGAACATCGACAGATACCGTACGTCGCTCGCGTCCTGATATGCCTCGCCAATCACCTCGGAAACCGCGGTGCCGATGCCGCTGACCAGGAACGCCGTGATGTTCAAGCGCTGCCAGACAAGGAGGTCGTCACGGAGCAGTACTGCGATCTTGGTGTCGAAGCGAACGGGTGCTGTTTCGGAATGCATGGTCCTCATCTTGCGGCTGCCTTCGGCGCCGGTCTTGTACAATCTTGACGTGGTTGCGAGGGGTGCCAGCAGGTCCGGCCCCGAGATCAGAGCCTGGCGACCGCGCCTCGACGGCGTTGTGGAAGTGCTCCATGCCCACTTCACCGATCACGCGTATCCGATGCACGCGCACGACTCGTGGGCCCTGCTGATCGTCGATGACGGCGCCGTGCGCTACGACCTCGACCGGCACGAGCGCGGGGCCTTCGGCCAGCTTGTCACGCTGCTGCCGCCGCAGGTACCGCACAACGGCTGTTCCACCAGCTCACGCGGCTTCCGCAAGCGCGTGCTCTACCTCGATCCCGGCCAGCTGCCGACCGCCTTGATCGGCGCCTCGGTCGACAATTCGGCCTTCGCCGACGCGCCGCTCCGCCAGCTGATCTCCAATCTGCACCACACCATCGACATGCCCGGTGAGGAGTTGGAATCCGAGGGCCAGCTGGCCGACATCACCGAGCTGCTCCGCGTACGGCTGGGCTTTCCCGGCTTGCCGGAGCGACTCGACGGTGGGGCGGCCTACCGGCTGCGTGCTCTGCTGGAGCAGCACGTCGTGCCAGGACTGTCCTTGCAGACAGCGTCCCGCCTGCTGAACTTTCACCCGGCCTACCTGGTCCGGGCCTTCGGCCGCGAGTTCGGCATGTCCCCGCATCAATATCTGATCTCCCGGCGGGTCGATCTCGCCCGTCGGCTGATCCTCGCCGGTCAGCCGCTGGCCTCGGTCGCCGCCGGCAGCGGCTTCTACGACCAACCGCACCTGGTCCGCCACTTCAAGCGGATCCTGGGCGTCGCGCCCAGGATGTTCTCGCGATAGCGGTGGCCAGCCCCGGCGATCTGGGTGCCGGCTCGCTGTCGGATGGCTGACCTGCGGGGATCATGGTTGTCCCGGGGCTGGGAGAATTCGGGCAGGCTGGTAGGACATCGGCATGAGGCGGGTGTCCCGCCCCGGTCAGGCAGAGTGCGCGAGGTAGCCGGGACATGGAAACCTTCCGATGGGACGCCTTCCGGCACCAGACTGTGCCTGTGCTGGTGAGGGCGGTGGCCTGGTCTGCGGTGCTGAGTGGCATCGCGGCGGTCGCGTTCACCGGGTACATCTGGCGCACGCCGGACAGCGGTGGGCTTCTGTCGCTTTCCACGGGGCGCGACAGCCTCAGCGTGCTGGGCTGGGCCCTGCTCGGCGTGATCTGGGCGGCGACCGGCGCCGTGCTGATCAGCGCCCGCCCGCTGAACAGGCTGGGCTGGCTGTTGCTCGGCGTCGGCTTGTCGCAGGCCTGGCACGTCGGCCTGGTCGCGTACGCGGTGCACGGGCTCGACGTCACCCCCACGCCCTGGTTCGGCGCGCTCTGGGCCGGCTACCTCGGCGAGGCACTGTTCGTGCTCGGCCTGCTCGCCACGCCGACGCTGCTGCTCGCGCTCTACCCCGAGGGCCGGCTCCCGGCGAAGTGGTGGCGATGGCCGATCGGCGCCGCCGCGCTGGCCGGGCTGCACATCGCCGCGCAGATGCTGTTCCTGGTGATCGGCTCGCCGCGCTCGGGACAGGGCGTCGTGATCGTGCCGGATTTCCTGCAGAGCATCCCGTCCCGGCTGCTGCCGCTGAGCACCCGCACAAGCCAGCCGGTATGGACCATCGACGAGCCGCTGCCGCCGTGGACGGACGCCTTTCGGGACGGCTATCTGCAGACCCTGCGGCCGCTGTGGGGGCCGCTGTTCCTGCTGGCCACGCTCGTGATCTGGACAGCGACGGTGGTCCGGCTGTTTCGCACCGGGCCGCCCCAGCGCCAGCAGCTGGCCTGGCTGGTCTGCCTGGTCATGCCCATCCTCGCGGCCTCCTGGCTGGTGCCCAACGCCGGCCGGGCCCTCGCCATGAGCACGCTCGCGCTGGTGCCCGTCGCCGTCGCGGTCGGCGTGCTGCGCTACCGGCTGCTGGGCATCGAGACGGTGCTGCGCCGCGGATTGGTCTACGGCGCGCTCACCACGGCGGTCTTCGGCGCCTACCTGGCGACCTCCGCGCTGGTCGGCAACGTGGTGGACCGCGGCACGTCGGCCGGCGTCTTCGCGGCCGCGTTGGTCGCCGTCATCCTGGCGCCGGCCCGGGACAGGTTGCAGCGGGCCGCCGACCGGCTCGTCTACGGCGAGCGACG
>Ga0307512_10003251_pt1 | contig 19147 bp, 22 predicted proteins | sample 14_EM_MG_FD_200267 | JGI IMG/M metagenome (GOLD analysis project Ga0307512, IMG submission 200267) | Populus trichocarpa ectomycorrhiza microbial communities from riparian zone in the Pacific Northwest, United States - 14_EM | ecosystem: Host-associated > Plants > Roots > Unclassified | place... | reverse complement strand
AAATATAGTACCAAGGGCCACGATGCCTATCCCAGAATCAACAAAAAAACCTGCCTCGGGAAAATTTATGCCATCCAAGGTGGCCCTGCCGCCTCATAAAACCCTAGATTTTACGTCCCTCTGCGCCGCACTCCTTCAATAATTGCACGACCTGTGGGTTATTTTCCCTCAATGCAACCCGGAGAGGTGTCTCCCCCTCCCCGTTCCGCGCATGCAAATCACTGCCATACTTCAGCAGCAGCTCCACGACCTCCAGGTGTCCGTTTCCTGCAGCCAGATGCAACGCCTGCCAGTGATCTTCTTTCTGTGCGTTTGGGTCCGCCCCATTGTCCAGTAACAGCCGCACGACCTCCAGGAATCCATCTTGCGCTGCGTCTTGCAAGGGTGTTCCTCCTCGCCTGTCCCGCGCATCCACGAACGAGCCATACTCGAGGAGCACCCGCACGGCCCCGACCCTCCCGTTAAACGACGCCATGTGTAACGGCGTGTTCTTATCTGCGTCTCGCGAGCCCGTATCTGCGCCGTAGCGGAGTAGCAGCTCAGCGACGTCTTCTTGTCCGTTTGCAGCCGCGGTCCGCAGTGCTGACCAACCCCACTCGTCTTGATGATTCGGTTCTGCGCCATGTTCCAATAAGAGCCTCACGGCCTCTAACCTTCCTTTTCTCGATGCCAGGTACAAGGGAGTCTCGTTGTTCTCGTTCTCCACGTTTGGATTTGCACCTCCCTGAAGCAGCGAGCGGACGATCTGGGGATCGCCATGCTGGGATGCTTTGTGTAAAGGGGTGCTATCTTCGTCATCCAGAGCGTTCACCTTTGCGCCGTTCTTTAATAGGGTCTGGGTGACCCCCAGGTGTCCCTTTTTTACTGACGCATGCAAGGGAGTCACGCATTGACCGCCGCGAGCGTTGACATCGTGTCGATGAGTAATCAGGAGGCGTTCTGCCATGACGCTGAAACTACAAAGCGCGGCGTAATACAAGGGACCTGCATCGGGTTGCTCTGGGTGAGTGCCGGACATGTGTGCCTGCAAGGAGTGTCTGTCTTGGTCGTGTATCCAGACCCAGGTTGCAAAGTGAGGTTTGTCTTTGTCGAAGAGAAACTCCATCTCGTCTTGGATAAGCGATGATACGTCCTCGAACTGGGCGTGATCAACCCAGTGCTTGGCAGCGTAAGAAGCCAGGGGGAATTCCTTGACATTGCTCTTGTTGACATGGCCACCGAGCTTAAGGAGTACGGAGAGGGAAGCCCTCGCAAGAAACGTGTGCGCGGGCCGTAGGATGACGTGGAAGTGGGAAACACAATCGGATGTTGCAATGCGACTCGAGGTGAGGAATTCTTTCACGGAAAAGTGAGAGAATTGTACCACTTCTTCGCCGTCGATGTTGACAACCGTGATCAAAGTAGAGCACGCGGAGAACACGGCTTCCTTTGCATTCTCCGGGCGCCAACCAGGATCGAATCGGGGAATGTTTTCGTCGTCAGGCTGAACCGCTAGGACCTCGGCGAGCTCCTCGACGTGGAGCGGACGGATGGACACGACGAGGCACTGAAATAAACGATGGGCATAATCCGACTTCTCCTCGTCGATGCCTTGCAAAGTCCGTTCGTATGTTTCATCCAGCGTCTTTGGCAAGTTGTCCAAAACACTTCGAATTCTTTGGGGAAAACTGCGAGAAAGTGTTTCTAGCTGGCAATAGACCCAACGGAACCTGAACGATTATATGTGAGGGAGAAATAATGGACAATCGCTAAGACTGACGTACATTCCGTCGGCTCTTTGTGTGAGAGTCTCAATGACCAGTTTCTTGTCTTCTTCTCGCCACTTCCGCATCTTTGGGTGTGAGTGAACCACTGAGCTGACGTAATTGACAATGTCTTGGTTCTGTCCAGCCTGGTCATGAAGAGACACATGTTTCGTCAAGGGCTCGAGAACCTCTCTGATGTCTATCTCGGGTCTGCTCGTGACGTAAATATGGAGGTATGGGAGGCCCAATTCGACAAGCTCTTGGACGACTCCGAGCACTTCTGCCCGGTGAGACATCAGACCGGAGGTATTCGGGGATTCATCCACGGCATCGATGATGATGTAGAGTGCGCCTTGCCTTGGAAGTCGGAGCATGTTCTTCAAACATTGCGTGAGCGCTTCTTGACTGGGCTGTCGGAAGCCATCTCCGTGGGTCGAATAAAGATCGGAGAGAATTTCAGTGAAATGATCGGATTCATTGCTCAGCTGGATGATAATAGAAGACAAAAGGTCCCGGGCATCTTGTTTCGCGGTGTCCCGGAAATCAAAATAGAAGTATGCGAGGGTAGCCAATCCAGCGTGACACAAGACCTGGACGTCTTCGATGATCGTTGAGCTAGTCGGCAAGATGAGTACACCATTTTTGAGAACATAATGACGACACATACCAAAGCACACTTTTTCCCGAGCCCGCTAGAATATCGGGAAAATAACCATCAGTGCTGATAAGAAACCGTGCTGGAGAGATGCTCACGTTTGCCATGGATCCATAAGATCGAGCCCGTCGCTTTCCACTTTTGAAAGGTTTCGCCTTCAGTAAACCAAGCGGCCGTACCTCTATGATGGGCCTTGCGGGCAATGTTATGGTTTGTGGATGGATCTGCGGCAGACAACCAGCGTCGAAATCTCCTTTGTAGCTTGTCACCTGTGAAACAGAGTCAACCTAAGAGCCCGGCGGAGGTAGAAAGAGAGGTGTACGGACGCTCCATCTTGTTTATTCTGACTGCCAGTTCTTGCATGACAACTAGCGATCAATCTAAGAGATCATCCTCTGACCAGTATATCAAGCGGACGCACCCAAGGCATGTCGCATGTCGTCCGTTGATGTCTTGCCATCTAACAGGAGTAGCGCTTAGTATCACGAGCTCATTGATACGAACAGGAAATGCTGACCTTCCATTACCACTTCCATATTTCTGACCAGACCGTGGACGACGTCAAGCGTCTGCGCAACTGTTGCCCGGGACTCCTCCATGGTGAGTCGGTCTAGTCTTTGTAGTACCACGTCAATGTCTCGTTCCCCCAGCAATTTCTTCGCGTATTTCTCTGCAGCAACCCACGTGAGCCCTGAGTGAATTGTCAGGAAGCATAGACGTACTAAATCGTCCCTGATTTATTTGTTTAGTTGCGAGAGCGAGGACAGACAAAAGATCGACCATGATCTTGACGAGTATATCGGTCATTGCGGAGGTGGGAGGAACCTCTGTGTAGATCTTGAGACGCCGGAGAAAATTTTCGACACATTCGAAGATGTCGACCAAGGATTCGTAGCTCGACCTCACATATTTGGCCGTCTGACAGACCCGGACATTAGGAGTCGGTTCGAGCAGTGACGGAGAAGCATACAGAGAGAAGGACCCCGATGCCAGACAAAACTGCCTTTGCCGGTGGATACACCTAACGATACTGCGTTTGAGTACGCGGGAAAAAAAGACGACAGAGCGTCGGTGCGGACTTACGACACAAGCGATCTCCTCCACGGCCGCATTGGTGCAGAGAGCGTGTAAGCCATTGACGATTGGCTTAAGCCATTTGATCAATTTTGGGTCGCCGTTCCTGAATTCGTCAAAGGCCTTGGCTTGCTCTTCGAATATGGCCAAGACGTTATCGGGGGAACTGCAGCGGTCGAGCATGGCCGTGAGTGGATGGTCGGAGAGGCCATTCCCAGTCCTTTTAGTGTACTTGGTCAAGGCGGCATCGAACAGCGCTTCGAAGTTAGAGGCAGGGGAGGACAAAGCCATAGGAATAACAGAAAGGGTTATGGGCTTGCACAAAAGGGAAAGGGGGAAATCGCTATAGCAGAACCTTTTCGAGAGATCCCCAATGATATAGAGTAAAACTTCAGAAGGCCACAAGGGACAAGAGAACTTCACGTCGCAATCAATGGCCGACAATGACTCCGAGTGAGATCATTTCCCGTGGGAACTGAAAACCATGATACAGATTGGCTAAATGCGCTGACAAAAACATGAGGCATTGGTCCACCTAAGGTGACTCTTGCCCCCGTTGCTAAACCGACGAAGAAGAATCACTCTATGGTATACAATGGGGAAAGTTAATAGATGGGATAATGATGCATGTGACCAAAATCAACCGCCAAGATCACCGCGGCACCTAATCGCCGTGACCACGTTTGGCGTGAATGACCCAGCTCTACGGACTGGGTATTCCCACGCTCCTAGGGTTGCAATTGTGTTGCCCCCTTGCGAGAGTTCATTTACCTTAAGTCGTGGGCGTCGATCGGCTCCATGGCAACCCCATGACACCCGGGAAGATATTCACCCTTGCTGCGCCCCTAACATTCCACTTAAAGCAACCTCGTTCGGAATCCGCGAAGGCCACCGTTTAACACGGGTTCTTGTCCACTTACGGACACTCTTACAAGCCTTGTGGTTTGGTCCTTGTCCTTGTTTTGAACGTCTAGACTCTGCCTATCCTGCCTCCTTCTCGCCGCGTAGTTCATATGAGTACGATCACAAGAACACCATGACAGTCAGGGTAAATCAACACGGAGGCCGGAGGTTTGTGTAACGTAGGCCTGTCCAACTAAGGTTACCAGTCACCTCACTTCTTCTGGCCGCCCAATCACCCACAGGTGGATAAGCGTCTCTTGCAGCATTACTGCCAGTGATCCCCACAGCCGGGGCGACCGCAGTCGCCTAGGAGCCATTGACATACATACTCCTTTATGTCGGCCACGATTCCACTGCGAGGCTCTTGACATCTGGGCCGATGGAGGATGTATGAGCCCCAAATGGTTTCACCGTCAGATCGAAATCCCGTCTGTGAGGCCCATCAGATGCCCACACGACCCATTCAATGACGCCACATCGTGCTGACTCAGGTTGGACATTCGAAGGTATATGCGCGCTACATGAGGATTCCGCGGAGCAGAGACGCCAGAGAGGCCCGATGTAGAGTTTACGGGAAACCCACTTCAGAAAGAGGTAAAGGAATATGTGAAGGGATATGAGGAGGGAAGGTGAGTCACTCCAACTGGGATTGGGCGCACTGTAGCTAACATATGCGGTGGATAGATAGAGCTCGGGTCAGTTTTCCAAAAAAAAAAAAAAGGAACAGTGTGTACGTGTCAGGTATCAATCGATAGTTCCCGATTGTGTTGGGGTGTGATTTAGTAGAACAAATTTCCGTTCTTTGAATTCAAAACGTATACCAATGTGCGTATTGAATTGTGTTGCTTTCAGGGGTGAGCTAATAATACATGGTAAGATCCGTGAGGTCCTACTGCATGCAGTAGAAGGCGACACACTGTGTAAAACACGACTGCATCTTCGCACAACACATTAAAAATGGGTTGTGAAGGGTTGAACCGGAATTCTTTCGGGAGCGGAAGATCCTTTTCAAGATACCGTAGTTTCTTCGCCTTGGTTTGAGGCGCACACGTAGTGCGCGGCACCTTCTCTAGTTCCTGATGGGGACCATACCATCGAAGCAGGAGAGAGTTTTTGATCAACTCCATCATTGACGAAGTATGAATGTCGGGTGTGCCAAAATACTGAGTTGGGAAAAGCGTGGGCGATACGCTGAGGGTGTGAACAGGACACGCACTGTTGGGAGGGGCAGACTCTTGGATCGCAGCCTGGGATACACGCCAGCCTGGACTCTCTGTTTGTCTAGTTCGACATTGGTAGCTATAGCCTTGTGCCCGAATTTAGCCTCCACTCCTGCTGGGAGAGTATCGGTGCGACGTAAAACATTCTGCCTGCGGCCACGAAAGACGCGGGCAGGATGATAGTCCGTGATAGTGACGACGAATGTGCCGTCGTTCCGTACAAATGGTGACGAGGTTGTTCGCATTCCGCAACCAGGAAACCTGGACTGAGAGGGACACATATACGCCACGTCGTCGTCATCGCCTATGTGTGGCATGACCATGCGAGCGGCAGCAGGAGCCCATACCGACCAAGGAACAACGACACATGCATTCGATGGGGCTGGATGCATTTTCGTCCACGTGACCAGCAACTGTGCGCGCACGTGCATCTCGTGATGCTCCTGCCTCCTACCTGCGTGCGTGCCTACCGGGTTGGTGATTCGCAGCGAGATCATGCGGTCATCAGGGTCTGCGTAAAAGGAGCATACCGCTGCATCTGCACCTGTTGCGAGCGAGTTACAAGTGAGGTCGATGCTACAGTCTGCTTCGTTGCCCAATAAGTGAGGGATGGAAGTCTCGAAACAATGTGTTCCCTTCAGCTTTTGTTTCCTCGTGTTGATCGGGGGCATGGCACGGATGTCATATACATAAAGGCCGTCACCAATCAAACTGTGAAAGAGGATGTAATTTTGATCGAGAAAGGTGAAGACAGACGACTGCAGCGAGGCCATCTGACTCGTGGTCGTGTGAATGAGATGTGGTTTCGTTTAGAAAAAAGAACTCACAAAGTCTGATACGTGCTGGCCAGACTTCCAGTTCCAGACGGATATGTACAGTCCTTGCTCAGATGCGACGGCAAAGCTGTCACCACAGATGCGCATGCTCCCCATGCGGTATCGCCAACTGTTAGTAGCGTTGAAGATACCAACATGATGTGCCAGAGGATGGCGCTCCCCGCTCAGAAGGGAACAGACATAAAAAGATTTGATCCTGAAGCAGGGTAGTGGTGAGGATGGAGATGCGGCACACGACAGACCTGACATACCCGCACTGATAAATAAGTAAATCTTGCCCAGAGTCGATGCAAACGTCCTTTACTTCGTACGGCAATTGCAGCCTCCAAAATTTCATTGTTACATCGCGCAGTTTTGACGGCACACGGAGTAGGAGGAGTTGTTCGTAGGGCACATTCAGCTTCGAGCGAAAGCAAATAACGTTCCCAGACACCGAAACTGGCTCTCCCCAACCAACAGGCACTTCCACTGGTGCATTTTCCGACCATGACAGCGTGCGCCAAGCCGTCTCATGTGCTGCGAGCATTTCCAAGCACTGCATTTTCCCAAGGCACGAATAAGACCCTTGTTTCATGCCATTGGCTGCAAGCTCAAGCGAATAGCGTAGAATGACAGATCTGGAGATGACGTCGTACATACGCCTGCAAGTCTGATATCCATATGTTCAGAGACGTATGAATGACAGTCATAAGCATATAACTTACGCGCTTGCAGGCCAAAATTGTATGGCAATCACTATCCCCTAGGATCTTGAGGATGATTTCCTCTGGAAGGGAGAGTATGTAGGAAGTGACCGACACACCGAGCATTCCAGCTTGTGCTCTGCAGCGGAATGAAAGAGAACAGATGAGGCCGACTTTACGCTGGGGTGATGTCCAAGTTACGCCCGTGCTTCTTCCCCAACGGATTGAGTATCTGAGATCCAGACTGTCCCTGAAAAGAACAACTCATTGCTTTGGCGGTGGCCAGCTGCCGGCATACTCTATTAGGCTTTACGAGTTGATTGTGGTTAAAGACATCATCCAAGTGAGGGCATGAACATCACAGTTTCGAAGCCTAACGAGTTGGTTTAAAACTATGTCGATTGTTGTGATGCGCTTAGCGATCTTTTTTCTGGTGAACTATAGGGCCTAGAATCAGGTTAAGTATGAATGGGCGATCTTTCCTCCGTGTGTTCGGTTAAACTTACCACAGAGCAGAGTTGATGACGGTCGAGATGAAGGAACACCGTCTGCTTCCAAAATGTCACTTTCGGTCGTTGCCGGGGCTGAGTTCAAACCAATGGTCCTCGGCCCTGAATTACTCTCTTAAATTACTGTACTGGATCTCGATCTGAGCCACTGACGAGTGCAACGAAACGAGTGATCTCACAGCTGGTCACCACCTTCAATGGGCGTAGCATGAAGACATCACGCACTTTTCCACCCTGGCTGGTGTCTAGGCAAGGATAAAGAACTAACGACAGGGGTTAATTCCTTGGACACTGCAACAAGGCGACCGCCGTCTGAGTCGGTCTGACAGCAAAGTCAAAGCCGAAGAACTTGAAAGAGGATCCAAGTACCATCGATGAGACAATAGTCAACAAGGTCTAAGCTTTCAGGGGTAAAAAGACGGCGCTATCGGTCATCATATACCTCGTTGTGGCTGCCTCGTCACAAGGTGTTAGCTGGAACGGGTGCTCCAATGGTAAGATCTTCCGGAATGATCCGGTTGTAGTGAGTAGACCTGGTCGGACCTCTCAAAGGGAAGGCTCCACGCGCACCCTTGACCTGCTGATACCCTTAAAACCCACAGAATATCTCTGATAGAAGAGCGAGCTGTCTTATATAACGCAATAATGACCAAGAAACGCTTACAGACCATCAATACAAGTACAAGCAAACATCATGCTGCGCAATTCTATGGTGTGCATTGCGTGTCTCACTTCCCAGGTCACAGTCCCTCAGTCTAACATTTGGTCTCCAGGACGGCTAAAATCACGTAATAAAGGTGCAGGTTAAGACGCAGAAGGACCTGCAGGTAAATCGGATTCAGGGTCGACGGATCCATTCCACCGCCCTTCCACAGTTTGATCAGGCCAATGGCACTCCCTTATTTCTGGCATCACGGCATATTTCCTCGGTTTTGAGACATCAATATGCATCAATATCGATGTTAGAGGGTTACCGAGTTCCCCGAGTCATCTTTTGTGCTTTGTAATTGTGGATGACGTTCCCCACTGGCCCGCGAGTTGCGGCAGGCAAAGATAGACAAAGCGACCGCCAACGTTCTACCTTCGCTCCAGGCTTTACCGATCCACCACCTCTATCCCTGGACCGACCCAGCATCGAATCATCCAATACGGCATGGTATGCATATGACCCCTTCCAGGGGGGACCAGATACGTTCTCTCAGTTTCCTTTTTTTTTTTTGGCCCGTGAAAATGTGTGGTGTGGATACACCAGTCAGCGGGTCAATGGTGGGGTAATAGTGGGGCGCAAGTATTACGGGTGGTAGTTTGACGCTTGCGCCTTCAAAAGCTTGCGCCCTCCTTCGGTTCCTTCCACCGTTATCAAGAGCATCTTTCCCGTTTTCCCACTCCCTAACCTTGCATTTGCGCTTTGAACCCTCGGATTCGTCCCCTCGTGGCCACATTACCCCGAGCAGAGAGAGCAAGGACTCTTGCGCTTCGCACGGCCAAAGCGTCGTTCCACAATGCCAAAGCCAATCCGGCCCTCGAGTATAAATGTAGACCAGGCGAGTTGCAGTGACACACAACTACATTGCCCGCCCTTCTTTCCGCATTCCGGATATTATCGACAAGGAAATTGACGCTGATGATGTACAAGGACGCTGCCTTGGGAAATATGACTCCCACCCCTAGTACCTGCTACTCGCCGCAACAAGAATTCACACAAGCGGAGAGATTTGGTCCCACTACTCTTCCTTCTCCTGGCTATGAAAGACTCTCGTTTCCCGATCAAAAATTCCGTGGGACCGCAAGGTCACCCCCAAAACCCGGGTCCAGAATTATTTTGTGTAGGAATTACACTCGCAGGGGGCGCTGCTCGTTCGGCGCATCCTGTAAATTGTGAGCATTTTATATCATACCCGTTCCTCTATTCTAAATTCATCGCCAGCTTTCACGACCCTGCCCTGTTATTCGTCTCGGGACAACGGAAAAAACGGCGAGATCGCGTGTCGAATTGCGTCGATTGCCTCCAAGGCATGCACCGATTCGGATCCAGCAGTATGAACCCGCACTCCGAAAAACCCTCACCCTGTACGTGACATCTTAACTTGGACAGAAGACAGCAGGAAAGATTGAGGATAAAATGACAGATCCAGAATATGCACCACGTCGCCCAGAAGATACATTTTCCGGGGAGGTTTTCTGCCCCCAGGCTATCGATCCCTCACAGACGTCCTATCCACTGATTTTGCAACCCGACTTCCGCTATCACCAGACTCTAAGCGTCACTGACACCCTCGCCCTCGACCCCGATGGGGTTGAGGAAGAACAGTGTAGCGTCATCGAAGACTTTTCGGTCACAAAAATCCCCCTGCATTTTCAGTGCCACGCTGTCAGGGTCAGACCCCTTGTAGAGGGTGCGTGGATTGACCCATTTACGCCGCGTCCGCTTCTGCCAGCACCTTCGATCGCGCAATCACGCTCAACTGGACAATTCGACACCCGCAACCCCACGCACGTCCAGAACCGGACAGAGTCTTCGGTGCCTTCACCCACCTTCCGATCCTCGACCGTGCGGTCTCGTTCCCGATCTCAATCTCTCAAGGACCTTGTTGATGAACTACCGCTGTATCCGTTCGTTCACTCCCCTCTTAAGGATATCCAAAGAGAGGAGATGCGCTCTGTTACATATGAGGATCTGCTGACAGGCGCAAGAGAAGCGAGCCCTCTACGCAGGCAAAAGGTGCGTGGTGTCACTGATTTTTGGGAAAGGTAGGGCACCGAAGGGAGCTGATGTGTGCGCTTGCAGAGTGTGTCCTGTTTTTAGCGACCTGAAACGGCCCGGGAGAATGAACGATTCCCTCCTCACTGTCAGTGCTTTGACCCTGTGTAATTGTAGTGGACCCTGTACGAGTTTGGACACCCACGTTTCATTTTTTAGCGTTAAATTTGAGCGATTATGACTTTGTTCTGTCCTATGAAAGGTGGACTTCTGATTGGAAGTTTACGATTTAGGGTCCAAATTAGTCTGGAGAGGATATATTTTATCTTCTAGGAAGCGATCAGAAGACGCAATAAAACGGCATCAGTATAGGGCGTAGCAGAGGAGAGAGATAAGAGAAAGAGGAAATATTAATCCGAGTTCTGCATGAATAGCTATGTGTACCATGAATGACCAGGGATCGCCAGCGGTCCAGGGGATGCTCGAGGAGATGGGTCACGGGACCGTATCTTGAACACAAGCTCAAGTAATGTGTCAGAGTGGTGGTCAGGGAATACTGTACTGCTCTTCCGAAAGGTGTTTTCCGCCTTTATTACGTGAAGAAAGTGCCATCATTGCAATTGCGAAAGAATCTTGTACGATAGTTCGCGCCAGTCCGAGTTGAGGCACAGGCACAATACGCCGCAGTCACGGCGCAGCGGTCCTAGCTCCGGGCCGAAGTCGCACGCACGGGTGAGCGCCGGGGGCCACACGGTTCGCAGCAGCTCAGCCGCGTGACGCGATCATTTAATACAAACCATCAACGACGGGCCAAGCCAAGATCGTTCCGGGGGCACACAACCGCACCTTTCCCGTCCCCATCCCACTCTTCGGCGCCTCGTTATATGTCAGACATCCGTCTGCACACGTTTCGCAGATCGAGGAACCGAAACACCCACGCGCATCTCGACTCCTCCACCAGCTCCGCCCAACCCCAACAGCGACAGCACGAGGCCTCCTACAACACCACCACCGCCACTACCCTTGCATCTGGCTCGGGCTCGGGCTCACCCGTACCCATGCGTACCCCTCTTCATGCCGCAGCCGCAGCCGCAGCGACTTCTTCGAGGAGGAAAAAGGGTCGGCGGAGAGACGAGTATGGCGATGGAGATTCCGACGAAGAGGCGACGCTACTCGGCGAGAGCGAGCGCGATCCTGGTTTCGAGCACAATGAGGGGGAGGAGGATAGGACAGCCCGTGCTGAGAGAGCGCAAGACGCTGCTTCGCAGGTGCGCCCGGAAATCGTTATCCCCTCTTCTCCCCCTTATAACCTCATGCGGCTTGTGCTATCAGCGGTCGACGTCTTGGAGAGGGTCAAAGGACAAATCTCGCACTGTTCCCTTACGACCGCCAGGTGCGTGGGTATATCTATGCGTCTCTGACACACCGTTCACGCAGTCGCTCGGAAACAAGATAAACTGCAAAGCAAGTTCCCTGCAAATATCGTCCGCAATCAAAAGTACAATGTATTCACATTCCTTCCCATCGTCTTTTACGAACAATTCAAGTTTTTCTTCAACCTCTATTTCCTCCTCGTCGCCCTATCCCAATTCATACCCGCCCTCAGAACCGGTGGGCTCGCCTTTCCTTCACACAACATTTGCTGCCTGTCGATCTGACACTTTCCCACACCCTCTCCCCCGCCCATTTGTAGGTTTTCTCGTGACATACATTGCCCCACTTGCCTTCGTTCTCCTCGTTACGATGGGCAAAGAAGCCTACGACGACTACAAGCGCAACCTGCGCGACCGCGAGGCAAATTCTGCGCGCTACCTCGTTCTCGCTTCGCCCTCCTCATCTCCCTCTGACGATGACGAGCTATCGCACTCCCTCCTCGAGGGAAATCTTGCCCCAACACGCTCTGTCCCGTCCTCTTCCATACGCGTTGGCGATCTCATCCTGCTCGATAAGAACCAGCGCGTACCCGCCGACCTCGTCCTCCTCCGCACATCAGATTCTTCCGGGACATGTTTCATCCGCACAGACCAGTTGGATGGCGAGACAGATTGGAAGCTGCGCGTCGCCGTTCCAGCGACGCAGAAGCTGCCCTCCGACCAGGAGCTCCTCAACCTCGATGCTGAAATCTACGGTACGTCTTCAAGGCGTGATCTTCCTCACCTTTTGCCCATATTGCCCTTTCCGTAGCGGATGCGCCTTGCAAAGACATCCACACGTTTGTTGGCACGTTCACGATCAACACGCCACACAGCGTGTCATCCAACGAAGTACCCATGGTCCAAGTCCCGACAGTCGAGCCACTTTCGGCCGAGAACATGCTATGGGCAAACACCGTACTCGCCGCGGGATCCGCTATCGGCTTTGTGGTTTACACTGGGCCAGAAACACGGGCAGTGATGAATACGAGCCACCCACAAACAAAAGTGGGGTTGTTGGACCTGGAGATCAGCCAACTGGCAAAGGTGTGTCTTTCTCAGCATTTCTGGGGGTAGGTGCTGACGGTGTAAATGGAGATTTTGTGTGCCGTTTCTTTCGTGTTGTCCGTCGCGCTTGTAGCACTGAATGGGTTCCGTGGATTATGGTACATCTACGTGTTCCGATTCTTGATTCTTTTCTCGTCGATCATTCCTATCAGGTGCGCCTTTTGATGGTTGAAAGTGAAAAGCTTCAATAATTGCTTTATTTTTTGATCAGTTTACGAGTCAATCTAGACATGGGAAAGACGGTCTACGCACATCTTATCATGAAAGACAACGAGATCCCGGGCACGATCGTACGCACCAGCACTTTACCGGAAGAACTCGGCCGAATAGAGTATCTTCTTAGCGATAAGACTGGCACCTTGACTCGGAATGGTAATCTCCTCTACTAATAAACTTTCTTCCTTTAATGGTCTCCCCTGACAGAGATGGAAATGAAGAAACTTCATATGGGTACAATGTCCTTTGGCTCTGACACGATGGACGAAGTCGCTCACCAACTCAGCACCGCCTTTGGTGCCGAAAGTGAGCCTCCCACCTAACATTCCATGTGTACTCGTATGCCTAATTATATGCAGCAACTCATGCAAGGCACGGCTCGTTGTCCACTGGCGTGCAGTTGGCTACTCGGGGCCGCCGAGACATGTCTGCGCGTGTCCGCGATGTCGTTCTCAGCCTTGCCCTCTGCCACAATGTACGTCCTTAATCGCTCTTGTTGTAAGCCCCCCTCCCATTGGAAACCCATCTCCAGGTCACTCCCGTTACTAATGACGATGGCTCTGTCACTTACCAAGCCTCCTCACCCGATGAAGTCGCTATCGTCCAGTGGACTTCGTCCGTCGGCTTGACGCTTACATTCCGCGACCGCACGCGGATCGAGCTCCGCACCCCGTCTGGTAGTACGGTTACCTACGACGTCCTCGAGATCTTCCCCTTCACGTCTGAGTCCAAGCGCATGGGCATCGTCGTGCGTGATACCGCATCTGGCGAACTCTCCTTCCTCCAAAAGGGCGCGGACGTCGTCATGGCGCGAATCGTGCAACGCAACGACTGGCTCGAGGAAGAGACCGCCAACATGGCTCGCGAAGGCCTACGCACTCTTGTGGTTGCACGGCGCAAGCTCACCCAGGCTGCCTACGACGACTTCAAGGCGCGCCACCACGCTGCGAGTGTGCGGCTCGAGGGCCGCAACGAGGCGATGGCGGCTGTCGTCGCGGACTCGCTCGAGCACGACCTCGAGTTGCTCGGTCTGACCGGCGTCGAGGACAAGCTGCAGGACGACGTCCGCGGGACACTCGAACTGCTGCGGAACGCAGGTATCAAGATCTGGATGCTGACCGGGGACAAGATCGAGACGGCCACGGTCATCGCGATCTCGACTAAGCTCGTTGCTCGCAACCAGTACATTCATCAGGTCGCTAAACGTGTGTCTTTTCTTCTTTACATCCAAATTATGATGTACTGACCTCTCTCTGTCTGTAGTCAAGACAGCCGAAGAGGCCCAGCAAGAGCTGGACTTCTTGCAGAATAAGCTCGACTGCTGCCTCGTCATCGATGGCGAATCGCTCCAGGTTAAGCCCCTCGTGACGAATCACGTGTTCTCTCGCTTACATGTGTTTCAGCTGTGCCTCACACTGTTCAAGAATGAGTTTATCGAGATTTCGACGAAGCTATCTGCTGTCGTTGCGTGCCGATGTTCGCCAACGCAGAAAGCAGACGTCGCCCGGCTAATCCGCAGCTTCACCAAGAAGCGCGTCTGCTGCATCGGAGACGGCGGGAACGACGTGAGCATGATCCAAGCTGCCGATGTCGGTGCGTGTGTGGCCCGTGCATCCCATCCCCGTTACGCTCACCGACGCAACTCATTTCCTCTCCCCATATCCTCAGGCGTCGGAATCGTCGGTAAAGAAGGCAAACAGGCCTCGCTGGCTGCCGACTTCTCCGTGACCCAATTCAGCCACCTGACGAAACTGCTGCTCTGGCACGGACGCAACTCGTACCGGCGCTCGGCCAAGCTGGCGCAATTCGTCATCCACCGCGGGCTGATCATCTCGGTCATGCAAGCCGTCTTCTCGTCCATCTTCTATTTTGCCCCGATCGCGCTCTATCAGGGATGGCTCATGGTCGGCTACGCGACGATCTACACGATGGCGCCCGTGTTTTCACTCGTGCTTGATCGCGATCTGAACGAGGATCTGGCGCTGTCTTACCCGGAGCTCTACAAGGAACTGACAAAGGTGCACTTTCTTCTCGCGATCTTGCTGTTTATGTATGCTCACTTGACGATTCATTTTAGGGACGAGCCTTATCATACAAGACGTTCTTCATCTGGCTCATGATCAGCGTTTACCAAGGTACATTCGCTTGTCATCTCATAGAGACGAGCCAAACTCACGTATTTTTTTTTCCTTTCCAGGCGCTGCAATTATGATCATAGCCCTCGTTCTATTCGAGAACGAGTTTTTGAACATCGTCGCCATTTCGTTCACAGCATTAATCATAAACGAACTCATCATGGTCGCATTAGAGATCACGATCTGGTACGTCTTGTTCTTACCCTCGATATTCCCAGCTTAGCGGGTTGCTTTACACGGGATTTTTGGTGTTCCGCAGGCATGTTTACATGATCATCTCGGAAGTTGTCACCCTTGGCATCTACGCCCTTAGCATGGTCTTCCTCCCCGAATATTTCGGTGCGTTCCGGTCCCACACTCTTTCCCTGCCCCCGCTCCTTCACGCTTACGATCTTTACTTGCCCCTTTTCGTTTTTGCCTCCCAGATCTCTCATTCGTCGTCTCTGCGCGGTTCGGGTGGAAAGTTGCGGTCATCGTCGCCGTGAGCGCGTTGCCCCTATGGATCATCAAGATCATCAAGAGTCGCATCGCACCCGAGGCTACGACGAAGCTGTAGGGAGAAGGACGGGCGTGGGCGCGTTCCGCGTGTGCCTCTGTTCTCATCTCCAGTCGATGTATCTGTAACTTATTACATGGGCGTACGTGCAAATGGATGGCATTCTTATTCATAAATATTGTATACCCCTTCATCTCTGCTGCACAGCCCTGCGGTGCTGTGGTGTCGTACAGTGACATATCACAAACTACGGGGAAATCAGTATCATACGCTCTTCCGTGTCTGCCACGCACGTAGTACATGTTCGAGCCAGAAAGTTCTGGGATGGGGGCCACACTCGTCGGGTCACATATACAAAGGCCCTCGAACAGCCCTGTGCTAACCAACACAGTATCCCTCTCATCAGCAAGCCCCAGCCGATGAGGGCAAAACGTCTGCAATTTATTATTATTATTGTTTATAGCTGGGGAGGGAGGTGGAAGCCAAGCCATAGGAACTCGTAGACGAAGAACCTAATAATGGTTTTGTTTGGGGATATGTTGTTAATGGGGAGTATCCTGTCGAGGGCCTGATTATCAGGTTGTAACTGTGAGGTCCGCAAGGTCTCAGAGAGCGAGCGACGTGGTCACAAAGGAAAGTTGAAGCTAGGTCCGGGAGAGGAGATGGTGTATGCTTTCGTCGGCTGCAAGTACTACTGGCAGAGACAGGCGGTTCCGTGATGCACATGATGACGCGAGAAATCTTAACATGTTGAAGGAAAAGTAACAACGATACGAAGACGGAGTGGTGCAGCACTAGTGAAAGATTTGGCCACGCAGTACGCGGGCTAGGGTGATACTGTAGACTCGGTTTTTAATGCGAGAACGGAAGGTTCTCAGGGGTGTGCATGGTGTGCGTGGTAAAAGAAGTCAGAGGAAAGGCGTCTCGCATCTCTCCTCGATTCCGTGGAGTGCCACGTAAACAGCATGAGGCACTCTCTCTACCCTATACCTCCAACTACACACCGTCCTCACCGCTCTCACTCTCCTTCCTCGCAACGATGGCGTCTACATCCATGAATCGTGATATCGACTGTGACCTCGAAGCCCAACAAGACGAATCCGGTCGGGCGTTGACAACATCCGCTATTGGACAAACGCCAACACGAGTAGAACAGGGCGAGATTCAGGGTGGCGCCCAAACTCAGGCAGCACCTGAGGTAGACCCCAACTCTGGTGTGTATTCCTCAATGCGCCACGGAGGTCACAACAACTTGAACCTGACGTCGATAACCAGAGATCGATGGCTCATCCCCGGTTGACGACGCCCCCCATGAAAGGCGGATGATAGGCGATTTTGACGGTAGCGCTAACGCCCTCTGGTCACTTTACGGAAAAGAAGCCGAGAGCCACGACAAATCCCAGATTCAAACTCTGAAGGAAGATATGGATGGCGTCCTCATATTTGTCCGTTTACATTTTGTCATCCTTACCATGGACTCCATCACACTGATGCGCAATCCATAGGCCGGGCTTTTTTCTGCTGCCCTCACTGGGTTCATAATCGATAGCAAACAGAGCTTGAAACCGAACCCATCGGACCAGATGGTGTACTATCTCCAACAAAATGTTGCTATTCTGTCCCAGATCTCCCAGCAACTCTCCTTCATAGCCCCACAGTTAGCCATTCCTACCACACCGCCACCACCTTTCCCCGCTTTCAATCCATCTCCATCCAATGTCCGTGTAAATGCGTTTTGGTTCATGGCTCTCGCTTTCAGTCTCTCTGCAGCACTCCTCGCGATACTTGTCCAGCAATGGGTACGGGATCACATGCATGTCTTCCAGCGACATAGCGACCCTCTGAAGAGTGCCCGAATTCGACAATACTTGCATGAAGGCTCCGATGGATGGTACATGCCTGTCGTGGCAGAGTCCGTACCTGGTCTCCTTCATATCTCCCTCTTCGTGTTCTTCGTGGGCCTTGGCGACTTCGTAATGAACATCAACACGACAGTCGGGCTCAGCACTACCATCCCCATTGGCATCATCGGGTTAATGTACATCTTCACTATTTTTGCGCCTGTGATTTATCCACAGTCGCCATACCAGAACTCATTCTCGGGACTTGTCTGGTATATCATCCAGAAGTCGAAACCGTTTGGCCGGAGATTCAGAGATCGGGATGGAGAATCGAAGTTCGTCAGCACAAACATGACACAAGGACAGATGCAACTTGCGATGGAAGAGACGGAGGGTCGCAAGGCCCGAGACGCACGGGCGATTTGGTGGTTAGTAGACAACCTGACAGAAGATGCTGAGATGGAATCGCTTTCGATGGCGGTCCCTGGCTCGTTCAATGGAGAATGGGGTCTAGAAGTGTGGAAGAATGTTTCGGAGATCACGGAGGACACGAACGAGAGCATCGACCTCAATGAGCTTGCTACGAGACGACTCACAGATACGAGTCTCCAGGCTGCCTTTCCAGTTGTCGCCCAACCTTCTTCACAGCTCAGGACTACCCCCGATCGCTTCATCTCGATCTTCAGTCTGTTCAGGATATGCACCCCAAGTCCTTCTCCCGCGAGTCCAATGACATCCATACTAGTGCAACATACACCTACGTCGAGGAGCGTCATGCGCGAGCATTGCAGGCGTATGGCCCACATGTTCGATACTTGCAAGAACCGTGCTCATTTCGCAAGTGATGAACTATGGCGGAGGCGCGCACGCGCATGTGTCGAGGCCACGACGTTGCTTGTATGCTATGGCGGTGCCGAGTTTAGCTTATTTGGTGACGTCCTGAGAACACTTGGAGATATCGGCGCCTTCGAAAAGTCTCGCGAGTCGGTGGTGGGAAGGGACCAATCGTTCCTGCTTCGCTGGACGTTCCTTTCAATTATAGCCATTCGACGGATGCTGAGTAGTAACGAGTTGATCAAGGAGGATGCGAGGTCGGCCATCGGATCTTTTGCAGCATTTCAAACTGGATTCGGCCCTGAAGATGAAGTCGCAGAGAAGAATGCTCAAGAAGTAGAGGAGACCCTCATAAACGCATGGTGGGTTGAGCTACGCGACCTCTGCCAAGGACGTGAAGGCGTCAATTTCAAGAAAATACTAGAGCATATTGACAACCAAGGGCGTCAGATGTCAGAGTTGGACATCGTTGAAGTCAATACTCCCTTGGAATCAGTCGATTCTAAGATATCCGCCCTTCGAGATAGGTTCCACACAGACAGTCACGGAATAACTCGACAATTTTCCAGTGGACAATTCGATATTCTCGGTTCAGAGCATCGTGAGAGGGAATGTTTCAATTCACTTAGCAATTCTCTCAGATTTCGATTTATATATCCTTGCAAGATCTTGAAAAGGTTTCAGCCGTCCCTGAACAACATGTATGATGTTAGACTAGATACCGAGGAGATCTTGTCTTGGCCACAAAATCTAAGACATCTACTGCAACGACAGCTGTGGCGTCTCCAAGATCTCCGTGATGGTGGTGGGCTTGGCTTC
>Ga0307512_10003250_pt1 | contig 19150 bp, 20 predicted proteins | sample 14_EM_MG_FD_200267 | JGI IMG/M metagenome (GOLD analysis project Ga0307512, IMG submission 200267) | Populus trichocarpa ectomycorrhiza microbial communities from riparian zone in the Pacific Northwest, United States - 14_EM | ecosystem: Host-associated > Plants > Roots > Unclassified | place... | reverse complement strand
CTTCTCCGCTCAGAGAGCACTCCTCAATCCCCACCAGCGCACGTATAACGGATTCCGCACTCCTTACCTACCCTCCCCCGTTTAGGCGCTCCTCCGCTCGGAGAGCACTCCTCAATCCCCAGCGGTGCTCCTCCACCTGGATTGGGGCTCCAATAGTTCATTCCGCACTCCGGACCCCCCCCCTTTTCGGTGCTCCTCCGCTTGTTTGGATGCTCCTCAATCCCCATCAGTGCTCCTCAGCATAGATTTGGCACTCCTCATTTTCATTCCGCGCTCCTGCAATACAGCACTTCCCGTCTGGCACTGCTCTTTTCCCTGGTAGCTGGTCCCCTTTTTCATTTGAATATATCATATTGCCTTTCAAACACCAATTTAGATTCGCAGCTAGCTAACATCTCATTACACCTTTGTTAGATATCACAAATCGACCCAACCGACATTGGAATTCAATTTCAGCCACTCGCCAGGAACGAATAATCAGCAAATACAAGTTGCGCCTCCAGCTTCTTTGTGCCGTTGATGAATTATGTGTTCCTGCATTGGTTGGCCCTGATGAGATGGGAGAAGTAGTGGATGACATCGACACCATGTTTGATTGCTATCTTTTGACGGTGTAGTCCGGTTATTGTTTCGGTGTGCCTGCGTTTATGTTTAAATCTCATGCCATGTTCTTTCGTACCATAATGTAGCGAGGCAATAAATACAGTGTTGAAGAAGATGGTAGCCAGTATGATTCATAATTGATAATGAACAATAATCAATGCATTATATTCGCAGTTGAGGGAAATCGATTGCCCGTGGACATCTGGAGAGTCTCAGATACCACCTGCAGTCCTCCAAATGAATATCCATACGAACCCTGGCATCTCTCAGAGTTCGTTTGTGACTTCCGCATTGGTTAGCCGACCCTTCCAGCTGCACCCAAAGTTCTCTCCGGCGCTCTGACGTGTTCCCAAACTTATCACAATCACTCCCATGATACTCCTGTACCAGTCATCAGAGATCCCAGTTACTCCTGGACCAGTCATCAGAGATCCCAGTTACTCTGAAGGCCGGCTGGAATGCCCTCCTAGGGTCTGATACTCTCCTGAAATTGAGACTTCTATGTTTACACTCCACATCCTCTCAGACACTCCTGGAGTCTTCCGGAGACTAAAATACATTTTGCTGATGAACGCCTCTCAATCGCAAACACACCCGATAACCTACACGTTTTGTACTTTCCCTCGGGGCTTCCTTCCACTACATACAACTGTATCATAATGCTAATGTTTCAGATGTAGATTTATTATCAACTCCCAGCGATGGCACCAAAGGGGAGCAGCAACGGAATGGGGAAGGCTAAAGCAAAGAGGCCAACATCTTTGATGAATCGATCCTTGTTGAATAATCGGGACCGCATACCGGATTTCATCTTGGAACACATCTGTGGACTCATACGCATTTACAATGGTTGCGGCACTAAGGACGAGTAGGCATGGGACCTCTTTCAAAATATACTCTTTCTAGATCCATTCACGACTGGCAACTTTTCACCGTTCCAGCTGATCTGGCTGCACAGCAGGTGGATGAGTTCGCCTTTTCGGATGTGGTGGGCTGCCTTCCACTCATATATTGGGAAAATGTTTGACAAAACCCGTGACCAAATAATCAATTGGAGGTGGGACAACCCCCGTGCCTTCGGAAACAACTCGATCGCTCCAATCAGCAGGCATACTGCTAGGGGAAGGTTAAATGCACCGGTGAGCGTTTCTCTTCGTACAGAAGTGATAATTTCTGGGCAAAGATTGAGAAGCCAACCTACCGGCGGTAAGAACCAGGCGACTTCCTGGCCGTCAGACCACTGAATTGGGATGAGATAATCTACCAGGATGATGATAATCAGAACTGGGTGGATCATGGAACGCAAAGGGGTGCAAGGAGCCGTCCTGCTGATGGCAATGACAATGACAATGGCGAGAGTGATGAGGACACGCAGGTCGTTGCGAATGGGACCGGGAAAGGGAAGGGAACACAGGCTGGGAAGGGGACACAGAAAGTGACAGAGGACAGGAAGGGTAAAGTGACGGGGAAGGGTAGGGGATGGGAAACGGTAAAGGGAAAGGTATGGTTAAACGAACCCGAGGGGGAGATGATATTTCTTGTGCTGTTGCTTCGCAGTTGCAGAAGCAAATGTCTCAGCCAGATCTAAACACAGAGGCCTAGATGGAGCGGGTATACTTGGAGCCGCAAGCATTGCGCGCCGTGTCAATTTCTTGCATCTCCGACGGAACTCATCTCTTGAATATTGCTGGCGACTTGGAACAGTAGCCTGTATAAATGACATTTGCCAATGTATCTTCGAAGCTCAGCCAGATGTCCTCAACGGACAGTGTCATAATGGTCGCACTCCTGGCCATTGCGATGAAGAACCACAATATCCCTCAGAAGCGGCTGGATGAGCAGGGGATAAAAACCGAGAGGTGCTGAACGAGGTACTCTGGAGGCTACTCCACCCTCTCACCATGAAACAAAATCCCAGCGCTGAGAGTGGGTATTACTACTTTCTCTGTGCAGATGGCAACTTGTGGCGTTGCAAACAGGCTTGGGCAGCATGGCATGCAGCGTGCCGTGAGGAAAGCGACCTATATCATCTCAAGCAACATGTGTGTTTTTCGTGCGAGTGCCAGAGAACGAACTTGGAGATTATCTCCCTTCAGACAAGCATCACCGCCGGCGGGATCAGAACCTATATCACTCGCCCAGCGATGCGAACACCGAGGATCGGACGCCGAACACTGGTCCTGCCATGTTCCCTGAGTATTGAACGTTATTCGACACATTCCCTATGTTGTGAGTGACCTTCCCAAGCCCGATCTCTTCCATTCACTGCAGATCGGCATGCATGATCATATCCAGAAGTAGATCATCCACTTCATGAAGACGCTCCTACGGCTTGACAAGTACAATGCAATATACTTATCTGTGCCTGCGTACCACGACCTCACACCAAAAAACCAAGTCATATGAGGAAGTTTCTCAATGGAATGGGATGGAGATGAAGGAAATGAGCCGGTACCTGCGTGGAGTTGTAACCCAGTCTCAACAAGGACGAAGCCATGCTCAGTGTCCCGGATTCAATCGTGCAATTGAGTGCACTCGGGCATTGTGAAAATTCTATATATAAGCTCGATATATATCTCATGATGATGCAACATTAAGCTACATGGAAGACGCCTTGTGTGGTTTTCACTCCTTCAAAGATGCTTTCTTACTCGGGCGAGCCGGCAAAAAGGGGAAGGCCAAAGGCAAAGCCCTGAATATGGAGCTCGTCAAGAAGCGAAAAGTAGACAAGGAAACAAATGCTGACATTTGGACGCCGTCAAGGATGTGATGGTAATGAACCCGTGGCGGGATTATATCAGCCAGGAGATAGATCATACCAAGGAGTCAGATGCCGACTTCAACTTGCGGAAGATCCACGTGATGTCTCATTGGGTTGAACAGATTCATCGATTCGGAGCCTTGCAACAGTATTCTGCTGAGAGACATGATCAAGCACATACAACGAATCTCATGGAAGGTTGGAACACCTCCAATCACAATCTCAACTACCTGCCGCAAGTAATCAACTTTCAGCGTCGCATTCTCTGCCTTGAAATCAGAGAGCTCAATCTCCAAGGCGTTGCACAGCGTCGAGAAAACAGTACTGCCACTTGCACAATCCTCCCTCCCGGCGCTGAGCTGGCTGCCCCCCTGAGCTCCCAGACAGATGCGAAGCCCGAATTCATGGTGCCCAATAACTGCCGTGATGGAAACCATCCTGACGTTATGATCAAAGACTTCAGAGCATTACTTGACATTTCGCAAGATGCAACGTACCGCTTCACAATATTCAACGGCACGCGGGAGTTTATTATGCATAAGAATCATTACAAGACGTATATATCAGATAAACTACTGCACGCAATGGAGCTCTGTACTCACCCTTGTAGCACGGTTCCAGTTGAGGGTTTAGAAAGTGAACCGATATCCCAGATTTGTTGATGAGCAGGAGACCAGAGCTGACGTGGAGTGGACCGATGGAATGACTGGGTGTGGGTAAAGCAACGCCCAAGGAGATTTTATGGAATGCTGAATGGTCTTCTCCTGGGGCAACTCCAACGACAATTTAAAAGACAGGTCCTGAACGAGGATGGAAGTTTCCTTGAGTACTGGTTATCTCTGGTGCTCACAACAATACATGAAAACTCAGGAAACTTGGATCCCGTCTTCAAATGTATACCAGAGTGATTAGCACCGGCAGCAGTTGCAATGCAAGTTTTCATTGTGGGAACATCGTCGGCTGAGCTCACGTATTTCCAGAGATAGTTACCAGTAGTATCATTGCAGACGGAAGGAAGGAGTGCTGGATCGTCAATAGCCACATAGATCTGGCGACTTCGAATGATGTGTATATTTGTAACCAGAGAAGTGCAATTTGGGCGCAGGTAGAACGAACACAAGGAGAGGTTCTCGCAGCATCACCTATCGCATTCCAATCCTGATGCAAGTTCGTGCCCAATGAACCCATTCCTACTTATGGTTACAGTTGCCCATCAACACCAGAGTTTTCGTTTACAATAGGAGACTGACAATGCGAGAAGGAACAGTGAACCTGAGATAGGAGGGGGATATGCATCGTGACCCATAGTATCGACGGCGGGCGAGGAGTGAGCCGCTACTGGGATGTCTATGACGGCTCTGAAGGACTGCGTCCACTCTGCCGGAGCCATTCTGTCCAGATGGAATTATTCTCTGCTCATGGTGTTGAATACCTACAAGACATTAGTAGCTGCTTCTAACGAAGAAATTCGGTTGTTATCTCTACCATTGATGCTTCCGTACACTCCTCTAACGTGATTAAAGCCTGTTTCGTCCACTCATGGGCATGCTGTTCAGGAAATTCATCTGCGCAAGACCCAGAGATGATAACATCATGATGCTCGATTTCGCTAACTATGCGGACAAATGCCGTTATCGACCATGGAGGTGTCCCGTTATGGGCAGCAATCCACTGGTTGTATAGCTCTCAACTGACACCCACTGTACGTTATACTGTTAATTGACGGCTGTTTACCTAGATATGGATATATTCACATCCAACTGGATACTGTTTGGTATTCTTTGTACATTCAGTATTACGGACGATTTTGAATCTCCATCGGGGACCCTATGTTTCGTGGCTGCATTGGCAGTGTCATGGTGAACTAACTTGCCTCAGCTTTCCTGCTGTGTGCCAAGGTTTCCGGTATGTGATGTAGCGCCCGCTAATCAGCCGGAGATCTATCCGCACAAGCTGAGGTGGTTGTGTGTCACTGATGTGCTGGTGCGAAATTGAAGAGGAAGATCCTAACAAGAGAAAGTGGTAAACCATGAGCACTATATAGTTAGCTTGATGTCACAATGGAATGAGTAGCATCCAACATTATCGTTATACTCCAGATGAAGTCTGCTGCCTATGGCAGCATGTTGCAGGGGTTTCTCACCGTCCTGCGATTTGCAATAAGTCGGTCGAACGTTGTTTGTTTGTTATCAGCGATAAATCGCTGTGTACGATAGCCAGAATCGCCAAATTGTCACATAACAATAGGATATTGTTCGAGGGGAAGGACACCTGATGCTCTTTGTCTCAAATGATCTTCGGGATATTACATGAAACTGACACTACCAATCAAGTCGTGTTGTACAGCTCACTTATCGATTCCTGATTTATTGACAGTTGAGATGGAGATTGTCATTTGTTTATGATGAGTAAACGTACCAACCTTGACATAAAAGACACAGCTTGCCTCCATATAGTGCATAACTTTCAACACCCAATATCTTGCCCAAGAACAAAGTCAATGCAAAATACAATGATCAAAGCTCCGGAAAAAATAATTTCATCACTTTGGCTGGGCAAATTGGACAAATCGACAAAGCGGTCCAAGTAACTATGTCAATCAGCGAACTAATGCCCGACTGGCTTTGAAGCAGAAAGATTCTGAGCCCTTGGGGCGCTGTGTAGCTTGCAATCCACAAAAAAGCTTGCACCCAACTAACGATGAGAAATGCACTTCATAAGTAACGAAGAGACAGGGAAATGGTTTGAGGATAATGTTTAGAGAGAGGCCGCTGGGGCAAGAAAGCGAGTTGAAGATGCAGAGGCAGCAATCAGGAAGGAGCAGGAACACATAGAGGCAGCTGAAAATGCTGGATTGACGACAAGACAGTCTGAAAAAATGTTTCACAAGATGAGAGTTGCTATCAGAGAAATTGTGAGCGATATCGCAAGTTCTGACGATGGAGAAGATGAGGAAGATGAGGATCCTGAAGCGACAGAGCAGGGCCAGCTCAGCGAAGATGTCGAACCTGTCAAGGTTATGGGCACAATCAACAGTACAGTGCAGCAGCGCATTGAGATGTGTCAGCAGGAGCAGAGGAACCATCATGAATTGATGCCTCCGGGATGCGAGGACGCGGCCGACTACTCCTGTGAGAGAGATATGAAGGATGGCACATCTGTATTGAGGGTTCTGGCAGTGGTTCCACCACACACGGATAATAATGCAGAGGCACCTGCACTAACAACATTTGGAGATCAAATGGAGTGTCTTGAGATTGTCCCCGGAATATCGCAAATGCCGCAGGGTACTTCTCGACCAGGAGGTTGTCATATGAGGCTAGGCTCTGGGAAGCCGGGGTTGAACATTAGTGTACCCTGTCTTGTATCCGCCACGGAGCCAGATTCATTACGCATTCAGAATGCGAAGCATGTTAATTTCGTTTGCTTTGACCCATGCATATAGCCTCCCCAGCTAATCATGATATAGATAGCAGATTCGGACTAAGACATTGTGACGGCTCCTGTGTCAGCTGAGGAATAAAGAGCCAAATTTGTATTGTTGACATCATATCTCTGGGAAATGGAATGTGTGTACCAATTTTACTATTTGTCAGCTGTTTCTTGATGTCAGTGACCAACTCGTGAGACATGATAATTCGTCTGTGCATGTGCAAGGGTTGAACACACCAGACGAAAGGGCTAGAATTCAAATCATGCTGTAAGATGGCTAACATGTGCAAATACTGTTTGCCAAGTACTGTAAAGTGAGAAAGCAAAGGCTTTATTGACAAGATACTAGACAAACAAAATTTAATTGACTAATGACATCTGAGTCTGGCAATATGATGACCGTGATGCTGCATTGACCCATGTATCCAACTGCATAACTCTGCGCACACACCCAGTGCACATGATTGAGATATTTGACATTGCTTATGGTACATTATGGAAATCAAGAAGAAGGAGCTGGATGAGGACAGGTTAGGAAGTCGAGCGATATTTACCAAATCTTGTGAGATTCTCATCATGCGGTAAATTGCCAGCCAAAAGCGCAGGAATGTGATAGGGCCGCGTCATCTCTCACTCATCTAATGTGGACAGAGGTTGATAACACATTGAAAGCTAACACAGCTCATGGATGCAAACAATAATATATACAAATGCAATATTGGATGTCAATACTGGGTATATGATTCGTTGAAAACAATTATGAAATGTAAGAAGGCTGTTTCAATATGATTAATATGAGCATCACCAGAGCATCAACGATTTTTAGCCTTGGATCTTGGACAATCTTATGGGCTGCGCGGAGACCTTGACGCTTAATTGAACTGTCGGCTGCCTTCCTACACACAAATGGTTGTGATGACAACGTCACTGTGTCCTACAAATAAGCATCAACGGAGCGTCAACGACTTATGGCCTTGCATATGGGAAAATCCAACACCTGTGAGTCGACATTTGCCCATAATCATACGCTTAGCCTCCTTTCTTGGCAAAAATTGTTGCAACAACATCACTGCTATGTCCTAATTATGAGTGTCAACAGAGCGTCCACAATTTGAAGCCATGAATCATAGACAATCAAGCCGCTGGGCCACGACGTCAATCCATACTGAGACAATAGGCAGTCCTTGTAGGGAACAATGCTTTCGACAACATCGTAACTATGCCCTCAAAATGTGCATCAGCTGAGTGTCAATGGTTCTAGGCCTTTCATTTTGGAAAATATTGGGGCGGTACAACAACGGTGATGCATCATTGTACATTCAGCAGTTTCTCGGGGTAGAAATGCTTGGGACAACATGTTTACTATGTCCTAAAATGAACATCAATGGAGGGTCAACGCAGAGTCAACGCATGGTCACCAAAGTGTCAACCCAGGGTCAACACAGGGTCACCACAGAGTCAACCCAGGGTCAGCGCAGTGTCAACGATTCTTGATATTGCAGCTTTGATATACTAAGGGATATGGAACACAGCTAACCCACAATCAACCAATTGACAGCCTTTCTCTGCAAACTTGCTACTGACGATATTGCATCTGCCTCCTACAATTGAACATCCATCGAGCATCAATACTTTTGATAAATGTCCACCTGGCTACCCAGCAATGATGTGCATTACGCTGTTCCTAAATTGATTTTATGCAGTCAGTCTTGGCAATCTCACAGATTTGATTGTTATGCTTGTATCTCCAGAGTCAATATTTCAGTACTTGCAGTGAGCTTTACTATAACGTTACTTTTGGCAGTCTCTGAAGGTGGATTACATAGCCTTTTAATTCCTACCGCCCTCTCGGATTCAAAATCCATAGATGCCTCATTGCTAGAGGTTATGATCCCATCCACAACTGAATGTGTCTTGATTTGTGATTTGAATGACCATACTTTGCAAATTATCCTCCAAGCTTAGTGGGGTTCAATGAATATAGCCAGAATACATCCTATTGCTTGGAATCACTCTAAACATGCATCTTCATGGCGATGTGATTCGCACTGCGGGTTTGATGTGTCTGCCAGCATTGAAATCATCTGTCTCGTTGGTCATCAAGTTCTTCGCCATCCATCAGACCATGAGACCAGCTCAAAGAGGAAACAATCACTCACAAAAGCTCACATCCAAAAGTGCAAAGAGTTCACAGGGTGAGAAGATTCTGAATTGACTTGTTCGACAGTCGATGAACCTGCTTTGGCATTCCTGAAGTGGCAAGGAAGTTGAGGAATTACAACAGTGAGTTTGCTCAGGAAATTCTCATATCACATTCCGCTATATCTGGATTGACTGAGATGACAGACACGACATTCGACACTGGCTGCTAAGCCGTTTGAAACTTCCGAATTTCACCAACAGGCAAGGAATAGCTACCTGTTGTTATGATTAGTTTCGGCCCATATTCCCAGGAATGCTATATCTGAGCTGTGGCTACGATGGTCTTACACAGCATTGCCCAGCAAGTTCGTCCTGCCATCGGCCACGACCCTTAGTAACATTTGCTTGAGTGAATACGCACTGGCCATTGATGCAATTGAAAAGCAATTGCCATAATGAAATGAAGTTAGTTCAGCTTTGGCTTGATACAAATCAACTAAAAAACTCACGATAACGTTGGTCATTGCTTACTATATCGATCGAAATTGGTCATTATGTGAAGTACAACTAGCTTTTGATGAGATTGATCGCCTGTTGTTTTCCCGTTTCGAAAGCTCATGCATGATGATATGTCAAGGGCCATCACACTGGAGAAAAACAAGCTGCGACATCAGCAAAATGTAAATCAGTCCGGAGGCCACACCCAAACCACCCAGACACTCCAGTAGCAGTCACCGGTGCTCCCAAGTGATTCTGGATGCTCCCAGGCCCCACCGGAGCTAAGCAAAGTGCTCTCAGACTCTGCAAGAGCATTCTCAGGTGCTCCTGAAAGCAACTACACTTATGGAGGTGCGTTCAAGATGCTACCAGATTTGACTTATAGGAAGGTTAAATTTTGGAGCAGCTGAGACTTCGAGAGCAGTTTAAGACCTGTGCGCAGCTCTGCGGGACGTAGTGCCATATTCTCACAGCAATGGTTCTGAGGGTTCCATAACCACAAGGCATTTCATGTATCAGATTCATCATTGTTAGAGTCACAAAATTCTCTACATCATAATATGGCATGTATTATCTATCTAAATCTCTCTATATATATACATATGGCCGATCTGGCTGCAGATGGTACTGGAGCGCAATCGCAGGAGCACCTGGAGATGCTGATTGAGATAATGTAGAGATGCACTTGGATGCCATGATCGTGTGGACTGGGAGAGGTACTTGGAGGCCACAATGGAGTGAGTTTGGATATTCACTTGGCGGCCACGATCGAGTGCAACTGAGAGATGCACTTGGAGGCCATGATCGTGTCAGTTTGGAGATGCATTTGGTGGCAGAGATCAAGTGACTGAGGGATGCACTTGGAGACTGTGATAGAGTGACTTTGGACATCCACTCGAATGCCGAGATCATGTAACTCAGAGCTGCACTTGGAGGCCAATATCTAGAAAGTATGGAGAGGCATTTGGAGGCCGAAATCATGTAACTCCATCGACGAAATGCAATACGGTTTGGAAGTCATAACCGAACAACTCAGCAACTCTGAACGGCCACACTGATCCTTCCAGATGCTCCAAGGTACTCCCAGATAGGCTGAATGCAAAGCGATGGGCTCTCAGGTGCTCCGAGACTACTTCACCGGTGCTCCTGAATACTCAGTAAGTTGTGGAACACAATCCAAGAATATCCTGAAGAGTGTATAGTTGTCTCCAAAATGCTTCCAAATCGAACTAGTAGGATGTGCAAATTTCGGAGCTTTTGGGTGTATTGGCCGCGTCTATGGGAGTACTCGGGTCCACCTCGAACGTGGGGCCAAACACTCTGGCAGTGATTAATATAAGGTTTATATCAAATGGTACATTTCGAATAACTATCTTCTGCGCACCTTGATCCAGGCATTGTAACTTTAATACACAGTCCAGTAGGTAACCAAATCCACATGATTATTTACAAGCCATACGCTATCGATTCTATCTGATGCAGCATTATTCTCTCGCACCAAGTGTGCCGGTCCAACAATTGGTCTGACAGGTACAATATGCATCTTATCAGTCTGTTTGACAACGCGGATGAACCCGTCAACACAATCAGCCCGACCATGCGGATCGTTGTACTTTGTTAGAATCACCACCGCATATAGTTGAGGTTGAGGAAATAATATCCATCGTTGGGTTATTATCCACCTCCGAGAGAAGGTGGATATCGATATTCTGGCGGGCAGGCACTCCTAAAATTGCACGATCTGATTCGGTGGAGTCCAGCGGAACTATCATAGAGGAAAAGAAGGAACTCGGCCTTGGAAGGTGTTATGGACTTGACTGTCCATCTATTGGACCCAGATGTCATAAGATTCAGGCATGATCCCTTGGTTGGGATCCGTATATTCTACCTTGCACTCAAGTCCCAGACGTTCAACCTATGCAGAGCAGTGAAATGGTTGACGGTAGTACAACAGCCCATTCTGAAGTATAATAAATTCACTGTCCATGGGTACGTTCTAATCGTATAGAAGAACCAGTCCACTAACTTCATGTCCCCACATCAGAAAAATGAAATTCGGACCAGAAGCCAAACGCAATCCTCCCAGACACTCCGGGCGACGTCAGCAGTGCTTGTAAGTGCTTCCAGACGCTCCCAGACCTCCCTGGAGCTAAGCAACGTGCTCTCAGACTCTGCAAGAGCATTCTCAGGTGCTCTTGGAATCACCTGCAGTTATGGAGCCGCATTCAGGATGCTCCATCTAGGATAGTCAAATTTTGGAGCACCTAAGACCTCTGCACAGATCTGCGGGAGACTTCGGGAGTGGCCGTGACCGCTGCGCAGCTCTGTGGGATACTTGATGCCTTATTCTCACAGCAGTGGTTCTAACACAACCAGAAGGCATTTCGTCTTATCATATTCATCTTTATTACAGTCACAAGATTCGCTACATCATAATATGGCATGCATTATTCCGGTTTCTGTCTATATATACATATGGTCAATCTCTCCTCGGACGGTACTCGAGCATAATCGGTGGAGCACAAGGCCACGCCGATTGAGAGAACTTTTAGAGGTGCACCACTTGGAGGCCGTTGCGGTGAAACGATGGAGCCCACCATCAACACACCGCCACACCTCCCGAGACTTCCAAACGGAATTCATGTGAAAGAGCAGTTCAGGTTCGAGGAGGGTAGCAATTGCATGAGAAGATATGATACTACCCGGCGTTGAGGATCACACGCAATTGCGTGGATCCACAATATTGTGGACAGAGTGAGTGAGACCAAATGTTGGGAAAGATAAGGTGTGTATTTTCATTGTATGATAAGATGAGATGGAAATGAGATGATGCCTATCTACTCCGGGGTCTGCCTAATATATACTCCCCGTCACTCTTTCCACATCTGTTACCCCTGTATCATCGTACACCCCGTAGTCGCGACTAGAAGATGAACTTGGAGGCTGTGATCGAGCGAGTTTGGTGATGCACTTGGTGACCGTGACTGTGCGAACTTGCAGGCCATAATGGAGCGAGTTTGGAGATACACTTGGAGACCGTGATCGAGCGAGTTTGGAGATACATTTGGAGGCTGTGATCGAGCGAGTTTCGAGGCAGTACTCAGGTGAGTTTGGAGATGCACTGGGAGGTCGTAATCGTGCGACTGTAGAGATACACTTGGAGGCTGTGATCGAGCGAGTTTGGAGATGCACTTGGAGGCCGTGATCGAGCGGGATTGGAGGAGTACTTGGAGGCGGTCAATCTGGAGGCGGTCAATCTGGAGGCGGTAGTTCGGGAGGGAGGCGAGACGGGAGTTGAGACTCTATTCATTGTTTAACTCATGATTGTGGGAATGTAGAGAATCGAGTACAACGTGGTCTGCCAACAGATGAGAGACTGCCTGGGAGCTGGAGACAGTCGATCTTGGGATGATGCAGTACGGGGTGAATGCAGTACTCAGTGTATGCCTTACACGGTGTATGCTGTGCTCGGTGTATGCTGCACTCGGTGTATGCTGTACTCAGTGTATGCTGTACTCGGAGTATGCTGTGCTCAGTGTATGCTGTACTCGATGTTCACTCTTGATCATGGCATGGACAGATGGAGAGGGATGACATAACTTCGTATTCTTAGGTGATGGTAGACTTGAGGACGAGAAAGAGAGAGATGAGATGGGATGGGGGAAATCATCATGAGAAACTGAGACTTAAGAGCATTTCGTGAGCGAATCAATGTACCATACCCGATACAGCAGGTACGAGTCCCCACCCGGCGTGTAATTACACCGACATGAGTTCTTCCCAACCCAATCAGGCAAGTCGTACCCCTGATTTCTCATATCCGCCCGTATCCTCCACATCATTCTCATCTTCATCCCACATATCTTCCCTTCTCGTCCACAACTCAACCATCATCACAGAACTCAAAGTTAAGTCATCCCTATCTATCTCACCATGCCATGATCATGAGTTGACATCGAGTACAGCATGCAGCGACTACAGCATATAACGAGTATAGCATCCACCCAAGATTGTTTGTCTTCCCTTCATTCTCATGATTACAAGTTGACCCCTGAATGTAGCTTCAGCTTCCAGTGTACCTCCCTACATGATCGACCGCCATCAGCCAGCTGTCCATGAGAGCTCAAAGTTAAAGTCACAGTGTCACATTCCCACGGTTGTGAGTTAACTAACTGATAAAACGAGTCTCAGCACCCGGCGCGCCATCCATTGACCGCCTCCAAGTACTCTTCCAATCTCGCTCGATCACAGCCTCCAAGTGCATGTCCAATCACGCTCGATCACGGCCTCGAAGTGCATCTCTAAACTCGCTAGATCGCGGGCTCCAAGTTCGCATGACCATCGCCTCCATGTGCATCTCCAAACTCACTAGATTGCGGCCTCCAAGTTCGCGCGATAATGGCCTTCAAGTGAATCTCCAAACTCACTCGATCACGGCCTCAAAGTGCATCTCCGAACTTGCTCAATCACATCCTCCAAGTGTGTATCTGAATTCACTCGACCACGGCCTCCAAGTGCATCTCCAAACTAGCTCGATCTCAGCCTCCAACAGTATGTTCACACTTGCTCGATTACGGCCTCCAAGTGCATCTCCCAACTCACTCGATCATGGCCTCGCCGTGTATCTCTGAGTACATTCGATTGTCATTTTCAGGTGCACCTCGAATTGTGCTCAAGAACCGCCTACAGCCAGTCCACATATACCGTGTGTAGATGGGTAGCTATATCGATACATAGATACATAGATGAGAATGGAAACAGAAAACATGAGTTTTAACAATCGTTGAACAATAAGTAGTAGCTATGATTTCCAGGTGCACAAGCAGCCATCCCAAAGATGTTTTTCCCAGACTGCTCTACTGTGATTCGAGGTGCTCCTAGACTTGTCGCCGGCGCTCCGAGGCCTGTCATCGGCACATTCAGACTTGTTGCTGGCCCACCTAGCCTTGTCGCCGGCGCTCCCAGGTGATCCCACGTGAACCCAAGGTTCTCTCCGGCGCTCTGATATGTTCCCAAACTTATCACAATCACATCCATGGTACTCCTGTACCAGTCATCAGAGTGCTCACTTACTCCGAAGGCCGGCCGGAATGCCCTCCGAGGGTCTGATCCTCCCCTGAAATCCACGCATCTAAGCTTACACTCCACATCCTCTCAGACACTCCTGGAGTCTTCCAGTGACTGAAATACATTTTGCTGATGCAGTCGTCTTCAGTTTGTGTACGGAATAGCTGTCCAAAGTTGGGAATTCCGAAATCTACTGATGCATCTCTGAGTGAAGTTAATTTGATACCTCTGCACACACCGCGGACATGAGATTCGCTCAAACACTGTACCTGTTGTGATACGGGGCGGAAAAATTTCTCATTCAGAGAATGGTGGAGGCGTAAAAGATGGGCTCGCCATGTATTTTGCCGTTTATCGGCAGCTGATAGTTGGTTGAAACCTTTCGCAGCGTCAATATCGTAGCCGCCTTGAAATGCAAGATATGACAGTGTCTCCTCCATATAGTCACAACTGGTACACCGGTCATCATGCTTGAGTATCTGTTGAATGTAACTGATTTTGTTGGTAGATCGATATGCCTGTCACACTGCCAATATATAGCCATTCAGAAATGTTGGTGGTGATATTGTCGCCAGAACCCATTTGCCGAATTGAGTCTTATATATGGCTCACCAGATGAATTCTTGGATATCCGAAATGCATTACAGGCTGTTTGATGCTTTTCCGGAGCTCCTGAACGCGGAGTACCGGTTCTCAAGCTTCAAATTCGACCAAGCGGATGGAGAATTCCTTCGTGAACCGCATCTGGGCTTTTGAAGTGATACTATAACTCTCTCTGTTGAGCTGATCCACAACGTGGTCTGTATCAGCGTTATTCCAGGTTGTGCCTTCAATCTCAGCATTGGATAGACAGACCTGAAATTGCATACGCTTGTTGGCGGTCATGTTCACTGCCCCGTCTTCCTCTGCTTCTGCAGCAGTCTTCATTTGATCAAGTTTTTTGGCGAATATGCTTCCGGGACCAGTTGCCTTAGTCCCAACCTCATGGAATAGTTGTCGCTCATGATGTTGGAATGGTTTATCAAAAAGGTTGCGTTTCGCAGTTGCCACCCGATGTATTTCGCACTCCAATCGCTCAATTGCCCTGTGCCGATCAGCATCTGAACCTATGATTGCCGCTTGTCAGGTTCCATTCAGGCGCAAGTGAAATTGCCTTCGTTTTGATGTAGTAACCTTTCAGCCCCATACAGCTGAACCTCCTTTACAGCACGGATTTTATGAATGTTTTGTTCGCGTAAATGATGCGATTCTCTTGCGAATAGTTCATCCACTTTGGCCTTCGCAGACTTCGACATGTTTTGATCTCAATAGGCACGCTTCTTGTGGTGAAATCGCTTCAGTGCATCGTCTAGTGCTGCGAGCGATAGATCTGAGTCATTTCGTTGGCTGACAAGGAGAGAGAATTCACATAATGCCCGCACTGCTGCCATCACTATTTCATCAGAGGCTGTTTCCGTCGCAGTTTTCCCGGCATCCTGGGAGCAGCCAAGAATTGAGGCGCAATTCACTGACAGTGTTCTGATCATGCCCCGGATTTCATTTCCCTGCCGGGAGGTGCTCTTCATCGAATCGAATGGTTCAGGGAAGCACTAGAGGCTGGGATATCGTGGTACTGATGTGGATCAATTGTCGAATTGATCCTGGAGATTTCTAGCTTTCTGGTATTCGAGCAGCCAGTGCAATAAGTCTTTAAATGATCCCAGGAGCAGCTGATGCAATTCATCAGGCTGCCAAAGGCGATAGACATTGCAGAGAGGGAATTGCCAGAACTCGTTACGGATTGGATGAACACCAAAAGTCCGCAGAGCATCGATATTGGTTTCGTGCAGAAGCTCGAAGTAATCATGCTGATCTCGTTGGGTATCAAGTGGTCAACAAGTTGGATTCCCCATCGGCCAACCTTTAGGGATTTCACACATCGGAAAAGAGCCATATGAGACTTGAGCAACCATGACTTGTTCCAGATAATCCCCGACCCAGGAAGCCAAAACAGAATAACAATGTCTCTGGAATCCATCAGCACAGTCCCAGTTCAAGCCAGGGCCGGTAATGTCAAGATTCTGGAGTGGGGACAGCACCGTTCGAACCGCGGAATGCCCTGTCTCATCATTATTTTTCGCAACTTTTGGAGGCCAGGGGATCAGCGCAACAGGAATCCAGGGGAGCTTTTTAGGTGTACGGCAGATATCTGTTCGAATATTACTGATCGTGAGACACACCGGCCAGGCATGCTGGTTGCCCGAAAAATTGGTCAAGTGAGTCTTGGTGCATGCACAAATGACTGTCACAATCATCACTGCAGCAGGAAGCAGATCTTGCGTATCCCACCACCGATCGCCTGTGTTGATCTCACTGTATATTCTGTGACTTTCGGAGTCTGCATGGTGCACCGGTTCAAAATCGAGGCGCGTCTGCTCTGGCAGATGTGCCACGAGAAGCTGTGTACATTTGTAAATATCCCAGTAGTATAATATTCCGAAGATGAGCGAATGATCTTCAATCCAAGTATCATTGCCGAGCGCAAAATCGAGTCTAGAGTTGAGCTTTCGTAGAGCATCTGCTGATTGAAATGTTTCGATGTTGATGTTCTCCAGTCCACACCTCAGATGTTGATCCATCCACGTTTTGGTTTGCTGGCTAAATGATTGAGCCTGTTGAAAGTCGTGTGCTGTCTGAAAAAGATGCTATGGATTCCATTGTTCTGAGTACTTGCGATGCTTGTTGTACAATCATGTAGCTTTGCCATATGCTTTCCCTCCCGCATTTCCTGCTCCGACTACCTGCCTATGAGCCCTCGTCTTTGTTGGATCAGGGGTACAAGGCAGATCAGGTTTCTGGGGGTCTATCGTTTCTTTGTCGGGAGTATCTTCAGGTGGTGCTGCACCAGGTTCATTGTCTATGGGTAGATGAATTACTTAACTAAGCTCATCGATGGCCATTGAGGTGCACCGACTGATGTCGAACCATGATGGCTTGGGTCGATCCAATCCTGCAGGTTGTAAAATTCCGTGAGGTAATAGCCCTTCATTCATCGATATTGGGTGATATAGTTGCTAGTGACCCTCGAGACAGTTGTCTTCCAATAATTTCGTTTTGCAGTTAAAGCTCTTGACATGTTTCCGGCGAGTGTTGACCATATTTGAGAGATGATCACTGTTCACGTATTCGGATAAATCTCGATCATGCTTGAGGGGGTCATATAGAGCCTCAGCGAGATTGGTTTGAAAGCGAGCCAACTCAGGTAAGCCTAACACATTCACAACCGCACCGCACCCCGCCAAATGCGGGGGGGAGGTTTCTTTTGTCATCACTGCAATCACCACATTTGGGCATTATACTACGTCATTGGGAGTTATGCCTACAATCAAGCCTCCAAGTAAATCGTCATGATACAATGAATAGGTGAGTTTCCTAGCTAGGTGGATGTATGGGCATTGATCATCGAGAACTGATAAGCCTGTTAGGGTGTTTGCTTCAGTAACGATCCTTGACTGGAGCGTGGATCATGAGGAGAACTAACATGTATAGGCAAGGAGCTCAATAGGAAACAATCACTGTTGCCGCTCGACACACAGGCCATCCGTTGAATGAGGTTGCAAGGTCGTACACGCACAACTTATGTGTAATATCCCTAGTCGTGCTAACCTTCATACTGGATATAGTTCTTGTTGGGTTCCTGGAGATATCATATCATATCCCTTCTGTGACCTGTAAAGTCATCGATACGTACGGAGGTGAGCACCTATCTATTATCTTAGTAGATGAATTCGAACATATAACAAAGAAAGGCCGGATGTGTGTGATTAAGGTTTCTATTTCTCACGGCCCCGGGTGGTTTGATGGATGAAAGGTGTAGTGAAACACCACAGATCGTGACAACAGAATAGGATATAAGCAGCCCTTCATCCCGCTGAAGGTCACTGCTGCCTGCAATATACTGAACCATTCTCCGATTGATTCAATATCTCATCTCGCATCTATAGTAGTTTTCTACTATCTGTGTTTAAACATACCATGTCGACGAAAGGATCTCCACCGAACACTGTGAATATGGCGCCACTTGGTTGCCTATTTGGCTTGAAACAATGCAGTGACGACAATTCAGAATCACCAGATAAAAGTTCACGACATGCCACTTGCAAAGACATTCAATTTGGGATACACACCAATCAATATTATCCGCCGCAAGGGTACGGGTACCCTCCTTCACAGCAGCCATTTCCAGGCACTCCGCAGTTTTATCACCAGTCTCCAATCAACATCACACACAGTTCGCAACCTACCAGCACCACAAGTCAAGGATATGCAAGTCTGGGGCCACTGTGGCCAGGATATGACCTACACCAAGTTGGTTATGGCGGGTCTCAAATGTTCCCCCCTCCGCAGTGTCACGGCGTAGGCAGGTACGGTGATACCTGAGAATAATAGAAGAAAGATACCGGTGGTGCGGAAGGAATTGTGGTACGGAAAGACGGAGACGTTGGAAGACGCGGAGGAAGCGGCGAGATGGTGGCGGTATAATTTAGTAAGATAAAGAAGTGGTTAGAAGTGTTGCGACGTCGGATGATATGGCGTGGTTGTTACGATAAGGAATAACGGAGTGGTGTGTAAGATCATGGGATAAGATTCGGATGGTACATCGGAGCA
>Ga0307512_10003249_pt1 | contig 19152 bp, 16 predicted proteins | sample 14_EM_MG_FD_200267 | JGI IMG/M metagenome (GOLD analysis project Ga0307512, IMG submission 200267) | Populus trichocarpa ectomycorrhiza microbial communities from riparian zone in the Pacific Northwest, United States - 14_EM | ecosystem: Host-associated > Plants > Roots > Unclassified | place... | reverse complement strand
CCAAGTGCATCTCCAAACTCGCTCGATCCCGGCCTCCAAGTGCATCTCTGAGTTCACTCGATCTCAGTCTCCAAGTGCATCTCCAAACTCGCTCAATCATGGCCTCCAAGTGCATCTCTGAGTTCACTCAATCTCCGTCGCCAAGTGCATCTCAAACACGCTCGATCAAGTATATCTTCAAGGAGCGACGGCGGGTGTACGGAGATACAGGGGTAACGGAGGTGGACTGTGTGACGGGGAGTATATCTTCCGCCGACCGCAGCCAGTCCAGATATAGCGTGTGTAGATGGGTAGCTATATAGATACATAGATACATAGATGAGAATACAAACTGAATACATGACTGTGATTCAAGGTGCTCCCAGACATGTCGCCGGCGCTCCCAGGATTGTCGCCGGCGCTCCCAGGTGCTCCCAGGCTTGTCGTCTATCGCCAGGCGTTGTGTAAATGGCTTCAGCATAACTGCAGCCCCTGCGAAGAGTGTAACAAACGTGTCATTATGATGATGCGTATACGTCACCACAAAGTAAAGGAGGTACGTATGCAACGCGACCCATACGGGTAGCGTGTAATTCTCTGTCAGAGCGTACGAGGTTCCGTCAGAGCCGGCAGAGCCGTCCGGAACACCCGGGTGTTTCAGACAGAAATTACGGTCGTTGCTGATGTTCCCGGATTGATTCGGCCTATACGACGTTCAAAGAAGAAGACTGTAAAGATGTTGATGCCGGTCAATCTAAGGTAAATGAGGTGGAATATGGGGATCAAAAAAATGTTGGACAGAATGCGTCAATTTATTATCACCAAGTTCATTATGTAGTTTGACCGAAAATTTCATTTAAAGCAATGTTTTGGGAGAATATTGAGTAGTCGCGTGAGAAAATTGCTTGATAGACAAATGTATAACGGGCAATATGCAATATTTGGCAAGATTTATAAATTTTAACCGGATGAGAGCAACCAGTGCTAGAACATTACTGGGCTCGGCTTCGCCATACAGCCAAGTTCTGATCAGGCTGAAACGCAACCACGAAGTTCAAACAATCATGAACGCAACTATCAATGGCTGCAGATCTTGACTAGACAGTACATTAAAACAAGCGTCAATAGAGTGTCAACAATTTTTATTCTTGTAAGTTGGGAAAGTGAATTGTGACGTAGTCGGTGCTATCCATAACCAACATACTGGCAGCCTTCCTTGGCAAAAGAATCAACCACATGGTCACTGCCCCATTCTGAAAATGAGCAGCCACAGAGCATCAATAATTTGTGACTGTGCATCTTGTGTAACCTCTGTGCCGAATGGTTGCAGCCATTCATAAACATGGTATTGGCTGCCTTCCAAGTCAAAAATAATAGCATCATGCACCCTGACCCATCCTGAAAATGAGACTCAATGGTGCGTCAATGATTTTTAGTCTTGTAAGTATGGTAATTGAAAAGTGACCTGGTCGCTGCTATCCTCAATCAATGTACTGGCAGCCTTCTTTGGCAAAACAATGAACGACACGGTTACCGACCCATTCTGAACATGAGCCTCACTGGAGCTTCAACAATATTTCGTCTTGCATCCTGGGTAATATAACTGGTGATTGGTTTGTAAACATGCATAAATGAGATATTGACCGCCTTTAGGTGCAAAAACAATTGCAGCATGCTTTTTGCCCCATCCTGAAAATGAGCATCAATGGAGTGTCAATAATTATTGGTCTTGCAGCTTGGCTAATCTAAGTGTCGCAATGTGGTAATAATTCATAGACGATGTTATGGCAGTCGTTGTATTTGAAACATTGCATGACACATAAGTTACCCCATCGTGAAACTGAGCGTCAACGGAGCGTCAACAACAATTGATTTTGCATATTGGGTAATGAAGGCTTTACACAGATGGATCAGCTTATAACAGATCTATTGTCTGCCTTTATACCCAAAAATACAACATATAACAGGAAAAAAACGGATTCCAAAATAATCAATGTCGCAGATTGGAAAACATGCAAAAAGAGATTATTGGCTGTCGAATACCTAATTTTAATAATATATAATGATCCAACTGCAAAAACAAGAACATTATATCAATCTACAGATGGACCGGCTGGGCGACCCGCTGACAACCCGCCCAATTCAGATAGATTGGGAGATTTCGATCGAACTGTACCCAAATTGACGGTTCCGGTGTATTGACAACCGAGACCGGCAATTTGTCAACGGTTCGGTTTCAACCCGGATCAGCACCCAATGTTACAGTCCGGAACTGTTGCTAACACTTGCTGCTGCAACCATAATCTTCAATTCTCGCATTCCTATCATGTCAAGCCATCTACTTCCAAGCTTGTACACAGCTGGTATTTCATTCCAACCCAACACTGGGCCCAGAGAATGTCTTCAATATGAGGATATTGGGCAACATTCCGAAATTGGGTATCAGAAGCGTTCATGAGCAGCCAACTCAGATTATAGGTGCTATTGATTGGTCATGATCATCCAATCTTTGATGCATCTTGGTTACACTTTTCCTATCAATGGATTCTAAGATAATATGAAAGATGTTGAGAATAATTCCCCTGAAGTAGATGACCCTTTCAAGTAGCTTTAAATGGACAGCACGGAAACTACTCACAAATTCCAACTCTTGTTTCTCCTCCTTAGTACTCAGTGGTTGATTGCTGTCTGGTATTACCCCTTTTTAGAACAATTCATGATGAAGATTCAGAGATTGAGGAAGACTCCAAAAATTAGGTTGTGTTTGAAGCAAATGTCAAATGGGAATACCACTGTCGAACAATCAAAACCCTTCTTGCTCCAGAGCTACGGCAGTAGATACTGCAAGATGCAATTGAACAAATATTCACACTTATCCCTGCAGTTGCTGATACTCCGCAGTTCACGTAGACTACATGTTTGCAACCAAAAATCTGGAGTATGTTGGAATTTGATTGGTGCTGAAATATCGAATTGACATATTTCCAAACTATCAGCATGATGCTCGGCCGTTTCCATATAAGTATTAATGACAATTTGTCAGAATACCAAAGGTTTGGAATTTTTAGCAGACTTAGTATTTGATAGCAAAAGAGGAAGTTGAGGTGACTGAGATCCAATAGGAACACAAGAGACTGAAGAGGGTGATTTGAGATCTGGAGGAAAGTCATTCTTCGACAATCAGATGGTTACATAAGCCACTACTATCCTCACCACGATGAGCACCTATATCAATGCCAACGTATGACGTCCGCTTCCAAGGAAACCCTCAATGTGCTGACCTATTTTAAGTGCTGTAGTTGCGACTTTAAAAACTGTAATTGATTATTAGCTATTTGTATTCCGCGCTTATGACAACCTCGAGTACGATACCTTAGAATGGCGTACCTCGCCCCGATTTAGAAAATTATAATGGCGACATTACTTGAGTAAGTTACACCGGGGTATTTAAACTAACTACTTTAGATAATTCGAGTACTTGACTGTTAGACCAGTCGCACATTCCTGCTTTTTGTCGTGCCTAGACTGACAAATTAAATCCTGACGCGAGTTTGCGAGCGGGAGGGTCTGGGTACGAGAAAACATTCCTGCTAAGTATTATATAATTATACAGGAAAATAATCTCTAGACAGAAATCTTGGATATAATAGTCTGAGTAAACTGATATTTGATGAAGTCTAGGGGAAGCATAAATCTGATATGGATCTGTCTGAAATAAGGATCCCGATTCAGCTATTATTGAGTGTCGGTAGCGCTAGCAGGAACGATAAAGTGGTCAAGATATAGGCACGACTAATAATAGATAGGCCCTGGCGGATCCGGCAATATATTCTGTCTATGCGTAAGTCGGCACGCTTTCAGTCGAACGACCTCCACCATTTATCGAGAGTTGAAATATCGCCTTTCATACTGTAGTTTTGATGTCCTAGGTCTCCAAGATATAAATATGACGAATAGTAGAAGGGAAGGCTACTCTCAGGAGGATAGAACGGCTTACCTCGTCCTACTAGGAGGATCCCCTGGTTATCAGGGAGTTGATTGCAACGATGCTTAAAGGAACAACTCGTGGACGTTAGGTGTTGGTTTATCGAGATACCAGGAGATAGATTGTCTAACATTTATACGCATTCTACCGCCAAGGGTTCTTACAGCGCAATGTAGAAAGGTAATTTATAGGTACTGAAGTACCTACATTTGGGGTATCTTTCGCAGTACTGATACATAGGCGTCATATTTGAAAGTCTGTTGGCGCATATACATGCATGTTGCTTGGTAGCTTTACAGTGCCATAAGCAGGGTTGGTTCTGACATGTCAGCAACAATTAGTACTTATGTACTCTAGGTAGCGGGGGCTCTTGGATGAGATGGGAGATAGGAGGTACTTAATTAGTCTAAGATGTAGCGCCGCGATGTATTCAGAAGACAGGAACGATACGAAGTCTTGCAAAATAACACTGTATAACAAAAGTCCTCAGAATACCTACTAGTTTGTAAGAACGGGAATGAACTGCATGAACTAAGTATCGTCAACTGTCTCAGAGCGACTAAGGGCTTATCAGAAACACCGAAACGAACAGATGTTTCACATGTCCCTCAAGCTGTCGACGAATAGCACTTAGATCAATCCCTCAAAAGCAGACACCACCTATTCCGCAAGCAGCAACATAAAAAACAAGATTGAATGCAAACGAAGAAGACAAAACACATCACCAGCAGGCTAAAGACATTCCGCCTCATCATCCGAACCAGCTCGTCCTCTTGGACACGAACTTCTACGCCCAACCCGAGACTTATGCTAAAGTCCTCAGCACAATAACTTCCGCAAAATGAAGCCGCCAAAATTCAGAAGTGCCAGTGTTTTGTAGCGGCCTCAAGGTTTTCCCTGGGAATTGCTTCCTCTTCCTATTGTCCTAGTCCAGCGCCTGACACTAAGTTGGTCCACTTACTTGCAACCTTTTTGGTAGTTTCTAGAATGTGTCTTCATGCTTGGGATTCTGCTGCTGCGTTTGAACGTCTTTTGGCAGGGTGGCCGTTCTCTGGATCATCGACGGTCGAACGTTTTCTGCCCGCGTAGTAATCATATCCCGAACTAAGTGGAACATATTAAGACTGCCTACACCAAAAGACACGGCATAAAACTTACCGTTATTATAAGCGCAAAAAAACTAAGGTGATAATTCGGATAAAAACCTCCTTGATAGAATGAACATTAGCTTCGACGTCTATAGAAGCTAGTCTTTTTAAAAAGGTCACAAACCGTACTAACCAACGAGGAGCCACTCTTGTGGGTGGTCAGATTCCCAATACTTGCGCTAGAGATCGCAGACGCAACTTGTCCAGTCACAGCTGCAACATCCGATTAGCTGTAACCCTAACCCTATCACGGATGGGATCTACTCGTCAATTTCCACCTCTTAACCTTGGGAATTCCTACTATATAACACGAGGACACCGAATTTCACGTAAATTTACCCGGCCGGGGGAGATATGGCGAGCTTGCGAGCAACACACGGCCGAAGGAGCTGGAGGCGAGTTCGGGCCATATGAGAGAGAACTAGCAGAAGTATGGAAACATTCTTCGGGGTACCGTGTGGTTTCCACACGCGTGTTCCCCTTATTATTAATAGCTAGCGTAGGCGCTTAAAATTGACGAGTACTTGAGTAGGTCAAGACAGATACCCTTCAGATAACTCTTCGTTGTGCTGATTTCCCACAGGAAACTGCCGCCGGTCTATGCCAAGCGCGATGTCTAAATTTGTAATGTAATCTTGCTGATTTGAAAGGTGGTTGTCAGACTATGAGCTATCACAAATCGTAGTGACTGATGCGAAGCCCCCACGTGACCTCACAGGTTGGTACTGGGTTAGGGCAAGTACTCATCGGGTCGCAAAGTAATGGGACACATAATAAGCGCTAACCCTATTACGTATCCCATACCTTTGCGATCCGACGAGTAGGGACACAAGGCACAAGGAGTGAGCACTACTGGTCCCGAACCTTGCTGTTTACTACCGGAAGTAGCGAGTGCAGTAAGCGAAGTCCAGAACGACACTGTCTCTTACTATCTAGCGGGTTCTCTAATACATAATGACAAAGAGACATGGCTTTATTGTCAACGGTGTAGCTGGTTGATGGAAAGCTCTTTATGGAAGACAAAAACTAATCATACGCCTTGCGTGTTCCTTGAGTTGGCAGTTGAGATGGTATGCAAAGTTCCGAGAGCTGAGTGTAGTCCAGCTTGTGTAGCTGTTCTGTACGACGAGTACAAATGATCTGTCGCGCGTCGTCGAATTCTCACAAGCGAGGCATCACTTCACGAAGTAGTCTCATAGTAGAGTTGCATTAGAGGACGAAGTGGAGACGAGCTGCGGTATGGTGTAGAAGTAAATGGTCGCTGCGAGTGCGCGGAGTCGGGTGCTGAGGTTCGGAAGGTGGATGTATGCCGGGCGAGAAGGATGGAGGTCGAGGTGAGGTGTGCTGCAGATGAGGTAGGAAAACAGTGTGTTGGGTTAGGAAGCTTGGGGAAAAGTGAGGGCTCATGTGTGTGAAATACTAGCCGTTGTCAGAACTGAACACTACTTATATAGAGCTCCTCAGGATTAGAAGTTTCAAGTTTACTCTCACTTTCCTTGGTTCTATAGAGTATGCTAGATGCGTACTTTCCAACCCGCAGCGCCCACGAAGGCAGTCCCTCGGATGCAAGTCACCGACATCGATAACTTCCCTTCCACCACCGTCAAACTTTTTGCTAGGGTACCTATCTGTAACTTTGTGCCCTTCGGCAATCCTGGACTCATATACCACTCCTCGTGCAGCCCTCAAGAGTTACCACGCTCAGCCATTGCAAACTGGGCCACGGCAATAGCCGTTTGGACTGCGCCCAGGACGAGACTAGCTCCACCGATAAAGATGACGGCCCAGAATGTATACCAGTTGCTTGTATCTCTTTTATCCCGCCAGAGGTCCTTCCACGAGCGTGGTTTCCTCAGAGCCAGTTCTCTCTTCAGCGTGACGATACGGCTCCTCAGGAACGGAAAGTCCCGATGCAACCTATAGGTTTCCCTTTCAGTCAAAAAGGGGCTGTCAATGACTTTCCGGCCGCACAGAGAATCTAGTAACGGGTCGATCATTTCGTATACTCCACCTTCCAATACGTCGCGTCGCAGTCTATTCCGGAAAACCTGGCGAGATGTCTTTTCCTGCCCAAATAGAAACCGGTATGACAAGAGTATTTCTATCAAGTAAGCCGTGGTATCCGAGGCTTTCATCCAGTTGGTCTCAGCGCCAGAGAAATCCGCAAGACTGATAAATATAATGTTAATAACCGGTTGTCTTCCTAATTGGTTTATTGAAGAGGAAAAGTATAATACCTCTGTATGACACTGTCTGTCTGATTTTGCACTTGGGCTATTTTGGGTGGTATATTCATCAAACAAAATGAAGGGAAACGAAACAAGAATAATGTGCCCGTTGCGGTATCTAGTTCCATGTGCGGTGCGATATTATCAATCCATTTGATCTTAATACCTGAAAATTGTTGCAATAATGCAAAATTAAGTTCCCGCGAACTCAAAACCGACGTAGCCTCAAAAGCAACCCTCTCTGTCGGTTCTTCGCAAAAGCACAAATTGGGTGCTGCCATTAGCAGGCCAAACCCTTTGAAAAAAGTCTTTGAATTATATTGGGCAGTAGTGTGCGACTGCTTTAAGGAAATGAATGCGTGCCCCTGGTTATAACCGTTGAGCGTGTCTTCGATGGCGAACTGATCAGGCGGAGTTACCCCGAATGCGGGAGTATATAACATGGTCTGCCAACCGATTATTGCGAAGACGAGATTGCGCGCATTCCCCATATCTTCTAGCAAATCTGCAGGCTCAGTTTCACGCAAATACAGGCGCTTAGTGCTAGTGGAAAGATGATTGACGATATCATCGATGCTAGGATTCGGATTTGTTCGTGCGTAATACGCTGTTGCGACAAACGTGTGAACGAAACTCGGTTGTTCCGATAGTAGTTGTGCACTTGATATGTTGGGGCTCGACCCGTCCAGTAGATGGGCAACCCCCGGAGGAAGGAGGACTATCTGCTTTGTGAGCCAATGCAGATACCATGCTGTTTGCTCCTGTGATCGTTCTGCGCACGGGAAAACCGAAAGCACCTCGTCCAATCCGTCTACATCACCTTCGGGCTATTAGTATGGTCAATAAACTCTTGGATTTTAGACTATACCTACTCTTCACAGAGCCAGCTCGTGAATCAATATACTTCCGCAAGTGAAATCCAGAAGCCATTTAGTTAACGGATCGTGTGAGTAAAGTCTAATTGTAAAGCGATGGAGCTGGGTTATTATGTAGAGGAGCGTAATTCCTAGAGAGTTTCCATTTTTAGAGTGGTTGACTATTGCCGGGTGCAGAGACAACAGTTGAAACACATTACTGGGGGTTGCTTCGTGCACAGCAGGGTATATTTAGGTTTGGACTAGATTTAGGCGCCTGGCTGAGAATCTGGTGCGAGTATGTACCTCAGACCAAGTGATCCCTTATCACCCTGCAGATACCCCGCACAGCCGACTATGGAGGTATGCAGACCTTGTAGAACTTTGATGATATGTAACCATCCCCCCTCTGAGAACTGCCTCACTCTGGTCGTCACAGCCATATCGCTCCAACCCCACCGATAACTGCGCAATGGAAAATGCATCTCACTACATCAACCCAGGAGTGAACGTTCGGCGTATGGACATCGAAGTCCAATTCAACCGATTGAACGCTAGGCAAAAGCTCTATGCCTACTACATGAGCAGGTACTCAGTCTCTGTGTACTTTCCGGTTCTGGGGCGAAATGGGACTGAACGAGAACGTCTTAACCAGAGCTGCGTGGCTGGGAGCGCGAATAATATTCCCGCAGGTGTCTCCCGAATCCTCGGTAATCTTCGATCTAATAATGGAGCTATACCGGTGCTGTAATGGTCGGTGGAACGAATTGATTTGCGATATCAATGATATACCTGATGCAAGCGAGCAGCTCGGTTGCTTCCGAGCATATGCCGCAGTGTTTTTGACAAATGTGGGGAACTATTTTGTATGTGAATTCGATCCGCCGGCTATGTTTTAGTGGTGTAAAGGCTAATGGTTATCAAAGGGTGCTGGAGACCAGAAGTTTGTCCCGCGGGTCACGTCGGAATTTCTGCATGCTATCACGAGAGTCTCTGTGAAGGCAACCCAGTTACTGGGCAATTGTCTGGATGCAATGTTATCCCCACTCCCCGGCAGTCTAGGTTTCCCGAGCGATGTGGCTCAGAGCGGGTACTACCTGGGAGATATACGGATCACCAATGAGGAGCTCAGAATGGTGGGCTTAGTATTACAGGAGCATGAGATAGGAGAAGAAAACACGCGTGTGAGAAAGGATTGGAGAGGACAAAAAGGAACATATGAAGTGCTACTTGCTTCCGTGGAAACCGACCCCAAGCCCAAACCACTTAGAGCCGACCCAGAAGTGGTACTCGTCCGGGGAGACCACTCCGAAGTCCTCCGGAAGATCTCCCATTGCCTTGCGGACGCAAGCGAGTACGCCGAGAATTCCGCACAGAAGAAGTATATCGACGAGTATCGGCAGCACTTTACTACCGGCGAATTGGAGATGCACAAAAGATCTCAACGGACCTGGGTGAAGGATTTAAAACCTGCTGTGGAGGTAGCATTTGGTTTTGTCGAGCCTTATAGGGACCCATACGGAACAAGGGCAGAATTTGAAGGAATCATTTCCATTGTGGATGCAGAGGCAACGAAAGAATTGACTACCTTAGTGGAGAACTCCGAAAAATTCATTTCCACGTTACCATGGGTCGAAAACCGGCAAGACAAAAGCGGCGGCAGAAACGGGCCATTCGAGAAAGACCTGCCCGAGCTACCCGATTTCACAGCAATCCACGGTAAATCGGTCGTTATCTTGCTCTACTGTTGCATGTCTGACCTCAGTTGCTCACTTATAGCCCTTGCTTACTGCTCCAGCATCATTTTCTTGGGCGTCAACCTACCAAATGTAACTGTTCCTGACTGCCTGCAATTGTCTCAATCTCAACACTATCTCCGAGGGAACTACCAAATCTCTTAATTACAGCGAGATCACCCAAGTAGCCTTTTACTAACACTTTATAGTATGATGACGTAAGGCAGACTGCAGGCTTCAAGAATGTAATGATAGCGAATCGAAATCGGCCATGGGATCCCAATACGCCGTGGTCCCCCAGGGACGCCCCCTTTGTCGAACCTTCGGAAGCTGCAACCTTCCTGCAACATCAATACTTTGCGAGCTACCTACACATCACTATCCACGAGCTTTTCGGCCACGGTACTGGCAAACTGCTAGCCGAAGAGAGCCCAAGACGATACAATTTCGACATCGAGGATCTCCCCACTAGCCCGTTAACTGGAAAACCGATATGCACTTGGTACAAACCTGGGCAGACATGGACAGGCGTCTTCGGGGACCTAGCCACAAGTATGGAGGAATGTCGTGCTGAATGTGTCGGCTCATATCTCATCACTGAACCCGCACTGCTTGAGATCTTTGGGTACACTAAAGCTTCTAAAATTACTGCCGACGATAGTACGTTACAAGAAATCTCGGAATTGCCTATCCCAATTCGTGCCCTATTTTTTTTCTGACGGCTAGGTAGTTATATATAATGATTATCTCGGAGTTGGCGTCAGCGGCCTAAGGGCTCTCGAAAATTACATAGTGGAAGACAAGGTTAATTTACTTTGGCTCACGAGTTTCCCCACTCGCGAACTCCATTCCTTTTTTCCTCTACTGATGGCTATTACTCAGAAATGGGGACAAGCACACGACCGTGGTCATTTCGCCATGCTACGTATCTTACTGGCGGAAGCTGACGGCTTCATGACGCTGGACGTTAACGAGGAATACAACCATCTGACCATCAAAATCGACCGCACGAGGATCCTCAGCGAGGGCAAAAAAGTGATCGGCAACATGTTGCTCCGCCTTCACGTCTACCGGTGCACAGCAGATGTTGACAACGGACGACTTTGGTATGAGGAGCTTACAGCAGTGGACGACTATTGGTTGAAGATCAGAAGCATCGTCCTCGCCAATAAAACTTCGAAGCCTTTACTTCTGCAGGGTAATACGTTTCTGGAAGGCGAGGTTGTTACACTCAGGGAATACGAATTAACTGTGGATGGGGTTATTCAGAGCTGGGCTGAGCGCATGGTTTGAACTTCTTATCAGATTGTATGAGGTCTGTTACTCTATGTAGAGTACTCTAGTTACCAAAGCATCCACGGGACAAGCTGCGCATAACTTCGCTCGTCCTCATCCCCAAAGTCTTGCAAATGCTTGTACAGATCCTGCGAAAAAAGATAATTTTTGGTTTGTATCGCCTGTTGCAGGTGTTCCATACCATCAGTGTGTGCACATGAATAAACTTTAGCTCTGTGTAGACGCGAGATGCTTCAAAGTGTGCCAGCGTGATAAACCCTTCTGCCTCAGGTAAACTCTTACCAATGGTAATGCATTCTTCGAGCAGTTTGCTGGAAACTGGTTAGTTGCGTGTAGCCCCAAGGATGCTTGGGTTTTGGCACTTACTAAGCGGTTGCTGAATTTCCTTCCTTGTGTATCAGTGCTGCAACATGGCAAAGGGCAGCGCATGTTTTGAACCCATTGCCCCAACGTTTCCGCCGGAATTCCAGGGCTTTGGTTCCGAGTCTTAGAGCGTCTTGTACCCTCCCCTGGGCAGCTCGGATTCGGGATAATAAAAACATATCACTGCAACCAGGGGGTCACCCGGTCAGTCTCGGGGGCCAATACAATGAGGAGATTGCAACCTTGAGAACCGTGGATTATCCGTCCGCAAAAAACTGTCATCGTTCATGTCCTTCAGAGACGGACACTTCGCGAGTGTTGCTTCTGCTTGATTCGGTTGGCGCATTCGAAGGTATAGGCTGGACATGTTGCTGTACGTATTACCAACCATACCAGGGTCGCTTTTCAATCGTATAGTCAGCGACTTTTCAAGGTTTTTCATAGCTTCGTCCAGCATTGGTGGTCCTATTTCAGTATAGCACATGCCCAAGTTGCTGAAAGATACCGCGACTCGTGGATGCTCAGGTCCTAGCAATTTCTCTCGGATCTGCAACCCTTGTTGAAGGTGCTCAACTGCCTCTGTCGCCCGATTAGTGTCGATGCATAGCAATCCATACAGGTTGACGGCCCGTGCATATTCAAGAGTTGTCTTGTCATGCAGGGTATCCAAGACTATGCCTAGCAATATCATTCCTTCAGTATAGTGCTCAGCTTCATAGAGATACCTTGCATATTTGTAACTTTAGCGACCAAAATATTGGAGACATGACACAACGGAACAAATACTGACCACGCAGCACGAGATAGAAGCTCGGCAAACTTCTCCTTGTCTTTTGGTTGCAGCTTAAAGCTCCTTGCCCGTGCAGCCAGTGCATACACATGATGAATGCAGTTTTCGCAGGTCTCCCACACTTCAAAAACGTATCCGGAGGTATCATTCGTCCAACTGCTCGGAAATGACTCATTGAGAATGTCGATGACGTGGTTGAAATATTTCTCTCGTTCTGCAGTTGGAAGTAGGTCGATCACCGCGGTTTGCACTAAACGATGAACAGATAGGCGCTCAGTTTCTGGGGACCGGTCTATGAGCGCAGCTCTGAGAAGAATTTCTTTTGCATTTATGAAACTATTGAATGTTAGAACTTGCCAAGCTAGGCGTATAAGGTCCCTTACTCCATTTCGTCGGCAATGAATGCGAGCGGGTGTTCATCCGCGTCTTCGCAGATCTTTTCAATGGCTGAAACTAAAATTTGTTCGTGTATCTGGTCCGGATCTAGGAAGGCGAGCAGTCGCTGTAGCATTGCAGCATCTCCGGTCAGGCTACTAAGAGCCATCTCCCAAACTGTGCTCAAGGTATGATCATAGTCGCTGATCCCCACTTTCTTCTTGTGAATTTTCGCCTGGTTTCGTCTGTATAGTGGCAGAAATTGTTCTAGTCTGAACTTTTGTTGAATAATAAAGCCGCTCATCTGGCTCAAGGCTAACGGAAGCCCACCTAATTCTCTGGAGATCGCGCGAGCAAGCTGCCCGTTGCGTTCGTCATTTGTGTCCTGCCCAATCAGCAATAGAAACGCAGATGCACCAGTGTCATTATCGAAAGGCCTAATTTGAATTCCGTGCGCAGCTAAACTCAACCCTGCCGCGACGTCTCTCGTTGTGACAAGCACCGAGCCGCTACAACCTCTAGGCCAACCGTATTTAAGGACTTCTAAAGAATCTGCGTTGTCAAAGATTAGTAGCCACCGGCATGCTATGTTCTATCAGCCTTCTATATGCCGCTCAATGGATCCTACTTACTACTTACTTGTATCTGCCAACCAGCTTTTGGTTTTGGTAATTGCGCCCACCGGGTCGTTCGCATTGCCATCATTCGGTACTAAGCCAAGGCGCTGCGCAACTGCTAGGAAATCCTGGGCCATTTTGATATTGTTATCCGCCGATATCCACAGGACTGCGTCGAATTTATGTCGAGATTGATGTGCATATTGGAGAGCGATCTGTGTTTTCCCTACGCCGCCAGTTCCATATATAGCCAAAGATTTGAAGCTGTCTGAGGCATCAACCGCCGGATCAAGGAATTTTCCAATGTACTCAATATCTTCGTTCCTCTTGACGAATCGCTTATTCAAAGCGAACGGAACATGAAAGCATCGTATTGCCTCGGGCTTATTAGCCTCGGCGACTTTAAGCGACTGCATTAGTGAGAGTATCTCTGTGTTTCGTTCTGCCTGAAGAATCATTTTGGCCGCTTCTGCTTCCTGCTCCACAACATGAGACAAACTCTTGAGCCGTTTGATTGTCATCTTGAAATCGTTGTCGAGACTAGGCCATGCAGTTCGAAGCATCAACTCTGCCTCGAGTCAGCGCTTAAAGGGGGAAGATCTTGGTGAGGAGTACGGACGGTGAGGATTGCACCGGAAGAAAGTGATGATGCGAGCACAAAAGCATATCATCTCTACATACACATCCAGCAAGGCTGCCTCTAATCCCTCGTGCATCGGTAGGGCTTCCTCGTACGCTCTGAATTTAGGGAGCGAGAGGCTCAGTTCCCCAAGCATGGAGATGACATTGTTCAACGTGTCCGCGACGGGCAACGCAAGCTTAAGACAAGCGATTAGCGGGAGAATGCCATGGTGGAAAAAACTACATGACTTACACCGAGAATTATACGAATGCTGCCCCAAATCAAAGCGGCTGTTTTGGCATCAGCACCACAAAGTACGGCAATGATAGTTGCGAAATTGTTCATCTGGATAAGAGCCGGCTCCAGGCGCTGCACAGATGCTAGGAGTGATGAATTTTGTGCAATCGAAGGACTTTGGGCTTTTGTCTGTACAAGGATCATTTCCCATGAAGCGGTCTCTAACACGGAATCAAAGTCGTTGCGCTCTTGGAGTTCCATTAGGTAGTGCTGCTTTGCGCGCTCCCATAAGGATGAATTGCCATGACCCGGCTCGCTCCTGTAATTGCTACACGTCAACCGCGAAGTCCCCCGACACCTGGAAATACCCTACCTTATCTTCGTCGGCAGCTTTTCTGGCACGCGAATATTTCGGACGGACATATTGCTTATTGCCTGTCGAGCGTTGGTGGCTGGAGTGCTAAGAAGATGGAACTAAGGGTATCACAAAACGTCACCGAAGTAATGGTCTTACCCCGCTCGTGACTTGTAGAAATCGTACTTTAGATTGGACAAGCGCCGTGCAGTCTATGGGATGTACCTACCTACGTGGAAGTAAACTACGCGCCGCCGCTTTTGACGCTGTACGACATCGCTTACAAAGAGCTCTATCATGGTCATAAGCATGAATATCGGAGCTGGAGCTGCGTCCAGACGGGTCCTCAGGAGTCTCCGGTGACTCGGGACCACTTAGGCAAGAAAGAAGTCCACAAATCTCCAAGCACCAACTTAAAGAAGTCCACAAATCCCAAAGGGCCAATCCTGAAGGGAAGAAAGGTATGAGAAGGAAGTATATGGGTATAGAGAGAAGTAAAAACACGACGCAGGAGATGATCTATTTTTGAACAGGCATGGGCAAGGAGTGCAGCTAAGATGTTATGATTAGTGTTAGCAACGGTTCCAACCCGCTAGAACGGTTCCGGGTTAGGGTTATAACCGGAACCGAACCGTTGCAACGGGTCTTACCACCCGAAAACCCGGACCGTTGCAATTGGGCCGGTTTTACAACCAAAAACCCGGCATTGTAACCTCACAACTTTGGCTCGAATTAAGTGTATGAGTTCTGCTCGTATCGTGATATGATCAATGTGTAGATTGAGCTGTGTTAGCTGCTCTTTCACCTCCGCTGTCAGAATTGCGATACGACCAATATTCGTGGACTAGCTATTAAAATCCCCCGAATTTCGCTTAAAATGTACCCATATTTCACAGCCACCCAACAAATATCAGTCGGATCCCAAAGCTGAATGCTGGAGATGAAAGAGCGGCTAATAGTGCACAATCTACATATTGATCATGCCACGATACGATCAGAACTCAGATACTTAATTGGAGCCAAAGTTGAAGGAACCATTATATGGAATGGCGGTTGGGGTGCTGCCTTGCCAAAAACCCACTGGTTTATGTCCGGTCCTGGTAATAATCCCGCCAAGACTGAGTGGGTGAAGTTTTTGGACGGTTCTAGAATGGAACCGAACAGTTTATGTGGTTACAACCCGGACTGCAGGCAGGTTACCCTGAACCGTTGCTAACAACAGTTACGATACACAAAACAATCTTTCATCAGCATTGAATCTTCTATTCTTGGGCTACATTGTGGCATAAAAAGATCAGTCAGCTGGGAGAAATGTCATGTGTTGGGAAAAACTCATCTCGCCATGTATTAAAGTAAGGTATAGAACCTGGGGTACTCCCCCATAAGAGCCATAACAGCCGATATTGGAACCCAGCCCAGAGCAATTATATGTAATGCGGATAACCAATGTGTAATACACAGTAAGCCAATTCTAGTATTTCTGCATTACCCCATTACTTTGGTGTACTAACAAAGTGCTCTCAGATTGATACCAACAGTGTTTGTGCACGACATGGTGTAATCAAGAATGCTTGATCTGCACTACGGGTTCTTTGTTACAGGCTACTTGTTCAATTGCACTGTCTCGTCAGAACTCATGGTCGGTGGTCAGAGTAGTCAGCATGATCTTGATAGAGGCTGCCCACATGGTTGCCCTGGTCATGGCAGAGCTCATGGTCAACTGACTCAATCTACACGTATAGCCGCCCTGATCATATTCGCACCATCTCACAACATCACAAGTGTTAGCAACAGTTCCAAATTCCCGGTTCCATTCCGGTGCCAAGTTGGAACTGAACTGGTACCTTTGCAACAGATTTTACCCAATCACAAAACCGAACTGCACCGGAATCAAGGTTTTTTGTCCAGTTCCACATGTTTGCACACTCAGAACTTTGGCTCCAGTTATGTATTTAAGTTGTGATCATATCAAAATATGATATATATGTAAATTAAGCAATTTCAAATGCTCTTTCACCTGCCAATTTCCAACTTGCGATTGATCAATATTTGTTGAGTCACTGCGAAAATAGCCAAATTTTCAGTGTTATGTCGCAACAACTCACAGAATATTCATCGGATCGCACATGGGACAATGGGAGCTGACAGAGCATTGAGAACTGCATAATTCGCATACATATCATATTCTGATGAAATGAGAACTCAAATGCTTGATGGGAGCCCCAGTTCCGAGTTCGAGAAGATGAGGCTGCGCTGGATGTATACCCTGGCCAAAAACCATGGGTTTAGATGTGGTTTGGGTGTGAAACCTCTCATCATAGGGCGGTTCGGTTTGTTGGCGGTTCCAGAACTTCACTGGGGCCTCAGTGGTTCTGTCTCCAATCCAGACTGCAGCCATGTAACCTGGAATTGTTGCTAACACGGGCCATCACCCTGGTTTTGTCAAGCCCACTGTGTGCTGTCAGAGTGTGCATATATAGCCCATGTGCTGTTGTCTGAAGCCACTCATGCTATTGCACTAGTTTTTTCACAGACCACTGTCAGCTGGCAGAGTCTGCATGTATAGTCACCATTATCTTAGCAGAGGCTTCTCATAATATCACTCTGATCTTGTCGGAGTCCACTTTCAGTTGTTAGAGTATTAACATACAGTTGCTATGATTTTGCCTCCGGTTCCTTATGCTATCGCTATCATCTTGTCAGGACTCACAGTTGATTGTTAAATTCTGTACATGTATTTCACTGATTGCCATTGTAATCATGATTTTAGAACCATTTATGTATGGAAAGCAATTGAATTAGTTTTACATAAATTGTATTCTAATAACAATCTGTCAAATTGAATATACGCTATGTACATATGCAGCTATACGACCTCATTATCGATTGGCGAATCTGGAACTCATTGTGTCATAGAAGGTGCCTTCCAATATCAACTATGGAATGCATTTATCCTGTCTATATCCATAGCCAGGATCATTTTCCACCTGTCTGGTGGGATATTATCCCATTGTGTCAATACATCACAATATGTACCAACTCAAAGTCAGACACATGTGTCCAAAATGTTGTTCTGCATTCCCTTGTACATATCTGCATCAGAAGTAACTTGATGCCAACTGCCACCAGCCCAGCTGTGGAACGAATGCCTTAATGGAGTTGCAGCAGGTAACAAACTCTCTGGTGTCACCATATTGGGATTGTGGGATGTAGAATGAGGTGAGATGAAATTGCTCTTTGAGTTGTCGAAGAAGGTATTTGCCTTCACATCTGAGTGTGAAAGATGCAGACACATCATCTTGAGTATGTAAGTTGACTGTCAGGACATTAACACTATCAATGGGGTTCAGTCTTACTTTACTCTTGCAGTTTGAATGAGAATAGCAGTATGTACAACTAGAGATGAGCCTTCTTACTAGCTTTTGGTGGTGATTGTGCGCAAGAGTCCAAAAGGTAGCCGAAAATTGATCGCGCACTACTTCGTGAGGTTATTGCACAATTATCCCTCCTGCAGCCAATTGGCTAGATGTGAGCATTGCTGACCATCAGCAAACAACATTTCCGTCCGGGTGGAATGGCTCCGTCAGAGTGGACGCGCTCCGTCAGAGCTGTCAGAGACACCCCGGTGGCGGATTACTCCGCGCCCGGCGTCAATACCACGCGTCGTGTTGCACATCGCCGTCCGATCGCAGTTTCGCCGTTTCTTCCTCACACTCTGCAAGAGCATTCTCAGATGCTCCTGGAAGCACCTGCAGTTATGGAGGTGCATTCTGGACGCTACGAGATTTGACTATTAGGATAGTCAAATTTTGGAGCAGCTGAGGCCGCTGCACAGCTCTGCGGGAGACTTGGTGCCGTATTCTCAAAGCAGTGGTTCTTGGGGTTCCATAAGCACAAGGCATTTCGTCTATCATATTCGTCTTTGTTACAGTCACAAGATTCGCTACCTCATAATATGGCATGCATTATTTAAGTATCTCTATATATATACATACGTTCAATCTGGCCACGACGGAATTCGTGAGAAAGAACCGTTCTAGCTCGAGGAGCCTAGGAAGAACGTGAGAAGATATCATACTACCCGGCCGTGAGAATCCATGCAATTGTGTCGATCCGGATGAGATGAAAATGAGATGATGTCTATCTACCCCAGGGTCTCCCGAATATGGACTCCCCGTCGCTCAGTCCACCTCCGTTACCCCGTACACCCGCCGTCGCTCATTAACGATGTACTTGGAGGCGGTGATCAAGCGAGTTGAGAGATGCACTGGGAGGCCGTGATCGAGCGAGTTTGGAGATGCACTTTGAGGCCGTGATCGAGGGAGTTTGGAGATGCAATTGGAGGCCGTGATCGTGAACTCAGAGATGCACTGGGAGGCCGTGATTGAGCGAGTTTGGAGATGCACTTGCAGGCTAAGATCGAGCGAGATTGGAGGAGTGCTTGGAAGCGGTCGATTTGGAGGGAGGCGCGACGGCAGCTGAGACTCTATTCATTGGTTAACTTGTAATTGAAGGTAGAGAGTTGAGTACAACAACATCCGCCGAGAGATGGGAAACTGGCTGGGAG
>Ga0307512_10003248_pt1 | contig 19157 bp, 13 predicted proteins | sample 14_EM_MG_FD_200267 | JGI IMG/M metagenome (GOLD analysis project Ga0307512, IMG submission 200267) | Populus trichocarpa ectomycorrhiza microbial communities from riparian zone in the Pacific Northwest, United States - 14_EM | ecosystem: Host-associated > Plants > Roots > Unclassified | place... | reverse complement strand
ATCAGCAATAGACGCGGTTGGAAGGTTGATGAAGAGAGTTGAAGAGGCGTGGGGAAAGGGGAATACCGCGGCTGTGTTGTTGATGGATGTCAAGGGAGCCTTTCCACATGTGGCAAAGGGGAATTTGATAAAAAGAATGGAAGAAATGGGGTTTGAAGCCAACCTGGTTAGGTGGGTGGAAAGCTTTATGGAAGATAGAAAAGTGATAATGTCGATGGACGGAAAGGAGGGAGATAGTATGGTAGTGGAAACGGGAGTTCCGCAGGGGTCGCCAGTATCGCCAGTACTTTTTGTCATATACCTTTCGGGGTTGTTCGGCCAAGTTGAAAAGAAAGAAGAAGAGTGTGGAAGTGAGGGTATATCTTTTGTCGATGATGTGGCATGGGTGGTGGAAGGCGAGGATGTGGGGGAATGCACACAACGATTGGAGAGATGCGCTGCGGAAACAACAATTTGGGCAAAGAAGAATGCCTGTCAGTTCGACATCGAAAAAACGGAAGCGATGTTGTTCACACGACGAAGAAAGAATAAGGAACCGAAGATGAATGCCCGAGTAAGGGTAGGAGATTATGAGGTTCCATACAACAAAGAAGCGACAAGATGGTTGGGGATATGGCTGGATGATATGCTTACCCTGAATGATCATACGAAAAAGACCTTAGCGAAAGCAAGGAAAGCGCAAAATAGGGTGAGATCCTTGATGACGAAGAAAGGATTAAACTCGGAAGGGTGCAAACGAATCCAAGTTGCGGCGGTTCAGGCAGTGGCGTTGTATGGGTCTGAATTGTGGTGGCATGGACAAGAAGGTCGAGCTCAGGAGGTGCAAAGGTTGTTGAATGAACAGGGCAGAAGGGTAACCGGATGCTTTAGGACAACACCTCAAGGAGTTTTGATGAATGATGCAGGTTTACGACCGGCAAAGGCTCTTCTTAATAACCGAGTTCGGCGGTATAAGTTGAGACAAATGATGATGCCCGATGCGCAAGGCGGAGGGAAAATGTTAGAAGTACAGAGGAATGTCATACAGAGGGTGGAGGGGATTGGTGAGTTGATCCCGGAGGATAAACCTTTCGAAAGGAGGAGTTATGAAAGGACGACATTACCGATGGAAAAATGATGCCTTAAAGGCAAAGTGATAATTCAGGATGAGAAACAAGCGATGAAAGAGGCGAAGGCAGAAAGAGATGGACTTGTTTTTTGGACTGATGGAGCTAGGAAAGAAGATGAGTGGGTCGGATGTGCAGTGGTATGGGAAGAAGAGGGAAGGTGGAATAAGAGGAGGACACATCTAGGCCAACAGAAGGAAGCGTTTGACACGGAAATGTATGCGATGTCGGAAGCAATGAAGATTGCGGATGAGATGGCAGAAAGAAAGGAGGTTACCAGGGTTATGGTTTTTACGGATTCCCAGGCAACTTTAAGACGAATACAATTGGACGAGCCAGGACCAGGACAGGTACTAGCGCTACGAACGATGAACTGGACGGATGCATTAGCCAGAAAAGATATCCAAGTGGAGTACCGGTGGGTACCCGCTCATAAGGGGATAGAAGGCAATGAAGAAGCGGATCAACAAGCAACAAAGGCAGCGTATAAGCATTGCGGAAGTTATACCGAAACGCAAAACCCGCTACCGTTTTTAGATTATGTGTCTTTCACCCATGTTAGTCGAAGGTTGACTGAGACGAAATGGGAAGAAAGTAAAAAAGAAATAAAAGAGATGGGGAAGAAGTCAAAGCACAGTTACCGGTATGATTTAGTGAAGAGGGGAGGTAACAGTGTGGTGATGGAAGCCAGAAAGATGATTGCAGTGAGGTTTTATCAGCTTAAGTCAGGACATGCACTGATAGCAAAATACCTATTGCAGATCGGAAAAAGAAGAGATATGAAATGCTAGTGGTGTGGGCATGAATATCAGACAAGAGACCACCTTTTTAAGTGGTGCAAAAGATGGAAACGAGAACAAAAGAGACTTTGGGTTGATGGGCAAGAGGGGGAAGATGGTTATGAGGGTATTGAAAAGGTTTTAAAGAAGCCAAAGATTTCATTGCCAATGTCTCTCGTTTTTGCAGAAGAAAAATGTTCGCAGGCACTGATGGATTTCTTATTTTGTACAGATGTCGGCAGAATTAGCGGAGTGGTGGAGGAGGCGGAGAACTCAGATCACGAGGAGTCGAGTGATGGGGGGGTGCAAAAGTTGATGTTGTTTTTTTTGGCGGTTTCTTTTGTTAGAGGGGAAGAGGACTCGCGACTTTGCTTTTGTTTCTTTATGTTACGGAAGAAGCGGGGAGGAAATATGTACGGGATATGCCATGGCCGCTAGCGGCCGAATGCAATATGATCACAAACAAACAAATGCATTGAGTATGTCTCGCATGTGTAGCCTGAAATAGTCGAGTCACTGCTGATGATTTAACTACCATCGCCTCCATTAGTTTGCGTCTTTGCGATTGGCCAGAAAACTAACCCATAACTTGGTTTCGGCCAATCAGCAAATTGTTTTACCCTGTTTATAGCCAGATTTGCAGACAGATCCAATTCGCATACTCTATTACTTATAAAGCTTCACAACCTATCACTCAATCTTCCCCCATATATCACTTGCGCATGTCATGATTCAGAAATAGACGATGGTAACGGGTTCATCCTCGAGAAGGGTTGGAGTTTTAACATCCTTCCTGTGATCTGCACTCGAGTCTTTGCAGTATTTGTATCTGTACCTGGGTCACTAGCATCGTGACCTTGGGTACATATATATAATTCATTTCACTTCACACTTGAGTTATTTCTGGCCTTCACTCGCCTCCCATGAAGACTTAGAGCTAGAAAAAGGGAAGAACGTAGTCGACGTCGATTCATCTACCCCGAAGAAACGTCCTTCTCTGTTTGATGAATAAGGCAGTCATTTCTCTGACTGCCATCCAAAAGTTCGCACATGAATCACCCAGAGTAGAGTCCTTTTTAGTTTTTCTCTGTCTGTTTAGATACATCGATACGCAATGCTTGCGGATACCTTAGCTTTAAGGAAAGTCCCATTTCTTCCTAGATTTCCAACGACGCTGGGAGGTTTCAAGCATGTTACATACAATGAGTCAGGCTGCACCCCCGTTCTCTGTCCTATGTGTGTTGAATGGTCACTCCCAGTTTTCGACTATCAGATCCCGGCATATATAGAAGTCCAGAAAACACCCTTTGTAGATTGATAGGTCCATTCTCCGAGCAGCATGTTTACGATACAAACATCTATCAACTCACATTCCATAATAGAGTATGCGGAATAGGGGTATGGGCCGGAGATAGATCCTGAAACTTTGCGCCAATCGATGGTGTGCCTATCGATCTGTGCCTGGTGTGGATGGGTGCCTGGCTCCTAAAGGATGATAATGGTGAAGATGATACAAACCTCATCCTTCGTTTCGGCTTGGAACGTAAACTAGGCAAATACAGATGACTTGCAGTAAGCAGGTACCATACGTCTGTACGCCAAAACGAAACGTTGCAAGATATGTATGCATATCGTGAGATAAGGAGTGCGTGTAGTATCTCATATCCCGATGCTGATATACATGGTGTAATACGGAGCTGAAATTTTAGCTCTCGGATTAGTAAGTTCCGATTAGGGAAGCCTTAGGTATTTACTTCCCATTCTTTGAGACTTATCATGATATCAAGCACATTCATGATTCACAACCTCTCCAATGTACACGAGTCTGTTAACAACTTAGACTAAACCCAGATCAACAGAACGATCCAGCATCGATTTACATACTCTTATGCGGGAACCCGCATTTTTCCCCAGCTCATACGTGCACTTCTTTGCGGGGCGCCGGCCCGTGGTGGCAATCGTCTTCCGCTCATTCGATATTAGGACTCCGATCTCAACAAAAATCAGGTATTTCTCTTAAAACACCCACTAGACCAGACCTGACAATTAACCGTAGCCGTAGGCGATAGATGTACTGATTGTGCTTGGAAAGAGCTGCGGAGTACCGAAAAAGCAAGGAGAGGTAAACCCCGCCAGTTCGTAGTCAAACCCCTGCCGTGTGCTACCCGCTGAGCCCATGTGCTGATCACCTTCCACCTTCTCCTTCTCCCAATACATATCATGATATCAACCACTGAGATACTCACTACCAGACATTCTTTTCCTTCACGCTTTGGTTGGTCTCAACTCCACTTTCAGGCGACAACCGTTCCATGGCCTAGGTAAGCACCTACTGTACTGGGGCACCGGTCTGGCCTGCGAGAATAAACGAAAAGAGGCAAACCGGCGGAAACTTACTCCACCTTCCCCCGACCACCAAAAAGGGGCGTGAGAAACAGAAGGTTTTTAACAAATATAAAAGTATCAACGTGCCTGCATCTGCGCAACATTCTCCAAATTTGTGCGCAACGGCATGCAGAGCCAGGACCAAGCATCTCTTTCTATTGGTCAACAAGCGTAGCGACAGATTTGGTGGCAATACTTCGGTATCTGTGACCTACAAAGGCGGCGTCTACCCAAAATAGGTAGAAAAGAATAACCGTTTGTTCGGGCATGCTGACACCGAGTGCTCAATGTAGTCAATACCCAGTGACAGTGATAAATAATGAATGGATCGTTTCCTCCATCCATCCTTGCTCTCCATCGGGAAACCGCAACAGGGCCTATTGCCCATTTGACCACAAAGCGGTGTCTTATTAGTCCGTGACCACCGCTCCCATCACATTTGATATGTCACTAGGCTGAAGTGCATAACCTCATCTATGCATGTCTCAGTCAATGAACGAACGGTGTTATCGCGCCATCCCTGTGCATCAAGCCCCCAAACGCCGAAAAAGTAAAAAACGAGCTGGAGGTGGGGTGGTGTCAGCCGACCAATAAGTGCGCAGCAGTTAGTTAAGAAAAGCAAAATTTTATTTCGGTCAAAAATAGACGAACATGCAGCTCCGCTAGGCTAAGCCTTCTGGACCGTGCATTGGTGAGAACGAGCCAGTCTATTCTGAGATCATAAGTTGCAGTGATCTGATATGATAGATCGCTGCATATATGCGTCCATTTGCATACCTTCGCCACCTATCACAAACCGGATATTCACTGAGAACTGGATTCTGGGACATGGGGTCGTCCCATTGTCCTGTGCCATCTCACGTGACACCCGGCCGCAAACGCTGGAGCTCACCCGCACCTGTTTGCGAATGAGCCTCCTGGTGGGCCCGAGACAAAATGCCCCATTTGAATGATATACTGATTGCGAGTTTATTACTGTGCTTCACCAGATCGACCGATAAAACTTATTTGAAGCTTCCATGCAGCGAACCTGCTCAGCTCAGTGAGAGCATTAGCGCTTGATCACCCGGTACCAGCTACACTTAACCACACTAAAAACAGCATAATTTACGAGGATTGCCCCTGGAAATACGAATGCAAAGTTAATTGATCTCACGATGCGTAATAGAGTAGATAACCTGCCTTGCCGTCGGATTTTGATCCCAGAATATTCTGCCTGGAGTAGGCGCCAATCCAGTGCTCCACCATAGTCTGGTGTGTATGTAAACGTAATTTTGAATCAACTCCGACGCTTTGGACTTCGCGTGGGTATGGCTATGCAGTGATCACCGAGAATATGCAAGTAATCCCGTTCCGAAGTATTCTCGAACACTTCCTTTGTGACACCATCACAGCTCGGTAGAGGCGCTGCGAGTTAATGCTGCCGAAAAAAAACAGATAGACGTCGGCAACTGTTGTGTACCCAGGCAGGCGCGCGTGCGGAAGCACAGACATTTTGCATGTTATGTACCTATCGTCACAGTTCCTTCCAATTGGATATTTCTCTGCTGTTGGACAGAACCAAATCACTGGACACCTTGACTTGCCATCCCACGTGGAAGGTTCTCAGATAGAGTAGCTTTGACATCCCCACAGAACCGTTACTATCGGAGATGGATCTCAGTCTGTGCGATCCTGTGTTACGAGATCAATTGTGTATTGCATACGATACACCAAGTCCATATTCACGTCGCGACGTCGCCAAAACGCAGGTACCTTGAGATGATTAGATATGTAGCAGGTACCGGTACATGTAAGAAGTAGCTATTCTTTTGCACGATTTGTATATCTGAAATAATTATAATTTTGACAGGCGGTAGGCAACCGCTCAGTTTCTGCGTCTTCGGTACTTTTCCAGTATGCTCAGCCCTGATTATTCTATCACGATACCACTGAATTTCTCATCTCATGCGCCGACCCCGAGCTCGTATCGGCCGCGGGTCGGCAGGCCGGTGTAGCTTTAACCCTATCCCAACCAAACCCCATTAGTTGCACTTCGGACGAACCGCTGGTTTGTGATTCCGGACAACTATTCAGACCTTCCTCTTTGCTGAGAATTCAGAACTTCAGCTATATGACAAATCCTCGTACATATCCCCAATCGGAATTGACTCAACAAATTAGAGAACTATCAATACATCCGCCAAATATTTCTTCATGTGGAGGCGTTCAGATACGATTCGATTATTCCGACGGTAAATAGAGTATGTACTGTCGTGGTGAAACTCCCTGTTCCTGGTAGAAATGATTTTAGATATAGCACGGACCACGCTCAGTACACGTTTGGGTCGCTGTAACCTGTCATGTCCTCAGAGTTTACGAGCAGTAAATATGTTCATTCAGGGATGGTACCTACGACTTACCTTCTCTGATATCATGCGGGGTTGATTTAATCGTTTGGGACTCGTTAAACTCTTCCTTTTCCGTCGATGGGAACTTGCAGAAATATCTAATCCCATCAATTCAGGCTTTTTGGTAACTTTTGGTATGTGTCGTTTAAAAGAGGGAGCTATATCACGGTATCTCGAGTACTGAAACATGGGTGAAAATCGGGGGAAAATGCTGTGACAGCGGCAAGTATGTGTTTAGGTCAAATGCGACATCAAAGACGTCGCGCTTAGGCCTGCACTAGCATCATTAGCTATCACATTCTGCTGGGCCTTCCGAAACGAGTAGTGCCTCGCCATGAACAATTTCGTCAGGCAACTTCTTCTCCCCTCTCCGAGAAGAGTTGTGTTGGTAAACTGGAAACTCAAGTCGAGTTCAGCGGGAGGAGTTCGCCATAGATTGTCGGATCCGCCAAAGGGATTGGGGGCAAGGATTCTAGTTCTGGGAAGAGCGCTTGATAGGGCAGGGGTGTATACTTATGTATTAGTGTTCTCTTGCGGATGGCTCTTACATCCATGGCCATCTCCTTTTCAGACGGCCATCCCTCCTGTCCCCGGCCTCCCTCTGCATATGTGAGATCCATGTCGTTTGATTTCAGCCTATCCAATAATAACTACCGGGCAACATTGGTCGTGGATCTCGCAAGGGTTTTGATAGGCTTTCATCAAGTTTGAGTATCTATGTAGTTTATGCATGCGTTTCTACCTAATTCACTTCACCCAAACTTCTTACTGGAATGCTCACCACCATACTATCTTTGAATGTGCAGAACAGATGCAGGAACACCAAACATGTCATCCCAGTTCGGACCCCAGATTTTTCAGCAGCCAATCCCCACCCTATAGCCTCTCTGCCTTAAGCGCATAGTTCTGCAGGTTGACGTCCAGAGCCGGTGGGCAAATGAAAGGTGGTGGTGGTGGGCAGGGCACTTGCTGGGGCAAGCGCCCAGGCTGAGTCTCTGGCAGCATGATGAGCGCGGACGATCCCATCCGAGGAACCTAGTGTCAAAGTAAGCAATCAAGTAGTAGCAGCCATGGCCAGGGTCTATTTTATGGCCTGGGCGTGATTCGGGGATGTGTGTGTGAGCAGTGCTTCGGAGGAAGGAAGGAAACACCATTGCGGATCCCATTGTGAGCCCAATCGAATAAATTCAAATGGTAGTTCCCTTTTCTTCGCGACTACAACTTGACTTTGCCGCACAGAGATTTCGAAGCCTGTTTGGATTGCTCTGAGTACCAACTGTTTGGATCGAATTCGGCTTGCAGATATCAACCTTTGATTCAGCATCCTCGTCGTCAAAATCTCAGATACGGCGCTCCAGAAACTCCATTCGCCAACCTTAGTTGCGTTGGCCAGCCGTTTACAAATCCCGTATCAAAATTTGACAGAAACGACGGCTATCCAATCTTAATTCTCCGTTTCGTCGAAGTCAAACGGGACCCCGGTAACGTTTACCAACCCGCTGAGTCTTGAGAGGTAAGAAGAAAGGAAGCAAAAGAAATCTTGGGTATCGTGCGAAAGCAATCTACAGCCATTCATTTGCTCTATCGCGGTTCCTGTCATTACGTCGACCTTCAAAGATTTTTGCTTTTTTGAACGACCTACAAGGAGCCATACATCGTCCCCATCGACAGGTTCGATTTCAGCCTCTCCAGCTACAAGGTTATTTCCGCCACATAAGGGTCTCAACTCAAAGAGTCCAAAGCATTTTTACTCCAATCGATTGTTATCCAACCATTCAGCCCCAGATCAGAAGGGTTTCTTGGTTCACACCCTCTCAACTACATACGATATACTGTCGGCCACTATATTGAGCAGGCGGTACTGTAAGGCTTTTTCAGTTCATTATTTAGTCCTCCCGGGTGCCATTTTCTCGTTGGCCGATTTGAACATTTCTCCTTGCATAGTCCTACGTGCAGTATCGCCCACATTCAGAGTCTGAGATTGATCCCTGCTGAGACTGAACTATCTGATACTCTTGGTTCGTATTTTGTCCCCTTGTTTTTCACCTTCATTGATACACTTTCGATCCTCACATCCCGCTACGGGTCGCATTCTACTTGTTTTCTTGCGATCGAAGCCATGCAGAAAGAAAGTTTAGCGGCCGTTGTGTGGGGAACTTCCACTTTCTTCGGGCTTTGATGTTTCTTGCATGTGTTGAGGGTTTCTCGGCTGACTTCGAGATGGGGGTGGCAGTTCCGCGCCTTTGGTACGCACTCGGGTTTTGAAGTCCCAAACCACAGCTAACCAACCAGAGTTACTTACCAACCAACCAACCAGGGAAACGCACTCTGCCGACCTTCCCTCCTCCAGCCTCCTCCACCTTCCCGCTGGCTGTCTTGTGGCCTTTGCACTCTGGCGCCGGAGCTGGAACTATGAGCAGTAGTAAGTAACTTTGTTTCTTTCTTGCCTTCGGTCCTTGTCAGATTAAACTCTATTTTTTTCGCTTTTTTTTTTTGGATACGGGCTGCATCATGTCAATATCTCAATGACAGTCGATGGTGTGTGGGTGGTTGTCCTTGTCCTTCCTGGATTGTTGCCCCTGTTTTCGTCGGCCACCATTACAGCATGAATTTCACCTACCACTACCACGGCGAGGAACACTGCCACCCTTGGACACCCCTACCTCACAACCCCTCCATCATCTCTCTCTGCCTATCCAAACCCCGTCATTCATCGTTCTATCTTTTGCATGTTACTTCTTGATCGCTCCTTCCCCTCAGTTTTGCCATTCAGCAACTGGAGTAGTTAGACCCTTGACTATTTTGCCTACTCCTCCGGCTCTCTTCTTCCTCCCCTATCCCGGACATTGCTCTGCTTTGGCTGCTGCGAAACCCGTTCTACACCGCGTTGCCTGTTTCCTTCCCTCTACGAACGCACCTCCCTCACCCCGATGCATCAATAGTGCAGTGATGCCTAGAGCCGCACGTGGTTGGTAGGACCGACATCAAGCCGCAGCAGCAGAGCAGAGCAGCATAATAATAATACGCCAGATCGAGGCAGTTCAGTCATAAATTCCGTTATTTATTTTCGTTTTTACAATTTATCATCTATCTATATATTATCAGCCATCTTCTATCGCGCGGCGCTTTCTAACAGGAGCACTCTCCCTGCATCTTCGTGCGCACAGGATTTGGACCCGTTCAGATGTCTCCAAAACCCGATCACCTCAGCGTGTCGGACCACCATCATCATCACCACCACCACCACCACCACCCGATTTCTCACAGCTCGATTCAGTCGCTCCCCGTTCCCGCCTCATCAGGCAGCCGTTTTTGCGCTCCTCTTCCGGCGCTGCAGGATCCTCGGTATGACTGACTCCCATTTCCTTCTGTTTTCGCTTCTGTTTTTTATTTTATTTGGGACATGTCGATGCGATGAGGAAGAATGTTTTTTCCTCAAGCAACAAACCAGCCAACTCGACAGACTAAACAAAAGCCGAGTTGAACATTCTCTTCCTCGTATCTTCTGCGGTGGATTGTTATTGCGGCGGGCGTTTCCGAGGCGTGGTGTTACTCATCACTCGCTTCGTCTATGTTTCCTGGACTCGATTAATTGAGTCTCAAAATGTCATATCACCCTTATCATCTATCACTATTTCGTTTTGGTTCTTATGTCTTGTCTTATTTTTATTATTATCCTCGGTCTCACTTTCCATAATCCTCGATCTCTCTCTGCATTGCCCTCACTTGATTGAGCCTACACTTTTGGCGCGGCTGCTTGCCTGTTGCTACCGTGAGCTTTGCCTCGTTCTGCCTGCCACTCTGCAGCCTACCGCCGCTTGTGCCGCTGCATTTGCATCGCATCCATCCATTCGCGTCCGTCCCCAGTCCACCCAACCCTCGCCATCCATCCCTCCATCAATCAATCATTCTCACTTCATCCACACAACTCACATCACGCATCACATCACATCACATCACATCCACTTTATCGATGGTTGATTGATTGAATGAGTTTTGTTATTGACCTTCGAGTCGTCTTGCCCTTTTGTTTTTCCCGCTCCTGCATCCCACATCCCTCCACCTCCACTATTCAGCAGCTCGAGCGCGCTCAGCCCCGCCTTACAGCTGCCTGGCCTCTTGACTCAATTCTCATTCTCGTTCCTCGATTCTCGCTCTCGCCGCGGCCTTTATCTGTTTGGCTGCTGCCTGTTTCTCAAGCACCCCGCCTCATCCACCCCCAGTCATCATCTCGATTTGTCGGTGCCCTCTCCCTTTGCCCTTCGCTTGCCCCGTCACGCGACTGGCTGTCTTTTATATTTCCTGCTGAAGGAAAGCACTAGGAAGCTAACCCATGGCCCTTTGCCTAGATACACGACCACAACCACAAGCTACGAAACCTCTAGTCCAACTCCTACCTCTGCCGCCTCATCCATCGCGTACTCCCCGTTTAGCAACGGTTTTCAGCCCACTTCCTATCCCCAGAGCGCAACCTCGTCCTCCTTTAACTACTCGTTAACCTCTGATTCGCGACCACGAATTCCAGCCATGTATGAATTCTACTTCTATTATACTACATCTCCTGTTTTGCCTCGCTGTGTTATGTTGTGTCGTTCTGGAAGCTCATTCCCGCTGTTGCAGACAAAGCCCTACGTCAGTAATGGCGCCGCGCAACCGATCATCCTCGGGGAGCACGAAGTCTGTCTCACCATCGCTAGGATCTTCTGTACGCTCGGAGTACACGACTACCACTCCTGGTCTCGCGCGACATTTACCATCGCGACCGCCACAGCAGGAAATTCTAGCTTCCCCTCACTCTCCATTAACTCCTGCTACTGCAGTCTCTCCAACCATGGGCAGCCTCGCTTCCCCTAGCCACGATCATGGTTCGAACGGACTCAACACTGCAGGTCCTCCTCTCGGAGAGACACAATACATTCACCATCTCTCTTCCGCCGATGGTCACACTGTCCGGCCCGAAATTCATGCCCGCGTTGACAAAGGATTCTTCTTGTCGGACCGCGACTGGACATGTTACAGGAGGAATTACTTTTCAGTAATTTGTAGCTACTCACTTTTGCCTGCCACTTATTCGTTACCTCTTTATCTGCGACGGACGCCTAGCTCGGCACCGGAGCATATTCTATCATTTGCGATGTGTATCTCCGCAGTGGTGGACGCGCCCGGGGGGAAGACTGTCGAGCTCGTGCAACACACACCAAAACGCGACAAGGGACCGCAACATAAGCCTGCTAAAATCAAATTAAGTCCCCAGCCTGCCGGAGGAATGTATGCTGGCGCGAATTCCAGTCCCGTTATTCAACAACAGCAGCAACAACCACAGCAGGGACATCCTTCGCAGCAAGGTCCGCTCGACCATGAATACTCTTTTCCACAACAGACACAGCCGCAGCAACAGCAGCAGCACATTGCCGTGTTCGACCGGATCCAGTTCAAGTCGGCTACAGCGAACAACGGAAAGCGCCGTGCCGCGCAACAATATTACCACCTTATCGTGGAGTTGTACGCCGATGTTGGAAGTGCGGCCTCATCTGCTCCCGGTCAGCCTAATGCCCCAGGCAGCGACGGAGGATGGGTGAAGATTGCACAGAGGGTATCAGCTCCCATGGTTGTCCGCGGACGAAGCCCTGGGCATTACGCCGATGAGCGGCGAGCGAGTAGCACTTCGAGCCCAGGGGGAGGCAGCACTGGTGGGAACCAACAAGGCGGCCCTCATCCCTCATCGCACAATTCCGGGGGATCTGGGTACATAGGAACCGAAGGGCTGTCGTCTGCAACGTCTGGTGGGTCAAGCCAGGGGATGAATACATTGCAACACGTGGCTTCACCTCCGACTTCGTCGGTAAACCAACACCCAGCATCCTCCATTGCCAGTGGATCACCGGCGTCGCACTACACTCCAATTGATCCAAATTTAGGTGTGAACGAAGAGGCAGGGCCACCGATACAAGGAAATTACGGTGACTACACCTATGTTCCATCTCCACTATACGAATCTGCACACCTGCCACCACCACCAAGTGTTGATAGTGGTTATGAAACCGCTTCCTACAATGGGGATCGCAAGAGCGAACATCCCATGGACACTGCTTGTACTCAGTACGAGAACGCGATTTCGGAGTACATACCAACGACAGCATCATCTACGGATTCGTACCGCAAACCCGTCATCAAAGAGGAATTTTCTCTGACAGGAGCACCCTGGCTTGGTAGTGGGGCAGTAGGTGGACGTGACCAACGTCTAGGACACCACAACCTCTATGCCAAGTGTGGTAGATTTGAAACGGCAGAAACGTCGAAGGGCTACTTCCCTGATATCCCTTCCCTATGATCTGATCTCCTTTTCTTCTTTTCTTTTGCGAATCGAAAGATGCGATTCCTTAGAAAATCGTTCCGATCGACGTCTTACTCAGATGTCTTACCGCCCTCACCGCGTACGGGGATAAATGACCGTTGGGTGTTTAGATGACTGTCCGTCACATGGGCAGGGCTACGATGAAAATGGATGATGTGAAACTCGTTACGAACGGCATTGTTGTATTTGCTGGTTGCTGGCGTCTTTTGCCTTGATGTCCCGCCTGTTTTTTTCTTCTCTTCAACTCTGCTCTGGATCCCCCCTTTGATGACGAGCACATTTTTGTACCACCATACCTTTTCCGTTTACTTTTACCTCGTTACATCTCCCTGGGGTTGATTTGCTTTTGTTTCGGGGGTTCGTCTTTTTTATACTTCGGCATATCTCTACTGGTGCAAGGTTGGGCAAAAGGGTGCGTTTTTTTAACTACTGGAGCCAGGAGGTTAGGTATATCGTCGTTATCATTGGCTGGAACTGAATCGAGATATCTGTATCTCTTTTGCGTGGATTTTTTTTTCTTTAATTGTATTTGTTTCGTTCCTGGATTCTTTTTGGAGCAAGCGAGCAGGCGGGTTTGATCGAGCGTGGAAGGACTTGATGTCTGTCCTGTTTCTTACTATTTACAGATACTATTTATTGTTCTTCTCTTGAGGCGCGATTGGCAAATGTAGGGTTTTTCGGGATTGGATATTTCGGGTTTGGGGCATTGGGTTACTGGTTTGGGCGTCAATTTTTTTCAAGCTTTATTCCCCACTATGTGCGTCGTGCTTGTGCCCTGTTTTTTGTTTGGAAAAAGATTTCTGGGATTTTTTATTGCAAGGGGAAGAGGAGGAGTTATGAATAATGATACTACTCTCTCTCTGACACCATACGTGTGAGTGGCAAAGGCTGGTTGTTTGGGGCATTTCCCTGTTAATATCTCTTCCTCTACTCTCTACCCGTGGCTTAAGCCCGATATTTGTGTCCATTCACCGACCTCACTGCGACGGATGAGAAGGACTTTGAGAATATTCGTTGCGGGAATTGAAGATTGAAGAGACGAGGGGAGGAAATGACGAGACTGGGAACTGGCTGCATTTAATTTGCCTGGCTTACTTTACAATACGATACGGTGCTTCACTCTCTACAAATCTGTAATCGATATGGATAAATACCTACCGGGTTTTTGGGACTGCCGAAGGAGGCACGACCACTGACCGGCAGACCGACAATATAGCATGCTGCCCCGGATCTCCGTGAGGGCATGACCAGGTGTCGCGCTTTTTACAAGATTTGGATTGGGTTTTGGGTTTGAGTATAGATGAAAGGGTGGGAGATTACTGAGGTCCGACCGGGGAGAGAAGTTGGGGAAAGAGGGTACATAGAGGAAGTAGAGCAGCTTGTGTCTTTTCGGCGGCTGGTGAAATATCTACAGTAACTAATCCTCCCTCCCCTCACCATCGCTTTGCCTTGTCTCGTTCTCGAATACAAACATTTGCCGTTCCCACCGTCAAAGCACATACCAAACCGAGAATAAAATACGTTTGCTAGCGCGCGCTCCCGAACCAAGGCAAGCAGGCAGACGACAAGACAGACTCGTATATCGACCATTCAAGATTTATTGCTCTCCTTGCCCAACTCCCCCCCCCCCATTCACCCCACCACCATCCGAGCCAAGAAATCGACAGGCAAGGGTTGATTAATCCGGCCCGCCGGAGGCCCAAGAATGTTAGTATGAATGACGTGTTTTCGGAGCATCTAACATTCCTGCGGTGGTCATCCATCAATCCTACCTGTATCTGTCAATTAGTGTTGGATGTTTGGTGCTGCCGGAGTCCGAAGAGAAGGAAAGCTTAATTTCTATGAGATCGATGGAGGGGAAGGTAGAGTATGTAAGGGCAGAACCACAGAACTCGCTACTTTTGACTAGAAAGAGAAGGATCTAGAGGCAGACTGCGTGCGCGTGATTCCAAGCCCGCAGTCTCGATCGATGATGTTCGCTGTTGCGTACAGAGTGAGAGCGGTTGAATGCGGGAGGAAGAACCTTATTATTTTTTCCGTTCACGTATACCCTATGAATTACGATAACTAGACCTCGCCGTAGATGGGGATGAGTAATGCCCGCCGTTCTAGAGTGTTGAATGAATGGAGCAAGTTGAGGTTCCAGCAAGTTGGGTTTCGTTGTTTGTGTCCGTCGTGGGTAGGAGGTGTGTGCGCATGTTTGTGTGCGTGTAGGAATGTATGTGCGGGTCTGTGGCAGGTATTGCCCAGCTTGGGAAACGAGCCCAGCCAGCTCAATCTGGCCAGACAGGCGCATTTAATTCGGCAGCCTACGTTTTAGACCAGCTATGGTATCAGCTGGTCAGGGACAAGTGTGAGAAACAAGGCTGGTCGCCATAATCAGGAGGCAGTTGTTCCGATAGGGCATTCATCAGTCATCATCAACTGCCGGACGGCTGACCGGATCGGGGGCGCGTAAGCTAAGTTGTACAGACGCGGGTACCGGCATCAGCACAATCATCGGGTCATGGATGCAGCATGGTCGAGACTTGACGCAATGAGGGGTTGGATGGATAGGATGTTGTCGGTTTGAGGAACGGGTGGGTGATGGGATGGGTGATGGGGTGTGACGGGGTGTGATCCAGCCAAGGTTTTGGGCAAACCCAGTGATTGTGCCCAAAAAAACCGGGGAAAACACCGCACTGTTTAAGCCAAGTTTCAGCATGGCGACAATCAAATCAGTTTCTGGGCCACCGGAAATACATCCGTTTTATAATGCAGCCACCACGACGGAGATCTTGACGCGGCGATTACAGGAAGAACAAGTAGAAGCTCCGGATGACTCAAGCATACCGAGTGATGCAATGTGACAGATTCCTATGGCGGCTTATAAAAAAAGAACATAAATAAATACTCCGAACCCGAACCCGCTGTCATATCACGTCGTTGTTGGCAGGGATTATGAAGCGTCTGATGACGTTTTCCCAACGGTTTGGTCCTCACTCACGAGATTGTGGCACAGCAGCAGCAGCAGTGGAAAGTCGCGTGGGTGAGGTGACTTAAGGAATACGAGGAGTATAAACTCGCAAAGAGCGTTTCAGGGGTCTGACAAAGATCTCGGACAAGGAAAGGATGGCGCAGTTTGGCTTTTTGGCATGGTAAATGCTTTATTCCTGCGTATCAGTCAGGTTTAAAAATCATTCGGCAGCTGTAGGTGACATGACGTGTTGAGAAATTCCAAATGACTAGGTAGATTGTCATGGTGAAAAGATAATTTATGAGTAGATGGCTTTCGGTTAAGAATAGTCTGAGGTTTCTTAGTAGGGCCTGGGGCTGTGCTCGGAGACCCCCCCAAATCGTCAATCTGTCATAACATGTCACTCGCTTGTCAAGTTTCCGAGCTTATAACCACACATTTTTTTAGTTTAGCATTAGCCCTGAGAATTATCTGAAGGTAATTAAGGTTCTTTGGCCACTTTCGAGTGGCCAGCATGCCACGATCTCACTTTGAAGGCCCTGAAGGACCCCGGAGAGAGGCCGCCTCAAGAACTGAGACCACGTTGAAGTAGTTGACACAGCATTGCATGAATACTTCTGAAGCTACGACTGTAAGTGTAGATGGCTCCTAGAGAAGTCTCACAGCACGAGGGATTATGATTTTGAACATAGCAATAAATTATGAGTAGGTCTGTTGAGATGGAAGTGAGGATAGGAACTTAATCGACTTGTTGATGTAGTGTTTGTATGCCTAATGAAAATGTATCACTATTTTAACGACATCGATATCTCTGTGGCAATTCCAAACTGAAGAGCATTGTTAGAAGCAGAAGGCCGTACCGGATGTTTCTTGGTACTATATGGAGATCCGGCTTGTCTGTCGTCGGTTTAAGTAGGGGTAGCCACGCATAGACCAGAAGTATTAATATTGTTAAGTGCCAATACTTTTGAGTGGTTTACAGAGGAGAGTCTTTTGAATGCAGAAACAGACTGCTTTGATATATGCTATGTTGCTTATACACATCCAATCACATATCATCACTCTGAACCAGGGTTAGGTTCACCTCGCCAGTGTCCCGGGCAATGCTTGGACAGTCAACGCCCAGACAGTCAACGCCCAGACAGTCAATGCCCAGACAGTCAATGCCTTCAGTCAATTCTGAAAGTCACGGTGCGCCAGTTAACTTTGACTATTCTTGGGGCTTTTTTGTTGAACGTCTTTGCAGCAATCAACCTTCTTCTGTAGTTTGGATGCTTGAATCTGCTGACAATCATGATGCAGTATGTACTCGATAAAAATGTAAGAGGCCAATATATTGCAGCTACGGTCATCAAGCTATGAAAACAAGGCTATACTGTCTGCTCAGAACCATTTCTCCAAGTTTGCAGTCCATAATGGAGTTTATGTCGTTACTGGTATAAACTAATTCTATTTTCAGCATTCTCTCTAATTTCCATAGCGGTCACCAACCCAAATATCACCCCTACGGGAGCACGTAGAACGAGGACCCTACCACGCCGAACAAAGAATTATGTGCGACACTGGGTCCCCGCGTTGTCGTGGCATCTCAAAGGGAACAGGTGCCATAATGGGATCTAAAGCGCCAAAATAAGCTCTCGTCACTGGGGTTTCGCTACGCTCACTATAGGCCATGAAGTAATTGGACCGACGACTAGAACGTACCGACTGCTCCCGAGCCCAAGGTAAATCGACCCAGAGACCAAGGGTTGGTTAACAGTACAGGAAAATATGCATCACTAGTCTCCATCAACAACCGCGCGGTCGTCGTTGAGCTGAGCTGACGACAATATAACTTCACTTGAACAAGTTATCAAGTGACGTTGCGGTAATTGCCTCATTTTCCTTATCTTACGTATCGAGCCACTGCAGCCTGTCATTCCGCATTGTTAAATTTTTCGGTGTAATGTGTGGTGGTCATGGTGCGTCACTCGAACAGCAGTGTCAGAGTTTGTTTGTTTGTAATCATATTGCATTCGGCCACTGGCGGCCATGGCATATCCCATACATATATCCTCCCCACTTCTTCCATAACATAAAGAAACAAAAGCAAAGTTGTGAGTCCTCTTCCCCTCAAAACAAAAGAAACCGCTGAAAAACAACATCAACTTTTACGCCTCCCCATCACTCGACTCCTCGTGATGTGAGTTCTCCACCTCCTCCGCCACTCCACTAATTCTGCTGACATCCATTAAAAACAAAAAATCTAACAGAGCCTGTGAACATTTTTCTTCTGCAAGAACAAGAGACATCAGCACACTGATCTTCGGCTTTTTCAAAAAAAAATTGATCCCTTTATACCATTCTTCCCCCTCTTGCCTGTCGACCCACAGCCTTTTATGTTCTCATTTCCATCTGTTACACCACTTAAACAAGTGGTCTCTAGTTTGATATTCATGCCCACACCACCAGCATTTCATATCACTTCTTTTTCCAATCTGCCTTAGGTATTGTGCCATAAGTCTATGTCCTTACTTCAACTGGTAAAACCTTGCTGCAATTGATTTCCACGCTTTCATTACTAAACTGTTACCTCCCCTTTTCACCTGATCATACCGGTAACTGTGTTTCATTTTTGCGCTCATTGTTTTTATTTCTTTTGCACTCTCCTCCCACTTCACCTCCATAAGTCTTCGGCTAATATGGGCGAAATTAACATAATCATAACTTTCAATGGGATTTTGTGTCTTGGTATACTCTTCGATGCTTATATGCCACTTTTGTTGCTTGTTGGTCTGCTTGTTCATTTCCTTCAACTCGCTTATGGGTGGGTGCTGTTACGGGGGTAACAACACCTATTCAATAATACTTCGCTAAGTACTATTGGTGCGTACGGCCATAGATCCTAATCTATACTTTCTTAATATCAGAACTATCCGCAGGATCACTCTTCCTCTGAAGATTCAATCGTCTTCTGATAGTTCCTATCCTTAGAAAATAAAGCAGTTCCCTTATCCAACTTAATCTGTCGGTGGCAATCCTTAACTCAGTGATTTCCTTTCCTATCGCAAGGCCAAGCGCAACGTAGACACTCACCTGCTGCTTTCCTTCTTGAGATCTCGCTGACGTCAATCCCTTCCGTTTTGCTGCAATCTTTCCCTTTATTGGTTGCAACGTCTTTGGATATCCTTTTGGCTATCCTTAAGG
>Ga0307512_10003247_pt1 | contig 19158 bp, 18 predicted proteins | sample 14_EM_MG_FD_200267 | JGI IMG/M metagenome (GOLD analysis project Ga0307512, IMG submission 200267) | Populus trichocarpa ectomycorrhiza microbial communities from riparian zone in the Pacific Northwest, United States - 14_EM | ecosystem: Host-associated > Plants > Roots > Unclassified | place... | reverse complement strand
GCCCGGTTGCTGGCCGATCGAGTAGCCGAGGGCCGTCAGGTTGTCGGCCACGACCCGCACGTCGCGGCCGACGGTGTTGCGCTCGGCCAGCGTACGAAACAACGGGATGCCGCCGTAGAACAACGGCACCGGCTGGTCGTCCACGCGGTAGAGCTGCTGGCCGCGTTTCACCGACTTGCCGGGCGCGGGCAGCCAGGTCACGATGCCGTCCCGGCCACCCTTGAGCGAGCGCGGCGTGCCGTAGCCGAGGGTGCCGGTCAGCGACTGGGTCGTGGACATGTCCATCGTCACGAGCTCCGCGGTCTGCACGGCGATCCGCTGGTCCGCCGGCTTGCCCGGCGCGCTGTTCCGGCCGGCCCAGCCGATCCCGGCGACGGCCAGCACGGCGACCACGACCACGGCGCCGGCGTACCAGCCGACGCGCCGCACCACCCGGCGCCGGGCCGGCGGTTCCGGGCTCAGCGAGATCACCTCGGTGGCCGCGTCCGACGGCTTCACCATTTGTACGACGCCATCTCGCACTGCCGGTAGATCTGCAGGTACTTCTTGCTGTCGATGCCGGGCGCGCGCTTGCCGAAGTCGAGGAACTCGTCGTCGGGGCTGCCGCTGACCTCGACACCCTGCGAGTTCATGCAGGCCAGCCAGGCCCGGAACTGGTCGGCGTACTGCGGATTCCTGGTCTTGTCCAGCAACGGGTCGAGATAGGGCTCCTTGGCCTTGCAGGCGCGGTAGCCGGCCGGGGCCTGCTTCTCGGTCTGCGCGGGAACCTGCACTCCCGGCAGTTTCTCCGCCATCCGCACGCCGTTGGTCCCGAGACAGGCGTACCAGGCGCGGTCCACGGCCTGTCGTTCGTCGTCGGTCATGTCGATCCGGAGCATGACGCCCTCCTGCGCGGACGGCGTCGCGGCGGACGGCCCGGACGAGGCGCCCGCGATGGTCGCGACCCGGTCGGAACTCGCGGTGTCGGAACCGGCGGAGCAGCCGGCCAGGGCCCAGAAGGCAAGCAGTGCGGCGCAGCCGCGTGACAGATCGTCACGGGTAAATAGCATGACCGGGATCCTGGACCGACAATATGAGGAACCTGTCAGGCCCGGCGGTGAAAATCACCTCGCGACCGGGCGCGCACAGCCGTCCTATAGTCGGCGCCATGTGCGCACACGTACTGCTCGCCGAGGACGACGCGCGGCAGGCCGAGGTGCTGCGGCGTTACCTGGAGTCGGAGGGCCACGAGGCGACCGTGGTGCACGACGGCGAGGCCGCGCTGGAGTACGCCCGCCGCCGGCCGCCGGACCTGCTGGTGCTGGACGTGATGATGCCGAAACTCGACGGGCTGCAGGTGTGCCGGCTGCTGCGGCAGGAGTCGGACGTGCTGGTGCTGATGCTGACGGCCCGCTCCGGCGAGGAGGACCTGCTGCTCGGCCTCGATCTGGGCGCCGACGACTACCTGACCAAGCCGTACAGCCCCCGGGAGCTGATGGCCCGGGTGCGTACGCTGCTGCGCCGGGTCCGGGTGGCGCCACACGACACCGCGCTGCGCCGGGTCGGGCGCCTGGTCGTCGACGAGGCCCGGCACGCGGTGACCGCCGACGGCACACCGGTCGACTGCACGCCCGGCGAGTTCGCGATCCTGGCGGCGATGGCGCGCCAGCCCGGCCGGGTCTTCACCCGCGGCCAGTTGCTCGAGCACACCAGCGGCATCGACCGCGAGTCCACCGACCGCACCATCGACGTGCACGTGATGAACCTGCGCCGCAAGATCGAGTCGAACCCGCGACGACCGGAGCAACTGCTGACCGTGTACGGGGTGGGCTACAAGCTGACGGCCGGCGGCCAGTGAGGCCCCGCCGCCGGGTGCCGCTGCACCGCAGCCTGGTGCTCCGGTTGCTGGCCACCTCGGTGCTGGTGGCCATCGGTGCGATCCTGGCGACCGCCTGGCTGGCGGTGCAGTCCACGACCCGGGCGATCCAGCAGGAGCAGGGCCGGTCGTTGTCCGACGACACGAGCGTCTACGACGCGCTGCTCGGCTTCGCCGCCACCCACCCCGACTGGTCCGGGGTGGACACGCTGATCGCGGGGAAGGCCGGCAAACTCGGCCGCCGGATCACCCTGATGACCCCGGACCGGCAGATCATCGCCGACTCGTCGGCGGGGCCGTCGCTGCAGCACGCCCGGCCGTCGGCCACCGTCGACCCGCTGCAGGTCGACCTCGGGCTGACCGGGGGCACCGACCGCATCGACGCGCGTGCGGTCGGCCCGTACCGGTTGACCACCCAGGAGCGCGAGTATCTGCGCCAGCTGGCCGGCAAGCAGGTCAACTGCATGCAGGAATACGGGGTGGACGGGCAGATCGTGGCGACACCGAGCGGCCGGTCGACGGTACGGGCTCTCGGCGTGGACCCCAAGGACGCCACTCTGCTCTGCCAACCCGGCGAGCTGCTGCGGCCCACCAAGACCGAGGACAAGGCGCTGATCGCGGTGCAGCGCCTCACGCTGTCCTGCATGCACGAGACGAACGCCAAATTCATCGAGATCCTGCCGGATTTCACCGTGTGGCCGGCCCCGCTGAGCAAGGACCCAGCCGTCAACACGGCCCGCAACAAACGGGTCGACGCCTGCCTGCAGAAGTCGCGCCAGAAGCAGCTCGAGAAGTACGTCGCGGCGCCGGCCCTGCTCTTCGTCACCGACGAGCCGGCCGGGGTCGCGCCCGTCTTCAACCTGACCCGGGCGAACGCGATCCGGATCGGCGCGGTCACCGGCGCGGTGCTCGTGGTCACCGTGCTGATCACGGTCCTGGTCGGCCGCCGGCTGGTCCGGCCGCTGCGCGCGCTCACCGAGGCCGCCCGCCAGCCCGTGGACGACCAGAGCCGGGTGCCGGTGACCACCAACGACGAGATCGGCTACCTGGCCGCCGCGCTCAACGAGCTGGCCGCCCGGCGCGAGCAGACCGAGGCGCTGCGCAAGACCATGGTCAGCGACGTGGCGCACGAGTTGCGTACGCCGCTGACCAACATCCGCAGCTGGCTGGAGGCCGCCCAGGACGGGCTCGCCCGGCTCGACCCGCAGCTGCTCAGCCTGCTGCTCGAGGAGGCGGTGCTGCTCCAGCACATCATCGACGACCTGCGCGACCTCGCCGCGGCCGACGCCGGCGACCTGCGCCTGCACCGCGAGCCGGTGTACGTCAACGACATCCTCGAGCAGGTCGCCGAGGCGCACCGCGGCCCCGCCGAGACCGCCGGGGTGCGGCTGTACGCCCAGCCCACCGCCGATCCGGAGGTGCTGCTGGACGGCACCCGGCTGCGCCAGCTGGTCGGCAACCTGGTCGCGAACGCGGTGCGGCACACCGGCGCCGGCGGCAGCGTCACCATCCGCAGCGAGGTCACCGGCGGCGACCTGAGCATCGCGGTGGCCGACACGGGCACCGGGATCGCCCCGGCCGACCTGCCCCGGGTCTTCGACCGGTTCTGGCGCGCCGACGACTCCCGTACCCGCAGCACCGGCGGCAGCGGGCTGGGCCTGGCGATCGCCCGCAAGCTCGCCGAGGCGCACGGCGGCGGGATAACCGTCGAGAGCACCCTCGGCGCCGGCAGCGTCTTCACCATCCGGCTGCCCGTCGCCCCGACCCCGGCCGCGGCGGCTACTTCGGCACGCTGAGCCCGATCAGGGCGCGACCCCGACCGAGTCCCGCGGCGGCGACTCGTCGAAACCCTGCCGGTGCATCGTGCCCCACACCGGCTTGCGCCCCTGCCAGGCGTGCGCCGCGCCGGAGACCTGCCAGACGGCCAGGATCTGCCGGTAGCCGAAGTTCTCGATGATCGCCGCCAGCACCCCGCGCAGCAGATCCGACCAGCGCGGGTACCGGTGGAACGACACCTCCTCGATGAACAGCGAGAACAGGCTGATCAACAGGCCGTATCCGTACGCGACCAGCGCGAAGCGCCAGGCGAAGGCCAGGTCCACGGCGTCCACCCAGAGACCGAGCGGCAGCAGCACCAGCGCGGCCAGCTCGACGAACGGCGCCAGCAGCTCGAACACCACGTAGTAGGGCAGGGCGAGCAGCCCGATCCGGCCGTACCGCGGGTTGCCGATCATCGCCCGGTGCTTGCCAAGGATCTCGGCGATGCCGCGGTGCCAGCGCCGCCGCTGCCGGCCCAGCACCCGCAGGCTGGCCGGGGCCTCGCTCCAGCTGACCGGCTCGGCGACGAAGATGACCCGGTAGTCCGCGCCCTGCTCGCGCAGGTAGTGATGCAGGCGTACGACCAGCTCGGCGTCCTCGCCGATGGCATCGTGGGCCATCCCGCCGATCTTGACGACGAGGTCGCGCCGGAAGATGCCGAACGCGCCCGAGATGACCACCAGCCCGCCGAGCCGCGACCAGCCGGTCCGGCCCATCAGGAAGGCCCGCAGGTATTCGACCACCTGCACCCGGATCAGCCATTGCCGGGGCATCCGGACGTCGACGACGCGGCCGCCGACCACCTTGCAGCCGTTCGCGATCCGGACCACCCCGCCGCACGCCACCACCCGCAGCGGATCGTCGCCGAACGGCTTGGCCACCGACAGCAGCGCGTCCGGATCGAGCACCGAGTCGGCGTCGACCATGCAGATCAGCGGGTGCCGGGCCAAGTTGATGCCCACGTTGAGCGCGTCGGCCTTGCCGCCGTTGGTCTTGCGGACCACGGTCAGCGTCTCCGGGTGGCCCCGGGCCACGTGCACGGAGAGCACATGCGATCGGTACGGCACCTCGCCCGGCACCACCCGCGGCACCTCGACCAGGTCGAACTGCGCCCGCAACCGCTCGAACGTGTCGTCGCTCGACCCGTCGTCGACGACCACGACCTCGTAGCGCGGATAGCGCAGCGACGTCATCGCCTGCACGGCGGCCACGATCCCGGCCCCCTCGTTGTACGCGGGCACGATCACCGACACGGGCAGGGTCAGCGGGCTGCGGAACATGTCGTCGGCGCCCGCGAACGGGGCCCGCCGCAGGTGTTTGCCGAACTCCAGCCCGGCCATCAGGATCAGCACCAGGTAGCTGCTGTTCAACGCCACGAAGTAGGCGAAGATCAACCAGTCGGAGACCCGGAGCACCTCCCGGATCACGTCGGAGCTCATCCGACCGTGGCCATCTCGTGTGCCGCCGCCGCGACGGCCGCCAGCGCCAGCGCCTCGCGCGCGTGTCCGGCAGCCGACGACGGCCGGGCGTGCGCGCCGACACCTGCGCTGCGGGCCCGCCCGGCCTCCTGCTCGATCACCGCGCGCAGGGCGTCCTGCCCGGCCGGGCCGAGCCGGCGCAGCGCGTGGGCCGCCTCGTGGGCGACCCAGAACTGCTCGTCGTCGAGCAACGCGGCCAGCGCCGGCACCGCGCTCGGGGCGCCGAGGTCACCGAGCGCCTTCGCCGCGGCCGTGCGCAGGGCGGTGGGCCGGGTGGCCGGGGTGAGCACCGCGGTCAACGGCTCGAGCCCGGCCCGGGTGCCCAGCTTGCCGAGGTTCGCGGCGGCGGCCACCCGCACGTCGAGCGTGCCGTCCTCGGTGAGGACCCGGGCGATCCGGTGCACCGAGCCGGCCGCGCCGAGCAGGCCGAGCGCGTCGAGGCAGACCGCCCGTACGCGGGCCTGGGGGTGATCCAGCGCGGCGGAGAGGGTGACCTCGGCCTCCGGGCCGAGTTGCACCAGGGTGTGGGTGGCCAGCAGGGACGGGATCTGGTCGGAGCGGTCCAGGGCGGCGATCAGTCGCCAGGCGGCGGCCGGATCGCCGATCCGGCCCAGCGCGCGCACCGCCACCACCCGCACCTCGAGATGCCGGTCGGTGAGCAGCCGGCACAGCTCGGGAACGGCCCGGCGCAGCTCGAGGTCGCCGAGCACCTGGGCGGCCTTGGCCCGCCGGACCCGGCTGCGCGAGTGCAGGTTGCCCAGCGCCCGGCGGGCGACGCCGCGGCGCAGGAAGACGGAGACGAGCGCGCGATGGGCCTCGCCGCGCAGCTTGCCGAGCAGCGCGAGCGCGCCGGGCTCGGCGGCCTGCCAGGCCTCGTCCGGGATGGCGACCAGGTCGGGGCCGCCCTGCTCGCCGTTGTCGGCGACGAAGTTGAGCAGGGCGCGGCGCGGGCCGGCGGCGAGCGCGGCGATCCGGCGGTGCCGCGCCTGCCGGACCACCCGGACCGCGATGATCGCGGCCGAGGTGCCGGCCACGATCACGGCGAGGACGGCGATCACCAGGGTGAAGACGCCGAGCATCAGCCGGTCACCCGGGCCAGCACCGTCTCCACGCGGTCGACCAGCTCGCGGGGGCTGAACGGCTTCACGACGTAGTCGGTCGCGCCGGCCGCGTACGCCTGCTCGAGGTCCTGCTGGCGGGCCCGCGCGGTGAGCATGATGATCGGCACGAGCGCGGTGCGGGCGCCCGCGCGCAGCTCACGGCACACCTCGAGGCCGGACATCCGCGGCATCCGCACGTCGAGAATGATCAGGTCGGGCGGTTCGCCGCGGGCCTCGTGCAGCGCCGTGACCCCGTCGGCGGCCTCGGTGACCGTGAAGCCGGCGCGGGTGAGCCGGTAGGAGACCAGGTGCCGAATGTCCGGATCATCCTCGACGAGCAGAATATTGCTCATCGTCCCCCCGCTTCGCCAGCTTCCTCCGCCCAATATATCCGTTATGAACGCATCCGAGGTTGCAATGCCGGTACCGATGGACCCGCGGCTCAGCCCGGATGCGGCGGGACCCGATAGAGCATCCCGTGGACATCAAGTCAGTGAGCCGGCGCGGCCTGGCCCTCGCGGCCGCCGTACTCACCCTCGGCGTCACCACCGGCGCGACCGCCGCCACCGGCCTGGCACTCGCCGAGCGCGACGCGAGCTCCGCGGCACTCGCCCTGCGGACCGCGGGCGTGCGCAGTGCCCTCGACACCACCTTCCAGCGGTACGCCGACACGATGCACGATCTCGTGGCCGCCGCCGCCACCCAGCCGGGCGCGACCCTCGCCCCGACCGTGGCCCGCCTCGTCGGCGACCGGCTCGCCGGCGCCCACCAGGTCCTCGTCGTCACCGCCGAGCACACCATCACCGCCCAGCACGCGCTGGACGGCAGCACCCCGCCGGCCGCCGGCACGCTGACCGCCGAGCCCGAGCTGGACCGCGCGATGACGCTGGCCCGTGACCTCGGCCGGCTGGTCGCCGGCCGCGCCCACGTGCTGCCCGCCGATGCGACCCTGCCCCCGGCGCACCGCCAGCTCGCGTTCGAACTGGCCCAGCCGGTGCACACCGACGCCGCGTTCCTGGGCTGGGTGATCGTCAGCGTGCGCGGCGGCGACCTGCTCCAGCAGTCGCTGCGCGGCGCCGGCGTGACCGGCGTGACCGCCGCGCTCGCCGAGCTCTCCCCCGACGGCGCCGCGCACGACATCGCCACCTGGTCCGCGGGCGGCGCCGCCCCGGGCGTGGCCGGCCGTACCGTCGATGTCGAGCTGGCCGGGCACGCCTGGCAGGTCCAGGTCCGGCCGACCGGCGAGCTGGCCCAACCCGGCCACGCCGCCGCCTGGCTCACCCTGTTCGCCGCCACGCTGATCAGCGTGCTGCTCGCCGCGGTCGTGCTGCTGCTCGAGGCCGGCCGCGACCGGGCCGACGCCCGGGCCCGGCGGGCCGCCACGGACCGGCAGGCCGCCACCGACCGGGCACAGCGCGCCGAGCAGGCGCTGCGGGACCGCGAGGCCGAGCTGACCAGCTTCGCCGCGGTCGCCGGCGAGAACCTGCACACCCCGCTGCACACCATCGCCGGCTTCACCGACCTGCTGCTGGAGGACGCCGCGCCGCAACTGGACGCCGCGTCGCGCGGATTCCTGGACCGGATCTCGCACAGCACCCGGCGGATGCTCACCGTGGTCGACGAACTGCTCGCCTACACGGCCACCACCGACGCCGCGCTCAAGCTGGAGCCCGTCGACACCGACCGGCTCGCCGTCGACGTGGTCGCCGCCCGCCTCGACGCCGGGGCGCTCGAGCGGCCGAGCATCGACGTCGGCGACCTGCCGCTGGTCACCGCGGACGCGGACCTGCTCGGCCAGGTGCTGGCGCAGTTGGTCGACAACGCGGTGCGCTTCGTCCGGCACGGCACGAGCGCCCGGGTCACCGTCAGCGCGACGGAGCTGCCGTCGGGCTGGTACCGCTTCGAGGTCGCCGACCGCGGCATCGGGGTGCCCGAGGAGCACCGGGAGCGCGTCTTCGCCCCGTTCCACCGCACCCCGGCGGCCGAGGGCTACCCCGGCACCGGCCTCGGCCTGGCCGTCTGCAAGCGGATCGTCACCCTGCACGGCGGCGAGATCGGCATGCGGCCCAACCCGGGCGGCGGCAGCATCTTCTGGTTCACCGTCTCGGCCACCGGCCTGACCCTGTCCGCCGACGACCTCGACACCCTGGCGGCGGCTTAGCCACTCGCGGCGCCCGGCGTACGGTATAGCGAGCGGCACCGGCATCGGCCCGTTACCCTGATCGACGATCGGAAGGCCGGCCATGGCCGCCAGCTTCGGCTGTCTCCGCACTTCTCCGCAGACCCCGACCGCGTGCCAGCGCTGAACGGCGCCCCGCCGGTGTCGCGGCAGAGCTTGACGCTGACCCCGGACCCCAAGCGGGTCATCGTCAAGCTTTTCGTGCCCGGCGAGGACGCCGCCGTCGTGCGTACCCGCGCCCACGCCCTGATCGACCGGATCGCCGACCTGCCCACCGACGAGGCCAAAAGCCTGCTCGAGCAGGCCGTCGAGCAATTCGCGCGGCGCCACCGCGATCTGGAAGACACCTTCCTGCACCACTTCGACCTCGTCCGGCACCGGGCCGACCGGGCGGACGACCTCACCGCCACCCAGCGTCTGCTGGTCGGCGCCTACTTCACCCACGAGTACGCCGTCGAAGCGGCCGCGCTGTGCAACCCGTCCGTGGTCGCGCACCCCGACCAGTCCGGACTGGACACCGGGCAGTTGCGGGTGGCGGTCAGCCTCCGCCAGATCGGCGAGGGCCATCTGTCCTCCATCGGCTTCGCCACCGCGGTGATCGGCCCCGGCGGCCGGCTGGCGGTCACCGAACGCGCCGGCCCGCTGATCACCGGCCGGCGCGCCGACGCGAGCCACCGGCGGGACCTGCTCGCCGCCGGGCTGCAGGACGACGGCTGGGACAACGAGGTCTCCGCCACCGTGCTCGGCTCGCTGCCCGACCACTTCGACGACGCGACCTTCGAGTCGGTCCTCGCCGAGCTCCCGGCCGACCTGCACAGCCGGGAGAACGCCCAGCGCACCCTCGAACAACTGCGCCGCACGAACGCCGCCAGCTACGCGACCGCGTTCCCGGCGGACACCCTGCTGCACCAGCGGGTGCTCTGGCCGGCCACCCCGATGGAGAGCAACGGGATGGAGGACGCCCGCTTCGTGCGCTACGTCGACGACGGCGGCAAGGCGGTCTATCAGGCCACTTATACGGCGTACGACGGGCGGCAGATCGCCGCGCGCACGCTCAGCAGCCCGGATCTGCGGCACTTCCAGATCGCGCCGATGCGCGGGCCCGGCGTACGCAACAAGGGCATCGCTCTGTTCCCGCGCACTGTCGCGGGCCGGCGGCTCGCGCTGTGCCGCACCGACGGCGAGACCACCGGGCTGACCGTCCTCGACGAGAACGCCCGCTGGCAGCCCGCGGTGCCGCTGCACGGGCCCCGGCGCGGCTGGGAACTGATCCAGACCGGCAACTGCGGCTCGCCGATCGAAACCGCGGCCGGCTGGCTTGTGCTCACCCACGGCGTCGGGGCGATGCGCCGGTACGTCATCAGCGCCCTGCTGCTCGACCTGCACCACCCGGAGCGGGTCATCGGCGAACTGCCCGGCGCCCTGCTCGAGCCCGACGAGACCGAACGCGAGGGATACGTGCCCAACGTCCTCTACTCGTGCGGCGCCCTGATCCACGCCGGGCTGCTCTGGCTGCCGTACGGGGCCAGCGACGCCCGGGTCGGCTTCGCCACCGTCGCCGTCGACCCGCTCATCGCCGCCATGCGCCCACCGGCGTAGCCCGGTCCCGCCGGAAGGACACCCGCCATGCACCCACGATTCGCCGAACTCGCCTGGGCACCGACCCGGATCGGCGAGGTCAGCCTGCGCCGGCGCCTCGACCCCACCACCCGGACCGAGGTGTACGAGGTCAAACTCGGCGACGAGTACCTGATGTCCAGCCTGTTCACCGTCGCCGAGGAGGAACTCGCCCGGCTCGGCCTGGCGGCGCTGCCCGACACGCCGTGCGACGTCGTGGTCGGCGGTCTCGGACTCGGCTACACGGCCCGCACGGTGCTCGAGGACGACCGGGTCCGCTCGCTGGTCGTGGTGGAGGCGCTGGCCCCGGTGATCGACTGGCACCGCCGCGAGCTGCTCCCGGACGCCCGCACCCTCACCACCGACCCGCGCGCCACGATCCTGCAGGGCGACTTCTTCGCCCTGCTGCGCGACGGTACGGGATTCGACCCGGCCGGCCCGGACCGCCGCTTCCACGCCATCCTGGTCGACATCGACCACTCCCCCGCCAACGTCCTGGATGCCACGCACGCCGACCTGTACACCCCCGCCGGGCTGCGCCGGCTCGGCGAACGCCTGCACCCGGGCGGCGTGTTCGCGCTGTGGTCCGACGACGCACCCGAGGACGCCTTCCTGGCCGACCTGCAGCAGTGCTTCGCCACGGCGACGGCCCACGTGGTGACCTTCGCCAACCCGCTGACCGCAAGCCGCTCCGCCAACACGGTGTACGTCGCGACCACCCACTGACTCGATCGTCGCGGGCGGGGATGCTTTCGATGCACTCGATCTTCAGTGGACTTCGGCGCCTAGGGCGAGGTTGAAGCCGGCGCCGTTTCGCGCCAGCCCCATCAGCAGGATGCCGGTCCATTCAAGGACCGAGGCCATCTGGAGTCCGCCCGCGTCGAGGGGCCGCAAGTCGATGCTCTGCAGAAACGCGGCGACTTGTGCCTTCGCCTCGGTGCTATCGCCGGCGAGGAACGCGTCGAGCGGTTTGTCTTGAGCGAGGACGTGGCCGAAGATCGTATTCAGCGCTTTCACGACGGATGTGTCCTCGGGAGCGGCAGCGGCGATCTCCTGGGCCGCCGAGTTGCCTGGGGCAGTCACGAGTCCGCTGGCGTCGCCGTTGAACGGGTTGGAGATGTCAACGAGTATCTTCCCGGCGAGTGCCTCACCGTAGTTCGCGACCGCGGAAACCGTGTCGGTGTATGGGATGGCCACGATGACGATGTCACCGAGCGGCGTTGCGCCGAAAGTTGCGCCGGTGGCTCCGTTGCCGATCTGGTCAGCGAGTGCCTGAGCCTTGGCGGTGTTGCGGCTGATTACCTCGATGGTGTGACCGTGCTTGGCCGCTCGGGTGCCGATGGCGGTGGCCATGTTGCCCGAGCCGATGATGCTGATGGTGGTCATGGTGCGTGTTCCTCCGTCGTGTCTGGATCGGTCGGCTGAGATGGTTTGGTCGCCGTGATGGGTTGCACCAAGAGCGTTGGCCGCAGGTGCGACTACCACGCGCGTTATTTACGCCCGCGGGCCACGTGATCGCGTACGGCAGGGATCGTTTCGGCGGCGAAGCGTTGGAGTATGTCCGGGTCGTCGCTGGCCAGGATGAAGATGCTGACGCCGTCCTCGAGGGTCATCTGGGCTAGTGCCTCCGCGGTCTGCTGGCCCGGGAAGATGTTGAGCAGACGGGTGATGTCGCGGGGGTCGCGGCCTGCGGCTCGTGCGGCGTCGTCGATGATGGCGTTTCCTTTGGGCAGGCCGCCAGGTTCCATGACGGGCAGCGACGGCAGCCAGCCGTCGGCCTTGCGTCCGACCAGGTCCTGCATCTTCGGCTTGTGGGCGCCGAGCCAGATCGGGATGTGGTGTGCGGGGGCGGGGCCGCGCTCGGCGCCGCGGACCTGGTAGAACTCGCCCTCGACATTGAGGGTCCCGGGCCCGTCGGCGTCCCAGATCCCGCGGATCACGTCGATTGCCTCGCCCAGGGCCGTCACGCCCTGCATTGGAGTGAGCCGCCGTCCGCCGATTGCTTGCACGGCGTCCCAGAAGAAGCCGGCGCCGAGCCCGAGGCTCGTTCGTCCGCCGGAGAGCAGGTCGAGGCTGGCTGTCGCGCGGGCGAGCACGGCGGGGGGCTGGCGCAGCGGCAGGTTCAGCACGTTGCCGGACAGGCCGATGCGCTCGGTCCGCGCGGCCACCCAGCTCAGCAGAGTCCAGGTGTCGAGGAAGTCGGCCTTGTAGGGATGATCCTGGAAGGTGACGAAGTCGAAACCGAGCCACTCACTGAGCTGCGCCAATTCGACTGGGCGGTGCGCTGGGGAGTTGGCGGGCGAGATGAACGTGGCGAAACGCAGAGGATGACCATAGTCAGGCATCGGTGTCTCCTTCAGTCATTCACTGACCACAGCCGAGGCTCGCGGAGGACCTCGATGCCGAGCGCAGCGGCGAACTCGCTTGGCGTTAGATCTGGCTGAACCCGCCGTCGACGACCAGGTTCGCGCCGGTGACGAAGCTGGCGTCCGCCGAGGCGAAAAACAGCGCAGCGGACGCAATCTCCTCGCTGGCCCCGAGCCGTCCTAGCGGTATGGCGGAGGTGATCTGCTCCCGAAAATCGGGGCCGACGGTGCTGAAGAGCGCGGTGTCGATCGAGCCGGGACTGACGACGTTGACCCGGATGCCGCGGTCCTTCAGCTCGGCGGCCCAGGTGCGCGCGAGTGAGCGAACGGCCGCCTTGCTCGCCGAGTACACCCCGGCACCGGGGATGCCCTTGGTCGCGCTGGTCGTGCCGTTCAGGATGATCGACGCGCCGTCGCTCATCAACGGCAGCAGGTACTGAACGGTGAACACAGTGCCTCGGAAGTTGACACCCACGAGCGCGTCGAACGTGTCCGGGGTGATGCTGCCCAGCGGGTCGGACACCGAGGCGAGGCCAGCGCTGGCGAACAGGACGTCGACTCGCCCTTGCTGCTCCCGCACGGTCTCGGCCAAGCGGGCCAGGTCGTGCAGACTCCCCGAGTCCGCCTGCACGCCCGTGACGTTGTGGCCGATGGCGGCGACCGCCTCGTCCAGTCTGGCCTTGTCTCGTCCGGTGATGAACACGTGGGCGCCTTCGGCGACGAACAACTTGGCCGTCGCTAACGCCATCCCGGACGTCGCTCCAGTGATCACTGCGACCTTGCCATCCAGTTTGGGCATGGTGACCGTTGCCTTTCTGTCGGCCGCACGGCCGAGGTTGATCTCCCCTTCCGCAATTACGTACCCACCGTAGCAGATGCGTGCGCGCGCATCTAGATGGATGCGCATCTAGTCTTGAGGTATGCTGCTTGGTGTGAAGGCACCCGTGTCACAGCCGCAGATCATTTCCCCGGACCAGGTCAAGGGCTGGTTTGCCCTACTGCTTACGCACGCCACGGTCACCGGGCGGATCGACGCTGTGCTGACGGAACAGCACAAGATCTCCTTCAGCTCCGTCGAGATCCTGTGCTGGCTCCTGGAAACCGAGCCTCAGTCGGTCCGAGCCCTGGCCGGCAAACTTGTCAGCGTCAGCCCTACCAGAGCATCACGGCTGGTCCAGGACCTCATCGACGCCGGACATCTCCAGCGCAACGCCGACCAAGGCGACGGACGGGTATCGCTCATCAGCTTCACCGAGAGCGGACGGCACTTCGCCGAGACAATCAGGCGAACGTTCGAAGGATCAGTGAAGAAATATTTCGTCGATCCCCTCGACGACGATGACATCGCCGCCATCACCCGGATATGGGCCAAGCTCGAAAAGCGGTAGGCGGGCTTCAAACTGCTTCTGCTCTGCCATTAGTCGGTCCGGTCTTGGCCCTCCGAACGGTCCACTACCGCACACGCTGATTCTGGATTGCGCGGCACCTGCGCGGGCTGGTAACGGCGCCCGTAGCGTCGAAGGAGCAAGACATATAGCCCGCCGATTCCGACCAGGACCAGGGCCAGCCCGCCTGCCGCCGAAGGTCCCTGTTGTTCGAAAATGACAACCACCGATACTGCCATATTGATCAAAGCGAGCGCCGCCGTGCAGAGTCTCACGAAGACTCGGTTTGCATTGTCCGATGTGCCAAGTGAAACTCTGAGACTTGGTCGGCCGAGCGACATAGCTGACCTCAACCGCGGAGCAGCGCGCAGCGCAGCGCCGCAGAAAAACGTCAGTGCGGTGATCAACTTGAAGAGTTTGCCAGGACGCTCTTCGATTACGGCGGTCCACTCCTCGGCGTAGCCTGCCGCGCCCTCTGGCGTCTCCGCCCACATCCTGGCCGCCCCGAGCACCATTCGACGAGCCAGCCACGGTGACAGGTCGGAGAACTCGTTGGCGGCCAAGCCCAACGCGACCGCCGAGAGGACTCCCCAGGCGGTCATGCGCCGAATCCATCGAACGCCGGCCGCAGCTTCCGGCCAATCGACGAGGAAGATCGTTGGGCAACCAGTGATCTCGCACGCGTAGACCCGTGAGGCGTCAACTTGTAGAAGCGCCGACGTGGCCCAGATGCGTCGTCGGAGAGCTCCTCCCAGCGCCACGAGAGCCACTTAGCTGCGGCCAGCCGCTCCAGGATCTTGTAGATCGTGGGCCCGGACCGCTTGGTCATTTTCATGATGGCCCAACCGTGGAGTTCATGACCGTCCGCTTCCAGCAGCACTTCGAGGACGTCGAGTAGCGGCTGGGTGATCCTGACGGGCCCGTCTGCCATGCGGCTAAGCATACTAGGTGAAATAAGATCAGCAGATGACTGCAGCAGGTTTGCCATGCCGGGCCGGTAACCGATCGGGAGGGCCGACCGGAAACTGTGCAGCCCATGCAACCTCGCACGGCGGCGCCCTCGTCGTACGGCCGTCAGATGACTGCGAAGGGGAGGCCATGTGAAGCCAGCCGACGAGGACGACTTCCATGCGTACGTGTCGGCCCGGATGGACCGGTGGCGGCGCACCGCGTACCTGCTCTGCCAGGACTGGCATACCGCGGACGACCTGGTGTCGATCACCGTGACCAAGCTGTTCCGGAACTGGCGCAAGGTCCGGGCCGCGGACAACCGGGACGCGTACGCCCAGCGGGTGCTCAGCCGATCCTGGCTGGACGAGTCGCGGCGCGCGTTCCGGCGCGAGTGGAGTCAGGCGGATCCGGTCGAGGTGGGCTGGTCGGTGCCGGACCGGATCACCGACCGGGAGTCGCTGGCCCGGCTGCTCAAGACGCTCGGCCCGAGGCAGCGCGCGGTGCTGGTGCTGCGCTTCTACCTGGACTACTCGGTCGAGGAGACCGCCGAGATCCTGCACATCTCGGTCGGGACGGTGAAGAGCCAGTCCGCGCGCGGTCTGGAAACGCTCCGGGCGGCCGCCGTGTCGTTCGGGAAATGACGATGGAGGTACGGGAAATGGGCACGGATTTGTTCGACCAGCTGGTCGGGGAGCTCCCACCGTCGACAGTGGACGTCGTGGGGATCGTACGCCGGGAGAAGCGCCGCAGCACGGCCCGCCGCGTCACCGGGCTGGCCACCGCGGTGGCCGCGCTCGGCCTGACCACGGCGCTCGGCCTGAGTATGACCGGCGGCACCGGCGCCTCGTCCCCACCATCGGTGGCCGGCGGCGGCACCACCGCCGCACCTGACACGCGGTTCGCTCTCGTCGCGCAGAGTGAGGAGACCGCGGCGGCGTCGGCGAAACGCCTGACCGCGGCGCTCGACGCCGCGGTACGCAAGGAAGCGCCCGGCGCCAAGTGGATCTTCGAACCGGACGGCTCGGGCCGGACCGGCCCCGACGGCCGGCCACCGACGCTGTCGTACGAGGTCGGCCCGGACGGAAAGTCGAAGGAGCTGTTCGGCGGGGGCAGCGGGATCCTGAACGAGGGCCGCAAGGGCAGCCTGCGCCTGGGCGTCGAGCCCGCCGCGGGCGTCGGGGAGGACGGCGTCCGCCGGCCCAGCTCCTGGAAATGCGCACCCACGGTGCAAAAGTGCACGGAGGGAACCGCCCCGAGCGGCGCCAAGACGCTCTTCCTGAGCCCGAAGTACGGCGACGTGCAGAGGTACGGCATCGAGGTGCAACTGCCGGACGGGCGGTCGCTGCGGATCACCGTCTCCAACAACTTCGGCGACAAGGGCGGGGCGGCGCAGCCGGGCACCCCGCTGACCAGCGACCAGGTGAAGGCGATCGCGTTCGACGTGGCCGCCCAGATCAAGGCCTGACGGGGCACGCGGCTCAGCGGGCGGCGCGGACGGTCGAACAGCAAGGTGTGACCCGACCGCTCCTCGCCGCCACGCTGATCGTCGCGAACGAGGCCGAGCTGCTTCCCGGGTGCCTGGAGTCGCTCGCCGGCGTGGTGGACGAGATCCACGTGCACGACACGGGCTCCGTCGACGGCACCCCGGAGCTGGCCGGCCGGCACGGGGCCACGGTCACCCGCGGCGTCTGGGCCGACGACTTCGCCGCCGCCCGCAACCAGGCCCAGTCGCCCGGGTCGGCGACCTGGGTGCTGGCCGTCGACGCCGATCACCGCGTCACGGCCGATCCCGGTGCGCTCCGCCGGCTGCTGGCCGAGGCCACCGCGGACGCGCTGCTGGTGACCGTCGACGACGCCCACCACGCGGGCCCCTACCGGCAACTCGAGACCCGGCTGTACCGGCCGGCCGCCGTGTCCTGGGCCGGCCGGGTGCACGAGCGGCTGGTCCGCCCGGACGGGTCCAGCCCCGGCCGGGCCACCGTGCCGGCGTCTACGCTGCGGCTGCGCCACCTCGGCCACGCCACGTACGCGGACCGGATCCGCCGGGCCGAACGCAACCTCGCCCTGGCCCGCATCGCGCTCGACGAGCTGGCCGCCCAGGGCCCGGCCGCGGACCGGGAGCGGATCGCACAGACCCTGCTCGACCTCGGCCGCGACTGCGCCGCCGCGGAACACCGGCAGCAAGCGGTCGACACCTTCGAGCTGCTTCGCGAGCTGTTCCCGGGGACGCCGGAATGGCTGCAGGCCACCGACGGCCTGGCCCGCCTCGTGCTGGCGGCCGGCTACGACAAGGCCTGCCTCGTCCTGGTCGATCAGCTGCGCGCGGCCGGCGCGGCGGCGGCCTACTGCGACTGGCTGGCCGCCCAGGCGATGGCTCAGCTCGGCGATCCGCACCACGCCGCCTTCCTGCTGGCCGGGGTCACCGAGGTCGTCGACACCGCCGGCCGCCACCGCGACCCGGCGGCCCTGTCCGAATTGGCCGCCCTGATCGAGCGACTACGAACGCTCTCCCCGTCCCGATAGCTTGAGGCGCTCCCGACCCGGTGGGACCCTGGGCGAATGGGCGATCCGAAGGGAAACGCGGTACAGCGATTCCTGTGCCGCACCAATCTCTGGCATCTCTGGCGGCTCCAGCACTCTCCCGAGGGCGGCGGCCGCTATGAACGGTGCGCACGCTGCGGCAAGGAACGCGACACCCCGACTGCCACCTTCGGCGCGGGCTAGCGACTTCGGCCAGCCGGCGGCGGCGCCTAGGCTAGGGCCCATGGTGGCGCAGGCGAGCAGGCTCAAGGACGTTCGATACGACATTCGCGGTCCGGTGCTGCGCCGGGCCCAGGAGCTGGAGGCGGCCGGGCACCGGATCCTCAAGCTGAACCTGGGCAATCCGGCGCCGTGGGGCCTGAACGCGCCCGAACCGATCGTCGCCGACGTGGTGCACAACCTCACCGACGCGGAAGGTTACAGCGACGCCCGGGGCATCTACTCGGCCCGGGTGGCGGTCGCGCAGTACTACCAGACTCTCGGCGTGGTGGACGTGCAGCCCGACGACGTCTTCCTCGGCAACGGCGTCTCCGAGCTGATCGTCATGTCACTGCAGGCGCTGCTGAACACCGGCGACGAGGTGCTCGTGCCGAGCCCGGACTACCCGCTCTGGACCGGCGCGGTGACGCTCTGCGGCGGCAAGGCCGTGCACTACCGCTGCGACGAGACCCAGGACTGGGCGCCCGACCTCGAGCACCTCGCCGCGCAGGTCACTCCGCGCACCCGGGCCATGGTGATCATCAACCCGAACAACCCGACCGGTGCCGTCTACTCCCGCGAGACGCTGCTCGGGATGCTGGAGATCGCCCGGCGCAACGATCTACTGGTGCTCGCCGACGAGATCTACGACAAGATTCTGTACGACGGAGCCGTGCACCAGTGCGCGGCCGCGCTCGCCCCCGACCTGCTGATCCTGACGATGAGCGGGCTGTCGAAGACGTACCGGGCGGCCGGCTTCCGCTCGGGCTGGATGGCCGTCAGCGGACCCACCACGCACGCCACCGACTATCTCGAGGGCCTGCAACTGCTGGCCAACATGCGGCTGTGCCCGAACGTGCCCGCGCAGCACGCCGTGCAGACCGCGCTCGGCGGCTTCCAGAGCATCAACCTGCTGATCCGTCCCGGCGGCCGGCTCTACGAGCAGCGCATGCACGCCTGGCAGAAGCTCAACGAGATCCCCGGCGTCGATTGCGTACGGCCGGCCGGCGCGCTGTATCTGTTCGCCCGGCTGGACCCCGAGGTGCACAAGATCCGCGACGACCAGCAGCTGATCATCGACCTGCTCGAACAGCAGCTGCTGCTGTTGTCGCACGGCACCGGCTTCAACCTGCCGACCCCGGACCATCTGCGGATGGTGTTCCTCGCGCCGGTCGACGTGCTGGACGACGCCGCCGCCCGGCTGCGCCGGTTCCTGGAGACCTACCGGCAATGAGAGAGTTCGACGTCGGCCCGCTGCACGTGTACGACACCGGCGGGGCGCACCGGCTGCCGGTCTTCTACCACCACGGCACGCCGAATCTGGGCGCGCCGCCCGAGCCGCTGTTCGCCGACGCGGACCGCCTCGGCCTGCGCTTCGTGGGCTACGACCGGCCCGGCTACGGCGGCTCGGCGAGCGATCCGGGCCGCGATATCGCCTCGGCCGCCGGGCACACCGCCCGGATCGCCGATGAGCTGGGCCTCGACCGGTTCGCGGTGCTGGGCCACTCCGGCGGCGGGCCGCACGCGCTGGCCTGCGCGACGCTGCTGGACGACCGGGTGCTCGCGGCGGTCAGCATCGCCGGCCTGGCCCCGTACGGCGCCGCGGGGCTGGACTGGTTCGCCGGCATGGTGAGCCCGCTCGGGCTGCGGGCGGCGGCGGGGGGGCGCGC
>Ga0307512_10003246_pt1 | contig 19161 bp, 25 predicted proteins | sample 14_EM_MG_FD_200267 | JGI IMG/M metagenome (GOLD analysis project Ga0307512, IMG submission 200267) | Populus trichocarpa ectomycorrhiza microbial communities from riparian zone in the Pacific Northwest, United States - 14_EM | ecosystem: Host-associated > Plants > Roots > Unclassified | place... | reverse complement strand
CGACTCGCGATCTCTCTGAGATCGCCAGCGATAATCTTACCTATCAACTACTCTATTATATTACCACATCCACGTGTGCAACCGTATCTTCTCATATACTCTCATACGCGGCCATATACGGATATACGGCCTTACACCAAGGCTGACTTGATATAGTGGATCGTTGTATCCGTATTGTTTCTTGGAATACTGGCAGTACGGTTATGGTCTCGGTACTTTCTTTAACCTGGGCTGTGTGACAGATTGCGTACTCGCTACAAATAAAAATCCTTCATGGGCGCTATACGCAAGCGAAATGAACCCAGCGAAAGTGGTGATGCCTACTATAATCCCGACCAGTCTTGAAATAGCCTTGGGGTTGGTCAAGGCTACCTCCAGCATTGGGCCCAGCACTACCGCATCAACAACGTTCCTACCTTCGCAAATTGCAGAAAGTAACGCTTTATCCGTCGGTGCTATCGTGGGCATAGTGATCGCTTCCATTATTGCTATCGCACTTGCTGTTGTGGCAATAATGGTAATGTGGTTCAAGCTCCGAAAATCCAACTCGATCCAGCCGGTCGAGCCACAATTCCAGCCAAAGGAGTTTATATCGCCGGAACTGGTGTACACCTGCGGGGTTCCTCAAAGTCCAGTATGGTCTTCGCCACAGCAGCCCCTGTCGATGGGGTATTGGAGTGATCACGCATCGCAGGTAGCGGTAATGTAACTGCGGTATTTTTAGGTGGTGATTGCTACTGTACTTGGTTGTATCTAATGAACGAATGTCAGAACTGCAGATATTACGGACTATATAGCATTTGCGTGCTGGAGCGGGGGGAGAATTCGTTGTGTGCGGGGGGAGAATTAGTTGTTTGCGGGGGGAGAATTAGTTATGCAGTTGCGATCTGGAGTTTTGAATATCAGGTGGCAAAAGTTATAACTGAACCCCCGAAATTCTCTAGCTATGGTGTATATATCCATGCATTTCTCCTTCCCTCTCCCCGCGGTATCATAGTCAACGCGTACAACTTCTCCTTGTGTCCTAGCAGGGATGTTGAATTGTGTGGTGCAGATCAAGTCTCGACCTATCGAAGAGACGAGTCCATGCCTTTATATACACGGAGAGTCCAAAGAGCCCACAGAGATGATGGCGAGTGGCATGTGGCGGGTAGCGAGTAAGCAATCGTGTAGTCTCCTAGGTGACCCAGGGTATCCGAGACCTCATTCCAGACTACGGCAGTTTATAGAGGCCAACCACCAAAGATTGATAACATGTTAAAAGTAGAGATAGAGAAGTTTGATTGTGTGTACTATCTAAGAGGGCCACAAGGCTATATATATGGTCATACAAGTGCATGCGTACGTACTGATCTATGTATAGACCCGGCTGAATGCTATCAGCCAGACAGCAATCTCCAGCCATACGAAGGCTAAGATCTATTTATGCAACACAACATGTTACGATATGGAAGATGGGGAGATCCGTGTACGCGTATTCTATGGTACAGAGAAGAGAGAAGGAAAGGAGAAAGACTCGAGCTATATGGACGAGACATCAGCCCCCAGTGTTCTCAACCGTCCGTCCTAGGGCAGGATGGAAACGGCGCCGTCATTTTGGAGCAGGACGGTGACGGACGGTTAGGACGGCCGATAACGGAGCTTTCGCCGTCCCCGGCCGTCATCTGCCGACATCCATGGATGTTGAATTCTCAGTGCACATAAATCATAATCATATTATACTCATTCAGTACAATTATCCTGACCTTGAAGCTAGATCCTGTAGCATCTGCTCCATTCGTACCATGTCCGATTTTGTTGCTCCTAAGACCAAACCCTGCTGTATCCAAGACTTTAGACATTCGGAGGCCTGAATAATATCATCTCCCAAGCAGTTTCGTTGGTCACTGATGAGCAATTTTGCACTGCTAAATACACGTTCTGGTTCATCTGACATGGCAGGAATACTCATTAACTCAATCCCCATCTGAGCAAGCAATGACTGACGAGGATCATCTAGCCTATTGATCCAGTACTGAAGTGCACCTCCAGGTATCTCATCCTCGGTGTCTCGCTCCTGGAATCGTTCAAACTGATCCAGGGTATCTGCTGCCTGACGCTGGCGTTTCTTGGATTTCCAGTTTGGTATGTTGCTGGCAGCTGCAGTTATGATTATTGATGGAGTTGAAGTAAGTGAAGTGCGAACTGGTGGCCCTTTTAACTGAAATTCTGAGGTCCAATGCTTACGAACAGCCAACTCAGCTCCCATAACCCAACTAGGTCGTTCATGCCATTCCTCCTGAAACCATTGAAGCTTCATTTCGGGTTGTAATGCAATTGCACTGTAATATACTGGAGTTTCATCGATCTTGTTGTAGTACTTATCAAGCAGTGCCCAGGCATTGTTGATTGCGGTAATCATATAATGGCAAAGGGAATCATGTGGGAGAGCGGAATATGTAGCCTTTCGATCCTCCATATGAAGTAGCAGCTCATCCATGGCTGGCAGAACATTGTATAAAGCACCTTGCGTTTCGTAACCTTGAAGCATTAGCTGCCACTTGCGAAATGGTTGAAGAAATTGCATGATATCTGTCAGAATTGACTAGTCTTCGGGGGTAAGTTCATCATGCTTCAATGCAGTTCCAAGAGAGTCACCCTCCCCATGCAAATTGTGGCAAATTGCAGTAGATACAAACTCTTCTAGTGCCTCCCTTTGCTGTATTGCAGGAACTAGTTCATCATAATTACTACCCCATCGAGTTTCATTTCCATGGACCAAGGATGTTGCTGTGCATTCAGGATCCAATTGATTCACCTTCTCTTCGTATTTGTCTCTACGCTGTGGGCTTCGTCCAATCCAGATAATGATATTGTGGAGCTTGCCCAGTGGACCTTTTTTGCGCCACAACAGTAGTTCTGCCTCTTCATCATCCTTATTGACAAGTGAGTCAACAACAGCTTCAAAGGTTTCAGGATCATTGCCCCATAGGAAAGCTTTCACAACAAGATTGATGATGTGTCCATGGCATCGGAGTCTACACTTGACTGGGTCAAAGTCAATTTCGAGCAGTTTAAGTCTCACAGCGATACACTTCATGGCAGTGTCATTGTTGGTCGCATTATTGAGGGTAAAGTATCCAATATTGCCTTGAAGTTTGTATTCCTGAGCTACTGCCCAAAATCATTCCGCTTGATTTTCACCAGTATGTCTACCTCGAAATCTCCTAAGTCCAAGCAGTGTGCGCTGCAAAATTCCCTCTCAAGAGACCCAATCAGCAACAATACCCAGTAGAGCACGATGATTGGGTGATGTCCATAAATCTTTGCTGGAGTGGGTTTGTGTTGGGAGATCTGCCAAAGCATCGATCGTCTGCGGCTTGGATGTCTCATACATAGTGTTAGCAACGGTTCCGGCCCGTCACTTCGGGTCCGGGTCCGGGTTCAAACCGAACCATTGCCAAATTGGCGGTCCGGGTCGTCAATAAACCCGAATTGCCCACTCGGGTACGGTTCCATGGTAAACTCCTAACCAGTCTGAATTGGGTGGGTTGTAAGCAGGTCGCCCAGTGGGTCCATCTATAGATTCATATAAAGCTCTTGTGTTTGCAGTGTGTTAATAGTATCTTATCAGAATCACGTTTTCAGCAACCAATAATGTGCTTTTGCTTGTTGAGCATTTTGCAATATCGATTAATTTGGTATCTGTGTTTCACCTTCCATAAATGGTATTTTTGCCTAGCAAGGCGGTCAATAATACAGTTATGCGCACGATGAATCACGCAATGCCTTGACTACGGAATATGCAAGTCCTGCAATTGTTGATGCTCCATTGACGCTCATTTTCAGGATGCCGCAGGGAGCATGTCACTGTTGTTTTTGCCAGTAAAGGCTGCCAATATCTCATAAATGGATATCTGTAACCAATCGGAACATAACCTACCCAACATGCAAAGCCAATAATCATTGACACAGTGTTGACGCTCATGCTAAGAATGGGGCAGTGACTGTGTTGCTATGTCTTTTGCCAATAAAAGCTGCCAATATGTCCGTTATGGATTAAAATGACCCAGTCACACGTGAATTATGGTACTTACAAGACCACAAATCATTAACGCAGCGTTGACGCTCATGCTAAGAACGGGGCGGTGACCATGTTTCTATGTCTTGTTCCAATGCAAGCTGCCAATACGTCCGTTATGCATAAAAATGACCAAGTTACTAGTGAATTACCGTACTTACAAGACCACAAGTGGTCGACGCTCCATTGACGCTCATGCTAAGAATCGGGCAGTGACCGTGTTGCTATCTCTTTTGCCAATCAAATCCGCCAATAGGTCCGTTATGCATAAAAACGACCAAGTCACTGGTGAATTACCATACTTACAAGACCATAAATCGTTGACACTCCGTTGACACTCATTTTAATGTATTATTCATTCAACATCTGCTGCCATCGATAATTGTTTTCTTCTTGATATGACTTTATCGGTGGTCATTCTACATGATTGAGACTTGGCCCTGTGGCAAAGCCGTGCAGCATGATAGTCTTGCACTGTTCACTCTCACACGACTGAAAATGATGTATCATGCCAAAAGATCCATTGCGCCTGCTATACATCTATTTATGAACCGATATTAACACGCTACTTCTTACTATTCGCCCATAATATATCTCTAACTGAAAGTCTCGGTCAAGCTACATCAAGCTGGTGAACCATTGACGCATTCTGTCCTACTTTTTCTTCCCTCCTTTATTTCTCCACGTTTCTACTGCATTGACCATCAGCAACAGCTCTTCAGCCTGTCTGTTTGACTTCCGGGTTGGCCAAACAAATCTGGGCACATTTGGTGCGGCGCTCGCATCCTGCTGCTCTGGGCATTCCGGATCGTCAATGCCAGTGTTCGGTTCTATATCGGATTCATCGTCCGCTGCGCAATCCTCTTCGCTGTCATTTGGATTATCCAAGTCGCCATTTCAGATTAGCCAATCATAGGTGTCCGAAATGCTTTCAGGTGTGCTGTCCTCGTTGCTTTCGACTGGATGACAGTTCAGTCTCCGGATTTGGTGGACATTTATGATTTGAGTTCGTCCTCCAGGGAGGTCCTTTGCAGACAATGCAGGTGGCAAAGGTGATCTTTCTGCCAATTTAAATGCAGCCGCACCATCATGTTGAAAGAGTGACCAGGATGCTTTGACGATCTCTTCCGTATCCGAAATGTATCATATGGCGGTCATCTGCTTATTTTGAGCGCGAGATTCCTTCTGGGTAGCACATAGGTTTTGGCTGCCCTGCCACATCTCCAAAAAGTCGTGAACCTTGGCCATTCTGTGCAATTTCCTTTCCTCCGCCTCTTTCTTCATTTCCGAGTTATTTTCTGTGTTTGTAGTATCCAATTCTGGGTCAGTGCCTGCCAATATCCCATTATTGGCTGGAGCGAACTGCCTGACAACAACTATTTCGCGAAGAGTCTCACCTGTGGCTTTTGACTGCCTCCAGCCAATAACATCTCGGCCAAGGGAAATACCGGCCTCCACTCCGTCACCATGTGGTATGATAGAGAATATGTCGCGCCCCACGTTGGAGAGATCGGCGTACTTTGAGTGCGTTTCCTCCCCTTGGCGCCACCAATCGGTTATGTCCGGTAACCAAAATATACTGCTAATCTCCATTGGGTTGGAGTGGTAATTATTCAGATTTGGATTAATTTGTGCCCCGTTCTTCGGTGCTTCAGGCGGCGAATTCAACTAGAGCCTGGCGGCTGTCAACATGGGGGCTGCGCGATCGCTTTGTCCGGGTGTCGTCTCTGCCACATTGTTAGGCGTTAAGTATTCCTCATCATCACTGGACAAATAATATGGATCAAAGAATGATTGATAGGACCCTGAAGCCGTTGCAGAGGGGACAAGATTGCTGCTCGGTATGGTTTCGAGTTTATTGACCGGCACACGTCGATGTTTGGCACAGTATTCAAGCTCCACATACTTCAGAATGGCCTGTTGGTAGTGTGTAGTGTAGGATGTCTTGTCCTCGGGATTAATATCAATTCCCTGGTCCCACTTCCTATACGATTGCAACATCCGGAAAGGATCGAGGGTGTGTGCGGAAATCAGAAGCAAGCCCGTCGATGGAGTCACTTCAGCGTAGTATTTGGAAACCTTCTGTCAAGCTAACTTCACTACGAAGAACAAGTCTTCCTTCCATGGAGTCTTCTTTTTGGCCAAAGCTCGCATCACACCATCCATGTGATCGAACATGTCATTGTACACTGTGATAACGTGATGCAATGTGACTGTATGACTCTTTGACATCCAAAGGGTCCAATATCAAAATGACCTCAATACTTCCATGACATACCTGACAATCGTCCATTCATCCTGAGTTGTGAATAGTGGCCGGTATTCAGCGTATTTTAGGTTTTGAAGCCACTCGCATGTGAATTCCCGTAATGTTGTACGGTGAAGTGTGCTCGACTAGTCAAGTGTGCGCGGGTGTATGCGAAGGTGTGTCCATTGTATCGTGTAACGAGACATGTCGCATCAACATAAGGTCGATCGATGACTAATGCTGCTAACTACAAAAGAGGCAAGTGACATCATAGTCCTTCGCATGGTGATATCCGTACTTCCAATCAGCTCAACACTCCTCCAGGACAGCTATCACGTCCGTTTCAAACAAAACTGTAAACAAAAGAGAAGAGGAGCCAATCAAACATTGTGGATCTCCTCGAAACAAATGTGCCCAATCATTCAATTGGCTTTCCGACGCCATTCCTGACGCCATTTCCAGTTCCGATTCCATTTCCGTGACCATTCCCGACACCATGTCCAATTCCAATCCCGAGACCATTTCCGATCGTTCCCATTGCCTCACTCTGCTTCAAGAAGGCGGGCTTCGGCAGTGGCTTTGTGAAGCAGTCGGCGAACATCTCAGCAGTCGGTACGTAGCTCAAGTCGATCTCTTCATCTCGAGCCATATCTGCAGCAAGAAAATACTTGGTTGCAATGTGTGCAACTGCAGTTCCGCGGTAGAATCTGTTCTTGATGCTTGCGATCAGTGCCTGTGAATCTGAGAATACGTGAGGGATGGTCGGGATACCGAGCTCGTTCAAGAGATGCGAGATCTGTGTGAGTCTGATGCAGCCTACTCCAAAGGCATAGTATTCGGCATCGGTGGTGGACTGAGCAGTGGACTTCTGCTTTCTCGCTCTCCAGTCGACCGCTCCTCCTAAGGTGATGACCAGTCCACTTGTCAATTTATAGTCATCCGGGCATCCAGCATAGTCCGAATCAACACAACATCTAAGTGTGCTTTTTCCGTCCAGTGCTCCTCCGAGTGCTCCTCCGAAACGCAGTCGCCAGTCCTTCATGCTGTTGAGGTACCGAAACACGCACTTGAGAGCTACCATGTGCTCATTGCTGGGGTCGTGATTGTACCAGCTGAGAACTCCGATGGCAGATGCGATATCGGGCCGAGTGCCGGTCATCGTGTACATAAGGCTTCCGATCATTGATTGGTATATGGTCAGATCACAGGCCTCTTCGTCGGGCTTCCTCTTGTGAAGCTTCATCGACTTTGGCGTGGCAACTGGTCTGGACTCGTCCATTCTGAACTTCGCCTAGAACGCCCGAATGTAGCTGTGCTGATGGATATCGAACGTGTGATGCTCCCGATTGGGTTCGATGTTCATGCCGAGATAGAAGGAGACACTCCAGAGATCATGCATCCGGAACCTCATCTTCATCTGATCCTTGATCTGCCCAATCAAGCCCTCATTAGCAATGATAAGGAGATCATCGACGTACAGAACTACCACGGCAGCTATGTCTTGATCCTTATTATGGAGCACAAACAGTCCTCCGTCGACACGTGATACCATGAACCCAATCGAGATCACGAATTCCTTAAAAGTGCCGTACCAACCGTGCGAAGACTGTTTCAGGCCATAAAGAGACATTCTCAAGCGTAGTACCATCTTCCGCGAAGCCTTTGATGATCTAGGATTGTTGTATCGGCTCCTAGTTTGGAGCAAACGAAAGTATCCCTGCAGTGGGTGCATATAGATCTCTTCCTCCAAGTCAACTCCCAAGAAAGCCGTGCATACGTCCATTTGATGGATCTCGAGATCGTACTTCGCGGCGATGGCAAGTACCAGCATAACGTGGCCCAAGCGAGCGGTCGGTGCATACGTAGCCTGGTAGTCGATACCTTCGATTTGGTGATTTCCTCCACAGACTAGCCTGGCCTTGTACCACTGCACATTGCCTGCTCCATCGCGCTTGATCTTGTATACCCATTGACTTGGCAAAGCCTTTCTCCCTTCCGGAAGCTCCACGAAATCTCCAAAGACTTGATGTTGACCAAGTCCATCGAACTCTTCTTTCATCACCGTATCCCATTTGTTGGTGAGCGGAGACTCGGTTGCTGCTTTGTAAGACTATGGATCGTCGATGCCATCCTCGTGATCGTGATCATTGGAGATCGCAGCTCCAGCGTAGATGGGAATCATATCCTCAAATTCCTCATCTTCGAGAGCCAATTGTGCAGACTCTGCCAGCGTATCCTTCCCAGCGCGGTTTCGGCGACTGCCTTCGGCCGGCGGCTTCCATGCATCTCCAAGTGACGTCTCAAAGCCAGCCAATTCTCGTGACATCTTCATTGTCTTCGGCTTCGGAGGATCCGGAGGTGAATCATCGTCCAATGGCTCCTCCGTTTGACGTTCGGATGGTTGCGTCTGTGTGGGTTCCACGATGACATCTCTGTAGAAGTGCTCGTTCAAGATCACTTCGTCTGCAGCATTGGGTGTTGTGTACCACTTTCCTTCTCCGAATAACACATCTCTGGAGAGGTGAAGCGTCTTGGCCAATGGGTCGTATATGAAGTGCTGCTTAGTCGATATGCTGTACCCAACGAATATGCCAGGATTGGCTCTGTAATCCAGCTTCTTTCGTTTCTATTTCGGAATGTGCACAAAAGCCAAGCATCCGAACACACGGAGATGTGTCAAAGATGGCCTCTTTCCGGATCCATGCCAGGCCTTGTACAGAGTCTTCCCAACCATGGAGCATGTGGGACTGCGGTTCCTGAGATAGAGCGCCACCGAGACTCCAAACGCCCAGCACTTCTTCGAAAGTCCGGCATCGTCCAGCATGCATCGTACGCGCTCCATGATCGTGCAGTTCGCCCATTGACGACTCCACTAGACTGAGGAGTGTAGGGCTTAGTCGTTTCCTTCAGTATGCCCTCTGATTTTAGGTATTCTGCGAATTTCTTGGAGGTGTACTCACCGCCTCCATCTGTACGCAATCGCTTCACTTCCTTGCCCGACTCCTTCTCTCAAAGGGCCTTCCATTCTTTGAATTTCTCAAGGGCTACCGACGTGTACTTCAATATGTACTCATCCGTATACCTCGTGGCGTCGTCGATGAAGAGCAGCATATATCGACGTCCTCCGATGGCTGTTTCCAATGGACAGCATATGTCCGAGTGCACGAGCTGCAGAGGTTCAGTGGCACGGGAGGTGGTGGGAGTAAAGGGCTTTCGAGCTAATTTGCACTTGATGCAGCTCTCGCAATCGCACTTCCCGGTCATCTTCGGAGGGTCGGTGATCGTCGGCAAGATCTCCAAGGCCGGCAGGCAGCTGTCGTCGATATCGGTGTATTCAGTCGATTCCCGATCCAGAAGTCGATCCAGAATGAAGAGCCCATCGACCAGAGGTGCAGTGGCAATCAACTTGCCATGGCGATTGTAGAGGTTGAGACCGTAGTGATTCACTGGTTCGACTTTGGCGTCCTTGTCCACGATCTGAGATTGTGAGATGAGATTGAACAACCCCGGCAAATGCACCACTTCTTGGAGTATGATCGTTTCCGTCTTTCCATCTGGTAGTTGACAAATCAACCTAACATTTCTATATCCGGATTCAAACGATGGGACCCCATTGTATCCCTTCACCTTCTTCGTATTCGGAGGATATTCGGTGTAGGTGATGAACATTGATCGACGGCTGGAGATGTGAGTCATGCATCCGCAATCGATGAACCAATCGCTGAATGAAGCATTTGAGCTAGCTACCATCCAATAGTTCTCGATTGAAGTCGTGAGAGTCGAAGTAGTCTCAGTCGATGCTTTTCCTGCAGTGTCGGCAGCCTTTGGAGGATCGCCGCATTGCTTGCTCAAGCAGTTCTCGCTTGTATGCCCTCGCCGCTGGCAATGAAAGCACTTCCGGAAATCCTTCTCTTTCCTATCGTCCTTAGTATCTCTCTTATCCCTCCTTGGACTTTTGCCACCTTTACCGGCTTTGCCATTACCACCTTTGCCACCCTTCTTTGCAAAGAGCAGAGCTTCTGGAGCGTGCCCATTCTCCCTCTTGATTGCAGCTTCCTTTTCGACGAGCTTGGTGACGATCTCATCGGGCGTGGCGGTCATTGTGGCGTTTCTGTCCATCACGAGCTCCAGGATGACTTTCCACTCGTCGTTCCTTGGGATCCCGCAAAGGAGGTGGAAGATCTGTTCCTGCTCACTCATCTTGGGGATTGATTTGGCATTCGCATCGGTGACGGCAGCATCAGTGGTCGTTGGCCCAGCGCAGAGATTGTAATCCTTGACTTTCCTATCAATCCGCGATGTGTAATTGTCGACATCTCCGCAGTCCTGTAGCTTGATGCTCCAAACGTCTTCCCTAATCTCGAAGATGTTGAGCTTCGGCTTTGACTTGTACGCTGATGCTAGCTTTTCCCAAAGCGTCTTCGCCTCGTCGACGACCGTGTATTCCGCTTGCATCCTGGGCTCCATGCCCAGTAGGATAATCGATCTGCCAACACCATGGCGATTCATCCAGTCTTTCAAAGCGCCCTTCTCTCTAGCTGTCGCGTTTGCTGCTGGCTGTTCCGGCTTGTCGTCGTATCCTTTGATGATACCATACAGTGGCTTCTGTTCGAGAAGTAGGGCCATCTCAGTTGCCCATTGTGCGTAGTTCGTGCCGTTGACCTTGGTGCTAGTGATCGTAGTCCAACTCATCCCGTAACGAGATGTTATATCGCAATCGTCAGTTATTGTAGTCTCTCAGACAGTACAGGAGACGTCCAGCTGCCGCCGTCAGAAAGCCGGAGGGGTGCGGGGTCATTGCTTAGCTTGTGGCGATGCTTCTCCGTGACGATGACCTCCACTCGACAAACGAAAGTGGAAGTGTTGATTGTCGGTACCCTTTTACGCGCAAGGGCTCATAACCTGTTATACGGTGGCGTGCACTTGAGTAGTCGAGTGTGCGCGGGAGTATGCAAAGGTGTGTCTATTGTATTGTGAAACAAGACATGTCGCATCGACATAAGGTCGATTGATGACTAATGCTGCCAACTACAAAAGAGGCAAGTTACATCATAGTCCTTGGCATAGTGATATGCGTATTTCCAATCAGCTCAACACTTAATCGGTAGGCGCGCTCGAGCAACTCCAGAGTAGAGTTCCAATGTGTCTTCATAGCCATATTCGAAGTACTGCAATTCGGACATTGGCTTGTTGACAGTCAATGAACTCGTTTCGCCGACCAGGTGTCAGCGTAACACATACAGCAAGCAGTCTCTGCTATATGAAGGTCAGTTTCAGGACTTTCAAAATCTCATGAAATATGTACTTTCTCAATTATCTTTGCTAAACCTGGTCTCATGGCCGACACCTTGCTGATTCTAGCATTGCCCTCTTTTCGAAGTCTTTGACCCTTCCCAATGTCTATCCTTTCATTCTCTCCAAATTGCTGATCATGCTCATGGGCTTGCCAAGACTTGGTGCGGCCTTTTACACGAGACTGCCTAAGAATGCACCCAAAGCCAGCTGTATGACGTGCGCCATGCACGGTATGCCAACGAACAAGGGAAACAAGCGCAATCAGGGGAAGGGAGTGATGAGGCCGACAATGCCTGAACAACCAATCCCAAATATGCCGCAGACACCTAGCAGGAGAAAGCTGGAGGCTGATTGGGCCAACACTGCAGAGGAGTTGACCAATGAGAAGAAGGAGGTTAATCTCGAGGCGTTTATTGGTGAGTATCTTAGGAACACTAATAGGCTGAGGGATTGTATGATCAATAAGGTGAAACATGATGATAGCTATTCGGAGTGGTGTGGCGAACAGGCGGGCCACATAGCTGCGAGGCAGAATCATACAGACGCGGCAGTGGGGTCGAGACCAGTGTTCCTGACCGGCCAGGCCGGCCCGGCTGTGCATAGGCCGGGCTGGGCCGCACTTAGCGGCGGCTTTTCAATGAGTGCCGGGCATGCAGGCGTTCCCGGCCGGGTCTGCAGGCTATTTCTTGGCGGCCGGGAGGCCAATCTGCAGGCTTCTTCTTGGTGGCCAGGCGACCAATCTGCAGGGTTTCTCTTGGCGGCCGGGCGGCCAATCTGGAGGCTGTTTCTTGGCGGCCAGCCTGCAGGCTTTATTTGCCAACGTATAAGTTCAATTGAACAAGCATAAACATATTTTGTTTAAATGACACCAATTGCTGCTGCCAAAAGTCTTAAACTCAGAAAGCCACCAAAGTAAACTCAGCGATCGTCCATCATAATTTCATAACCTTGCCATTGGTTGTGGTCAAATGGCGGGAGCTAGAAGGCAGAGAGCCCATCATCAACACTCCGCCGCTCCTCTCCCGGCATCCAAAGACAATTCGTGAGGAGAGCGGTTCTAGCTCGAGGAGCGTTGGAAGAGGGTGAGAGGATGTGATGCTACCAGGCCGGGAGGATCCACACAAATTGCGTGGATCGATGATAACTTGTGTCGGAACCTTTTCTCGGCGGCCTGCAGGCTTTTTCTTGGCGGCCGGCCTGCAGGCTTCATTTGCCAATGTATACGTTCAATCGAACAAGCATAAACTTATTTTGTTTAAATGACACCCATTGCTGCTGCCTAAAGTCTTAAACTCAGAAAGCCACCAAAGTAAACTCAGCCATCATCCATCATAAGTTCATAACCTTGCCATCCTTTGTGAAATGGTGGGAGCTAGAAGGCAGAGAGCCCATCATCAACCCTCCGCCGCTCCTCTCCCGGCATCCAAAGAGAATTTGTAAGAAGAGCGGTTCTGGCTCGAGGAGCATCGGAAGAGGGTGAGAGGATGTGAAGCTACCAGGCTGTGAGGATCCACACAAATTGCGTGGATCTATGAAAACTTGCGTGGGAACCTTTTCTTGGCGGCCTGCAGGCTTTTTCTTGGTGGGTGGGCCGGGCCTGCAGGCTGCAAAAAAGCCGGGCAGCCGGCCAGGCCTCTTTGGAACACTGGTCGACATGACAAATTTCCCAGAACATACTTACTGAGGTGGAGTAGGAAAGGGAGTATGCAGCAGAGAGGGCAGAAAAACTTGACAATGGGTTGAGTAAGATGGAAAAGCAATTGGCCAAGATAGCGCCGGTGAATATGGCCAAGACGATTGAAAATGCATTGAGTGGATGCATGGAGAAGATGATAGATCTGCTGACAGATAGGGAGGTTAAGAGGTTTGAGGATGCAGCTGAAGAAGATAGAAAAAGGGGAGAAATTCGAAGGGGGAAACAGGTAGAAGCCACCCCAGAGAATGACGGAATGAGTGATGTGGAATTTGAGCCAGGAGTGCCCTTCTCGGAGGAGGAGAATGTGAAGGTAGCAAGAGTGCTCGAGAGAATGGAGGTGGAAGAACAGGAATTGGAGGCATAAAAACATGCACCGATTCTCCCACCTGGAGGAAACAGGCTGGAGGTTCCGAAGTTCACCCCGAGTGGACCAGTCATGATTGCGCAGAGACCAGCATTGACACCAGCAGTACCGGAACAAAGAAAGAAGGAGGCAGAAAAACCGGAGGTGAAGGGAATACCAAAAGGACCAAAGGCAGGAGAGAAAAATACGCCGGAGGTTAAGAAGCTTATACAACAACAACCGGCAAAGAAACTGGAAGAAAAGAAGAAGGAGACGTGGGCGCAGAGGGCGGCTGCACCAACACCACCAAAGAAGCAACCGGAACAGCGACAATGACAACAGCAATCGGGACAGCAGCAGAACAAGAAGGGGGATGGATATGTCGAGGTGAAGAGAGAGAAGAAGGAAGAGATGAAGCCGGTCCCCCAAGGCCAAAATTCGATGGAGAAGAGGAGGGTCACCTTTATGAGGGAAAATGGCCTCCCCCTTTCTCACAAGAAGGATTTGGATATTTTGTCGGAAGTGAATAGAGCACTTTCTGAGGCGAATGTTCCGCATTTTGTTCGCATCCAGGGAGTTACAAAGAACACCCGAGGATGTTTGTCGACTATTACTACCCCTGGAGCAATGGCCGAGATGTTAATCCGGTACAGGGAAATAGTGATAAACGCAGCAAGGAAGGTGGACTCAGGAATTGTGGACATCGAGACACATGAACTCTGGGAGAGGGTAAAAATGCACGGTGTCAACTGTGATAGATATTTGGGGCAGACGACGGGAGGAGGACTCGAAAAATTGAGGCAAGAATTGCAGGCTGTGAACGAGGGGGTGGTGTTGCCCCTCGCCATCGACTGGATTGGAGGACCGAAAGATGTGCAGAAAAAGAAGGCGGAAGGAAAGAAATCATCTACGGTTGTGTTTGCGGTCAAGGGTAGTAAAATGGCTGAAACAGTTTTGAAGGGAGGTCTGTGGGCGGCAGGAGTGAGGTATACTGTGGAGAAGTTTATGAATGCCGGACCAGACTCGTTTTGTGGAGTATGCAGCAGATGGGGACATATTGAAGCAAAATGTGGATCTTTGACGATGCCGGCGTGCATGTTGGGTACGGGGAGGCATCTGACACAAGATCATAAGTGCAACGTGGGAGGTTGCAAAGCAGATGCAGGACAGAACTGAACCCATACCATCAACAAATGCGTCGACTGAAAGGGAAATCATATCGCGAAGGCCAATTGTTGCGTTAAGAAACAGGAGGCGATTAAAACGGCGAGTGAAGAAAGACGTACCTGAAAGGAGAGAGAATGGGACAGTCGCAATGCGACAACTGATCAGCAGAAGACACCGGATCAAACTGAGGATGGGTGACCATCGACTGCAGAAGCCGAGAAGAAAGCTTGGGATGATGAGCAGACAGAAAAGGAGCCGGAAGTCCAGGTGGCACAGACACCAGAGACGGAAAAAGAATCTTCTAAAACAGGGACCAAAGAACCCCCCGAGACGCAATGGGGAAGTGCATAATGCATAATTGTGGGAGGGGGTATGATGCGACTATGATGGCGTTGGAAAAAGGAATTGTTTGGGGGGCTGATGTTGTGATGATGCAAGAACAGTATCTGGAGAGAGAAGGATACAACATTAGCCACCCAGGATATAGATAGGTCAGGGGAGGACAAACAATGACCGCCAGAAGACGTGATACACACCTGGAGTTTTCGGAAGTGGATAAGGGGGGAGAAGGAGATGTGCAGGTATTTGATATAAAGTACCCGTCGGGTAGAAAAATGAGATTTGTGAATGTGTATGATTAGCTGGGACAAGAGGGAGGATTGAGAAGTCAAGGCAGACCGCCACAGACAGCAAGATGGAGCGAAATTACGGAGCAGGAAAACATTCTCTTCGGAGGAGATTGGAATGCTCACAGTGATACATGGAACCCGCAGTGCCCACCAAAACGAGACGCGAACTTTTTGGAAAATCTTATGGATGAGTACGATTTGATCAACGTTACGGATGGGGAAGAAACCCATCCGAATACGAGAAATGGCAAAACTTCGGGATCGCTTATTGACTTCTTGATTACTAAAGCGTTGATGGCTGATAGATTAGAGACATCAACAGATTTGGCAACTAGTTCGGATCACGCGATTGTGTGTGCCCAGTCAGAATGGGATGAAGGGGAAGGAGTCAAAGTTTCGAGAAAAATTACGGGATGGGTTATTGAAGGGCTCAAGTCAAAGGAGGAGGAAGAAAATTGCAAAAAAGCACAAAAAGAGTGGAAGGACAAGAGCTCAAAGAAACCTGTTTTGGATGAGAATAGCAGCGGCGATGATTTACAGAAGAAAGCTGAATAGATACAGTGGAATTTCGTTAATCATCTCAATAGGTGCTGCAATAAAGTGGAGGTTTGCGCGAGATCTAAGAGGTGGTGGATGGTGGAGATTGCGGAAAACCCCATGATTTTGGGATCAATATACAGTGCCAAAAACAAAGAGGAAGCGTCGCGGCAACAAGTTAGGAGGCAGCAAAGCAACCTGAGAAGAATGATCCGACAGTCAAAAATGGAGACGTGGAGGAAGTTTCTAACTTCTGCCACAAGAGACCAGGTCTGGCAGGCGTTGAGATATACGAAACCAGGCGGCCAACAAACGACAAAGTCTCTTAGATCCAGGAATGGGGAGATGGCGGAATCATGGATGGAGAAAGCAGAATTGATAAAAGAACAAGCATTTCCGAAACCTTTGGTGGGTGTGGAGAGAAAGGCCCAAGAAGAGGGAGGGGAAATGTGGAAAAAGATTACTGATGAAGATATCCGAGAGGCTCTATTTAATGACTCAGTTCAATCGGCACCTGGAGTGGATAGGCTAGGATTTAAGGCAATACGATTATTGTGGGATTGGGATTCCCAGAGAATAATTAATATTGTTAAAACGTCATTTAGGTTAGGAATACACCCGCGACTGTGGAAAGAGTCAAAGAGGGTGGTTATACCAAAACCGAATAAGCCAGATTACAGAGTTGCCAAAGCATATAGGGTGATAACGTTACTGAAGTGTCTGGGAAAAGTTGTTGAGAAGGTAGCGGCCAATGCAATAGCAGAGGAGTGTGAGCGAAGGCGGCTACTTCATGACGGACAGTTTGGATGTCGAAAAAGAAGATCAACAATTGATGCAGTTGGAACGTTGATGAAGAGAGTAGAAGAAGCGTCGGGAAGGGGGAATACCGCGGCAGTGCTGTTGATAGATGTTAAGGGAGCCTTTCCACATGTGGCAAAGGGGAATTTAATAAAGAGGATGGAAGAGATAGGATTTGAAGCCGACCTGGTGAGGTGGGTGGAAAGTTTTATGGAAGATAGGAAAGTCATAATGTCGATGGACGGAATGGAAGGAGATAGTATGGATGTGCAAACGGGTGTTCCGCAGGGGTTGCCAGTATCGCCAGTACTTTTTGTCATATACCTTTCGGGGTTGTTCAGCCAAGTTGAGAATAAAGAAAAAGAGTCTTGAAGTGAGGGCATATCGTTTGTTGATGATGTGGCATGGGTGGTGGAAGGCGAGGATTCAGGGGAACGCACACAACGACTGCGGAAATGCACTGCGGAAACAATGATTTGGGCGAAGAAGAATGCCTGTTGGTTTGACATCTAAAACACAGGAGCGATGTTGTTTACTCGATGAAGAAAAAACAAAGAACCAAAGATGAATGCCCGGGTCAGGGTAGGAAATCATGAGGTTTCATATAATAAAGAAGCGACAAGATGGTTGGGGGTATGGCTGGATGATATGCTTACCCTGAATGATCATACAAAAAAGACCCATAGCGAAACCGAGGTGAGCGCAGAATAGGTTGAGATCCTTGATGGTGAAGAAAGGATTGAGCTCGGAAGGATGCAAAAGAATTCCAGTCGCAGGGGTTCAGGCACTGGTGTTGTATGGGTCTGAAATGTGGTGGCATGGAGAAGACAATCGAGCTCAGGAGGTGCAAAAGTTGTTGAATGAACAGGGCAGAAGGGTAACCGGATGCTTTAAGACAACACCTCAAAAAGCGTTCATGAATGATGCGGGTTTACGACCGGCAAAGGCTCTTCTTTATATCCGGGCACACCGGTATAAGTTGAGACAGATGATGATGCCCGATGCTCAAGGCGGAAGGAGACTGTTAGAAGTATGGAGGAATGTCTTACAGAGGGTGGAGGGGATTGATGAGTTGATCCCAGAGGATAAACCTTTTGAAAGGAGGAGTTACGAGACGACGACATTACTAACAGAAAGAAGATGCCTTTAAGGCAAAGTGATGATTCAGGAGGAGAAACAAGCGCTGGATGAGGCAAAGTTGGAAAGGGAGGTACTTGTTGTTTGGACTGATGGATCGAGAAAAGAAGATGAGTGGGTTGGGTGTGCAGTGGTATGGAAAGAGTAAGGAAGGTGAAAAAAGAGGGGGACACATCTAGGCCGACAGAAGGAAGCGTTTGACCCAGAAATGTATGTGATGTCGGAAGCGATGAAGATCGCGGATGAGATGGCAGAAGTGAAGGAGGTTACAAGGGTTACGTTTCTTACGGATTCTCAGGCGACCTTCAGACAAGTACAATCGGATGAGCCAGGACCAGACTGGTCCTAGCGCTATTGGCGATGAATAAGGTCAACGCATTAGGCAGAAAAAATATCCAGGTGGAGTACCGGTGGGTACCTACTCATAAGGGGATGGAAGGCAATGAAGAAGCCGATCAACAAGCGACAAAAGTGGCGTATAGGCATTGCGGAAGTTAAACCGAAACGCAAAATCCATTACCTTTTTTAGATTATGTTTCTTTTTCCCATATCAGCTGAAGGCTGACTGAGGTGAAGTGGGAAGAAAGCAAAGAAGAAATAAAAGAGATGGGGAAGAAGCCAAAGCACAGTTACCGTTATGATTTGGTGAAGAGGGGAGGTAATAGTGCGTTAATGGGAGCCAAAAAAAAGATTGCGGCGAGGTTTAATCAGCTAAAGTCAGGACATGCACTGATAGCAAAATACCTATTGCGGATCGGAAAAAGAAGTAATATGCACTGCTGGTGGTGTGGGCATGAATATCAGACAAGAGACCACCTGGTTAAATGGTGTAAGAGATGGAAACGAGAACAAAAAAGGCTTTGGGTTGATCGGCAAGAGGGGGAAGAGGGGTATGAAGGTATTGAAAAGGTGTTGAAGAAGCCAAAGATTTCTTTGCCAATGTCTCTCATTTTTGCAGAAGAAAAGTGTTCGCAGGCATTGATGGATTCTTTATCCTGTACAGATGTCGGCAGAATTAACTGAGTGGTGGAGGAGGCAGAGAACTCCTATTACGAGGAGTCGAGTGATGGGGGGGTGTAAAACATCAGCACAATGTTTTTTAGTCACTGGAAGACTCCAGGAAAGTCTGAGAGGATGTGGAGTGTAATCTTAGATGCGTCAATTTCAGGAGAGTATCAGACCCTAGGAGGGCATTCCTGCCGGCCTTCAGAGTAACTGGGATCTCAGATGACTGCTACAGGAGTACCATGG
>Ga0307512_10003243_pt1 | contig 19176 bp, 20 predicted proteins | sample 14_EM_MG_FD_200267 | JGI IMG/M metagenome (GOLD analysis project Ga0307512, IMG submission 200267) | Populus trichocarpa ectomycorrhiza microbial communities from riparian zone in the Pacific Northwest, United States - 14_EM | ecosystem: Host-associated > Plants > Roots > Unclassified | place... | reverse complement strand
TCCTAAGAAAAGACAACCAATGTCAGTACCGTTCACCTCCCTCTGCACACAGACGACAGCGTCCAATATCACCATCTGAACAATAACCAACGACTCACATGCCGTTTACATCAATCAACGGCATTGCAGCAGTACCCAATATTACCATGAATTTCGAAGCGTTCTTAACCACTACCACTGCTGCTACGATCCTAGACTCTACCCCCACCGCAGTCACCACCACCGCAGCCACCACCAGGGCAGCAGCCACCACTGCAGCCACCTCCACTGCAGCCACCTCCACCACAGCCACCTTCACCGCAGCCACCTCCACAGCCATTACTACATATACCCGCTCCTCGGATATCTCTACTATCGCTAGTGACCCCTCTCCAGTAACCCTTTCATCAGAGACACTATCACACCTCGGCAGGGAATTCTTTTCCAATAGACTTGTCGGATCGCAACAAGAAGCCATGGGGATCACCGCTCAAGAGCTCTCCCGTCAAAACCATGCGAATTTCATGCTCGAGATCTATGATCTCTCTGGCGACATGACCAATGCGACCAACGCCCAGGTCCCTGGGCTGTCGAACTTCGGGGAGAGAACCCTCGACTGGAAGAAGTTGAAGTACCAGCGATACAATGACTTCCTTAAGGCTCTCGACAGCTCCGGCAGGGTTAGGGAAATGATAAAGCAACATCACTCTGCACAGCAGAGGAAGACACAGGCAACAAAGAAGCTGGGTGACCTCTGGCAACACTATCCTGAACTCCAGGAAATCTTAAGCGACTCCAGCGGAAGTGAGAAGTGGATGCGATCAACCATGATCATGAACCAAACATCCAGGGTTCCCGGATTAGCGAAGAGATGCCTCAATCGTGCATAAGTCAACCATCTCACCAAGCTAAATTGGAAGTCGAAAGCGAACAAGTGGTATACTTCTGGCGACTTCCCAGAAGCTAAGAAGCTGTTAGACAATAACTGCCCTCAGCTGGAAGAAGGGATCGACTACAAAGCTATGGGTCCGAAATGGTATCGGCAGTTAGTAATGCCACTTAGTTACAACCCTGGCATGGATTACTGCAATCACGCCAATCGACTCCGTACCATCTCACCATCAGTACCGGCTGCCGACCATGCGATACCCGTTCCACTTCCATCCCCCGATATGAGCAAGATGCTCCCACTGCCAACACCACCGAACAAGGGAAAAGACAATGAAAAGGATCAGAGTAACGTTGGAAGGCTCTTGATGGACCTGGCCCAGGATGGATCTGAGGATGGAACCAGCACTCCCACCGAGAATGACGCCGGTACAATCCTACCAGCGCCAACTGGGAAAGAGGCCGGTACGACTCCAGAGAATCCTACCAATCCTAAGCCGAAGGGCACTCCAAAACCTGACCGGCCAGCCACTCCCGGCAGAGAGAGTAGCACTTCCGACGACAACAACACTGAGGATGAAGAATAGGTCAGTAGCTTCCTAGAATGGCTTGGCCTCGACCCTGACTGCAAGAGAATGTTGAATGACGAGATGAAGATGTTGGCACACCACGAGAGAAAAATGGGGAACCAAGCCATACCTATCATCCAACGAGCAGTAAATGAAGACCCTGAGTTGTATATAGAGGCCCAGGCATGGGTCACAGCAGCCTTGTATGCGATGTGTGAGGCCATAGTGTGATTTGATACCCGGCTTGGCATCATCTCGTACTTCACAAGCGGCCAAGGTCAAAGGAAAGCAGACATGGAGGGTGGCAGGAGAAAGCGGGTGCGCATGGAGTGAGAGTCTTTATGTTTTTCCTTTTGAGTTTATGGGTTTCCTTTGGGTTTATAGTTTTTCCTTTGAGTTTATGGGTTTCCTTTGGGTTTATAGTTTTCCTTTGAGTTCATGGTTTTCCTTTGGGTCTACGTTTGTGTTGTTCCTTTGGGTTTATGTTATTCTTATGTTCTTTTGGATTTGGGTATAAGGTTATATCGGATGGACAAGGAGAGGTCTGCTTCGCACAAAGGGGCAGGGAGGAGTTGTGGCGGGAAAATCCGTTTCTCACCACCACCACCAATCAACTTGGCAGAGGATTCAGCTACGGCGGGTGTGCAGAGATACAGGGATGATGGAGACAGACTGGGCGACGGGGGCGTACGGGGATACAGGGGTGGCGGAGATGGACTGAGTGACGGGGGGTATATATTTGGGAGACCCCAGGGTAGATAGCTTGCATCGCATCTTGTATCTCATATTGTCCTATCATACAATGAATTATACACTCCTTCTTTCGCATCTTTTCATCTCACTCACTCTTCCGAGACTCCGTGTGGATCCACGCAATTGCATGGGTCCTCACAGCCGGGTAGTATCATACCTTCTCACCCTCTTCCTACGCTCCTGGAGCCAGAACCGCTCTTTCTCACGAAGTTCTTTTGGAATGCCATGAGCGGTGCGGCAGAGTGTTCATGATGAGCTCTCTGCCTTCTAGCTCCGCTGTTTCACCACAACGCACAAAGAAGAAATATGTATTTCCGTATTTAGACACTATTAGATGAATAGCAATTACATCATATTGTGGTGTAATGCAATATTAACAATACATATAATGCGAATAATTAATCTCAATAAATAGTCGTAAGTCATATCGTATAATTCATCTCGGTAAATAATCAATATCGTAAGGTGTATCATATAATTAATCTTGGTGATGAATTATTATTGGCGGTAACAATTTGCCCGTTGATAGTGCAATCTGAATTGCCACGTATCTTCACAACAATCCTAAACTGATTCCTTCATAAATATGGCGTTCAGATACTATCGGCAGTATTACGTCTCTTGCGTAAGCTCCCTCAATTCCTCATCTTTTCAGACTAAATCGTAGATGTCAATTCTACACTACTGTTGTAATATTGATCCATCTTTCCGCAACAGATTCCGAATCTCTTGTAATTGTTTAGCTGGTTTCCCGGGATATTTCTTGGCAAGCATCTTCTGTTTAATTCTCTGTGGTTTAAACACTTTCCCACTTCGAGTTTGATCAATAGAGGAATGCCAACTAGACTGCTTATGTAACAACCTTTTCCTTGACAGATTTTCAATATAATTTCCTCTGGAGGCTTGTGCAATATTCTCTTCTGCTAAATCCAACTTGGAAATATTATCTTCAGAAACCACTACTTCCTTAGATGCTTGATCCGGTAATGGTGTAACGACGCAATCCCTCATGTACTCCGATGGGAATACCTGATACTATAAATAGAACTTTAGTATTTCCGTATATTGAATAATACTCGCCAGCCACCAGATGCACTGTGCTGCAAATATATTATCTTCATTCTGGAATCGTCGTATCAATGACGCAAATGCCCATACAATTATGTCGTAATCATTTATAAATCTTTGATCAGTCATAAGGCGGGGGAACCGCGTACAATCCTAATGAATAATACTAATATACTTGGTAATAATAATAATAGTACAATAAGAACTTGAAACTTAATAATATTTCAGCTTTGTCTTTCGCAGGTAGGTATCGTTCATAGCAGTGGGGCTATCCTTCCAAAAGCTGGAGCTCTTGTCGTTCTTTTATAGCCTTTCTTGGACTACCGAAGTTTTTGTCTGAACCTTAGCTATTATCTCATCTGTTATATCTTACAGTACTCTTTTATTATGTGCCAGGATCTTGGATAGAGGACCACACATCCCATAGGTTATCGTGTAGTTGCATAATTGGTTTTGAAGTGTTACGCTCCTGATAAGAATCAGGCCATCATCCACAATGAGATTTAATCAAACAATAACACCAACTTAGATATCTCTCAACTCGTATATTTCGGATAGTCATTACCTCTCCATCGCCTGATGTGGCTATTTGGAGGGCTTCAAACAGAGTGCTTAATAAATTAAGACGCAACCTTCACCATTTAGGCTATTTGGCTTATCTGCTCTCAGAGACTTACGTGGCGGACCAACATTGCTCTGTCGATGTTTGACTTGACGTATCACACCACTATTATTGAATGTAACGGGCGGGGTCGGGCGTAGGTGATATTGGTAACACAAATGTGATATCGGAAAACAGGCAAGGCGCTCGAAGTTCGTTTCGAGGAAATCAAGACAAGACAAGAGTCGAAGCTGTTTCAAAGACGTAACTTGCTTTGCTAGAGAAGAGAACGAGTAAAGAGAGAAGAAAAGGAAATCCTCCAACGCCAACAACACTCTCTTTATATACAATCCATCAACCACCTTCGAACCATTCCTCATGCTCCGATATACCCTCCGAATATTATCCTATGATCTTACACACCACTCTACCATCTCTTATCATAACAACCACGCCATATCATCCGACGTCGCAACACCTCAGACCACTTCCTTGTCTTACTAAATTATACCGCCACCCTCTTACCGCTATCTCCGCGTCTTCCAACGTCTCCGCCTTTCCATAACACAATTCCTTCCACACTTCTACAACCCTTCCTCCATTATTCCTAAGTATCTTTGTACCTTTCTGCGCCGTGACAGTATCCCCCCCTTAGGCTCGAGGTCCTCCGAGAGCATTTTCCAACGGTCCAGCCTTATGTGGGTATCGATGGTGAAATTCTCCAACTGCTTGTAACCCATCAACAAACTTCGCTGGTTCCCACGTAAGGGAATCATAACCCGTCCACCTGATAAGGTACTGCAACTGATTCCGATACATATGACTATCTTCCACACTTGATACTTGATATTCTTCTTCACCATCCACTTCCACGGAAGGGGGAGGAGGCATAACTTGCCCTTCTAACGGATCTTTGGAAACCGGATCCAGAAGCGAAACTGGTTGTACTCGATGAATTCGTATAGACACGGGCAACTCTAACTCATAAGCATATGGGGACACTTGCTTCTTAACCCGGAAAGGCCCCATGCGTTTATAATCCAACTTCCTCGTAGGGTGAGTAGTTCGTATATTACGGGCGTCCAGCCATACCTTAGAGCCAACTAAAATATTGGGCGCGTGAACTCTTCTTTCATTCGAGCCTTCTTCCTGTATTGCCTGGCTCCGTCTCATCTCAACTCGCAAATGTTCATGAATCTGTTGCATCGTAACTTGGACGTGATCGGCTTCGCAACGTCGTTGATCTCGTTCCTGTGTAGGTTCTCCAGCAAACGACATCCGTGGATCCACGCCCTGAACTGCGAAAAATGGGGAACACTTTGTTGATTCCGATACCCCATTATTAGCAGCAAATTCAGCAAGGGGTAGCCACTGCACCCAATCATCCTGTTGATGGTTTACAAACACCCGAAGGTATTGTTCCATCCCAGCATTCATTCGTTCAGTCTGGCCATCCGTCTGGGGGTGAAGAGCTGTTGACATTCGTCGGTCAATCCCCAGCCGACTGCAAATCTGTCCCCAAAATATCGAAGCAAACTGAGGTCCTCTATCGGATACTATCGTCTTTGGTAACCCATGAAGGCGTACCACCTCTCGAAGAAAAATCTTTGCCAGTCCGATCGCATCTATTGATGTATGGCAGGGGATAAAATGACGCATCTTCGAAAGCCTATCCACGACAACCCAAACAGCATCGAACCCTTCACATTCAGGTAACCCTACCACGAAATCCATTGAAATATCTTCCCATGGTTTTTCCGGTACTGGCAATGGGCGAAGAACTCCGAACGTTGCATGCCTTGAGGACTTTGACCGTTGGCAATCATGGCAATTCCGTACGTATTGGTCCACCTGTTTTCGCATATCCTTCCAATAATACTTCCTATCCAGAAAATCAAAAGTTTTCGCTCGTCCTGGACGTCCTGCCAGCGCAGTATCATGATGCTCCTGAATTAACCTCAGCCGTAACTGATCCCCCTCAGGTACATAACACTTCCCTCTGTACCATACTTTTCCTTCCTGTTCCGTACATTCTGTCACTGTAATATCCTTCAAGCTGCCTCCCTGTCTTACCGCTTCAAGTATTTTATTAGGTAGCAGATCGTCCATATATGCTTGAGTAAAAAGATCGGATATCGAAGGAACCTGGCTTTCAAGCATATCACTGGCCAATATCCTTAACTGTTCCGGAAGATTATGCGGTTTTAAAACAACCTGTTCCATATTTTTCAATCTTTCATCCCCCCCTTCAGGGAGGTCTCCCGGCCTCCTCGTCAAAGCATCTGCGTTCCCATTCGACTTTCCTGGGCGATAAACAATTTCGTAGTCGAACCGTGTTAAAAACTCAGCCCATCGTGCTTGTCTCCTATTCAAAAGCTTTTTTGTCATAAAGTACTCAACATTCTTATGATCAGTTATCAACTTTAAGGGATACGCGGCGCCCTCACACTCAGGTCTCCATTCTTCAAGTGCCTTAATAATCGCCATTAGCTCCTTATCATATATATCATAATTGCACTCTGCCGGTGAATGTTTCTTTGAGTAATATGCTACTGGGTGCAATATCCCTTCATCATCCCGCTGAGACAATACTCCTGCTGATACATTATCGGACGCATCTGTTTCGATAATAACTTCTCTCTCATGATCGAAATGTCGAAGTGCTGGACTTGTAGTACATGCGGTTACCATCGTCTCGAAAGCGAGTTGTTGTTCTGACCCCCATACAAACGGTTCATCTTTGTTCGTAAGTCTGGTTAATGGTTCCGCTTGATCAGAATACTTAGAAATAAATCGTCGATAATAATTGCAGAACCCCAGAAATTGTTGTACTTCGAAAATGTTATTCAGCCGTCCGTTCTCTGTTTTCTTTTCCTTGCTCCAATTCCGTACGGTCTCAACCTTATCTTCATCCATCGAAATCCCTGTTGTCGATATAATCAATCCTAAATACCTTACGGTTTCCTTTTGAAACTCGCATTTTTCCGGCTTCAGGTACAGCCCTGCTTCCAGCAACCGTTGCATAATCCATTTAACATGGCCAACATGTTCTTCTTCAGAATCACTATATATTAGGACGTCATCCAAATATGCTGAAGCAAAATCATCTAGGGCCTCTCGAATGGCATTATTGATATAACCTTGAAAATCCGCTGGTGCATTTGTTGTACCAAACTGCATTACCGTAGGTTCATATGATCCATACCTCGTCCGGAATGCTAACTTATGCTCATCCCCTTCCTTAACCCAAAGTAGATTATATGCTCCTGTAACATCTAACTTTGTATAAATCCGGGCTTTTCCTAAAAGGTTGAATGTTTCCTTTATCAACGGAAGGGGGTATCGATTTTTTATTGTCTTACTGTTAATATCTCGATAATCGATACAGAGCCGTAGTCCTCCTCCTGGTTTCTTTGGAAACAATACTGGAGCTGCAAAAGGTGAAGACGACTGTCGGATAAACCCTTTTGACATATTCTCCTCCAGCCATTCTTTCAGAACAACTAACTCGGTTCTTGACATTGAATACAATGGCCCCCACGTTGGTATTTCTCCATCCTTTAAGCGAACTTCATGATCAATTCCAGGTCGATGTGGTGGTAGCCGGTCAGCTAGCACTTTATTAAACAGTGGAAGGAATTCATGATACTGTTCAGGAATAATCTCTTCCAGGGGTCGTTCTTTCAAATCTTTTGTCTCAATAGCTTTGTTAATATCATATAAGGAAGCTTTAAACAACGTAAGTTTTCCTTTTTTGACAGTCCTAAAAAATGAAGCCCAATTAAGCATAACAATATCCCCTCGAAACGACCTCAGGGGTCGAATTTTTGGTTCACATATGCCTTTAACCCGATATACTGGTTCCGGTGGTTCCTCTGTAACTCCTTGTACCGTTACTGATGTATCATGGCAATGCGTAATGCAATATTGTGATCCAAACGTGACCATATTAGATGCAAAACGTACAGCTACATCATGTAGCCGTAACCAGGGGATTCCAAGGACAATTGGGTAATGACCTAATTTCGTAATGAACATAGGTAACTGTTCTTTATGTTCCTGTATCTTCATTCCCACTTTAGCAATATGCGTAATATCTCCAGACTCAATAGGTCTTCCGTCGATAACCTCTAATTGTTTTTTCTCTTTTAACTCTTGAAGTGGTATCTGATGATGGCGAGCAAAATCCTGATCCATGAATGCAATGCCAGTAGCTCCGCAATCAATCAGCGCATGTGTAGGTATCTCTTGATTATTTACGGTCAATGAGCAGGTTACAACCAAATGTTTTCCTTCCATTGATCCTTCTAATACCTCCACCTTGCTAACTGATAATCGCGAAATTCCAAAACATTTCAAAGCATTCAAAACAAAACTTTTTCCGTCAACTAAAGCGCCATCCTGCTTATGTTGACCTAATCTGTTCCCGAACCTTCGGGACCTTCCTTAATCTCTACTTCCTTAACCTCCGCTCGAGACGCCTTGAACGTTTGAGCCTTTTTCCTTGCCGCACATTCCGCTGCCCTGTGGTTAAACCCACCACAGTATAAACACCTTCCATCCGCGAACCTCTTCGCCCTTTCCTCAGCTGAAATCCTCCTTTTGCCTGCGCTAAGATCCATTGGTGCAGGTCCAGTATATCCGGCAACCGTTCCAGCAGGGGCTGCTTCCGGACTCTTCGGCGTCGGAGGGGGCCTGGAGGAAGCGAAACCTATCCCGCTTCCTTTATTTTGTGCTGCTTTCTCCGCACGTCGTTGTCGTATCTGATTATCCCGCTTTTGGCAAACCGTCATAAATGCGGGAAGCTCTTCAGGCATATCGCTGTAGGTAAAGGAGTCCTTCATCTCTTCCGACAATCCCATCCTTAGTGCATTTCGCAGGGCCGAGGGATTCCAATCCAAATCGGCAGCAATAACTTGGAACTCAGCGTAATACTGAGAGAACACACGGTTCTTTTGTTTAATCTCCCACATTTTTCGTTCGGCGGTGGCTACTCGGTCGGGATCCCCAAAAGCTGCTTCCAGGAGTTGGATAAAAGCTGGTAAGTCTTCCAGCCCTATCGTTCCGTCCTCCCGGACGTGTGGCAAGATCTGTCCTAAGGCTATTCCCCTCAGGCGGTTGAATGCGTACCGCATCTTCGACTGTTCGTCGGGAAAGCTGGCGGGCTTGTGTCGTATGACCATCCGGAGTTGAGCAATCCAGCCTCTCAGCTGAGTTCGATCCGTCCCTGAAAAGTCCGGGGAGTCGGGAAATTTCTGGCCTCTGTCCTCCGGGGCCTGCGGGGCAGCTGGAGCTGCTCTAGCCGCAAGGGTCAAGGCATTCGCTAACTGCGTCCTCAAACCGCAGACTTCCTCTCCAGATTGTCGTGCATCCCAGGTCATATCTTCCAACTCTTGTTGGAGTTCCGTATTGGTTCCTGGGACCACTGGTCTCCTCAAGGCTTCGTCTCGCTCGGTCCTCAGAGTCTGTATTTGTTGTTCGAGCTCGGTATGATCGCATGCCGGAGGTAGGAACTGCTTCGCTTGCATGTCTGTGATCTGTCGTTGTAGGTCGATGATCTGTTGTGGGTGCTCGCAGACCATCTGCACCTCTCGGATTGGTTGGGAGTATTGTGCCACCCGCATCAATACTTCATGTGTTTGCGCAAATGCCTCCGTCAATTGTTCGTACCCGATGTTGTCTTTGTAGACGTCGATGAGTGCCATGATGGTGCACTGATCCTCTATGGATACCAGGGCCGCTCGGGGTTCTGTTGAACTTGACATCGCAGCGAACTAGGCACGTCTACCAGTGCCAATTATACGCGTCGATTTCGGAGGGGGTTGGAGTCGGGGGTACTATAACAATTAGCGGAATCCCCAAACATTTTGCTGTTGTTGCTGCTGCTGCTGCATGTCCAATTGTTGACTGTGCTCCGGCACAATTATGTCCTTTGCAGTCGCACAATTCTTCGGAATCACACGGAAACCAGGAGTGTGCTCCTGTATACCGAGTCCAATGTGGTCCGAATACGGGGTCGTTAATATCAAGTCCGCCGCCTTCCCTGGCTGCTTCTGTCCAATAAGTATTCCAAGGGGAGGGGACGGCTGACTGTTCCCGAAAATAGGCTTCGAGGGGTTTTTCGTCAAAGGATGCTGCGAGTATAGTTTGAATACTGTCAAAAGCGTTTAACGGTTCGGGTTCGAAAACAAGACAAGGGGTTCCGGCAAGATCAAACCAATTCGTTCGAGAAGTACAATTACTCTCGTACTCTTGCATCTGAATATGGCGATCTATGGGGGTACTGATGGATATCAAATCCGGTAAATCGTCGTAAATTGTCGACGCAATCGTCGCAAACGTGTATCCAATGATGGTTCGATGCTAGGTAAACCCAACAAGAAACAGAGCAGTGTTCGGAACAATACTTACACCCTGTTGAGGGATGTAGGCACATTCAATATCAGGTACGATGTTGTAAGACTCGTTCTAGTGTAACGGGCGGGGTTGGGCGTAGGTGATATTGGTAACACAAATGTGATATCGGAAAACAGGCAAGGCGCTCGAAGTTCGTTTCGAGGAAATCAAGACAAGACAAAAGTCAAAGCTGTTTCAAAGTCGTAACTTGCTTTGCTATACAAGAGAACGAGTAAAGAGAGAAGAAAAGGAAATCCTCCAACGCCAACAACACTCTCTTTATATACAATCCATCAACCACCTTCGAACCATTCCTCATGCTCCGATATACCCTCCGAATATTATCTTATGATCTTACACACCACTCTACCATCTCTTATCATAACAACCACACCATATCATCCGACGTCGCAACACCTCAGACCACTTCCTTATCTTACTAAATTATACCGCCACCCTCTTACCGCTATCTCTGCGTCTTCCAACATCTCCGCCTTTCCGTAACACAATTCCTTCCACACTTCTAGAACCCTTCCTCCATTATTCCTAAGTATCTTCGTACCTTTCTGCGCCGTGACATTGAACTGATAATGATCAACCCTACTGGTTTGTTCCCTGCCAGGGAGTCGGAGGTTTATCGGGTCTTATTGACTTTGCCCAATGTCTTCATCAATCAGACACACTATGCTCAGGCCAAGACCATTCTCTTTGACCGGGGAGTACCCAAGATGTTCCACTCCTCAAGGGATTGGCTCGAGATCCAACTTTGTAGCATATTGGCTAACGTCTGCCTGACATGTCAGTCGCATTTCTGCAACTGGCGCATCCAATCCCCTTAGCATAGTTTGGATAAATGTGGTAAGATATAACTGGCATCAATATAAGCCTTGAAGGCTTATCGACTGGCCAAGGTTATTGCATCATCAAATCAGTTCTACCGTAGTATGCGAACTTTCAATGAATCCGCCAGCAATGAGGCTCGCTGGGAAATTGACACGAGGCATGCAATGTTCCGCTAAAGATCGTTACGTATGGCAGCGTACTACTTCATTACGAAATCGTCGTTATGTACTATACGGTATTATAGAACCCATTATGTAGATCTCAAAGTAGACTAGTACCAATACCTCTGGTAGGGGAGAACCCCTAACAATCGCTACTATCGCTGGTTTCAAATTGTCTTGGAATGGGTGTGTCGACTTTCAGGGTCTCGTCCATTCCCTCCTCTTCCGTTGGGTGTTGACTGATATTTTCCTCCGACTAAATGTATCTTCGCGTGATAATTCCAGCGCTCGCCCGAGGAGTCAAAAAAGGATCCTGTGGGATAGCGCTCGGAGGTAAGCCCAAAAGACTTCCCTCATAATTCGTAACTGGCAAAGGGGACAAAACCCTCTCCCTTGGTGTTTGCGATGGGAAGGAAATTTCGCTTCTCCCGTAATTCGTAGTCAGTGGTGGTGAAGACAGGGCAGACCCATCATCACTCGGAATTGTGTAAACTCGCGGTTGCTTGTACACTAAATTTCCTTCTTCGTCCACACTGCTACCGCTGTGAACCGTCAACACAATTTGGCTGGGGTGTCCTTTCTCCCTTGCCTCATCATTGTGCATTCTTGCTGTCTTGTTGTAAACTTCCCTGGGGAGGACTACTGGTCCCCCCAAATAATCGCCTAACTCCTCTCGAGCAATTTCGGAGGTAGTAGCTTTTCCGTCCGGGTCCTGTTCCTGTAGTTCCCTTGCTTTAATCATCTGCGCTCCTATTCCGCTAGAAACACTTTCAGTGGTGGTGTCGGATGCCGTCTTGGCCATCCTCTTCTCAAAATTCTCTTTAGCTCTCCCCAAAAGTTCCTTAAAGGGGGGGGTCTGTTTTTTGGCTCCAAAGAGACTCATCGTTGTTGGCTTCTGGAGGACTGAAGGTTGTCCAGCTGAAAACCGAAGCAAAAATTTTCTCACGATGTCAAACTTGATTGGATAAAATCGGTCTTGGCAAAACTAAAAGGTGGTGTGGTGTGTTGTCGGAGGTGTGTTTGGGTTTGGGGGTTGGATAGCTTGGTCTTCTCGAATTGAGCCTGCTCTACCCAATCAGGTAATAAAATACTATTCTGTTCTATCATTTCCGTACGAGGAAATACTAAATATTGTGATTTCCCCGGAATAGATTGTTCTCGACATTCGAAACTATATTGTTCTCCAGTTGATTGTGGGCAACCGCCCCATATTTATTGTGGTGCAAGCCTTTGGTATTTCGTAGCAATCGAAGTGACGTGCGTCCATACGCCAGGGGGGTATGTTCTGCACACTGACAGACTACAGCAGACCAGAGGGACTCCGTAGAATCTGAATTGCAAGCGGGTACGGTGAGTGGTTATTAGTTTTTCTACATGATCAAGGAAACTGTAGCTCGGCGGGTGTCAAATACCCTCAAGACGTTTCAATTCTATAGTGCATTCCGCGCGTCCAATTATAAACTAAATCAATATTCCGTCCACATTCACTGCGTCGTTCCAGTTGGAATCACATTGCCTACCGCCCATCCTCCAGCAGCCAGCCATGAATGCTCTTGTAACTGTCTCATATCCAGCTGGGAATAAATTCTGCTAGACTTGCTCGCACCATTCGGAACCATTGTTACCGCGAGCTGACTATTTATCATACATGGCGCTATCCGCTCTATACCCGCTTTCCATTCACCGTCCGCGAACATCGCCTCAGCAACGTCGTTCGAGAAACTGCGGTAGTCTAGGCGAATTTGGTAGCCACGGGGGCTTTTCCACGACACAGCCGCGAGCGGTGTCTGATGCGGTGCTTCGATGGTAAGTTTCCCCCCTTTCCATCCCTTGTCGCTTATGTACTCGTAAATCCAACCTTTGGGGTTCTGGAAGATAACTCGCAAAGGACTTGTCACAGCGGCAATATTTGTTCCTTGTAGACCGACGGGGAAAGATGCCCCCGTGAACCAACCGACGTTATGGTCGAAGCAGTGCTCTTGGATTGTGCCGATAACCGCCTGGTAGTAAACGCGGATGTGGACGCCCTCACCGTGGTAGCTAGTGGCTACAAGCCGGGTATCGGGGTTGTGTATTGGCTTTGGAGCAGCACCAAATGCACCGTTGTACCAATCTCCGCCGTCCCAACAGTATTCTTGGAGGTTTCCACTGCGGTCGAGGTAATAGACACGAACCTGCTCATAGAATGAGTTGGTATATGAAGTTAGGTACGGGAAGTGAGGATAGAGGGCTCACTCTACTATCAGACAAGCTAGTGGCTGCCAGTGGAGTGCCTAGTTTAGCCCGGAATACGATATCCTTAAAGCCACCGCCGCGCCAACTGTCACCTTCCCGGTGAGACTCGCGGACGTAACCATCCACATCCTGGAAATAAACGCGAATGCCACTGTTTACGTATACGGCGGCAATGGATGCGCCAGGTAGTATCTCGCCCTCTGGACTCATTGTCGATATAGTCGAAGCGAAGTCGGAGAGAACGCTCTTTGTGTTTGGTATGATGCTCGTGAGCTGCGGGAAGTCGCTCTTATCAGTCAACCCCGCTGCCAGGGATCTCGTTACTGGATGATGAGGCGACATTTCTTCCAATCAAGTCTTGATTCGTTGCAGATTTGCACTCTGCAGGCGCTTAGCAGCGGCGTGTCAACAATATCCCCGATTCGTTTACAGCGTTTAACTGCCCTGGTGCCAATAAAAATAGAATCTGATAAAGAGCAAGATGTGTGTCGAGGTGGAAATATAGAGAGAAGCTGGGAGACTCAGGATAGAGGTTATCTCGCACCAACCCCTCAGGTGATGCGGCTCCATTTCGTACATAAGTACCAAACCCGGAAGCGACTGGGGTGAATGAGTCGTAGCCACGTTACCCCAGTAGGATCGCTTTTCCGGCTACAGCTAAACGCCGACGACCAAAAGCCGTCTACAGACGATGCACGCCAGATTTAAATACGACACGGTTAAGCGCCAGCAAAATAATGGCATCTGACAAAGATTCATATCGGGCATGCATGATAACTCGTATCATAGGATTTGCTTGGTTGTAGTCTAACTAGATGTTTAATAGGAATCACAGCATTAACCTTCTCCGCCACATCTTCCATCACTCTTTGCAAAAAGTGCTTGATGCCTCCTCCTCCTCCTCCTCCTTGTCGTCGTCATCGTCGTTCTTCCACTTATTCTCCAACTTTCCCGTACTTTTGCGCATACATCGGTCTAACTGTCAAAAATTATGTCTATGCTACCGCACCAAACACAATGCGCCTGAGCTATGACTCTAGCTGTAAGCGACAACTCAGTCTGCGACGGGGCAGCGGATATCTATAGGTCTACAGGCTTTTTGCAATAGACAAGGTAGACCTCTAAACGACAGCGAATCGCAGACATCTACATGACCTGACTGCTTATAAACACTACCTTGGATTTCCTCTGGACATTATGATTGAGGAACAGTACCTTAAGATTACCTGCCTCGCCTCGTGTAGTGGTAGTTGACTTTGGTCACAAGATGCGGGTTCTCCTTAACGCTATCTTTAGATAGTATTAAGTCAGTCTTGACCATTTGCCTTACTCATTTCCTATCATACTAATAATTGATAAAGCAGGAGCTATAGAGGTGCTTCTCATTTACCTTTTACTATTTCCTTCACCAGATGGGTAACTTAAATAGGGTTCTGGCGTGCGGAATTATGGAGGCCGTGTCCTATTGCCAGGCACTACAAGGAAACTCCCAACATTGGAAGAAGTCATTGTACAAAGACCTTGGAGAAGAACGCATTACCTGGGAAGTATTCTTAAAGATTGAGGGCTCAAGATCTCATACTAGAGTTGTAGAGATCATGTATGCTTCAGTCCCCGATATCCCTCTTCATGGAATACAAGGCTTTGAAGGGAGCAAGCGAGGGGGTATTGGTTTTTTTCCCTCTGATTGTGTGATGGTGAGGGGTAAATCATCACTGGCCTCGCTCAATCCCTCCTTCGTGCTGTAACATAAAGACTCGATAATTAAGCACTCGACAATAAGGTAGTGTATTGAAACTGTGGCGAAGTGACTATGCCACGGGTTTTCTTTGTGTGAGCCTGGTTTACGCGGCGCCATTCTTTCTATCGTGTTAATGCATCCATTAGAGAAAATCATAGCCAATGTGGGCGAGGATACCGAGAAAGTGGCTGAGCAACCTCATTGATATCATGTGTGTTGTAAACTCCAAATTTCTATTAACTCGACGATATAGTACTTACAACCTGCAACAACTTTCTACGGATGCTTTCACATTTCGGCGGTCCGTACATTACCCCTCGGCCCTGGCCCTCTTCTTTGACATCCCCAGTGATCAAACGAACTCGAATTCCCCGTCATCACTATCAAACATCAACCCACCACCACCAAGGGACGCTGCTTGCCTCTCAGCCTTGCTCATCTTCGTAATATCATATTCATGCCCGCCCAGCTTGCCGGTGGAAAGGTACTCGTCGTAGTCATCGCGCTGCGTGTGTCAGTATAGAAACCAAGCCAATCGCGCATCAATAACATACCACCGCATCATACCCCTTCAAGATCTCATCTTCATCATCATCCTCATCCCTCCACTCCTCCTCATCATCAACGTTATACATCGCCTCTTCCTTCTTCAAAAATTCCTCAATCCTCCCCTCCATCTCAATATCATCATACCTCAGTCTTACCTCCACCCCGCCCTTCTTACACATTCCAACAATCCTGTAGATGTACGAATAATCCGAGATGGAATTATCATCATTCCCCAACGCCACCAATCCGGCGATCATCCCGATATTCTTTATCGGCGACTCAGGCGCAATCAACTTATCCTTCCACAGCGCCCTGAATGTCGCCACAAACAACGCCGCGAGCAACATGCACAACGCGGCATGCCGATCCCCATCGTCAATCATATGCCACCTGATATCGCCGTCGTTGATCCACACTGCTATCGCCTCGACGCACGACCATAATGACTCCGCCTTCCGCGTCTTCTTCGCCCATTCTTTCTCCCACGCTTCGATTGCGTTCTCGAGGACTTCCACTAGGCCGTACCCGGTGAAGTCGTTGTTGATGTATAACTTGTGAAGGTCCTGGTCACATACATCGCTTTGCTTGTTCATCTTCTCGAGGAGGGAGTAGCCCTTATTGGTTAGGTGGTAGAGGTAGCTTCGCCGGTGCGGGTCTTCATCGGGAAGGTGAGCGTGGAGGGATCATCCATGTCGAGGGGGAAAGGAGGAGTGGGATTGCTTTCCCAGGCGAGGGTTTGGAGGCTCTAGAGGGTGTTAGTGAGCCCTCGGAAGGGGAAAAAGAAACGGACTTTGCGTTTTGGCCATGGCGGGGAAGCGGCTTTGGGTTTCTTCCCGGCAGTCAAGGAGGCGGAGCGGGGCGATTTGCGTTTGGAGAGAGCCTGAGGTATTAGTGAGGGGATTCGTAGAAGGGGAGAGAGGCGTATACTGCGGCTGACGAGGAGGCATTGGGCTGTGGGGTGTTAGTGGTGATCGCAAGAAGAACGCGGAAGAAGGGGAGTACTAGCGTTCGACATTGTGGTTATAAGTACTTAGTTTGTCCAGTCGTTAGTGAGTTGAGTTCGTGAAGGTACTGTACATAAGAGAGATGTGACAGGGGTTGAAAAGGGTTTGTGACATCACAGCTGAATTTGAGTTTGATGGTATGTAAGTACTCTACCAAGCAATTTCCTGGCAAAATCGAACCCATTTACGATACTTGGCATCATAAAACGGGTCCTTGTGCCCATATTTCGAGCCCTTTTTTTTGCCGCGACTCTGGAATGCGTTGTGGTTTGCACGATCATGAGTTTGCACAATCATTAGTTTATACAATCATGCACAATTATGACGGAGTTATACGCTTGCTCCTGGGGGAGGGCCGTTTTGCAGGCCATTTTAAATGGCATAAATAACTACTCTTGAGGCCCGGTTTTCAGGTCCATTTTAAAAATCATTAGTTTTTACCTTGTTCTCCGAAACGACACGATACAAACAACGCAACGTCGCAACAATGGACGACGGGAAGCAGATTAGAGAGAGCTGAGCGGCGGTAAAGCTTGGGTATCCGAAAACACCTGGCTCATAGTATACAGAGAAGCGTCCAAGAATTCCGCAAGTGGTGGGACCGGTACCTTCAATCCCAGCTTGTACTTTCGCTGACACTCCCAAAGTTTCTATCGGGAGGTGCTGAGCATATGATGCACAAAAACCCAGGCAGACGCTCTCAAATGTCTGAGTACCATGGAGGCCAAGATATTCCTTACTTTCCGCATCAAAACGTCACCGACATATTCAAAAACCGGGCGGCAGCTTCGCCAATCTTCGGTGGAATCGTTTTACAAGATATTACAAATGGTCTTCTATTTAGGCACGCAACGTTAACTGGGAAAAACCGATGAATTTCATGATCAATAATGTAGGCACACACTACTAGTAATATTGTTCTCGGAGCAAGGGCAGCCTGTGCTAACCGGAAGGCAGTTCATCGAAACGACCTTACACAGAAATTCAACCTTACTAAGAAGATCAAAGATAAACCAACTTGCTCTGTCACCGACCTCTTCAACCTTCTGCATTACCACTGGTGCCAAGATGCCAACAGTACCAGCCATGGATGCTATCGGATTTTTAATGCAGCTGATTGCGTACACTTCTTCCCGACCAGGTGCAATAATCGAATCCAATTGTTACAAAGGTCTGGATCAGGTTTTTAAATTGCAAGGTCCATTCCAGTTTCCCGTTGTTGTGATAATGTGACAATGTGTTAGGCGCGGCGGCCGGGTGGTAACGTTCTATTGGAATGGGTCAGTAGTTCCTGCTCTCGAAAGGGATGGTAAAAGACTGACCAGTTGTGGCAGATGATGATGCGTTGTGATAAAGGAATGACCGGTTGATCGTCACTTTAATTAGTAAATATTTAAATAGTATCGTTTAATTAGCAGGTCAGAACTTTCCGCTCTCGAAAAGATGATAAAATCTGGCGGTAACAGTTTACAGGCTGAAATGCTTCCTGCTCTCAAAAGGTATGCGCGTCACGATGTAGTGAAAGAATAGCGGGTTGTTTGCCACTGCTATTAGTAAATATTTGGGCCAGTACTTCCTACTCTTGAAAGGGATGGTAAAAGACTAACCGGTTGATAACTGATGATGAAGCATGGTGATAAAGAATGGCCGATTGAGCTTTCATTTACGGTATCAGTGATAAGCCCAAGGAACTCATGGCTGTATTCTCCATCAGGAAACTGAGATCCCCTTCTCCGTGGATTTGACATTCGGTCATCAAAAGTCTCTTCGAATCCATAATGCACGACTCTAAAGTTCACATTGGCTGTTTTGCTCAGAAGGCGACCCACAACGACGCTCAGCCGCTGAGCCAACGACTGGAGGCCATATGCCGCAGGATCGTGCCATGATTGGTCCAGAAGATAGTTTTGATATCCGTCCGGGTCAAGGATATTGTCTTTAGGCTGGATCTGTGAGGTTTCCATTTATAGCAAGAATGTGCACCCTTTGCGGGGCCGCTGAGCCTTTGTAATAAGCTCGCAAGGTTTAAATGGGTTATTATATACTACACTTTAACAGAAAGCGAACAAGAATTGATTCAAGGGAAAGGGTGAGCAAAGAATCGACGGGTGGGCGGATGAATGTGAGATGAGGTTGCGGTGGGCGGATGAGTCAAAGCTCTAACAAAGTTAATCGGTAAAACCACGTGGTGATATGTATGTTAGGGCTGAGGCTCTGCAGGTGTGGATTCGAGGCTACTGCAGGCAGGGTGTAGCTTACGGATATGGGACCTTATTATTGCATATACAGGTCTCAGCCGGAGATGAGTCTCGTATGGCCGGAGACGGAGGTGTCTTGTATGGCCGGAGACGGAGATGTCTTGTATGACCGGAGACGGAGATGTCTCGTA
>Ga0307512_10003242_pt1 | contig 19205 bp, 26 predicted proteins | sample 14_EM_MG_FD_200267 | JGI IMG/M metagenome (GOLD analysis project Ga0307512, IMG submission 200267) | Populus trichocarpa ectomycorrhiza microbial communities from riparian zone in the Pacific Northwest, United States - 14_EM | ecosystem: Host-associated > Plants > Roots > Unclassified | place... | reverse complement strand
ATGACCCTCGCTCCGTGGATTTTGCCGATCTGGCACACCAACGAGCCCACTGACCCAGCCGCTCCTGAGACTACGAGTGTTTCACCAGCCTTGATCTTTGCGACGTCCAATAGACCCTATCATGAAACAAATAATGGTGGATAAGTGGAACGTCAAGTCAGACCACATACGAAGTACGCCGTTAAGCCACCTGGTGGCCTGATCAGTCGATGACCTTAGGAACTGGTGGTGAGATACACACCAGTGATGTTTAAAGTTCCTAAAAAGTCGAGTAATTCGGCACCTTGAGGGACGCTTGTGGACGTTTCTCAAACTATGAGTCGACCGGGTGTATGGATCGGTTGTACTCACTCAAGTTTTTGGGTCACAGTGTCGTCCTCTTTCAAGATAGCATACTCCGTCCAACCTGTTTATAAGCACAGCGTCATCCAAGGATATTTGAATTGAAGACCACATACCAGGGAGGCAACTTATGATGTCGCCAAGTTGTAGCCTACAACCTTCCCCAGCTTCTATGACTGTGGCCAACCCAGAGGAACGCATGACCTCGCCTATTTGGACGGGAGGCACGTAACTCCTCACATCCTTCAGCCAGAACCGCATGGCAGGATCGAGTGAAAGCCAGTTGACTTGAACGAGGATCTCTCCCTGTCCAGGATGAAGGTCAAAGGGCACGCTTTCGATGCGGAAGGTTGCCGGCGTGATATCAGTGACGGGTCGCTCATTGAGCACAACTCGTGTGTAATGTTTTGTAGACATTCTTGAGAGCAAACAGATGTCGGAGGGAATGCCAGCCTTGAGGGTGATTCCAACACCTTTAAATAACCACGGCCAACACCGGCATCTATCTCGCCGGACCCGGGAGGTCGTTAGGAATACAGATCCCACTCAACCCCATTATTGGGCTATCAAGACGCGCTAAGGCTGGAGTAATGACTCTTACTCATCGGTCCGCCAAATAAAACAATCTTTCGCCTCAGATTGTTCTTTGCGTCTACCGGCGATTTGATCCCGCGCCAAGATGAACAGCTGTTATTATCCGCCATCAATAACACGAGAGTGAACAAGTCAATCGAACCAGCAGGAGGATCAATCGATCTTTACAGACAGCTAGAGTCGTTCATCGGATGATTTAACACACTCTGTTCAATTATTGCTGGCCAGAGCTCTACCTTCGCCTTTTGTAGTCTTGTCATGAGCTGCTGTCATCGATCATTGACACGCCAGACAACGTCATGCTTCAAGGCATTCAACGGTTTATTACCCAAGGAGGCTTACTCATCATTGACCCAATAGAAATGTAGTCGGAGAAATCGCAGGTACAGTAGACCCATGGCTTGGTACTGCCAAAGACGTTCTGGATGATGGGGGCCGTTGTAGGACAGTCTATGACGAAGCAAGGTCAACAACCACCGAGGTCCGGTGGGATGGCACTTGAGGCAGCGGCATGTGCACCAGAAGGGGAATGACGATACCGGGAGCTTTCAGAAGACGGAGGAAATGATAGCATAACAGTGAGAAGTTATGAGACCATTTCTAGAGGAGCCTCGGAAGTCTGTGAAAATAGACGCAGAAATACTCTAAGCAAAGAGGCCACGAATTCGACGCCGGAGGTAAATACCGGTAAAGGAAGGTTAGTGTCCTTCTGCTCGTAGAGTGACATTTTAATCAGGCATTGCATCCTACGGCGTTGGAATTCGCTTCTGCGTTGCCATCCTCGCGAGTCTCGAACGCATTTAGTCACCCAATTTCCAACTCCGCTCGGCTACTCGCGCGTGCTCAACCCCCACTGGTACTGGACGAGACGATAAGGCGTCCATCAGACATAGATCTCGAGTTGGGACCACCGGTACCACTAACAGCGGCCGGAGCTCATCCGATTGTACCAGAGGCAAGCTATTCGGCATACTCATGGAGATACACGCTCTCGCAACTCAGGCTCAGGCTCAGTCTCAGTCCCACAACGTCCGAACCATTGCATTAGTATGGCATCATGGTGCTGGATCAGATTGCGAGCCCTCGCCACAACCTGAGCTTCCTTGCAGAACCGCAAAGGACGGTAGGGTTTCATACGCCCTACTATCACAAAGAATAATACCAATTCAACAAGACGACGATATATAACCGTAGCTTCGAAACACAGACGTCGGTCCATATTTTCAGAGCTTTGCGTCGGCTCCGGACACGTGGACGTGGACGACTCTGAAAAATTCCAAATGGTCGGGACACGTAAACAGGAACGAGACGATGTGGGAACAGACAATTTTCCTGTGTTGCCTCCAGTGTAGAGCAACGGAAGCGCCTCGGGTGCCTTCTCCAGCCCCTCAACAATGTGGAATTTTCGTACAATGCGGGCCTCAGAGATCCACTTGCTGAGGTCTCTGAAGGCCTCTGGATAGCGATCTTTGTAATCAAGCCTACAGGCGAGGATACGTCGGTAGCTGCTCAGGTAGCGTAAGTCACTCGGCAGGGGACGCACACGATGAAGCCTTCCATCTTCGCCCGTTGAGTTATGAGGTTCAGATAGTTAGAGAGGCCATTTGGCTTTGGGGAGTCTGTAACGTGGACCATCAGAACTAGACGTCATCTGGATAATAATGGGCGTACTGTAATCAGAGATGGCACCTGGCGAACGTCATTGGCGACTCTGAGCATGTTCACAACAGTTTCTCATGATTTGACTCACCACACATAGCAATCCGTGCGCCCTTGTTGAGTCGAGTCAGGGCAAAGTCCAAGATCTCGCCTCCGACATTGTCGAAAAACACATCGAGATATCCTACAGCGTCCTTGAACTCTTCGCGGAATGTGGGGCTCTTATAGTTCAGCGCTGCGTCGATCTTGATTTCCTCTCTGAGCCATCTGCACTTTTCGTCCGACCCAGCAATTCCAACGACCTTCGCTCCGTGTATCTTGCCGATCTGGCACACTAAAGAGCCAACAGAGCCAGCGGCTCCTGAGACGACGAGTGTCTCGCCAGCCTTGATCTTCGCGACATCTAATAGACCCTATCACACAACAGTTATTGCAGATGGGAGGATCGTCATGTCGGATTACATACAAAGTACGCCGTTAAACCGCCTAGAGTGGCTGATCAGTCGATGATCTCGGGAAATGCTGACGAGCACGCACCAGAAGCGCTGAAAGTTCCCAAGAAGTCGAGTAATTCGGCTCCTGGAGGGACGCTGAAGGACGTTTCTCAGACTGTATGTCAACCAGGCGCATGGCTCGGTGGTTCTTACTCAAGTTTCTGGGTGGCGCCCTCTTTCACGATGGCATACTCCGCCCAACCTGTTCATGAGCACAGCGCCTTCGAGGACCTTGAATTCAAGACAACTTACCTGGCAAACAAGATACAACGTCACCAGGTCGTAGCCGACAGTCCTCGCCCGCTTCCACAACGGTGGCCAACCCACTGGCCCGCATGACTTCCCCTATTTGGACAGGAGGGAGGTAACTCCTGACATCCTTGATCCAGCCACGCATAGCAGGATCGAGTGAAAGCCAGTTGACTTGGACAAGCACCTCACCCTGTCCGGGGTGGAGGTCAAAGGGAATATTCTCGGCGCGGAAGGTTGTCGGCGTGATATCTGCGACGGGTCGCTCGTTGAGTACGATCCGTGTGTAATTTTTGGTGGACATTCTTGATGGCGAACAGATGTTGATGGAATGGTGTCAGTCTTAGGGGGTGGTCCGAGTCCTGCCAGCCAGTGTGGTTCCAGCACTTTATAAGTAACCATGACCAGAACCGGCCTCTATCTTACCGAGCCCGGTAGGTTGTGCTGAATCGAATCATGCAATCATACGCATCTGTCTCTGTCTGACAAATACGACGATCTTCCCTCTTAGATCGTGATTCTTGGTGTCTTCCATGTACTGTAGCGATTTGATCCCGTGGCAATATGAACAGCGACAAGTGTAAAGCACGGTTAAAGGTGCCAACCTTTGTCCTTGTATACGTCTTGACGAGGATGAGATCTGGAGATATAGGCATTCACGTTTGACTTCAAGGACACCAAGGTTCGTACGTCGCACATGGTCATTGGCCAACGGTCACGTGTTTCCTGGACTTGCACCATGTGACCATGGCACATGGGGCATTGGCCATATGGCCCAACGACGGCAATGTCATGATATATTACGGTCTCGGGTCCGACCTCGGAGAAGGGTGTCTGTGTGGAGCACTTGAAGTAAAAAAACTCAAACTCCTTTGGTCCACTTTGGTGTCGTGAAGCTGAAGCATCAAATCATCGAATACACGATGACTTGCTTTTCGATGACACAAGGTAATCACACTCTAATCAACATATAGCGGTACACTCATGCATCTTCTTGGCCCTCAACAACGTTGCATCCCCCGGCGTTGCACCTAAGGATAAGACAGACAACGAAAAGCCCCGCTCAGTTTTCTCCTGTGAAGAGTAAAAGAGGGGCCTTGACCCTTGGGTACTCTCTCTAGACCCCTGACGACGTCGTGTTTCCGGATAAACTGGCCCTCAGAAACCCGAGTTCGGGATATCGCCCACTGGCAGTGAAGGCGGTTCTTAGGTCCAAAAAATGCTACACACGCGATGACACCTATACTGGATGTAGGGCGTCCATTGGCCATCGGTTCTGAGTTGAGACAGCCGGTAGCATTAGCCAAGGCAGAAGCTGCATAGCCATCTATCCAGCTGCCACGAAGGCGGGCTATTCGGCCCACTTATAGGGACATACGCATGCCATAGCAACTCCATCACATTGCATTTCTGAAGCGCAGGAAGTACATCAAGTCGGATGTCTCACGATACTGGGTCAGATTTCGAGGCCCCGCTAAAACCTGGGCTTGATTGCGGAACCGCACAGGAAGGTACGTTTTCATGAACATTCCTGTAACAAAGGATGTATTTATTTAGTCAACAACAAATGACGCCATATGATCGTAGCTTCGAAACATCGGGGTCTGTTCATACCTTCAAAATTAGCCGGACACGTGAACAACTCTGCAAATTTCCAGTGCGTCAGGGCAGAGAACCGATAAATGAAATGACGTAGGAACAAACAATTTTCCGGTGTTGCCTCCAGTGAACAGCAATGGGAGCGCCTCGGGTGCCTTCTCCAGCCCCTCAACAATGTGGAACATTCGCACAATGCGATCCTCGGCGATCCACTTGCTCAGGTCTCTCAAAGCCTCTGGAAAACGATCTGTGTAATCAGATCTACGAATCAGGGTACATCGGTGGGTCTTCAGGCGGCGTGAATCATTCCAAAAGGGCTTACACGATAAAGCCTTCGATCTTCGCCCGTTGACCTATGAGGTTCATATAGGAAGAGAGACCTTTTGGATTAGGGGTGTCTGTAACGTGGAGGTATAAGTCCTGGACGGCATCTAGCCAATAACGAACGCACTGTAATCGGAGATGGCACCTGGCGAACGTCATTGGGGACTCTGAGTATTCTCGCAACAGCTCTTTATGCTTTGACTTACCGCATAAAGCAATCCGCGCTCCCTTGTTGAGTCTGGTCAGGGCAAAGTCCAGGATCTCGCCTCCGACATTATCGAAAAACACATCAAGGTTTCCGACGGCATCCTTGAACTCGTCGCGGAATGTGGGGCTCTTATAGTTCAGGGCTGCGTCAATCTTGACCTCCTCCCTGAGCCATCTACATTTTTCGTCCGTCCCAGCAATTCCAATGACCTTTGCTCCGTGTATCTTGCCGATCTGACATACCAACGAGCCCACGGAGCCGGCGGCACCCGAGACTACGAGTGTCTCACCAGCTTTGATCTTTGCAACATCCAGCAGACCCTATCTTGCGACGATAACGGCGGATATGAGAATCGTCAAATCGAACCACATACAAAGTAAGCCGTCAACCCCCCTAGGGTGGCCAGATCAGTAGATGATCATGGGAAAGTGGCGGACGGGGTACGCACCAGTAAAACCCAAAGTTCCTAAAAAGTCGAGCAATTCGGCCCCTGGAGGGACACTGGCGGACGTTTCTGAGATTGTATGTCAACCATTTGCTGGCTTGACAGTTCTTACTCTATTTTCTGGCTGTCACGCTCTTTCAAGATGGCATACTCCGTCCAACCTGTCTATAAGCAAGGTGCCCTCCGAGGATATTGAACTCAAGACCACTCACCAGGCAAGCAACTTACGATCTCACCAGGCTGTAACTTACAGCCTTCGCCCGCCTCTACGACTGTAGCCAACCCAATAGACCGCATGACTTCGCCTATTTGGACAGGAGGCGAGTAACCCACTACATCCTTCAGCCAGAACCGCATGGCAGGATCGAGTGAGAGCCAGTTGACTTGGACAAGGATCTCACCCTTTCCAGGCTGAAGGTCAAAGAGGACATTCTCGATGCGGAAGATCGTTGGCGCGATATCGGTGACGGGTCGCTCGTTGAGCACGATCCGTGTGTAACGTTTCGTGGACATTCTTAACGGCGAAGAGGCTTTGATGGGGCAACGGCCTTGGGCGCAGGCCCCAGCGCCTTTAATTGACCACGGGCGACGCCGGCCTCCATCGCACCGAATCTGGTAGGTTGGTGGGAACACAGCTACGACTGGGGCCCATGTTGGGCCACCAAGGGCTGGAGAGGTGAATATATTACGATCTCTCGCACTGATCACGATTCTTGGCGTCTTCCACGCAGCGATTTGATCCCGCGGCAAGATAAACAGTGTGTGTGTGACAAGTGTTATTATCTGCTATACATCGCACGAAGGTAAACGAGTCAATCGAACCAGTAAGAGTATCAATCAACCCTTATGTACAGCTAGGGTCCTTCATGAGATGATTTAACACACCCTGTTCAATTGTTGCTTCCCAAAGCTCCACCTTCGCCTTTTCCAGTTCTGCAAGGAGCTGCTGTCGCCGATCTTTGGCACGCCGGATAAGTTCTTGCTTGTTCGATGCTTTGTTACCGGAGGTGGCTTGGCTTAGTCGACGTTGGTCCAACAGTGAAAGGATTTGGGTAGTTGGAGCAAACGCGGATACGGTGGAATCTTGTCTTGGTACTGCTGAAGACGCTCTGGACGTCATGGGAGTCATTGTAGCCGTCGATGTTGGGAACAGCCGGGAAGATAAAGCAGGTACTGGGGATCGGGGTTCTATGCTAAGGGATCGTGAAGCAGGAAGGGGCAGTAATTGTGATTTTGACTGAGCAGTGGCTGGTAATGGCGCAGACTCTGCGATCTGCAACAGCAAGGCTGCTGCGTTAATTGGGTCTTCCGCTATGGCATTGACTAGTCCTTGAGGAACACGAGGACGATGGGATGACAACTGGGACCTACCTTGCTCGGGTCGGTAGACTTCGGGGTTTAAAAATAAGTCCTCCGTCGGGGTTAAAGGATCGAACAAGGAACTGGTCGAGGCAATAGGTGATTGCAATAGCGTCGGCGTCGAGGGTCCTTGGGCATCTGTGAAAGTATTTCTTGAAGGATCAACCAAGTCTGAATTACTGTTGGAGGATCTCCCCAATAGTACTGGGTCGATCATGGAGTCTGGAATGTCGCCAGGGACCATCGGGATTCCGTGCAGTAAAAACTGATCGGCTGGGTTTGCGTGGGATGCGGTGGGAACTTCAACTCCAGGGGAATCAGCGCTTCCTCCCGTGCACGGCGATGGACTATGGCGAAACATGGCAAATAACTGTTCGAAGTCCACCGGGACGGCATCCAAAGCAGTGGCATATGCGTCAGTAGGTGTGGAATGATGCTGGGAGAATTCCGAGAACGGCAGATAAGACGTTTCATTCGATGGAGACGATGCAGGAGGTATAGAATTATAGAGAGAAACTATGAGATCATCTAGAGGAACAGTCTGTGGAGAGGCTTCGGACGTCGGTGAAAGTGGACGTGGAGGTACTGTTCGCATGGAGGCCACATCCTTGACTCCAGAAGTAAAGGCTGGCGTGTCTTGCTGCTGACAAAATGACATATCGGCAGTGGGGTGTTGTTGAATGGATGTTTGGTCTGGGGAATTCGGTGGATTCATGGGGGACGACGAGTCTGCACGTTGCTGGATGTATGTCCTTGCTGCGGCAGATCGTTGGGCACCTTTGATTAGCACTGCGAGTTGGGAAAAAAGCTGCTTGAGGCGCTCCTTCTCCCAACGAACACGATATTGGCTTGGCCCTTCTCCTTGTTGGAACGGATACGGCACGTCCCAGTCAGCGGCACCCGCAGGGACCGAGTTGAGCCTCCGACGCTTTGGTGCAGCACCGCGCTCATTGCTCGAGCTATTAGAGCTCGGAGGAGGGGGGGAGCAGGACTGTGTGGCAGCAGGGAAAGCATTGGGGGCTTCTGTACCTGAGAGTAGTCGTAGCAAAGACTCCAGTACAGGAAAGATGTTTTTCTGCTTTACAAGAGATGAAACGATCTCCCCGTTTGACGGGGAAGGAAGCGAAGAGGAATCGAGGGAATAAGTGCCCTTCTTCCCCAGCCGTGGTGGATCAAGCACGTCCTCGACGATAATTGGGTTTTTTGATGTCGCCCCTTTGTGGTACCTCGTGGAAAGAGTGGATGGGTCCAATCCACCAATCAAACCAGCATGTCCCAGAAGTGCCTGCTGGCTGCGCAAAAAGTTGGAAGGTGGTGGTTCATTGGGATCGGGGAAGTGAATCGGGGGAGGGGGGCGTGGTGTCGTAGACCGCTCTTTGCCACTCTTCGAGTTCCTGGAACCCCTCGATGAGCCACGGGAAATCGGGGGCTTGTTAGTGCCAGTATTTGAGATAGATGAGGAGGTAAGTGGGTGGGGCGAAGGTGTGGGTGTGGGAGTTCTCGTGGTTGTTATCGTGGTCGTGGTCGTGGGCGCGGGCGTGTCTGGATTTCTCGTGGGTAAGGGATGGTTGAGGAGTAAAACTGCCGGATCGATGGCAAGTTCAGAACAGTAATGGGAACCAGGAAGTGCAATGGTCCCCACGTTTTCTGCAGACCCTGGGCCCGCGGGGAGGGCTAGTTGTGGTGACCTACCTCTGGCCGGAGGAGACGGTGGAGGGGAACCAAACAAAGAGCCATCATCTTCATCTCCGGCGGGTAGAGAGTGTACGCCGTCGACTTGCATGCACTGAGAAATAAAGGTTTTTAGATAGCGAGGCAAAGGAGGAGCAAGGATGAGCACCTTTTAGATGTCAGCGCCAGCTTGGGGAAGAACGAAAAAGGCGTTTGGTGACTCGCGGGTGGCTGTGAGCCTGATCAACCCGTCATGCATTCGTCCTCATCGAACAATAACTTACGCCCAAGGCAGCCTCATCTCGACAGCACCTCACACGGCCATCCACAGGCCATTGTTTCTCCCGATTTCCTCCAGAGCCCTTCGGGTATCACCCCTCCAACCTTCCCCTCGGCTTTCCCAACTTCGCAGTATGATTATGATTATCCATCCCAGCCGTCCAATCTCTCACCTCTAAACTGGCAACGCCCGAGAGCTACTAGCTCATACACATTGGAACCGCCAAATCTGGCGTTTCCTGAACCTCAGCTTCATCGCGCGACATCAACCCGAGCTCACTCTCGTCCAGCCTCTCCTTCACCCCGGGCTTCAAGATATGATGTAGGAGTGTCCCCCCACACAACACCCGCCTTGTCGCATCACGACTCTTTCATTAGTCCAAAACCCCGCACTACAGAGGTAGCATTCTGGCGACTTCATCTCGAAACATGTCGCTCATATATTTTCTCGTCCAGAAAGTAGCCGTTCAGTCCCAGCATGATCTCAGTAAGCCCAGGTATAAGGTCCAGCGTTGATATTGGATGTACATGAAGTTAACAAGGATGTGCAGCCTTGACTCGGCAGCTGGACTGGAGTTGTTCCAGTCTGGCCAGATCCCCGAATCCGAACAAGAATGGGGTCGGTTCATCCCGCCTCAGGCACTGGAGGTTCTTGGGAAGAAAGAGGTCGAAAGGCAGTCCGTCTTGTTCGAGGTCTTCAAGTCGGAACTAGACTACGTCAATGATTTGCAGATCATAAAGGATGTACGAGCCATTTCATCTCTCCCACCTTCTTGGCTGAGTTTGCTCCTAGGTCTATATTACGCCATTAATAAGCGCCCCGTATGAGATAATGATGTCGAAAGAGAAGGGGACGGACTTCGTGTCTGAGGTCTTCTGGAATCTGAATGAGATATTGATTCACCATCGACGCATGCTTGAGTCTCTTTTTTCCCGTCAGCGCGATCAGCACCCCCTCGTACAGAGCGTGGCAGACATCATCCTAGATAGTGAGTCAACTTTCGGGAATATACATAATTTTTCTGATCCACGAGATATTAGACGCATTCCTCTTCACACCAGAGTATGAATCTTACATCAAACATTCGCCTTTATCGTTGGAACGCCACCTGAAAGAACTTGACCGGAACTCCCGCTACAAAGACTTTATTCAAAGGTGTTCTGAAAATCCTCGCCTGAGGAAGAGGGATTTCAAGACTCTAATTTCTCGACCAGTCACGCGATTGCCAAGACTCCAATTAATTTTAGAACGAATTCAGAAAGTGACGGACGCGGACCACCCGGATCTTGAGACGATCCCGATACTGCTGACGGTTCTGCGAGATTTCATCAAGAGCTCGGAACCTGGAATTGTGGCCGCAGAAGAGAAAGTGAAATTCGGAGCACTTTACAAGAGTTTGGTCGAGCCACAAGGCGACATCACTGTAAGTTCATGGTAGTCAATGATACTGAGCTCATTTCCCCTTCAGGACTTAGATCTATCTGACGACTCCCGGACACTAATTCATTCTGGACCGCTTGCAAGGCAAAAATCCGACACCCGGCACTCGTGGAGTGATGTATTCGGCGCGCTGTTAGACAACTATTGTGCGCAGCTGTGCCTTCATTTCTGTGTCATGCTGATGGGCGCTAGTCTTGTTGCTCAAGGAGGAGACCAACACATCCGGAACGATCAAACGCAGTCATATTAAAAGAGTAATGTGTCAACGCTTCAGTTTTTGCAGCATTCCCGTTTACGCAAGGTCCTGTCTAGCCAATCCCACTGGAGTATTTGCGGGTGGCATCTTCCGACGGACCCCTGGAAGTCCGCAAGGAACGCGCAGACAGTGACAGCTTCATCAGCATAAGTTCAACCAAGCAAAACATGTATCCTTTCACCATATATCATGCAGATACAACCATACCTCGTCGATACACCCTTTACACTCAGACGCCGACTGCTCGGACCAAGTGGTTGAGTGCACTTGAGGATGCGATTGGTATCCGGAAGGCTAGACAAGACGCGAACAAGGTATTTTCGTCACATATTCAATTTTCTACTTGTCTCACTATGAGACCTAGTGGTTCGCACCCCAAACACTCAACGACAGCTTCTTCCGCGTGCCTTCACGCACTGCACTTGCTCCTGGAATACACTGGACTGGTCGTACCCATTGTGCCGCTGCGTTTCGTGGGTTACTTTGTCTTGGTGCTGTCGATTAGCGTTGATGCAACTGTCAGCATTTCAAAAGCGGAATTACCTTGCTGTCGGGTGTACTAATGGTATATACGTTGGTATTCGTGCCGACTCTTGTGAGCCTATATTGAATTTCGCTCGTCCCTGTCACCAATTCAATTGGCTACAGCGTTTCAGAAGGTTTTAGGATTCATCAGCCCAACTACAGTAGTCGCCATTCCAGAATCCAACAAGTTCCTTGTTCATTATGAAATGGCTTTATATTCCTATCCTCTTGATTTGGTTGTTCGCGTTTCTCAAGGGCTTTCCACAGTTAAAACCCTTGAGGACTCGGTGGAGAGATTGGCCCAGAAAGATGGGAATGTTTTGTTCTTCAGAGCAGGTCGCACTGCTAATCGAACGTTAGGTGAGACACCCAGTCAGGTATTAAGTGTTTCCGTTTCTCATCCCAAAGAAGTTGTTTACGCAACGAAGACATTCTTGCACGTCACGTTGCATGTACTAGAATTAATTCGACCGGAAGAAAGCACACAACCCTCAACGGGTCGCAGGTCATCGTACCGGCCTTTTGGTTCTGTCCGTCTCCACGTCTGCTGAAAATTGAAACCATTGACCGTCTTCGCAAAAGCCGATGCCTATCCCGCGAGACGCCCGCGATGCAAGGTTCTTTTCCCAGAAAGTAGCGATTTGCGCGTCCAAAGCAATTCACATTTTGGAGCCGATGAAGTGAGTCCACCCACTAGATGGAACAGATCGGGAATTGACCACCAATCAAGTATGACCATTTCCTCACCGACCGTCATACCCAATTTTTCCGACCCCATATATGGCGGCGATGTGCTTAGAGAAAAGTGTGACTCGGCGAAGGTCCTGGGATTGATGAGATGCGAGAAGGCAGAAATTCTCGTAATCTATGACGGTGAGAATATTTCCCTCTATATTTATTCATGGTCTGACATTTTGTAGAATTTGGCTGTTACACCGACAAACGTGGCAAACCCACTCATTTAGCTGGTTATATTCCCTGGGAGTGCAGAGCCACAGCGTATGCTCACCGTGGTCCCCACCTCCTACTGTTCTCGCCCAAATTTATCGAGGTCCGCACCATCGCTTCTGGCAAGCTCGTTCAGGTGATAGAAGCGGGCGATGTGCGACTTTTACATTCTGGTTTGACGGAAGAGGATATGCTCGTTGCTGCAATGACTGGCGAAGTTGACGACAAGAGCGGCCTCAGCGAGAAAGTCTTGGAACTGGTCCAGACCACGACTATCGACGATTCACAGGAATCGGCGGTACGTGTACAGGAACACTGGGATGAGTGGGATATGTAGTGTTCTGGAAACGACTTGTTTACATTAGTGTACTTTTGTTTATAGATCCGCAGCCGCAGCAACCTTACTGTGCTGTATAACCTCTCTTCACACCACCCTGTGCTTTGGGCAGTGTGCCTTCATGATAAGAAACAATACGAGAAGCACGTGGCCCTACAGTTAGCCACCCTAATAGGGAGGGAGATCCTTGCCGGTGCAACCACCGAGTATCCCTTCAGCTGCAGTAGTTGCCCAGGGTAGATAACAAGGCAAATTGAAAGCATCCGTCCACACACAGCCCGTTGCCAGCCGATGCGCTGCCACTTTGACAACGCGATTCTCCGCTACGGTACGGATGCCTTACTCCACACTCCCTTGTCCTCCACCGGAACTGACGCTGGGTCACCGTTGTTGTTAAAGATCCATTACAATTTTGGAGAACGATTAAAGCTATATTAAAGGTCAAGTTGTGATTCATCACCAATCGGTTCATTTGCAGTGTGGGCAGTTGAACGCGGATCATTGAAGTCGCGTGAGACTGTCAGCATCATGGCAGGCGTATGTCAAGTGACACAAATTTAAGCGCCCTGGCATCCCAGCTTGTGGTCTCGGCTACACCACGCCGCTGTCACTTCACGCAGTCTTCACGCCTGCAAAGTACCGCCTCGTGCTGTGCGTTTCTTCTGAACGCCCTCATCGATATGGTTTTCATTTTTATCCCCTTCTTATGCGGGTTCGATGAGAAATCAGAAATCGAGAAATCAGAAATCTTTTGTTTTGGAGGCCATGGACGCTCGCCCTCACCATTTTTTTGTCCAGGTACCGTCTGCGCAGCTCGTTCAACCAACACGATACGTCGTACAGCAATTGCTACGGTTCTTTGAGCCCTTTCTTTTGTCGGGGCTGTGATGGGCTGTGGCCTGTCTGGACTCTGGAACGCCTTGGCCTTGTGCATGTCCAATTCACAGCAATAGCGTAACAACCGCAGCATATAATGGCCAAGGGCAGCCGTCCAGCCTTTCAACCCCTCCTCTTGTCCATCTTTTATAATGTCCGGAAACATTTCATCTCCCAACCCACCCCCGTCTTTTCCCTCTCCACAGTACGTCTAATACGCACATCCCTCTGAATTACTATTTACTCCCCATCCACACAGGCCCTCACCTTTCGTTATGCAACCAACAACCGCTGGTAGCCCTCACGCGCAGGGGTCACAAGCCCCAAACCTTTCTGCTCCCCCGGTTACCACCACAACACCAAGCGGGGCCACCTGTCCAAACTTGACTATACCTCAAGTGCCTGGCGGTGCTTCGGGACCACCCTCTGCCGCGACTTCTTCTTTAACGCTTCACCGTCTGGCCACTGTCGCTAGCAGCAACGCGGGACTCGACAACAAGGCAGTACGCAAGACATTGTGTGACGCTTTGACGGACGCGGAAGGCGAAATCCCTGTAAGTCTGGGGTTTTTGATAGCGCCGCACTCTCGACTGATCTCTCTCAGGCCCTCGATGTGGGTGATAACACCTGGACTGTGACACGCTCTGGACCGCTTGTGAGAAGCGGTTCCAATGGGAAGAACTCGTGGACCGATTTATTCGGCGTCCTGACGGAAACACATCGTACGTAGCTGAGCTCTCTTCCTTTTCTTAGGCCTGATTTTGTACTAGTCTTTTTGCTCAAGGAGGAAACTGATCCACAGGGGACGACTCGATGGAGTCTTGCAGAAAAGGTAAGTGTGGCCACATGTATCTCATGATGTCCCCATTGATCCAATCTCTTTGACTAGCCAATCCCATTGGAGTGCTTATGTTTGGTACCTTCCGATGATGAGTCAACAGTTCGAAAGCATGATCCGGGCTTCTTCAAACGGGCCATATCCTGTTTCAGTTCTTTGCCCACGGATACCCTCCACCCTTTCACCATCTACCACGCTGCTACCCGAATAACTCGTCGATACACCCTTTGCACAGAGACGGGGACGGAACGGAACAAGTGGCGTACTGCGCTCAGCAAAGCGATCGAAGTACGGAAGGCCCAACATGACGTGAATATACCACCTTTAACGCAATTTCGATTTTTAATATCTCATCAACGGTTATAGTTGTACAGACCCGAAACTCTCAACGATGACTTCTTCCGGATAGCCCCACAAATCCCGCTTACGCGTGGGGTGCACTATACTGGCCGTGCCGTCTCCGCCGCTGAATTCTGTAGGACATCTTGCCATCCTATCATTCATCAACGCTCATGTGGTTTCAGCTTCTCAAGGGGAGGATTACATCGCCATTGGTTGTACCAACGGCATATATGTTAGCAAGCGTGGTGCCAACTGTGAGTCATCGAAAATCTTACCTGTCTTGGTACCAGTCACCGACCCAGTTGCCTGTAGCATATCGGAAAGTTTTGGACTCCAGCGGACCAATTTCTATGGTTGCCATTCAAGATTTCGACAAATTTCTCGTACATTGCGAATCGACACTATATTCATATCCTCTTGATATGGTTGCTCGCACTTCTCAAGGAGAACTCACACTTGAGAGCCTCGTCAACTCAGAGGAAAAGCTGGCCCAAGGCCATGGGAAAATTTTGTTCTTCAAAGCAGGTCGCTTAGCCGACCGAACGCTGAGTGAGTGATTTGTTACATTTTGGTGTCTTTTTTTGGTTCTTACTCGCAGAAAGTCGCCTACGCAGCGAAGAGTTCCAAAGAGTCTAAATTGCACGTACTGGAAGTGACCAATCCGGTTGGGAGCTCACCAAACCCACCGGAACTAAAAGATTTTGGCACGGTCCGTCTCTATGTGCCTTTGAAAGGTTTAGACATTAACCATTTCTTCAACAGCCGATAACTATTCCAGAAGACCCCCATGACGCAACTTTCTATCTCGACAAGATAGAGATCTACACGTCCAAAGCCATCTATAGCATAGACCCGATAAGGTGAGTTAGTCCTCTACTCGCTAAGGGTCGTGAGTTGATTGTCCGCTCAGTACCACCAGCCCCCTGAAACCGATGCCCGAATTTCCGAACCCCAAGGGTAGCCCAAATGCTTTTCAGCGGGTGCTGAAAGGAACGCAGGACAAAGCGAAGTCACTGTTTGGACTAAAGAAGAGCCCCATCCCGAAGATCCTAGAATTGGTGGGCAAGGCAAAGGTCCTTGGGATGGTGAGACATGGGAACCACACACTTGTAATCTACGATGGTAAGGGGTCATTTCTTTATTGGCATTTTCGTTGTTTGACCCCCACTAGAATTTGGCTGCTTTATCGACGGAGACGGCAAGCCCGCCAGTCCACCCTACTTTGTTTCCTGGGACTGCCATGCCACAACGTACGCGCTTCATGGTTCCCGTCTTCTACTATTCTCGCCGGGGTACATTGAGGTGCGCAACGTTGACACGGGCGCTCTCATTCAAGTGATCAAAGGAGATGTGCGGTCCCTACGCCCCGGTTTGAAGGAACAGGGTATGCTCGTTGCTGCCACGAGTGGGGCCAGAACAGAAGATGGCACTGGCAAGGAGAGACTTGTGGAATTGGTATACAATGGTCAATGACGTGCGGATGGACAGTACGCATGGACTCGTGGAGCTATGATAACATACGTGTAATGTGCAACTTTCCGGCGAGAATAATACAACCATACCACCCTACTCGTGTCCAGACTAGGTAGAGTAAGAAGCAAGACGTCACCTACACTTCGACAAGGCACTTTTCACACCTGAGCAGGGTATGTTTGTGGGACGGACATAGGGACAGACATAGGGACAGGTTGTTGCGCCGATGGAGGGTAAGATTGATAAACAGCGGGCTGTGGGGCCATCACTTGAGGAGTACCTCCCACAAACTTTTCATTGGGAAAGAAGAGTGCGCCATCACGGACACCTGTTGACCATACATTGTGACCTTTACTTTGAGCGCGGAGAGCCAACACCAGAAGCATGACGGTGTAGAACATGACTAGATATAAACATGGTTAGAGGAATACGATGGGGCACAAAGGTAAAGAGACGTACGCAGGATCCACGTGAGGAAGGAGAAGGCTATGATTGCTTTGACTTCATGGCACGCCCGAGTAATGATATCATCGCCTGAAGGATAAGAGTCAGATTAAATTGATAGCCAGGTAGGAACAAAACACTCACCAAGGAATCCGAAATCGCAGTTCGACTCCTCAGGGGTAAGAGCAATGACTTGTTGCTCCGTCCAGGCAGCGTAAGCTCCACTTGACAACCAGAAGACCCAGAGGACCGCTAATCATGGTGAGCTTGTCGGAATCCGCGAGGGCAAAAAAAAAGGGTTACACAGCCACGAAACCTCGACAATGATGTACGAAAAAAATGACCCGCTACGGAACCAGTCGACGAAAAACCTACGTCCAAAGAGGGAATAAGGTGGATTTAGTAACACAAACAACTACCCCAAATGCCAAATGTTCGGTCGCACATTGGGCCGACGGAAAGGAGGGTGAGCAGGCTCGTAGCGAGTGCGAAGCTCGACCACCTGGTATAGATGCCTTCCACAGTCACCAACGAGACGACATCTGCACTCAGAGATAACACAATGAGTGAGAAGAGGAGGGTCGTCGCTGTGGCGAACGCTTCAGTAACCGACGAAAGGGTAGAACGTAGAATGTGTAGTCCTACAAAAGGTGACCAGCCGAGCAGTGGACATATAGTTTGAACTCACCTGAGGGTCTCAAAGTCAAGGAGTGACGGCGACAAGAGTGAGAGTGAAAAGAGTGTAAAGAGACCTGTTGGTCACCCGTTGTCATTCCACGGACCCTTTCTTATAGGTACAGTTGTTCCCGTCATTTTGGAGAACATCCGTTGCAACCTCCAAGTAACTAGCGCTCAACATTAGGCACTGGCGCGCGCTCATCACAGCAGTGAAAGCGGGGATGCCGCTGCCAAATTAGGTCGTATTCATTTATTTATTTTTTCACGGCCAATTTCAAGGGGATCACCTCTGACGCAAATCTGACCCTTCGTTGGCTGTGAGATTTCTTGATTCCTCCTATGAAGCCTAGGAGTGGATGATGCCCCAGAGAACAAGTGGCATTAGCATTCCCTTAAGCTACAGAAGTTTCGCATTACCATCACTATGAGTTAGAACTACCAATCTCATACCGCTTAATCACCCTTTGCTCTTCGAAGGCAAAAGTAAGCTGCTGTCGAATTTGTACAAACACGACGGGCAAGAATGGATGAGCCAGGTGCTAATGGTCCAATTAATGTCTAATAAGTTGACTTCTCTTTACAGTCACCTTATTTTAAATCAAAATACTTGAATGATTGAAAATTAGAGGGAGATCGGAAAAACCCTTCAGGCCCAATTGTTTTTCCCCACCCAGTGAAATGGGTTTTCCGGGTTTTCCGAGCCTGCAACATATGGTTTATTTTAAATATTTTATCATATAATCAGTACTCTTCTAAGCGGCCATTACACTAAGACTTCATGGTATCCAGGTGTCAAGGCACGTATAAAAATGTAGAAATCGCAACACCGTGACTGCGTTAAAATACAGTAAAGGTGACGTGAAAGTTTAGATGGGTCAAAGTGGTAATTGCGGCCGATAAAGGGCTCCTAGACGCGCAATATCCTCCATGGCAACTGGGGACCGCCACGGCTTTGTGCTCTCGGAGGTAGTAGGTGTGCGAACAGGTTTCTATGCAATTTCGGAATGGAAGAGTGATGATGTCTCACACAAATAAGAAACATATTTGGTGGCCAGCTGCCTCTGCGTGAAGGAGGGAGTAGTATAAATGCATAGAAACCAATGCTATATGGAAAGTCAGCAACCGGCGAACCGCGCCTCAATTAATGATTTGTGAAGAGAGGGTGAAGCCTATGCAGGTCTAGATCCTTGGCCACTACCAGCACTGGATCGAATCACATTGATTGACAGTCAGAGGTGTGGAGATCTACAACACAAAATGCCTTGGAGTGTTTTGCTGTGGATCTACCGCAGCTCAGTACATGACGTGGTAAATGAGTGAGGGAAGACTCTGAGAGGCTTGTGATCTCCACTATATTGTATGAATATTCATAGCCCTTCATACTAGTACTGTGACATAAGCTCAGTCTCCAACCAATAGCGTTATCATAGTCCCATCAACTGCCTAGCCCTGTGTAACGACGATTCGAGTGCTTTCAATTTATAATGTTTATCAACGGTCACTGGCACCGTGAGTCGGACCTCTTCAAATTACCCCTGCCAGTGACGGTGGACACCTGCCAGTGCCCTCGGTACCCGTCTATCTCGGGCAAAAGGCCCGATGACCACTACGCACGGACGTCCCACTTAAAGTAGTACCCACTCCCATTTTAGTTTTGTTTATTTTGCCTTTGGTATTCGCTGAGGGACAGTCAAGTACACTATAAACTTGAGAGCTACTGAAATTCAGTAGTTTCACATACTGAACGGTGTGGAAACACCTTAATTTCAGTAGTTAGTATGTAAAAAAGTCGGAGTAGAACATGATCAAAGTACTGAATGGTGT
>Ga0307512_10003241_pt1 | contig 19207 bp, 10 predicted proteins | sample 14_EM_MG_FD_200267 | JGI IMG/M metagenome (GOLD analysis project Ga0307512, IMG submission 200267) | Populus trichocarpa ectomycorrhiza microbial communities from riparian zone in the Pacific Northwest, United States - 14_EM | ecosystem: Host-associated > Plants > Roots > Unclassified | place... | reverse complement strand
GAAAACTCCCTCGGTTTGCTCCCCAACATCCACCCATGCCAACTCCATGAATATTTGTCCGATAAGGACACTTATTGGACGTCAAATGATTTCCTCTATGAACTCTATTATTCCCGGTTGTCCGATCGTCATTTAGCCCAGCCATTCTTACAGGGTGGCCAATTTTGTCCGTTTGACACGAAATGAAAGGAATCCCGTCTAATACCGCCCGGGATTTCACATTTTCAGCTTCTTAAATCCCATCGCTGGATGGGGTGATACACTCTGGTTACCGTCCTGTTACCATCCCGTGGTTCTCACTAATACCATTGGATTTTGCCTTCTGGAAGTCTAACACGGGCACAGATATAATTCACGGCGATATCAAGCCACAAAACGTGCTAATTTTCAAGGACGCTACTAACAATACTACAGTCAAGGTGGCCGACTTCGGATATTCTACACTTGCTGCTAGTGAAACAGGAAAGGTTTGTCTGCCAAAATCGAGGCCGTGGAACGCTCCTGAGCATCATTTTGGAGAGTTCATAGCCTATGATGCTAAACAGACCGATGTATACTCTTTTGGATTGCTATGTCTCTGGATTGTGTCCGGGGGTATACCCATCCTGTTGAATAACACAGAATACACGTTCGACGCACCCACCGGGCCTGGTGGGGGGGCATATACGGCGCTTGAAGAACTCAAATATAATGATAAGCTGAAACAAGTTGCTAATCAACTCATTGATTTCATTCCGCTGGCAGAAGTAAATGCCGAACATAGGAAGCGTCTAAACGAGTTCTTCAGCTTGGCGATTCTGCTTAACCCAGCAAAACGAACCTCTAATCTCAGGAGATTGGTGGGTCTCCTCAGGAGAGAACAGTGAGCATTAGCAAGATCCTAAATTTATGGCTTCACTAAGGAGTTCAGAATTGAATTGGAGACAGAAAGACAGCAAAAAGAAGCCAGCGAGTGTATCGGAAAACCCATAGCGTTCCTCAAGGAGTGCGCAATTGTTGCCAATAGTGCCAGATCAGAGGTCCAAAACAATGAGGTTTCGAAGCATGCGCATGCTGGGTTCCGGGTGAGTAACAATTTGTCATACATTTGTCCAAGCACCGGGCTGATCCTAATGGTTAAGATTGCCGAAGACCTAGACAGCCTTATGAAGGCTGACTATCGTGTGCGGATACAAATTAGAGACAGTCTCGAGAATAACTACCTCAGGAAGCAATATCAATCGTCTGCCACCCACATCGCATTTCAACTGGCGTTTTGTTATCGAATTGGATTTGGGGTCAAGTCAGACAAGGAGAAGTCTTATATGTGGCTAGAAAAAAGCAACAAACAACTGAATGATCTGAAGATTGAAAAAGAGGAGGTACGGCCAACAAACTGGAAGAATGGAAGAATGCGTAGACTCAGCGGACTTGTTCAGGTGGACCATATTGATGAATATGGAACATGGGGATTGGACAAGCTGGTGGACGCACAAATGGAGCACGAACGCGAGGTTACCGATATGATAACAGAGTTTGGAGAGCTCCATTTCATACCATTGAGCATATACACAATTATCGCACGCATATACTCGACACAAGGGCGATGGAAGGAGGCCGAGGAGATAGAAGCGCAGGTCATGGAGGCATTCAAGAGGATACACGGCCTGGAGCATCCCAATACCTTGAGCAGCATGAATGGCCTCGCATTGACATACACCAGCCAGGGGCGATGGAAGGAGTCTGAAGGGCTGTTTGTGCAGATAACGGAGACGTCAATGAGGGTATTCGGCAATGAGCATCCCTATACGTTGACTAGCATGGGTAACCTCGCATCGACATATAAGAACCAGGGACGATGGAGGGGGGCCGAGGAGTTGCAGGTACATGTCATCGAGATTGAGAAGAGGGTATTCGGCGAAGAGCATCCCTCTACCTTGACCAGCATAGGCAACCTCGCATCGACATACTGCGAACAAGGGCGATGGAAGGACGCCGAGCAGCTGGAGTTACAGGTCATGGAGACGAGAAAGAAGGTATTCGGCAAAGAGCATCCCTCTACCTTGACCAGCATAGGCAACCTCGCATCGACATACCGCGAACAGGGGCGATGGAAGGACGCCGAGCAGCTGGAGCTGCAGGTCTTGGAGACGAAAAAGAGGGTACTCGGCCGAGAGAATCCGTGTACTTTGACTAGTATGGGTAACCTCGCATTGACATACAGTAACCAGGGGCGATGGAAGGAGGCCGAGGAGCTGGAGCTGCAAGTCATGGAGACGAAAAAGAGAGTACTCGGCCGAGAGCATCCAAATACCTTGACAAGCATGGGCAACCTCGCATCGACATACAGGAACCAAGGGCGATGGAGGAGCGCCGAGGAGCTGGAGGTACAGGTCATCGAGATTGAGAAGAGGGTATTCGGCCACGCGCATCCCACTACCTTGACCACCATAGGCAACCTCGCATCGACATACAGCAAACAGGGGCGATGGAAGGAGGCCGAGGAGCTAGAGGTACAGGTCATCGAGACGGCGAGGAGGGTGTTCGGCCACGAGCATCCCTATACATTAACCAGCATGGGAAACCTCGCATCGACATACAGGAACCAGGGACGATGGAAAGAGGACGAGGAGTTAGAGGTGCATGTCCTGGAGAGGAGAAAGTGGATACTCGGTCAAGAGCATCCTGATACCTTAGCCAGCATGAATAACCTCGCAGCGACATACAGAAACCAAGCACGATGGAAGGAGGCTGAGGTGCTAGAGGTTCAGATCATTGAGACGAGAAGGAGGGTACACGGCCAAGAGCATCCAGATACCTTGGCCAGCATAGGAAACCTCGCATTAACATACAGCAACCAGAGGCGATGTAAGGAGGCCGAGGTGCTAGATGTGCAGATCTTGGAGACGAGAAAGAGGGTACTCGGCCGAAATCATCCCAATACCTTGACTAGCATGGCCAACCTCGCAACGTCATACAGGAACCAGGGGCGATGGAAGGAGGCCGAGGAGCTAGAGGTGCAAGTCATGGAGACAAGTATGAAGGTGTTCGGTCAAGAGCATCATGATACCTTGACAAGCATGGGCAACCTCGCATCGACATATTGGTATCAGGGTCGATGGAAGAAGGCGGAGGAGCTGCAAGTCCAGGTTATGGATACATTCAAGAGAGTACTCGGTCAAGAGCATCCAAATACCTTGACCATCATGAATAACGTCGCATCGACATACTTCGAACAAGGTCGGTGGACAGAAGCTGAAATACTCCTGATTGAAGTCACCAATACAAGTCGGACGACGTTAGGCGAGAATCATCCCGACACCGTACTTACCAAAGATAACTTAGCTACATTACGGAAGAACCGTGAGGCATCGTGGCGCTTGTCAGGTCAGAACGGTTTAGAGTATGGGCATCATGGGACACTGCAAGGGCGTTCAGTCCAATTTCCGGATAGGCTGCTGCAGTTTGCTATCGCTAGGTCTTTAAAGAACGACAACACCAGTGAAGAAAGATTACAGCATTCTCCTTCGATTTTGCACAAAAGCGGCAATGATGACGATTTTGGGACTGATGAAGAAAAACTTCGCCTTCCACTTGCAATGTCCCTAGAGATAGACGAGGACAGTGATAGCGACCAAGAAAGGCTTCAACGTGCGTTAGTTGTGTCACTAGAAGCGGACGAGGACAATGATACGTGCGAAAGTAATGAGACGAATGAAGATAATGAGACAGACGAGGAACGACTTCAGCGCGCACTAGCGTTGTCGTTGGAAAAGGAGAATTATCACGATGACATTAGTTACGTCAAGAGAGAATATTTGCCTAATCTAGCGGGCAGTCTTATTCCGGTCATAATAGGTGTTTGTTTGTTTGTTTTAATCATTCTGCATACACCTCAACTAGAGTATGATAGTACCTAATTCCTCTTTAGTGATTGATAACTAAGATGCGTCATCAGATAGCGAACCGCCCGCAGCGAAATGTTAGAGTGCAAGGAGATACGGCGGAGATAGGGAGTACTCAATTGTGTTCAATTTGTCTGCAGATTTTCACGGGGAAATGGTGTTACTAGGTTCGTTGGGCTGGAGAAGAAGAGTAATAAGCGATAGCAGGATACAAAACAATGCTCAGGTGGTACGTGGTGATCTCGTCTGCCATCCCTTCGATTTTTGTAGTAAACTTCGTATGTTGCGAGCGAGGCGAAAAAGTCTGGGCACGAGAGCAGGTACGTGGGTATGTTGTGTTGCTAGAGGACAGTGAAGTGATGCTAGCCAACCGAGAGGGTACGAGGTATTCGTGTAGTTAGGAATGGTGCAAAGAACATGGCAAAGCAACCATACGTAATCGGAAACTACTGAGCACGAGCACTTTGTTACAAGTGTACAAGTACATAATGTTACAGGACTGATACACACTGCTGCAGGGGCAGATGCTTCCTGTATATACCTCGAGTCTTTCTCCTTCTCTCTTCTCTGTACAATCTAATAGTTATACACAAAGCTGTCAGCTCGAAGCAATCTCATTAGTCCGAAGTTTGGCCGTGTGGCTGTGTCTCGAGCTCATTGGTCGCAATTATTCGGCATGTGGCAGTGCTTCGGTTTCTGTGGCGTCATCCGCAACACCGTCTTGATCTTCCACCATCGTCATTGTCCTTGGATTCACACGTCATTGCCACACGTCATTTCGTTGCCACGAGGGAGAATTGAGGAGATTGCTGGAGAAAAATAGCTACAGGTGAAAGCTAAAAAGCGTCAGAATAACTCGCACGCGTGCAAGTCGCCGTAGGTTGATCGGCCACACAGCGGCCGTGCAACCGGAGCGATGAGCAAATGTGCTCCAATCCTTTCTACTTCATATTAACTACAGAGCTCAGCGAAGTTCACATCCTATCGGTGGCAACGCCGCCATCACGCCTTGTTGAATATACGCACACGGTTCTCTCCACCTATACCGTAACACACTTCCTTTATCGGAAGTGTAGTGTGAACTACGGGATGAAAACGGGATGGGACAAAATCGCGTCCTGTTAATGTGCTAAGATGGTATGTTTGCCAAGTCACAGTATGCCAAGGGGTAGTCTGTTGACTAGCCAAGGGGGTTCGCATTCCAAAACTTTCCCGCTCCCAAGCCGACAAACTGCCGGTGCGTAAGAACGGCTGAACCAAATCAAGATTGGAAACGACGAGCTAATAGAGCGCATCGAGTAGGCCATTGACGTCTTACGCGGCGGCCCTTTTGTCGATTTGACCCGAAATGACATGGAATTCCGTACAATACCACACGGGATTTCGCAATTTCGGCATCCCCAATCCCGTCCCGTTCCCATCCTGTGGTTCATAGACCGCAATGCGATTCAGTGGCCGTGGTATTCGCTGTCGCACATGCTAGACTCAAAACTCAGCTGGCGCCATGCATAGTATCGCCTGGAGTCACTTCTGGGGATGGCACCTATTGGCAGCTACTGTATAGTATGGTACTACCGTAGTGTAGTTTTTACATGCTTTCACCACTCTTGCCATATTAAGCTGGATTTGTGCTAGCCCTTCATGAATTTACCTGGCATTTACTAGTCTTCCTCAACACATCCATCACTCATCACTCGCCAGTGAGTCTCCGGTAGCCCGCCACACTGTAGAGAAAGAACGAAGAAGTTCAAATATCTGTCGACAAAAAGAGTGAAAACGGCTGCCTTGTATACAAACGAATAACCGGAGCCCATTGCTGTCTTGCGGTTAGGCCTCCTCCTCGGTATAGGGGCATGTGGTGGTGGATGGGGGCTGAAGCCACAGACCTCATGGCCGACATCCTTGGTGATGAGAACCATAACTTTGCATAAGAAGAGTTCAATTGTCTATGGTACAGACATGATTGCCTTCAAAGAGCAAAAGAGCCATCTAAGGGAGAATCCATGCCGTTATATACATGAGGTAGAGTTACAGATGTACATGAGTCGGAGCCCTAGGGATCGTGACCGCTGTTTTAGACTTCGCACTCTACTCTTGTCTTCCCTACTATCTCGGATCTTTAGACCTGTATACAGTCATGGTACCATTGTCAGTGCACACAATTTTCCCTAACTTCCATATCGTAACAGGGCTACTAGTGAGTGATAGCTCGTGCTTGGCTCTAATTAGTCAGATCATTAGAAATCACTCTCTGATGTAGTCTTGTATCTTCGATAGTTAGCAATCACATTCCTGTCCTTTCCAGCAGCGTCAATAGCCCTCCATGCCATTCTAGCAACTTGTAGGCATTTTGGGCTAAATTCTGAGTCAACACTTCGGCTGAAGTTTACCAATTCTGCAAGCCAAGGGAGCCACCAGGCCAAACACCTAACCAAGAGTGGGTGGTGAAGCAGAGGCTGGGCAAAGTGAGATGCAGTGGAATGGAGGTGGCTAACCCTTACACTAAGTGCCTTCTCACGGGATATTTGAACTTGACAGAATGTTTCAATGTGACAAAATGTTTTTTGTTTTAATCATACTGTATTCACTCTAATTAGAGTATGACAGCCCCTTAATCCCCTCCACCTCCGGGCTGGCCGGCTAGATGGCGGAGCTCCACTCCTGCTGTGACAAAATGTTCGCAGTGAGAGGGTGCGTCCCTACCGATGCTACCAAAATACCTTGCCCTAAGAAGCTCACCAATTTCCTTTCTCCACCCACAGATCTGGATCTAAGCTCTCTTTCCTCCATCGCCTCGATAAACAACGTCGTTCACCGTGAACTATTACAACAGCATTCAACACCGCCTCCAAAGTCGGTCGGAGAAACACTTGCAGGGAGATGTTATCCGAAAGCTCAGGTCAGATCCCAGTTGCCACAAGCTTCAAAAAGACAGTGCGATACTGTGGAATATACGTCAATAATCCTACATCGTATGTTAATCCCCTGATCTTGTCGACTCCACGGACCTTCCCGTTGCCTCTGGGTGTCATCTTTTCTTCATTTCTTGGTTCGTCTCCGCTGGATTCGCTCAACCGAGTTGGGAGAGTTACGGGAATTGTGAAGTGCTGATAATAGACACCGGTGAAACCAGTGTTCTTAAACGTTCTTGGTTTTGAACAGTGTTCCTGAGTGGCTAGCTCGGTTGGCAACATAAAGCTGGGCCTAATACTTGCTAGCTAAGGCTATAGTACAGCCTGGCCGCCCGCGAGATAGCCTGCAGGCTGCCATGTCTCATGCAGGCCTTAAAGGCATATGCAGGATTCCGCAGGCCACAAAAACATATGCAGGTCAGTCCAGGCTTCTGCAGGCCTCGACGATATATACATGCTTCAAAGATATGCAGGCCTGCCCAGCATTTATATCACAGATTACACCAGCATTTAAGTGATTGGTATACATTCCCGGCTTAGTATTGGAACCGGTAAAGGCCCATCAGTCAGCATTTTGATTGGGGCATGTATTGACAATAATACCAGTTATGATACTGTGATAGTTCCGAAGCAGCAAGTATCACAAATTTACAGATTCGCAGTCCTGCGAAAGATCCTAAATCAACCGCCGAAACCAAAGAACGCAGTCATCATCACTGATGTTGAGACTTGTTGTTGAGGCACATCACAACTCCATTACGTCCCGCGTCGTCAACTCTATCCCATCAAATTTTAACACCGGGATTATGAGAAGTGAGGGCCCTGAAGTCTCCTGCTGTTTGCTTGGGGTATGTGCTAACATTCAACTCGCGTAGTAGCGGCTCAACAGCGCCCAGGATCTTTCATTCTTAACAGCCTTTCATATTCCGCTGCAGTTAAGCTATCGTTAACAGTGTGCAACTTCAATGGCATCAGCAAGAGTTTGAACGACAACGTGGAGCGAAGTGGAGAAGTGGACAATGGTGGCTGAAATGTCTACGAGTAGCTTACTGCAGTGAAGGATAAACTTGGGGTACTCTTTTGCACGCCAAATCTGCGGGCCGGGCTCTTTCGATAGTAATGAAGCACACACACATCCCTCTTCAACTCACTATATTGGTTCGCTACAGCTACAATCTCCTCACGGGCCACTCCAATATCGTCCCTGGCTAAAACACATCTTCATCCCACATACTATTGGCCCACACAACAATCCTAGCCACAAAGCACGCGATGCTTATTCTCTCAGTGTAAGTATCACCGCACCTGCGGCCTAAGGTTCTGAGAAGGATCGTCCTAACGCAATCCTAGTGAAAATTCTGAGCCTCCGTAAGCAGTGGAAGATGTTGGGCTGGAGGGGGAAAATAATGGCGTCTAGCTTGCCAGGGAGGTATGTAGATTACCGGAACGTTGTGACGAGAGTTCTGGCGCGGCAGTAGTATCAGAACATCAACCGTGAGAAGAGATTGCGCACACCATTGACGGCGATGCGATTGAAGTTTTGTACGTTTCATTCCTCAGCTCATCCGTAACGATGGGCTCAATTGTACTTGCACCGTAGTCCTAATCGTTCTCCTCGGTAGGTAATTCCTAGCTTGCATTGTGCTGTCTATTAGAAATAGTAGCGAGCGTTGTGAGGAAGTCTAAAAGCGATATCATTCTCTCTACCTATGCGATCTCTCTATATACAGAATGGCAAGGCCATATTGGCCTCTTCGCAATCAGGCGGATTCATGCTCAGGGTTGAGCGGATTTCCAATACTGTCTTCCACCAGACATAGACGATGCTTTATTTTCTGCCTCTTTTATTGTTCTACAATACTGAAGTGCCTTCAGCCTTCTCCCCATCTGCACCTTAAGCAGTGAAGCAGTAGTATAGAGGACACGAAGAAGTGCTGAACGTCGTGTGGAGAATACGGAGGCAAACTGCTGCGGTAGGCTGATTATTCGGAAAGAGTTCAACTACCTCGTTCAGGGTTAGCCATCACTGTTTCATCAGAACCTGTGGTGTTGCAGTCTTGGAAAACCACCGCCGGGTACGGGAGAGGGAGGGGGGGGGCGATTTGGCTTATTTATTTTGTAAACTTCAACTGCAAGAGCACATCAGACTCTGTTCGCGCCGAGTATAGACGTTGAGGGTGATGTGGCTGTCGGTGTTGATACTTGTGCGATGAGTGGTTGTCTATCATTTGTGTTGCAATAGGCTTCCTGATAAGGTCGCCTTGGCGTTATAGTAGGATCTCGGGAGGACGGACTATTGACACAATTGGATCTCGAGAGGATCTCGGGCCGGATAAGTTTCTCCGCCGGATAAACTCAGCTCTCAACGTGCTCCACCGATACCGATGACACCAAAGATCTGATCATCTTGTATATAACGACGTACATTATCCCGTTAGAAAGGCAATCATCTTCTTTTCGTCGCTGCAATCGGAGGTATCTATACCAGTTATGTACAGAGATTTCGTCCCTTCGCTAGGTACCTAGCGCAACGCCTTGTGCCGTATCGGGATGTGGTAATCTCCAAAGTACTACAGCAGATCGACGCATACACGCAACTGGGCAGATGTGCAGCAAGTAGGGTAGTTTCCACAGCAATCAGAAACAGAGCCTCTCATAGCATTCAGAACGCGTCATGCTCAAACAATCTTCCCGAAATTAAAGTGGGGGTACCAGTTGCATTTTCCAACAGAGGGACAATTTCTGACATACCAATCCGATGCAGTACCTTCGTTCACTCTGCTCATCGCCGGCTGCGCTAACTTTTCGCCATCGCGCATTCTGCTCACTGTGCTCGCCATCCCTGTCAGCTACTGATGGCTCGCTACACTACCACATCCATTCGCCATCTAACAAGCAGAACTTGTATCTCTCCAAACAATGCTACACTCACTCCTCCGCCTCACGCACGCCTCCGCCGACCCCGTGGTTTGCACCGCCTCCGCCCCATAATAGCGAGCACACTGCCCTCCGTCGCACAGTCTGGAGCGTACAAGCTGTACGAGCGGACGAATCTAGGATGAACTACTTCTTGCGTGCTTTCTCTCTGATACCAACCGCCCGGAGCGACCATAGCTTTTGGGGCTCCGCGAGGCCGCCCAAATAATGTTTCTCAATGTCCAGGACGACAGGTTTCTTCGGAGCCCCGAATCGGCGTCTCGTCCGGGGCATACATTTCAGAGGCCTGGTCTGCCCTAGCACGGGATCTGAATACCTAGGGCCCGATATAGATGCCTGTAGTTTTGGGATACAGTTTCAGGATACGAAGCTAGAGTCTATACGAATACAGCAAATGAGCACAGTTATGATGCTACGGAGAAGCCGCTACGGGAGGTAATGGAGATTATCGAGACTGCAAACACGGTAATCAGGGATTGATACTACGGAGAAGCGGTTACCAGAGGTTGGGGGTATTCCCGGAACTATGAATACAGCCGATGAGCAGTGATTTGATACTGCGACACTGCAGATTGCCTGAATGTTATTCGTGGTGATTTGGATAAGTCAAGCGAATGAATATGAATGGTAATACGAAAGCTCGATAAGATCCGAACGATATTCACCTGTATGTCAAGCCACAGTTCTAGCACAAGCCCGAGCAGATATGATGCTGACAATTTGAAGTAGGCTGCTTCCCCTGCTTCCCCTGCAATTGATAACACTCCAAATGCCTTCCAGAGGCCGTGGGGACACTTTACGGGACGATTCAGATCGTATGGACAGCATCGCTGTGAGCCCCAAGATTTAGGTTGTCTGTACCCATCTCTACTTACGTCATGTTACTTGTGAGGTCAAACTCTAATCCCCGGGAAATAGTAGACACTACACAATCTCTGATCAGTGAGCTCACTTGGGGGATGAGGATATCGAGCGTCTAGCATCGTGAACTACGGAAGAGGTATCTTGTTGAGATTCGAAGGATACTGCAGGTGCAGAGAAGATGTTGTTAGATTTAAAGTCGAAACCGGAGGAGCTACAAGTGTGTAAATGGCAGAGACTTAGTGCGTGCAGAGAGTCTTTTTTGTTTGTATGTTATCATATTTGTTTGACAGCATCGCCATGCGTAGTATGCAGAGCTAGACTGCAGGGACCCGCTATCATTTAGTCTGTGGCTCTGCTGCTGTAGTCCAAATCAGGACAGCCATTTCCGATCCTACAATCTAACTTCAAAGCCGCTATTGTCGCGGCCTATTCAGAGCTCCGCACCAGGATAGATTACGTCAGTATATGTCTTGCTTACAGCAGAACCCCCTCAAATCAGCTGATTAACTTATGAGAAATCGCCGTCGAATGTTAAATACTTGATACATTGAGCCCACGGCTCCGGGAACTCTACTGATGTTAATGATTTTATCCCAGAACTATTGGTTAGTGTTTGGTCTGTCGGCTTCCATGGCTTCCGGAGGTGGTGGGCTAGAGCCGAAGGCTGTCAATCATCAGCCCGGTAGCTTACGGCCCCCATCGACAGATGGCTTGCGGGCATGAATCCGGTGGCTTCCAGCCCCTATCTGCCGCCACTGACTCCCATGCCGTGGAGGAGGCCTAACCTTGGGAGTGATGCTCGGCATCGGGTAGCGGTTGTGAGACTTGACTTTGCCGAGTATGGTCTTTCTTTAAATAAAAGCTTGCTGTCTTCCTTCTCTTTCAATAGACAGACAATACAGCTTCTTCTTTCTTCTCCATTTCTCTCGACAAGAACGCGGTTGTCCCCATGCGGCCGTTAAATTTAACACTCCCATCGCCGTACCTCTCCCGTACTGCAGCATATTTGACATCGCCGCGTCGCCTACTTACCAACCAAAATAGCCATTGCAGCGGCAAATCTCTGTTGTGCAGTCATAATCAGGGGTCGCAATAGTCCGCCCGCCCGGTACTCTTTCAGGTCTCCATTTCGCCGTCTAGTTTTGGGGAAGATATTGCAAGACCAGGACCCGATCAGGGCGACTGGGGTGACGCCTAGGGCTGGGGTTACTAATTCACTGATAGTTATGCAATTATTTGGATCATGACACAGTGATGTGGATTCTGCAATCCTTACATGATCGACTGGGTAAATTGTAGTGCGAATTGTGTACCGTGGACACGGCTGGGAGGCATATATGGTTCAGCTTGACTGAGGGCTAGTGGAAGCGAATTGGCGGGTGCGAATCGACCGGGGCTAGTGGGGCGAGACCCTTTGACTAGTGGCTGGCGGAGGCGAGCAATTTGGCCGACGGAAGGGACGGAAGAAGGTGGCCGAAACCTTGAGCTTGAGCCAAATTGTGAGCTTGAGCTCGAGCGTGAGCCCGAACATGAGTATGAGCCAGAGCTTGAGCAAGAGCTTGAGCTAGAGCTTGAGCTAGAGCCTGAGCATGAGGATTGAGCCAGAGCCTGAGCGTCGAAGGGAATGGAGGAAGCTAGGAGCGAGGGAAGGGGTATATAAGAGGAACGGAGCGGCAGTGGTTAGGCAAAGCAGTGCCTTCAGCTTCAAAAAACCCGCCCACCCGCATCCCTGCATATACTGATGCTAGCTCTGTATGTTTTCGACTCTACACCCAGTGAAATGGCTTCCAGCCAAGAATGATACAGTCCAGGTGGAGCGGCGGCACTTCTGTTTATGCTTCGTTTACCGTTCCGTTTCGGTTTTTGCTTTCGTGCCTGTTCTAGCGCTGAAAATGTCTGTATATGATTGAATAAAGTACGTGCTGGGGAAGAGCGAGTCCGCTAGTGGATATCATCACTCTCTCACGACTGCATCACTCGTGTTGCATAAATAGATCTCAGCTCTCATACGGGCTGACTGGGCTGGCTCTGATACGGGCTGACGGAGCTCAGCCTCTCTACATTTAGATGAGTACGTACGTGTTCGTACCGTATATATATGGCCTTGTGGCCCTCTTAGAAAGTACAATTAAGCTTCTAGCAATCAGTATTTCAACAACTCGCATCATCTGTCCATCACTCGGAAGACTACCGGCCCTTGCAGTCCCACTGCCTAAAAACCTCCAGGACGGACAATCATTGTCCGGGACAGTGGAAGGTCATGCCAAAACGGGACGGACTTTTGAGACCCCGCCATAACACTTCTGGTACTAGAATCCCCGGAATGTGAGGTCGATGGTTTCCCATAGAGAAACATATTGCACAAGTTTCCGCACTAAGAATGCACCTGGCAGTAGGGTGCAGGAGGCAGGTTGGCGGATTTTTGGCGGCAGCATGGGCCCTGCTATGCGATAGGAGGGTAGTGTGATCAACATGCGGCGGGGGCCCACACTGTTTCAGGGTCTCAGACCAAATCGATGTAGCCATTCGATGTTGAATCCATGTTTGTCAGTTACTTCGTTGGCAATTATCCGGAAAATGACTAACACACTGATCCTGTCGCAGAGCTTTGGATAGCATGGCATGTACGTGTGGAAGAGGTTCCAGTATATGTCGCGATGGGTTTGACGCATGTGAGCAGAGGTAGCCATTGGACGTCGAAGCTGCTTTGGCAGTCAACTAGTCAAGATGCATGGAGGTTGGCCAGAGACTTGGGAGAGAGATGTGGGATGTAATTATGGGAAATTTATTTGGCTGTCGCTGTGAAACGCTATGTTACGAATCCGGGATCATCACAGGTGGCTGGGATGTTACTGGTTATATGGTTTCTGGAAGTGCTAGCCTTCGATCATGTGTTGTCTCTAACGTGCCGTATATCGGTAATATTCGCGCGGTATTGAATGGCTTCTGTAGTCGCCGCTGCAGTCTTTCAAAGCATCATTAAGTAGCATACCAACTGAATCTCGTAGGTTTGGAAATCGCTTGACCGTAATTGCCGTCAGTAGTCTCGGTCGATGTAGATCAATCTCATACTTTCGATTGAATGTAGGGGATCATCGGTTTCCAGATTCTTAGTAATCGCAGCCGAATCGTGTAGGTTGCAATTGTCAGTGTTCTTTGGAAGGTGCAGTGATTCTCGGTTGAAAATTCGCTTCACCTTTGGAAGGATCCTGCTATGTAAATAACTTTTAATAGTGGTCTCTATCTCTGTAGGGGTACTTCGCTCGGGTATAATTCGACTATGGAATGTGTAACGAAGGGCAGTTAGGGTTCTCTCTGACGGGATGAGTACAATAACAGATGCTCACAACTACTCTGCTAGTTGCAACGGTTGCCACACAGATTTAATCTCCACAGGGATTATTTTTTACATTATCATATTTACAAATTTGCTTGTTTTCACTCGAAAACCCCGAGTCGAGACGATTCGCTTGACAGTTTAACCGAGAGACCACTTACGACAGCTCCCACCACATCCGAAAGCAACACCGCAACCAAAGCATCGCAACCAGAGCACCAGAAAGAATGATTATCAACGAGTCGTTACGCTTCAGAACTCTTCCTCCCCTGCCGTGTCGCAGCCACCACTTACACCACGGGGCTTCACTTCAGCCTATGCCACCTTCTCACGCCGCAGCCACACATGCGCCGCATCTTTTCTCTCCAGGCACTGTTGGACTTCAACCTATCGCCTGCTGTAGCAGAATACGATGTTCTCAACGGCGATACAATTCTTGGCTGCATGCTCGACGTCTACTGAGGGTCATATATGTCGTGGGACGCGATCGTCATACCTCCCAACCCTTCCTTCTTCAGTCAGACCAACCGTGCCGACAAGCTGATCCGCTCCCTGCGTGAGCGTGCGCCTAACCCCGTCGACGTTACTCGACCGGTATTCTCCTACCTCTACCTAGACGATATTAGTCTTGCGGATAGCGACGACGTGACCGGCTTCGAGACGATCCCAACTCTAGCAGATATCCTCCCCTCCGAGCGCATCGGCAGAGTCAATCTCGATGCTATCTTTCTCGACCTCGAACGCGTTGCCAGCGAACTTCTTCGTGCTCTTGCTTGCCGAGGGTGGAAAGACCAGTGCACCCCCGACCGCATCTAAGTCGCCGCCAATCTTCCTCACGTTCCCCTCGCGGGTGCCAGAGCATCATGCACTACCCGCAAACGACGACCGACTCGCAGGACATCGTGAAAAGGGTCTTGTGCGAGAGGACTCTCCCTGCGCCGTGACAGGCTTCATGGATAGGCTGGTATGGATGAAGAGACCACCCATGGCGCAGGAGACAGCCACTCGCCAGGCGGCACAAATCTTACCACATACTCTTAATGGCGGCAACAGGGAGACATTAAAACTGAGAACCGCTTGGTTTGGCAGGTGCTAGAGATTTTTGATCCCGGTGTACGTCACTCACCGGAGGGGAATTTGATTGACGAGCCTCATAACGCGCTAATGTTGCATTCTGAGCTTCATACCATGTTTCGTCAACTACTGTGGTGGCTTGAAGAGGTTCCGGTGTGTTTCTGAATCATTCTGTCAAAGCAATGCTCTCCAAGGGTCCTTCCAAGAGCTTGGGCTAACGATGCAGGGCATCCCCAACATGTACATACCTCACACCGCGCGCCGATTCCCACCGACGTGGATGCGCCGGTACCTGCCATCCGAAAACCGCGTGGTATCCGCCTCCCGCAGTGATATCAATGTTCCAGATCCTCGACTACTCTTGCTTCATGCAGCCCGCGCAAAGGTTCTTGATTTGTGCGGCGCTGCCGGCTATGTTGAGTGGCTTCAGTGTGAGGCCGAAGAGGTGCGGTTATATGTTACACTTAAGGCTGATGGGAGCAGCAACTTGTACGCGCTGTTTTGCGCTCGAGGGTTTGGGATTCCCGTGGGGTAGGCTTTTCAGGCCCTGCTGTACCCGTATAGTGCAATGTGAAATGTACTGTCTAGCCGGGTATCGGTCCTCGGAATCATTTAGCCTCAATTTTTGTGAAGGATTGTACGCAAGCGTATCATCTTTCCACAGAATGCTATTTCTTTGAACCGTTTTTATTAGGAACAAGATTCCCAATAGTCTGTGGGACCGTTAGTCTTTCAGAGCCCGCCATTGTCGTCCAGGGTGTGTATGTGCAGTGTTGTCAACCGTCCCGTCCGTCCGCAATATCATTAGGACGGACGGGACGGCGCCAAGGCACCGCCAGACATAGAATCAACGACAGCTTCTGGAGTAAAAAGTCTTGGCGAAACAGAATCAGCGCGATAAGTCGACAACAACGATAGCAAGTAAAAAACGGACGGCGGCAATCGATTCTAGACGTCGAATTGACCCCGGAGCGAGCGTCCCAGCACCAGCGAGACCACAGGAGGAGGGCGCGCACAGGAATCCACACAACGGAGTGGGTTCGCGTAAAGGCTTGGCAGAGAACGCGACTGACGCGACGTGTCGACCAACGAGCAAGCGACGACGAGGACTTAGAGGCTCGCCTCACAGGAGTGATGACCGAATTCAGAGTGAGCGTGAGGAGTGACCTGGACGCGGGAGAAGCTGAACAGGGGAGGAGCGACGCGCCTATGGACGTGGCGATGGAGATGGCGACGGCGACGACACCCGTCGCCGCAGAGACTGTGGGCGCAGCCATATTTGAGCCGATGAAGAGAAACGAGAACAGGAAACAGAGAAGGAGGAGCGAAGCCCCGGCGGCCCCCAGCGACTGGAGGAGCCGCATGGAGATGACGACACGACAGCAGGCACAGGAACTGACGCAGCTGCACCGAACAGTTTGACATCTCGCAAACCTGGTGGAAGCAAGGGCAGCCCGCGAGGAGGCACAGCGGCTGGCAATGATGACGTGGATGGAAGGGAGAGAGCAGAAGTGGGACGCCCGCAACGAGGATGAAAAGGTGTGGGGGGCTGGCATCACGAACCTGATCGCAAAGACCATGAAAGGGGTAGCACAAGGCCAGGAGGAGAGAGAGAGAGAAAGAGAAGTGACTGCAAGGACGGACGGTGGGGGGCTGGAGGTCTCCCAACATGCAGACACGACACGAGAAGATGGACCAAAAGAGCGCCAGCAGCCACAGCAGCAGCAGCAACCGAAGCCCAGGCCCAAACTGCAGCTCACACTGCAGCAAACACCGCAGCCCGTGCCCAAGCCAAAGTCAGCACCCACACCCACATCCGCGATACGGTGGGAGACCGTCCCACCCCGAGCAAAGAGTCAGAGGGCACTCGTCGGCCCAAGCCCAGGCCCAGGCCCAGGCCCCGCCCCGACGGCGGGATCAAGCATGGCAGAGAGACGCCTGATACCAAGAAGAGACGAGAGCGTACCGCTCTCCAATAAAATGGACCAGGAAATCGCGTCAGCGATCAACTGTGCGCGCTTCCACCAGAAGGCACCAGCCCACATTAGGATCATGAACGCCACACGGAATGCCAAGGGCGCGATTACTGCAATCACGCACCCGAATGCGACAGCGGACACGGCTCGACAGTACTGCGACATCATCATCACCGCAGCGAGGTCGGTCGACAAAGGAGTCGTAGACGTCGAAGAGAATGAGTCCTGGGACAGGCGAAAGATCCACGCAGTCCCTCTCATACGATACATGGGGAAGAGCACAGAAGGCCTGCAGAAGATGCGAGAAGAATTCGAAGCGGAGAACGAGGGTATAGTGATCCCCACCCAAGTAAGGTGGCTGGCGAACCCCCGTACTATCAGGGAGAGGAGGCAGAACGGAGAAATTGCCGTGGCGTCAGTAGTCTTTGTCGTAAAGGGGAGCAAGATCGCACAGAGCCTAGTCAAGAATGGCATCAAGGTGGTGGGGGTGTGGTACCGAGTCGAAACGTACACGAACGAAGGACCAGACAGCAGGTGTGAGCTCTGCTGCGGATGGGGCCACATCGAGAACATGTGCAGCAGCAAGCCCAAATGTGGCTACTGCTCAGGCCATCACCAGACAAGCGACCACAAGTGCAATGTGGTGGGATGCACCGCAAAGCAGGGATCACTCTACAGCGACACGCTGGAGAAGTGCCCTAATTGCAAGGGAAATCACATCGCATTCAGCATCAGGTGCATGAAGAACAAGGAAGCCACTGAAGCGGCGCAGCAGAGCAGAAAAATTGAGCTAGCAGGACGAGCGCCCACGAGTGCAGCTCAGGACATGGCAATGGGCTCGAACAGAGTGATGCTTGGCCCTAGGCCCCAGGGGGTGGCGGAAGGAGGGGGAGACGAGGAAGAAGAGATGGCGGATGTGGACGAAGAAGAAGAGGAGGCAGCGGGGGAAGCTGGAGACGTCACGATTGCCGAGACCGAAACTGAGACTGCGACCAGGACCCCGACTGATACCGAAACTGAGATTTGAATGGGAGCCCGGGCTACCGATGATTAGAGTGTTCCAGTACAACTGCGCAAGGTCATATGAGTGGACCATTGCGGGGCTGGAGATGGGAGTCGAACGCAGGGCAGACTTAGTGTGCTTGCAAGAGCCACCGAGAGAAAGAGGAGAGATTGGCATCAGCCATTCGGCATATGAAATAAGAAAAAGAAAAAGAGTTTGGACGGCGATACAGAAGGGGAGTGGCTTGGTGGTTGATGAGCGGATGGATCTGACCAGAGGGGCCGATGACGATGTTATCGCTACCGACGTCAGAAGGAGAGGTGAAAAGATCACGAGGATTGTCAATATTTACAATCAAAAAGACGCGCGGTCGGGAGAGAGACCAGCACGAAAGTTGGACTGGTAGAGAGTCATTCGGCAGGGCGGCACTGTCCTCGCAGGAGTCTTCAACGCCCACAGTAAACAATGGGACCCAAGATGCCAAGTGAAGCGTGATGCTACTTTCTGGGAAGGCGTGATTGACGAGAACGGAATGGAGATTGGGAATGACGGCAGGCCCACCCACCATTGGACAAGAGCGGCCCAGGAAGGCGAGTGGGTCATCGACCTGACGTTGGCAAATCTACCAATTGTAAGGTGGACCATACTGGCCGATGATCACGCCACTGGATCCGACCATGAGGTCATAGAATGGCAGGTGGGAGTAGACAGGCAGGAGGAGGCAGATCATGAGAGGGTAGTAGGGTGGAAATTAGCGGCAATGACGGAGGAGGACGCGGAAGCAGCAGAGAAGCTATGGATGGAACTGGCGAAGGAGAGAATTCAACTAGATGCAGAGTGCACAGAGGACGAGGTGGACCAGGAGGCCGCATGGTGTCAGGAAGCAATGAGCAGTGTTCTCGACGCCACGGCAAAGAAAATCAGGATCTGTGCCAGGTCAAAGAGGTGGTGGAATGCCGACATCAAAGAAAGAAGAATGATGGTCGGGAGAGAGAGAAGGAGAAGACGGCACTCGGAGGAGGCTGCCCGGGCGAAGGCAGAGCTTCAGAAGTCGATCCGGCAGTCCAAGAGAAGAATGTGGGGCGATTACCTGCAGAACTTTAGCAGAGCCGAGGTGTGGAGAGCGGCGCGATACGCGAACCCTCGAGCGGGCACGACCGTGGAGGCCTTAACAGACAGAGATGGCAAGCAAGCAAACACATCATTGGAGAAGGAGGAGA
>Ga0307512_10003240_pt1 | contig 19210 bp, 21 predicted proteins | sample 14_EM_MG_FD_200267 | JGI IMG/M metagenome (GOLD analysis project Ga0307512, IMG submission 200267) | Populus trichocarpa ectomycorrhiza microbial communities from riparian zone in the Pacific Northwest, United States - 14_EM | ecosystem: Host-associated > Plants > Roots > Unclassified | place... | reverse complement strand
TGCGTTGATCAGCTCTACACCTTGCTCCAGTATTGTTTCAACATCCTGAACAGCCCCCCGTCCACATGCTCGATGCAGTGATGTTCGGCCCGCGGTATCTCGTTTCGGCTTATGCGACATGCTTATCGGTGAACCGGGTGTCCGAGCAGCAGCGGAATGGAGACGGCGACGGCGAGTCGGTGAGCCTTGACGTGATAATGAGGATGACGAGTCGTTGTCCGAAGGGTCGTCTCTGGAAGTGTTTAGAGGTGGGGGTATTTTTCGTTGCTTTTTGAGACCAGATTGCGCCCGAGGTTTCGAAACGATAGCTGTTGGGCTAAATCGCGAATTGAGGGGAAAAGGGGAGGATGAACGGATAAGTTGTTTTCGTGCTTGGGGTGATGATTCGAGGGTCGAATTCCTCCGCCGCCGTGATCTAGGTTCAGGTTCAGGTTCAGGTGGTTCATCGTCTGAAGTCGTGGTGCCACCAGTTGGTGCCTTTCGTTTTCTGGAGTTGTTATGGTGCTGCGAGTTAAGGCGTGGATAGGACCTCTCCGAACGGGGTCCATCCCGTTCGACGTATAGGGAATCGCGCTCGCGATTCATTCGCCGCATAGGCGACGACGAACGAGCCGAACTCAAACCTGAGGAATACTCTGCATCTCCATCGTCAACATCTCCCCTCGGTCGTCGTTCATCATTAGCACCCCTTCCCCTTGCAAGATTCCTCGACAAACTCCTTCTCCTTTTCTTACGTGGACTATCATCATCATCGTTGTTGTCGTTGTTATCCATACTCCCCCTTCTCCGCCTTTCCTTCCCACTATTCTCACTGCCCCTCGTCCAGTCGCGCTTGCTACCCCCATTCTCCGAGGACAATGATTCTTTGTTATTTCGTGTATCGTCGCGCAAGACAACGGTTTCCGCCTCGGAATCGTCCTCAGCGGCGCGTCTTGAAAGGCTGGCAGTAGGCTTCACGGATGGTAGTGATCGTACTAACTCTTCTGTGGGCGGTACGGGTGGTTGGGGTTGTTGGTAGTGGTGATATTGTTGCTGCAATGGTGCTGGTATTGATGGTGCTGATGCTGCTGGTGGTGCCGCTACCGCCACCACAGCTGCTACTGGTGAAGGATTATGCACTGGAGGGAAGTTCGTGTGATTGTTATTACTCGCGCTCGTCGTCGCTATTGTGGTTGTCGTCGATAGTTCAAATCGAAGACCTCGGGGAGACGACATGTTATGCTATGATGATCCACGGAGATGGGAGAGCTTCATTGCTGAGGCGCTGCCCTGTTTCTGTTTTGATAGCTTCGGCTTCGGCTTCGGACGAAGCGGGCAGGCAGGCAAGAACGTGAATAAGCGGGTGTTGTTTTCCTTGCGAAACGTGAAAAATCGTGAGAAAAAAACAAAGATCTAAAGGGCGGGAACTTGGAACTTGGAGCTTGGAAGTGTGGTGGATTAAGACGCGAGGCTCCGCTGAAAGGAGTCGGACGGCGGGACGGGTGTGAGCGTGGGATGGGGTGTGGGTGGTGGGTGTGGGTGGATAGACTCTCGCCGCCTCTGAAGCGGAAGCCAAAAGTGAGGTGAGCTGAGTTGAGGGGGGACGAGTTGTGGAGGCACGGGTCAGGCAGCAGAGTTGCTTGTTGACTAACTTCCTACCGACTCAACGATCGAACGAACGAACAACGAGCAGAACAAATGGGTGCGGTGCGCGTTTGAGAGTGTCTGGGTGTGGAAGGAGCAGCAGCGAATGCAAATCAAGAAGGTAACGTACCGCTCACTGCAGCCAGGCAATATCGCGCAGCAAGCAAATTACTCTAGGCCTAGAGGGAACAGCTATTTTGTCCATTTGACGTTTTCTCGAGAAATACTTGAGAAGCACATTTTTGGTTGGACGACTCCTCTCCTCAATCTGTCTATCTGTTCCATTCTCGACAAATGCCGCAAGGGTGACTAGAGTCATGCATGATAGATACGGTACGGCTGAGGCTTCTGGGTCTGAGCTGCAGGAGATTCCATCGAGGCCTGGAGGAGGAGGCTGTGAAGTGAGAGGTCAATGGGGCACTGGTGCAAGCCGTTGCGACTACCCGTTTCCCACTCTTTACAGTAAAACTAAGTAAAAAGATGGCGATACCTTGAGAAGTTCACGAAAGCTCAAGCTCTAATCCGTTTCTTACGATTATCTCACAGGATGTGAAAGTTGACAGGCCAAACCAATGAAGAAAAAAGAATAATACCAAGAAGTAATCCCGCTTGGAAGCCGTTAGATACAAAGGGTGAAATGCCACACTCCAAGCGGCAGTGGATGACTTTCGGCAACCTAAATTTGGGATGTCCTCACCATTCTAACCGCACGTTTGACTTCGCCACGCAACAACGATGAAACTGAGTTCCCAGAGTCACAATACAACATATCTATATGTATTTTCCGTTTTCGAAAATCTATTGCGGTCGTTGAGATACGGACGCTCAAGTCCGAATTTAGAATCTATTGCCAAGCCCACATACAAATTCCGGCAAAATAGATAGCTAGGATGGTTTGGAAGGTCAGACCTCAACGAAAAATTATCTAATTTACATGATGACTTCCTATCACGGTTAGTCCTTTTCCCTTTCAGATATTTTTTTGGGATAGAAGATGAAATTGGCTTCCAGAACCTCGTCCACTGATTCCACATAGAATGGATGTACTGTACCGATAAATAAGATAGGTACGGCCTCCCGAAATGTCAGATTCTGATCACAGCATGAAAGATTTCTAAGGTATATACAAGTATATAGACAAGTAGGACAGAATAGAACAGAACTTATTAGGATTATGCCTTAGGTGCTGGCCGACTACACTTGCATATAATTCACCATTCCTCTCAAATAGTGACAAGATCTAGCCCTTAAATGGTACTCTGCAAATGAAGTATCGGCCGAGTTAATGACAGGTTATGTACCCATCTCATCTGTCAGTACAGTATCGAAAAACAGCACCTGGGATCCAATAAAACTACCTATAAGTAGTGATGTTCCCATGAGCATTTTAACATAGACTACCCAAAGAGCACCCATCAGTATACCGTATAATCTGGTCGAACTCGGCACTTCTGCACGTGCAGGTTGCATGCCTGGCGTCAACAGCATCTTTTATTCGCCTTAACACTCGAAGCCTGATAACAATCCGACAGAGCTTGGAACCAGACGAATAGAAGCAAGGGATTCAGTCTTCTATGCAACCTGCACGTACTATGAAAGTAACGAGTCCGGCCAGATTATATGCCATACGGCATTGGATTCCATTGGGACTTTCGGGTGGACTTGCACTGCAAGCATGTTCCAAGCTCTTTAGTTCTTGTGGCGAGCCAGGTTTACATCAATACTAATGCCCAGCGAGAAGTTCCTACCAGCGCTCCGGGCCGAGATTTCTGCCATGCAGCGGTGAGGCGGGTTATGTTCATCCATCGATAATTGCTCGACGGCATTGAGTGCCGGTGGTCTTGCCATTCCCCGCGAAAGTCCGCAATACATCTCGCCACGAGACGTTAACAATAAGCAATGTCTCAAAATCTTGAATTGGATGGCGGATATTCACGCTGGTTGATTTAAGTGCACAGACGGAGAGGATGTTTGAGTGGATGTTCGAAAACAATTAGGATAAATCAGCGGTCCGAGCAAAGAACAACTCCCACAATCCATATCACTCGGTCGAAACATATAATGACCAATTCCATCCACCTACTCATGATCACTTCCCAAGCCTGGACGTTCCCAGAGCATGCTCTTCAATCCGCCAGGTACAGCAACAGAACGTTTTACACGGCACTGACCTTCGAAACCACCCATCAATCATCTGCTCAACCAGAAAGATCTCGATAGGAGACATCGAAAAAGGCTTCAATAACAACCCCTCAACCTCCCCAGGCAGATAAGGTAAATGCAATTAATCCTTCACTGAGCAGCACCACATAGGAACACTGGGGAAGATTCAGTAAGACCCCTCTTCTTTTCTATTCGTACTACTTGGTGCAGCCACAACGGCTGTGCTGAGACTACTTCTTTCCCATTCGCAAGGGGTTACGCCGCTGGCATGGCCGAGGTCACCACAAATCACTCGGTGTACGTCGTGTAAGCCTTAGTTGTGCAGCAGCTACTACTGTCAGTTAGTGGTATTGAGTAAGACTACAGAAACTCAACAAAGCGAAGATTATTTTCACCTTATAACACATAGCTCTCAGGCTGGTGTCCAGTATGATACGGCAACAAGTTTTTGGACCTGAATATACGTGAGTTGAAGAAGCCCGGCGATATCGATAATACAGGGTGCTTACTCTCTGTACAGTTCCCTCAACAGCAGCCGATAGCTCAGCACTACCACCTACAGCAACACTACTCCCGTCTAAGAGCACTGTCACTGGAACATTCTCCATGCCCTCTGCACCATCCGCTCCGGCAACATGTCCTACACCAACCGGTCCCGGCTCCCAGCCACAGTGGCAGCCAGATCCCCGCCTTCACAAGTTCTTGGTACACGATTATTGAACAATTGACCTCTCGCATTCCCCAGGACAGCGGATTGAGCTCTTTCAAAATAGTGAGGAGGGCTATATACGGGTGAAGAATTATGTCATTAGTAAAGGCTTCGCAGTGGTCAAGGGAGCGGTAATGCAAAGGAGCGAGTGCGCTTGATTTGTATTCGCCATAGCAAATAAACACAGAATTACCGATAGCTGGACTCCAAAGATAAGAAGACCGAGAGTGTAGAGGAAGCGGAGCAACTGCATATTCGCGAAAGGCTGGTAAAGGTTATTAAATTATTTGATATTTGTACTCTTGAAGCGCGGCAAAAAGTTGACTGTGGCCGCGAATTGACTGCGAAAGTTGACTGCCCGCAGCCGGCATGCGATTATGCCGCATCTACTTAAACACTCATCTACAGCCCCTTCGCACCGGGAGGTTGAGATAAAGTTGAAGACCCTTAACTTGGAATTCCTGCTATAGACTATCTTGAGTTTCCTGACGTTACGGAAGTCGGAGTTTAGCTTCAAGCAGTAGCCGCAATAGCCATTCTAGCCCAAAAAAATCTATTTGGCACCAACCAGAGCCTGGGCGGGTTATTTACAGCAGAGTTCAATTAGAGCCGACATTATCCAGGCTTCTCTACATACAAAGTTGCCGATCCTCTAAATCTTCATAGTCTGGATAAGTTTCTTACTTCGATTGCTAGTATGCAATGGATCCCTGAAATTCAAGGCACCATCGCTCGTAGACAAATAAGGGCGATATACGCACCGACAAATACGTAAACCGCCCACCAGCGAGGATGTTGCTAACTACTATGTCAAAAAAACCCCGTTTATTGATGTGACTGCAGTGCCACATTTACCCGAGTGCAGCATGACTCCCAGAGTCCAGTGATTGTAGTATATTACTAAATTTAAGATTCCAATTACTGGGGAATAGCTCAGAATACTACAGTAATACAAGATACCAGCAAATATGACATTGTAAATGATTGAGTATTTAGTTGAATGGGGTAATATTGGTCAATTGAGCAGCATTGAGCATTTCCATAGATGTGGCATTCCACATTCTTGTCACAATGATGTGATAGTAATAAACCAGTATACCTACAAATAGCCCTAACATAATGTTATGTTCAGCAAACTACATACATAGTGTAGTGGTTAGTGGGTGTGTACAATACCCACTGAAACAGATTCAAATCACGCCATAGATGTTTTTTTACCATATGTCAATCAGCTGGCAGCATCAGACCTGGAGGTAAGCCATTGAGCATGCACAGGCATGTGTGGGCATGTGCGGGCATGTGTAGGCATTTGCGAAATATATACATGTGAAAGTAATATAGTATAACTCTACTATTTAACTCAATGCACATCATTTTGAATATGACAGCAATCCAGCATCAATGTGGCATCAATATACCATCTAATGTGATCTTCTGTGCTACATTATTGTGAAATTGATCCCACATTCAAAACAATTGATATTGTTGCAAATTCTGAAATACCCCACAAGTTCAGCCAATGTATACATTTATAAAGAATTCAACATTAATACAGCATTAACTTGGCATCAATAAACGGGGCTTTTTTGGTACAGTAGTTGTTATAATCATTATCATTATGCATTCGTGATCGCCCGCTTGCGGGCATGACATACAAAATACATAGCCAGAAATTTACCCGCCAAACCCTCCGAAGAGAGCCCCGTTTGCCTCCCTCCTCTACCTAGAGTAGTGCAATCATAGCCATGACCCTCTCCAAGCTCTCCTAGAAAGACGAACCGCTCAAACTCACCAACCGTCACCACTGAAGCAGTTTGGATTGCGAGTGCTGTTTTACGAAAGGTTACCTGGAGAACAGCTCCATGCTTTCTGATGACGATGGTGGAAACTTCGAATGGTTTCCTAGCTATCTGATTGAGCTACCTCAGTGGACCGAAATCCATTTTGAACTTTAACTACCATATCACTTCATCGGCTCTGCCTTCAGACCAAGCTCATCCCAAAAACTTGCGAGTATCTTCTGGTCAACGAGCGTGCTAAACAGCAAATTTCTATGCATGATCCGTATATTAGCGTACCATGTTTAAGCTATAGAGGCTATATTATTTGCCGTACGTTGCGGCAAGGAGGAAAGAGACGCCGGGCTCGGTGGAGATACACTCTCCATATCAACGTATAAGTCACCAGAGACAAACCCCGGGTATGATGCGTCAAGGAAGGCGAGATGTCCATGCATAGCAAAGCTCGCGCCATTGCACGGGGGAAGGATCGCATCTAGTGGGGTTCTATGCGGATATTTGGAGGACGATGACGGACTGGGGAGAGAGGGCGGTGATGGCAGTGCTGAGGGCGGAGAAGGCGAGGGAGTGGTAGAAGGATCGAGTAGGGGAAGGAAACGCATTTAAGGTCGAGGAAGGAGAAGACTTTGGGGTAGTTAGATAGAAGATACCAAAGCTAGATTTAGGTACTACACAACAGCGAGGTATGGCGTATTCTAGGATTCGGCCAGAATGTAGACTATACGAGGAATGCCCGTCTTCCATAATCCGTATTGGAGCTTCAGGAAGAGGGCGCCCATATGATATACGCCGCTGGGTCTAAGTGCTTATATTCATAAAATTTTGTCGAAGAAAGGTCAACAATGTTTGCACTGCTTAAACTCGGTGTGGTGGCTAGTTGTTTACACTGGATAGAATTCAGGGTGTTTACGATATGAATAGCCAGGTGAAAACCTCACTGACTTGAATTCAACCGAGCATTGTCTAGACCGTAGAATATCTTTGTGCTCTCCTCCTGAAGCCCTTAGTTCCCAAATGTGAGGGAGGGACTCTTGATCCCAAGTTGGGACATCGAAGATCTTTGCTTCGCTTGCAACAGTGTCAGAGCTATAATAACTTGACCGGGGGAGTGGGGTGGGGGTACGAGTATACGCACTTCACTCACGGATGGCAATATGAAAGACCCCCTTCATGCCTTCTGTAGGCTCTACACATTAGGTCAATCTTCTGAGGCGATGGGATCGCCGTATGCTGGGTTGCAAGCTATTCAGAGTTTCTGCAAGGATGTTTAAGAATTAGATCAAAGGAAAGGACTACGAGGGAGGAATCGGACCTAGCTGGCCTTTCGGAACGTCTTCGAAGGGGTGCTACTTGGTTTGAGGTAGACACTTATCTTTGAGAGACAAGGTATATTTTATGTTGTGGGAAAGTCCAACAGACCGTATTATATCACATAGGACCACAGCGAGAGTATTCCGGCGCCTACTGGGTACCCGTGTAGTCAGTTGTATACACTCACAGATGTCGCGATGCATATGCTTATGGAGAGTCGGACGAACGGTAAGACAAGTCAGTGGGACGTTTAGCCAAAATGCAACCAGAGATGATCAACAATTGAAATTCATGCTGTGCCCGTGGCCCATCTCACTCTCTAGGTATCATCCGCGGTGGAAATGTAGCTACCGAGCGCAACGAGGTGACATAGATAGTAATATAGTCGGCGGCGATGATGGCTAGCCCTATCCCAAAAGCCAATGGATGTGGTTCAGATTAGAGCACTATCAACCAGAGAGGACAACGTTAACGGTACATTACGCTGTGTTCAGGCGCGGTGTCTGATTGTCTGAACAACTCTCTTACTACAAGTTGTTGTCGTCCAAGGGCAGATTCTAGCCATTTATATAATTATACTACTTCCCTACATGAAAACTTAAGACATAAGTACTTATCTAGCATAGTAGAGCGCATCAAATAAACCAGGACAACTTTCGGAGAAGAGTAGTTATCCGCCGTTTCATAGGTATCCGTGGGTCCATTCCTTAGCATTACTATCTTAACATACTACATGAAAAAATGGGGTTTTTTAAACACCATTAGTATCCTATTATGGTATGGATTTGTTATTTGACCGTTAATAACGATTGTAGTAGCATTAAGAATGGTCGAAGAACGGTTGCCCAACGGTATAATATCAAAACAGTAAGTATCCCATAAATAAAAAAACCCACTTTTTCTTGTGGTAACTACTAGTATTCAAGAAACCAACGAGCACAAAGACGCAGAAAAGGCGTGGAGCGGGGAGACGAAATCGCCTAAGAATTGGATTCTTGAGCCGAGTGATTTACATCGCAAATTTAGAACCGCGGGGTCATCACCGCCGCCCCACCAGAACAAAATTCCCTCCATACAAACTTAGATACCCTACCAAAAATGCCTTCACCAAACATCTGGATCGCCGCCTCGGATAACGACGTAGTCGCCGTATCACAATTCCTCACCCAAGACCCTGCATCCGTCAATGCGCGCGACGAAAACGGCTGTCAGTGTCCCTTCCCTCATTTTTTCTTGCTAACATTGCTTATACTACAGACACCCCGATCCACGCCGCCGCTTCCTACAACCACATACTGCTCCTAAAATCGCTGGTCCGAAGCCACGGCGGCGATCCAAATATTACCGACCACGATGGCGACACGCCACTTTTTGTCGCGGAGACCATCGAGACTGCGCGATGTCTTGTGGAAGAGCTCGGGGCGGATCCAAGCCATCGGAATTCTTCCGGGTTGACTGTATGCTGCCTGCTCTCTCCCTGGACGTTCTGTTGCGGCGCTGATTCATGGGAAGGCGGCGGAAGCTATAGAAGATGATGGTCAGTTTCCTCTTGTCGCTGCGTACCTGCGGGAACGAGAAGCTCCTACGACAAACAGTGCAAGTTCTACCAGTGCCCCCCCACCGCCATCGGGTGTTGAGGTTAGCTATTCTACTATGGAGGAGGCTTCAGAGATGGATGCACCTGTGGATTCTGAGCTGCGGCGGCGGATAGAAGAGCTGACTCAGAGGGGAAATTTTGAAGGTGAAGAGGCACAACGGGAGCTCAGGGAGTTGGTAGCAGGGGCTTTGAGGAACCATGTGGTCGACCCAGAGGGAAATCGGAAGGTCAGAACACGGCAAGACGACCCATGATGAACAGTGGTACTTATAAAATGACTCCTATGAACAAGAGCGCTTGCCAGAGATTCGGTTTGCTGTGAAAAGTCTATCTCGAGAAGTCTAGCTCTTAGGAAATCTATCACAAAAGGTATCTAGTTCTATAATCAAAATGTAAACATCCCAGACGCGCCTCTCTACACTTGCGTGGCTTTCCAGTAATCAACAACTATAGTGAAAACGACCAAGAGGATACCTCCTCCGGGTCCGAGACGCAGAACCTTGGGGATGAAGCCTTTGTAGAGAGCACTGAAACCTTCCTCCTTGGCAACCAATGCCACTGATGGAAGAGTCCAGTTGTACTTAGGAATGACACCGGGGACGCGGGTGGTGTTCTGGATACGCGATTTGACCACATCGAATCTGTACGCAATTGTCAGCACTATACCACCTGACCGCAATACACGGGAGACATGCGGTGTATTCAGAATAGTTCCAACAGCTCCACCGATTGAACCGGCAATGAGGTCATTCATCATCGTCCCTTTCTTGGTCTCCTGTTTAGGAAGCATCGTCTTGACCTGATGGATAATGCCAAAGTAACCCGCGTTCCACATAACGTGTCGCCACATAGTGCTCTCAAGACCGTTGTACATAGCCAAGACTCCCTCATTGGCCACAATCTTCCGGACCACGTCTACCATGCCGTTGTATTTACCGGCGGAAGCCTTGTCCTGGAGACGAATCTTGACAAGCTCGAAGGGTACGACGACGAAAGATTCGGTTGCACCAGCGGTGGCACCAGTAAGGACGGAGAGAGCTTGCGTCTGCTCAGCTACGCCGAAGGCCTTACGGTAGATTTTGCCCCATTCGTCGTTGGCGGCGAATTTCGTAGCTCTGCCGAAATATTAAGCTATGGTCCGTGCATATGTATATATTGAATTTGCATGGGTCGGTCCATACCGCTTAGGTGCTTCCATCAAAATGGGGGCCGATATACCACGGTACAACCTCGAGAACCTGATTGCACATTAGATTGATATCAGTGCATATAGGAGACCAGAAATTTACCCCTCGTGTTTGATAATCTTCTTGAAGCAATCCACCATTCCATTGTATCGGTCGTTGCCCACTGCAGTGTGATCTTGAAGTTGGCTGTAGATAACGGTCAATCTGGGTCGTACGTGTACTCACGGTGTGAACTTACACACGAGTCTTTACCACGTCCAACGGGTACCTGAGCACGCAATTCCAATGTTAGTCTAGCATATCTCGAACTGGTGAGCGGAACCGTCGGAGGTAACCGACATGGTGAGAATCTGCGTGCAAGCCCGAGTCAGTCATCTATGAAGCACGCGGCCAATTAGACTTCCAAGGCAAACACCCACCTCTGAAATACCCGCAATGGCACCTGCGCAGCGCAAGTCAGCAACTAAAGAATGCTCGAGCCTTGCATGGGGATTACGAACCTCCCGCAAAGGTAACGGAGAAGGGAATCGGAATATTCTTGTCGGCCATGGTGGTGTTGGTGGTGCTGGTGATGGATTGCTGGTGGGAATGGAAGTTGATGGGCGCTTAAGAAGCTGGTGGATACGAGCACACGATACACGGTACACGAAGGCGACGAGGAGAAGAGCAGGCGGGCAGGCCAGGTCAGCTCCGAAGGCAGAGGAAATAAATTTGCCGGGATGCAGAGTTTGTGGCAAAGTGTGCGACTAAATCGGAAGCGAAGGTGGGGTAGCAACCTCTTCTGACTGGGTGAATGCAAGGCCGAGATAGATGCATGCAGGTGCGATCTCAAGGTGCGTTTATTAAGAAGTATTATCGGTCGGCCTTGTCGGCCGGTGAGGAGCGAGCAGTAATAAGGCCGACGCAGCCTGGAGCTGAGGTCGCTGGTGCCAGTCAGGTACCCGTGCCAGAGTGAGACGCCATGCAAGAGTGAGAAGCCATGCAGCGAGACCGAGCATTCACTCAGTTCACTTTTAGGCGGCTTCGAGGCTTCCTCAGTTTGTTCCTGGTGGTGCCTGCTGCTCTATTGTTCTGCGCAGAAGGATGGCTCCTGTGCTGTGCACTCGTACCCACTCGCTGTTTCACGTTGTTCACCGCTGAAAGCCAAAAGAGGACGGACGCTCGAGTCCGCTCATGTTACTAAGCCGTGCAGCCTTCCGGGGATCCCCCACGCAATTGCTGCAGGCATTGTTGCACGGCCCAATCAGTCTCGAAGTTGTGTTACTCGACTCGCGTGTTGGCGTTTGTGGACACAAAACACGTTCGCTCGCTCTAATTAGCTCTGTTTACCTTCGATCTCAACCAAAACCTTCAGTCGCTCGCTCAATTAAAGCCATTCCTTTCTTCTTTCTTTGCATTCGGCTGGCATCCACAATGAATCGGAAACCAACCAAAGGGTTTTTGGAGCAGGACAATTCCGCAAAGGTATGTTGATGAATCCTCCACCGCGTTGTACAGAGCTCGATGGATTTAGCTAATGCTATGGAAATAAGTCTAAACAGCGTTTTCATCGGAGAAAGGCCGACAGCAATCAAGCGTCGCGGAATATCACCGGTTCCTCGTCTTCTAGCTCTCTTCCAGCATCCGCAGATGCAAAATCCAAATTGAGCGCGTTCGCGTTCACAAAGCCTGCTACACCACGGAAGACACCCCAGGATCAGCAATTCGGGACTCAAACTTCCATGGCAGATTCCCCTGGACAGAACAATGGCTCTCCTACCCCCTCGAAGACCATTGTAGATGACATCGACATGGCCGGACTACCCACGCCAGACAGGCCGACGCCCGCATCTCTCAGGGAACCCCCTCAGACTCCGGTGCCACGGTTGAATATTCGTGACCTTCTTCAAAGCACCGAAGACGACAAAGCATTCTCGGATAGCCAGGCAGAAGACTTGCCAGGGGAACATGTCACCTGGGCAAAATCCACGCCTATAATAAAGAAAGGGGGAGCACACTCGCAACTGAAGCGGAATGTCAGCAGCTCACCCCCGGAGATTCGTACGCCTGCTGCGAAACGACAACTCGGCAGCTCGACGGCGGATCCCGCGATGCAACTGTGGAAGAAGTATGGAAGCGATTCGGACTCGGCCCAGCGATCAGCAAACCCTGCCGCTCGACTGTTCGCTCCTGACAGGGTAGACAAGTCACCATCCAATCTTCGGCGTAGCACCGCTCCTGGTGTCCTGACCACGCACAATCGCCTCAAGAGGCGGAAAACTACTCATTTTGATTTGCTCCACGAAGTAGTGCCGGATTCCGAGGACGATGAACCAGATGCTATACAGGTAGTGAAAAAGAAAGGGTCAAAGAGTTTACGAGTCGGTAGTTTGGTCGACCAGGTCAAACAAGATTTGAATCGAAGACAAAAACCACTAGCTTCCTCCGCACCATTAACTAATTCTGGAGAGAACGTTTTTTCATCTTCGCCTTCACGGGCAACCGATCACCCCGAAGACATGATGGATGCACAGCCGGCCCCTATGACTACCGAAAAACTTCAGGACTTTGATGACGAAGACGACTATGGAGAGTTCGATATAGATATGGAGACAATTGATGAGATTGAACGACAGTCGCAAGCCAACCATCTACCTCCCCCGCCACTTTCCACCGTTCCCACTGCAGGTACTCCGGCCCTCGACGAATTTAATGAATTCAGTGACGATGATATTTTCTGTGGTGCAGAGTTTGAGCAGCTGGTGGCACAGTTCGATACACCTGCTAAAGTGGGTGATGGACCTCCGCTGGCTGGAAATGTTTCAAATGTGGGTATACCAAGGAATCATATAGAGACTGCATTAACTTTCCTAAGGTAGATCCACAGAATAGATTGAAAAGGTATCAGGTGGTTGGGATCTCCGAGGGGCCATATCAACTGGAAGGGTGTAAATCTCGAATACAGAAAGTTTGTGACCATTCATTCAAGCCACTTATGAGGCTGGCATCGCGCTGATCGCATCCCCAGATTATTCGAGTCAGGAACGTCGTGTCAAATGCACAGCACAAAGTATGGCTTCGTGACTCGTGGACTGATTCCACTGTCATATCACCAGGTGCATTCGTACATATCGTGGGGAGTTTTGATAGGGACGGAGTTTGTGTTGTTGATAACAAGCAGAACTACATTATAGTGAATCCTGATTTTCTTGTTTCTGCCACAACAGTTGCGGACACAGTCTCATGTATGAGGAAGGCGGTTCTTCAAGAACGGGTTAAAGCTACAGGCGATATCAGCAAACCAATGGTCTATGGAAACGTTCTTCATGCGGTGTTTCAATCTGCCTTGGAGAGTAATGACTTTTCGACGGAGAGACTACATATGCATATCGACAGGGTTGTTATCGACAACATCGAGAGTTTTTTCCTCTTGCAAGAAGAAATAGCTGTGGCCATTGCGCATGTACGGTCAAAACTACCACTCATCCAGGAGTGGGCCAACCTCTACCTGTCTTCAAAACCCAATGTATGCCCATCGTCGAAGCCATATCGGTAGCCTGTACTGATCTTACCAAGGCCAAAGCAACCGTTGTAGATCACCGTGGCCCTGCGACTCCGATAGTCGCAATAAACAAGCTCCTTGAAGTCGAAGAGCACATATGGTCACCGTCATATGGCCTAAAAGGCAACATCGATGCTACAGTTCAAGCGATAGTAGTTGAGCCGAAAGGCAAAGGCACGAAAGGGAATTCTGCAAAGACCCTTACGATACCACTGGAACTCAAGACAGGGCGAAGTCAGTCCATGGCGCACCGCGCGCAAACAATGTTGTATTCCTTACTGATGTCCGACCGATATGACATCAATGTCCACATGGGGCTGCTTTATTACATGGAGGCCAATGAGATGATCAGAGTTCCTGCCATTAAAAATGAGCTGCGTGAATTGATCATCAAACGTAACGAAGTTGCAAGTTACATATACGCGCGAGAAACGCTTCCAGGAATGCTTCAGGATGAGCACTCTTGCTCTAGATGTTATGCAAAAAATTCTTGCTTTGTCTATCATAAGGTACCAAGTCATCATCTGACGATAAATGATTTGCTAACTAGTCTCGAAGCTATTCGAAGGTGGCACGGCTGAAAGTAGTGGAGTGGTAAAGACATTTCTGGAAACGACGAAACATCTCAACGCAAAACATGAGGCATTTTTTAAGCACTGGGATACGCTCTTGACAAAAGAGGAGAAGGGGTCGATGCAATTTCGGCGCGAGCTGTGGACAATGACAAGCTCCGAAAGGGAAGCTACGGGGCGGTGCTTTGCTAATCTTGTCATTGTACCTGAGTTAATCACCGTGGATAACAGCAATCAGAAGATCAACAAGTACAGATATAGCTTCCAAAAACAAGATTCTTCTTCTGTGTTCAACTTCAACGAGGCACAGCTCAGCGAAGGAGATCCCATCGTCGTGTCTGACGAGAAGGGCCACATTGCTTTGGCCATCGGCTTCGTCTCTCAAATTCGCAAAGATCGGGTCACTGTTCAAGTAGATCGTCGTCTTCATAACACCCGGACTCGCCAGAAAGGTTTCAACGAAGATTTCAACCAAGTTTTCAATGGGATTGTTGAATTGCAGAGCACCCAACAACGGATCCAGTCCCAACAAGTATGTGGTGGAGATCAAATCCTTTATCGAGTTGATAAAGATGAGTTTAGCAACGGCATAGCCAACATCCGTAATAACCTCGTTCAGCTCATGTCACCAGAAGAAGCCAATGACAAGCACCGTCGGCTTATTGTTGATCTTGAAGTGCCAGTGTTTAAGGAATCTCCGACTGCATATCAGCTGGCAACTCAGCCTAATCTAAATGACGACCAGAAGCGTGCAGTGGAAAAGGTTATGAGTGGTGAATAATACCTATCTTCACCTAATTGATGATTTGCTGATGGGTTTAGCTCGCGATTACGCCCTAGTGCTTGGAATGCCTGGTACAGGGAAGACCACCACCATCGCTCATATCATCCAGGCATTGGTATCTCAGGGGAAGAGCGTTTTATTAACCTCATACACACATACCGCCGTCGACAACATTCTTTTGAAGATCAAGGACGAAAACTTTGGCATTTTAAGACTAGGCTCTCGTTTGAAGGTAGATGCTGATGTGGTTACGATTCCGTGGTTGGTGCTAACCTACAGTGTAGATTCACCATGATGTACAAAGCTTTGCGCAGCTTGCAGATGTGCGCTATAATTCATTTGAAGAACTCCGTATGGCTTTTCACCAGCCGAAAGTGGTAGCAACAACGTGCTTGGGCATCAGTCAGTATGTTATTTGCAGAATCTTGCTACCTCTTGATGCTAACTCTTCTTTTGAACAGCCCAATCTTCAGTGAACGGTTGTTTGACTATTGTATAGTGGATGAAGCTTCTCAAATCACCTTGCCAGTATGCCTGGGCCCAATCCGGCTTGCCAATGCATTTATATTAGTTGGCGATCATTATCAGCTACCACCCTTGGTAAAAAATCCGGAGGCTAGGGATGGCGGTCTGGACATCAGTTTGTTCAGATTGCTTTCCGAAGCACAACCACAAGCGGTTATAAACCTAGAGCATCAATACCGGATGTGCAAGGAGATCATGACCTTATCAAATGAACTTATATACTCTGGAAAGCTGAAATGTGGTACCCCGGAAGTGGCAAATCGTGCATTGCGGTTACCAGACGTCAGTGGATTGCAGATGTTTCATCGGAATCCCACCATTTGCCAATCTCCGTGTTGGATGGCTGATCTGTTCTCCGAGAACGTCAAAGCTTGTTTCGTTGATACGGACAAGGTTCCAGCCAGAGAGGAGAAGAAAGGCGATAGAACTATAAACCCTGTCGAAGCGGAGCTGACATTCCAGGTGAGACCGATTGAATATCCAAACTTGCTGTTGCTTACATGACAGTAGACTGTCGAGGGATTCCTGAGTTGTGGTGTTGATCCGAGTTCAATCGGCGTGATTACCGTTTATAGATCTCAGCTGAAGATTGTCCAACATCTCCTTAGGCACCGGGAGAAGGTTGAGATGCATACTGCTGATAAATTCCAAGGTCGAGACAAGGAGATCATTGTGATATCTCTTGTTCGTTCGAATGATGACGGTAACATCGGAGAGTTGCTTCGAGACTGGCGCAGAATCAACGTTGCTTTTACCAGGGCACGGTCAAAGCTCATAATCTTAGGATCGAAGTCAACTATGAGTTCGAATGACTTGCTGAAAGAGTTTGTGGGTCTGATGGAGAGGAATGCTTGGGTATATGAATTGCCGTCGGATGCACACTTGTTTCACCATGTGGAAATGACAACAGACCATACACAACAAGAGAACCGCGGTTCACCGAAGCGAATCCGTGGCGGGATTAACGGAAAGGACTTTTTGGGCAGCAGGCCAGTTCTGAGAAACATCATGAACGAATTTTGCTAAATTTTGTGCATACGTCTTCTCTTTCGTTGGAATCACTCGTTCATACCTGGTTTTGGAGATACATACTGGTAGCGTACAACTACTGGTACCCAGGTGGGAGCTGCTGTTTCTATATTCACCGTTTTGTACATAATTTTGGAGTTTTGGCAGTGTGCTTCAAAATTGCGGTTTCTAGGTTTATTTATCGTGCATTATTATGTCCATGGTGCCGTCTGTAGATGCTCTTCTATAAAGAAAGACCATTGTTTATTTCCAAAGTTTGAACTGTTCAAGTGCTTTGCTAGGAATCAATTGTATTCTAAGGGATGTGAATCAAACGGTACGTGTCTAGTATTAGTGCTAAATCTGAGAGAGAATGTAAAGTACCTCGGAACATAGCAATGTGAGAGGCTAGGGTTACTCTATTTGCCTCTTCCCCTTTAGCTGTGAATTTTTTGGACTTCGTCTCTTGTCATTGGTCGTCACCGGGATTAATGATCTCGGTAGTCTGGCCGCTCAGCTAGACCTTTATGATTGGGAGCACAAGCAAGAGTGGAGACTCACATCCTGAGTTTTGGTGAAGGAAAGTAGGTTGGATCTCGGAACCTTGGTGGGTATACTACCATACTCGGAGACTAGAGGCGCAGGCAGTCTTGACAGATTTGGTACGCGGAAGCCGTTTCCAACTCGCTGGGTAATATCTGTCGAAACTCTTCCACCTTCATTATCTTGTTCCTTTTCGTCCACCGTTCATTGTCCCTTTACTACTTACTTTATATTGCGTAGTTTTTGGAGAATACGTCCCCCCACTGTGCAACCATCCCAGTAATGGAACAGACTGTTCCCACCACCGTTGCCCATGGACTAGATATTTTTTGTCAATGCAGGGCGTTTCTCTCTTTTCATAATGTTTTGTGTTTCGTTCTCACAAAGAACTGGGTTAACGTCAACTCTAGGTTGTGCTGAGAGTTAAGGTATGGATATTACCTAACCTTGTACTAATGATCAATTGATCTGGGTTTATCGTGCGGTAAAGTGGACAAAATACCATTTCAACAATGAAATTAATGGAATTGGGTAACTTTATGCACACCAACACCCAATTTCAGTAGTTATACACCATATCAGCTTGGCACCACAACATCATTACCAACTAGTGGAATTCAGTGTTTATACACATGAATTAGGAATTTTGGAACTTCCTGCACATTAAATACTTGCCTTGAATTAGACTTACAATTGCACTAGGATGAAAATGTAAGTGACAAAAAGGGAATAGTATTGTGAGGAAATGGAATTGTACTTTTCTTCTGGCCTTGTACTCTAGCCCTTTGATCAAAATGGTGAGTCTGACCCAAATTGAAATTATAAAAAAAATATAATGAAAGGGCCTGGAGATATCACTCCACCAAAATTTCAAATTACCTTCAGAAAGGTAAGCTTTGGGGGGATATTATATTACATCTACCTAAGTTAATATCACGTATTTTTTAAAAAATTCCACCCTATGTAAACTCACTGCAACCTTGACCCAAAGCTTATTTGAACTTGATTTAGTTCATTACCAGCTTAACCCAGTCACTCTCAATTACTTTATACTATAAATTTTATTTATTTGGATTTTGTCAGCAAAATGTATTTTAGTCACTGAAAGCCTCTAGGAGTGTGCAAGATAAAATGAAGTATAAATCTACCAGTTTCAAATCTAAGAGAGAATTAAACATTGGAAGAGTATTTCAGAGAGTCTTCAGACTAACTTGAGTCTCTAATACCTTGCATGGAAGTACTCTGGAAGTGATTGTAATGCATCAGCAAAAAACATTTCCGTCCGGGCGGAATGGCTCCATCAGAGTGGATGCGCTCCATCAGAGCCGTCAGAGACACCCCGGTGGCGGATTACTCCGCACCCGGTGTCAATACCACGCATTGCGTTGCATATCGCCCTCCGATCGCCGTTTCGCCGTTTCTTCTCACTCTGTCGGTCTCCTATTTTAAACAAACACTCTGGCGTTGTGGCCAACTGTGACCATACGTCGGAATGGGTTCATTCGGTACACGCTTGCATCCGGATTGCAATGCACACCCCGGAGTAGAAAGACATCATCGCATTATACGAAGGGATTGCAATGCAGACCCCGGACTAGAAAGACATCATCACATTATATGAAATACACACTCTATCTTTCTCATCTTTTGATCTCACTCGCTCTTTCCACAATTTCGTGGATCCACGCAATTGCGTGAATCCTTGCGGCCGGGTAGTATCATAACTTCTCACCCTCATCCTATGCTCCTCGAGCCAGGTTGACTCTTGATCATGGCATGGAGAGATAGAGAGGGATGACTTAACTTCGTGTTCTTAGGTGATGGTAGAGGAGATGGGACAAATCATCA
>Ga0307512_10003239_pt1 | contig 19231 bp, 21 predicted proteins | sample 14_EM_MG_FD_200267 | JGI IMG/M metagenome (GOLD analysis project Ga0307512, IMG submission 200267) | Populus trichocarpa ectomycorrhiza microbial communities from riparian zone in the Pacific Northwest, United States - 14_EM | ecosystem: Host-associated > Plants > Roots > Unclassified | place... | reverse complement strand
GGACGGCCACCAGAAGCTGCCGGACTGGGAGATCACCGCGCCGAACACTTCCGGCGCTTGCAGCGCGATGTGCGTGGCCACCAGACCGCCGCGCGACGAGCCCGAGACAATATTGCGTACGGGATCCGCGCCGGCGCCGAGCGTGGCCTGGGCCCACGGTATCAGTTCCCGGACGACGAAGTCCGCCATGCCCGGCGTGGGAGTGAGTTCCGCTTCGCGGCGTTCGCTGAAGTTGCTGACGAACAAGGCGACCATCGGCGGGATGCGGCGCGCGGCGATCAGGTTGTCGAGGATCGCGGGGATCTGTAACGCCGTACGCGAAAGGAAGCCGTCGAAGACCACCAGCACGGGAAGTCCGGCAGTGGGCACGCCGGCGGGCCGGTACACCGCGACCTGCCGTGGCCCGCCGAGCGCCGTGCTGGACAGCGTCGTCTCCACGACGGTGCCGGCGATGACGCCGGGCCGGGCCGCCGTCCACGGCTCCTCCGGCGCGTCCGGCAGCTCCAGGATCGACACCCACTGGTCGTAATCGGCCGGATCGGCCGGGTCGCCGGGGAAGCAGAACGACGACGGGTTGTGGGCGTCGATGTGGCTGGGCCCGATTCCGGCGGCCGAGGTGGGTAACCTGTCGGCGTCGTCGTGCATCAGGCAGTAGATGGTGCGCAGGTCAGCCGGCAACGCCTGGGTGCCGTACCAGAAATCGGTGTTTGTGATGCGCGTCAACTCGACGTCGACGCCCCACCAGGTGCGGGTGGAGCCGGCCTCGCCGCGCCAGAGGAACGTCACCAGGACCTGTCCGTCGTCGCCGGGCTCGACCAGCGGCGTGCCGGCGGCCGTGACCTCGCGCCATAAGTCGTCGACGGCCTCGGCAGTCGGGTGGGACAGCAGGCGGGTGATCCGTGGACTCTGCACAGTAGACTCTCCCGTTCGCTCGCGGCTCGCCGAAGGGCATTTTCCCGACAGTGATCGCCAGCCGTCAATGTTCCTGACTACGCCCCCGGTGGTACCGGGAATCGTGGCGCTGCCTCCGTGGCAGTACCGACATGGTGTCCCCCGGTATGACGACTCCGGCGCCGTACGGTGTTGTGCTGGGGTTATGACGAAGCTGCACTACCGGAAGCCGCCGTGGTGGCTCAAGCACATCGGGAACCGGTTCTCGCCGGGCAACGCGAAGCTGGTCGCCCGGCTGTCGGTGCCGGGCCGGATCAGCGGACAGTGGCGGACCACGCCGGTCGTCGTCCTGGATCACGACGGCGAGCGGTACCTGGTCGCGCCGGGCGGGCACACCGAATGGGCGCGCAACCTGCGGGCCGCCGCCCGGGGCCGGCTGATCCGGCGCGACCGCGTGGAGGAATTCACGGCCGTGGAGCTGCGGCCCGCGGACCGGCCGCAAGTGCTCGCCGCCTACCTGGACCGGTACGGCCGGATGCCGACGGTCAAGGCCGGCTTCCGCGCCTTCCCCGACCCGGCGGACCACCCGACGTTCCGCATCACCCCAGCCGGCCGGCCAAACGCGTAGCCGCGAGCCTATGATCCCGGGCCATGACGCGCACCACGCCGCCGCGACCGGTCGACATCGCGGGACTCTTCCCCGAGCTGAGGCAGCACTCGGCCACCGCCACCCGGCTCCATCCGCGACCTGGCACGCCGACGGCCGCCGACAGCTCGATCGGCGGGCCGCTGCTCTGGCCGGCCGGCGAGCCCTGGCCGGTGTGCCCGGACGGCGACGACCACTACATATTCGAGCTCAGGACGCCGGCCACCGTACGCCGCGGCCGCGAGATCTACGCGGTGGCGACTGCCCGGGCGGCCGCAACCGGTGCCGACTATCACCTGACCGACGAGGAGCAGGCGGCACTGCCCGACATCGACTTCTCCGAGCCGGACGAGCTTGTGTGCCAGCCGATCCCGCTGGTCCCGGTGGCCCAGCTGCACCGCCGGGACATCCCCGACTTCGCCGGCCCGGACGGCACCGACCTGCTCCAGATCCTGTGGTGCCCACTGGATCACCCGGACGAGGGCTACAACCCGCGGGTACGTCTTTACTGGCGACGCAGCGCCGAGTTGAGCGGACCGCTGAGCACGCCCCCGGAGCCGCCGGTGGTGAACGAATCGTATCTTCCGGTTCCGTGCGTCGTGCACCCGGAGCAGGTGCGCGAGTACCAGTACGGCGGCCTGTTGCCCAAGGATCTGGACGCGCGGATCACCGCTTGGGAGCAGGCTGGTCACAGCTATCAGGCCGACTTGTCGCTGGCGCCCGGATGGAAAGTTGGCGGCTTCGCGAACTGGTCGCTGACCGACCCGCATCCAATGGACTGTGCCGAGTGCGGCGCCGCAATGACGTTGCTGTTCACCGCGGACTCCGGCGAGTGGCACGGAGCCGACTGCAGCTGGCGACCGGTGGACGAGCCGGAGTCGGCGTCGCCCGACCCCACCGACGTGTCGATCGGCCGCGGCTACGCCCTGTACGTCTTTCGCTGCCCGGCCTCGTTCGAGCATCCACCCGCCAGCACAATGCAGTGAAGGGCTTCAGGTGCCGACCACGGGAGCGCAGACCTGCCACGCCCGCCCATCAGCTTCCGCGAAAGCCGCGGGTTCGGTGGCGGCCAGCATGTCGGTCAGGGCTTTTTCGAGGTCCCGCCAGTCGCTTCGCACCCGGGCCGCTTCCCGCGCCAGGGCCAGCACGCGCTGGAAATCGGGCCGGGCCTGCTCCAGGGTGATCGAGCCGTCCTCAAGCTTCACCTTCGCCTGGGCGTAGACCGCACACGCGTCCGGACCCTTGCTTTCCGGTCCGGGACCGACGGTGCAAGCGCCCACAACCATTCCCACCGCCACGGCAACGACAAAAACCGCTAGCGGCGTACGCCGAAAGAACACGATCCCGATCCTTCCACGGGCTTCGTTGAGTACGGTAGCGGCGTGACAACGATCGGCATTCGTCCGGGGCGTCCCGATGAGGCGGCGATGCTCAGCGATTTGGCCCTTCGGTCGAAGGCGTTCTGGGGCTACGACGAGCAATTTCTCGAGGCCTGCCGGACCGCACTGACGGTTCGCCCCGGCGACGTGAGCACGAGGCGAGTGATGGTGGCTGAGGCATCTGGTCGGGTGGTCGGCTTCTACAACTTGGACGGGACACCTCCCGAGGGAGCGCTGGGCAATCTCTGGATCGAGCCGACGTACGTCCGCAATGGAATCGGCCGTCGCCTGTGGGACCATGCGATGGCCTCCGCACGCGCAACCGGGTTCGCCAGTGTGCTGATCGACGCGGACCCGTTCGCGGAAGGCTTCTACCTGGCGATGGGAGCCGAACGCATCGGTGAGGTGGCGTCAGACGCCCTGCCCGGACGGATGTTGCCGCAACTTCGCGTTCTGCTGCCCGCTTAGCGGATCAGATCCATCGCTGTAGGCCGCAGCCCGGCTGCCGGCGTCGTGTTGGCGAGGACGACGGCCGCTCGATCGGAGGATCTCGCGGGCGGCGACTACCGGATACGGCTCGGCGCTCACCTTCTCGACAACCGCGGCCAGTAGCCGGTAGCCGAGGTTGGAATACTCGGCGCGGTCGCCCGGCGGCCACGGCTGCCGGATTCCGTCCCGGCTGAGGGCGTCCTTGGGCAGCCCGCCGCGATGCAGGAGGAGTTGCTCCACTGTGGGTGGCGTGGGCAGGCCGACCGCCGGCAGATAGCGGTCCACCGGGGCGACCTCGCCGTCGATCAGGAGCCCGGCGGCGAGCCCGACGACTGACGTCGCGGCCGCATCGAGCCGTCGCCCGCCCGGCGCCGCGTCCGGCTCGTCGCGGTCGCCACCGCGGAGGCGCTCGGATATCTCGGCCAGCTCGATGCCGTCCACTGCTGCCTCGCGCGGCTGGAAGCTGCGGATGCGGTGCGGCGGCTCCGGTTCGACCGCGACGTCGAGCTCCCACAACGTCGGACCAGTTCGGACGATCGCGTACGCGGACCAGTCGCCGCGGCGCTCGAGCCGCTCGATCCGGGGCGGGTGCTCGCGGAAGGCCGCGAAGCGCCGGCTGCTGGTGAAGAACGCGGCGACGTCCCCGCGTCCGGTGAGGCGCGGTGCCAGGCGATCGGCGACCTGCGCCTCGGTGGCGGCACCGGCGAGCGCTGTCACGAGCCAGCGAACAGCGTCCTCCACCGGCGCCCCGAGATCAGTCACGGCGGCGATGCTAGCGCCGCCGCCCGGCAGGATCCTGAGAGGATAAAATAAACCTCATACTTGTTTTTTTAAACCAACCTCCTTACGGTGGTCGAATGAAGAGCTACCAGCAGTACTGCTCCGTGGCACGCGCGCTGGACGTCGTCGGGGACCGCTGGGTGCTGCTCATCGTTCGTGAGCTGCTGGCGCTGGGGCCGAGCCGCTACAGCGACCTGAAGCGCGGGCTGCCGGGCATCGCCAGCAACCTGCTCGCCGAACGGCTGAAGGTCATGGAGGCCGACGGCCTGCTCGAGCGGTATGACGCTCCGCCCCCGATTGCGGCCAGCCTCTACCAGCTCACCGCCCGGGGCCGGGAGCTGCAGGACGTCGTGCACGCGCTGGCACGCTGGGGACTGGAGCGCATGCAGACCGGCACGGAACCCGCAGACGCGGTCCAGCCGCAGTGGAGCGCGCTGATCGCCGGGTTGGACCTGTCGCCGCACGTCGCGCCGGAGACCGAGGTCGTCGTGGGGATCGAGACCGGCGGCGAGGCCGTCCATGCGGTCCTGCGGACTGGCACGTTCCAGATCCGCCGCGGCACCACCCCGGACGCCCACGTCACGCTCGCCGGGCCGGCGCCGCTCGTGGGTGCGGTCCTGTCCGGCCTGCTGACCCCGGACCAGGCCGCCGCCCGCGGCCTGGACATCGCCGGCGCACCGTCGGTGCTCACCGGCCTGCTACCCGCCCCCTGAGATCAGGAGCCAGACCATGACGTACGCCGAAACAGACCTTGTCGCATCGATGGAGCGCCTCGCCGGCGATGGCCTGGCCGCCCTCACCCAGCAGCAGCGGGACGGGCTCGACCAGTTCCACAGCGGCGGATCCGAAGCCGTCGAGCGGCTCCTGCCCAGCCTGCACCTCACCGCCGGGATGACCGTGCTGGACGTCGGCTCCGGACTCGGCGGACCGGCCCGGCAGATCGCCCGCGGCACCGGCTGCACCGTGGTCGGCGTCGACATCACGCCCGCCTACGTCGACGCCGCCCGGGCCCTGACCCGCACCGCCGGACTGGCCGGGCAGGTCAGCTTCTTCCACAGCGACCTCGCCACCTTCGACCGGACCGGCTTCGACGCCGCCTACACCATGCACGTCCAGATGAACGTCGCGGACAAGCGGAAGTTCTTCCTCGAGATCGCCCACCGCCTCCGGCCCGGAGCGCACTTCGCGACCTTCGAGGTCTGCCGCGGCGGCGACGAGGAACCGGCCCTACCGCTGCCCTGGTCACTCGACGGCACCGACAGTTTCCTGGTCACCGCCGACGAGTTGCGCGACACGATCCGGTCCAGCGGCTTCGACCTCGTCGAGTGGCGCGACGAGACCGCTTGGGTTGGTCAATGGTTCGACGACCTCGGAGCCCGGATCGCCGCCGGTGGGACCCCGGCCACCCTCCCCGCGCTCCTGGCCGACGGACCGGCCCGGATGCTGAACTTCGCGGTCGCCCTCAGCGCCGGCATCGTGACGGTCCACCGCGGCTCATTCATCCGCACACCCTGAGTCGGCGACCAGCACGCGACCGTGGCTCAGCGACCTGCGGTGGTGGATCGGCAGCGCCAGCGCTTGTGCCGCCGCGAGCAGGTCCTGGTCGTTCGCGACGGTGTAGCCGTGCCGGGCGAGCAGGCCGGCCATCGCCGCGGACGTCCAGGTCGAGCGCCACGGCTCGTTCGCCCAGACGCTTGAACGCCCCGTGGTCGCCATCATCGCCCGCGCCACAAGGCGGCCCAGCACGGCGGAGGCCGCGGGCACCTGGAAGTTGACGATCAACCGGCTGTCCGGCGCCGAGCAGGCGGACAGGGCCGCGACCGTGGCCGCCACCTGCGCCTCGGTCAGGTACGGCACCACGCCCTCCCAGATCCAGGTCGTGGCCCGGCCGGCCTGGTGCCCGGCGGCCGCCAGCGCCGCGCCGAGTTGGTCACGGGCGAAGTCCACCGGCACGAAGGTCGGCGGCGTACCGGACAGGCCAGCGGCGCGGTCGCGCTTGTCGTGCTGGGTGGCCGGCTGGTCCACCTCGAAGACCGGCACACCGGCCAGCTCCGGCATCCGCCAGGCACGGCCGTCCAGCCCGGCGCCGAGAATCACCAGCTGCGGGCTGGGATGAGCGCGTACGGCGTCGTCGATGGCGACGGTGCGGGGCACGATCGTCTCGGCGGCGGCCCGCACCGTCTCGTAGTCGACCCGCTGCTGCCATTGCCGGGGCACGACACCGTCGCGGACCCACTGGACGGCCTCGCGCTCGTCCGCGCGCAGCAGGGGCAGGGCCGTCGGATCGGCGAAGCGGCCGGCGGCGATCAGGCCGTCCGCGGCGGCGCGACCCTGGCAGACCAGGACCGCGGTGCGGCTCGCCCGGAGCGTATTGGACATATCGCCGACGCTAGCGGCATACCGGACCGAACACCGCTGACACATGTCACCACTCGGGGACATTCGGTGCGGCCGAACGGATGAGCCCCTGGCATCTGCGGCCGAGTCGCCGGCGCCGAGATGACCGCCGATCGCGAACGTTCGGGTGACCCCGGCCGGGCGGATGCCCGCCATGGTGATCAGGTGCACCCGAACGCCCCGGCCGCTCCGCCTTCCCGATCGCCCACCTCGGCCAGCGCGTCAGGCTGGTACCTCGCCCTGGGGTTCCTGGCCATCATCGGCTTCCTCCTGCTGCCCTACCTCGGGCTCGGCGAGGACGCCCAGACCTTCTACTACGCCGGGATCAGCGCCGCCACGACCGTCGCGGTCCTGGCCGGGGCGCGCCGGATCCGCCGGGCCCGGCGACTTCCGTGGTTGCTGTTCGCCGCGGGGCAGTTCTCCTACACCCTCGGCGACGTCGCCTACTATCTCGCCCACGGCGTCTTCGGCAGCGACGCCTTCCCGGCCCCGGCGGACCTGTTCTACCTCCTGCAATATCCCCTGGTCTGCTGGTCGCTGATCCTGCTGGTGCGCCGGCGTACGCCGTCCTGGAATGCCGCCACCCTGCTGGACGCGTCGATCCTGGCGATCGGGCTGGGCATGCTCTGGTGGGTGTACCTGATCGGACCGCTCGCCGCCGACGTCGACGGCTCCGAATCGCTGGCGAGCACGGTGGTCTCGATCGCCTACCCGGTGATGGACCTCATCGTGCTGGTCGTCGCGATCCGGCTGGCCGTGGGTTCGGGCGCGAGCTCGACCGCCTTCCGGCTACTGCTGGCAAGCCTGATCGCGATGCTTGTCGGTGACATGGTCTACGGCTTGCAGACGGCCGCCGACACCTACCAGGACGGCGGCATCCCGGACGTCCTCTGGCTCACCGAGTACGTCCTGCTCGGCGCCGCGGCGCTGCACCCGAGCATGCGAATGCTGGACCAGCGGGCCAAGGTCGCGCTACCCAACGTGACCCGCCGCCGGCTGTTCCTGCTGTCGCTCGCCGCGCTCCTGCCGCTGGTCCTGCTGTACACGCAGTTCGTGGCGGAGCGGCGGGCGGGTGCTCCGGTCGTACTATTGTGTGGGATCTGCCTTTTTGCCCTTGTCATCACCAGAATGTGGGTGCTGGTGGGTATGCAGGAGAAAATGGCGATCGTCGACGAGCTCACCGGGCTGAAGGCCCGCGGCGTGCTGCTCTCGCACCTCGACCTGGAATGTGAACGGTCCCGCGACCAGCGACACGACCTGGGCATCATTCTGCTGGACATCGACCAGTTCAAGCTCGTCGTGCAGATCTACGGCCAGCCCGCGGGGCACGAGGTACTGGTCGAGCTGACCCACCGCCTGGTCGCACTGTGCGGCAACGCGGCCGTCCTGGGCCGGATCGGCGACAACACGTTCGCCGCCGTCTTCCCGGGCTACGACCGGGCCAACCTGGCACACGCCGGCGCCCGGATCCGCGAAAGCGTGGAGGCGGAGAAGTTCCCGGTCAACGACAACGACGACACCCGGGTCACGGTGTCGGTCGGGATCGCTTCGATGTTCCACGACGCCACCGACTCGCCGCACCTGCTGGACTCCGCCGAGCAGGCGCTGCGACGAGCCAAAACGGCCGGCCGGAACCGGGTGTTCAGCTCCGCGGGCCAGGTCGAACACGGACTTACCCCCGGGGTGTGGGCACCGGGGTAGGCCCGCGTTCACATATTGCTCTTGATCTTTTCGTGTGGTTGTCCCGGCCGTGTTCCGGGACCGGCTCCTAGCGTCTACCGCGATGATCCGTGCGGCGATGGAGACGACGATGGTCCAGGGCCACAACCACGACCTCTGCCTGGCGCAGGCGCTGAACGAGGAGCCGCACTGCGCCGACCTGCATTCGCACCGGGCGGATCCGGCGGTCAGCCGGCGTGGGCTGCTGCGCGCCGCCGGCCTGGCGGGTGCCGGCACCGCGGCGCTGAGCCTGCTCCCCCGGGGCGCCTCGGCCGCGCCCGGCGACACGTTCCGCGCCTGGCGTCCGGACGCCGACAGCCCGCGTTTCACGCTGGTCGTCATGCCGGACACCCAGTACCTGTTCGACGCCGACCGGATCCACCCGGGCCCGCTGGACGCGTCGCTGCGCTGGATCCTCGCTCAGGCCCGGGAGGAGAACATCGTCTTCCTCGCCCACCTCGGTGACCTGACGCAGAACGGCGGACAGCCCGCCGAGTTCGCCGCGATCGGTCAGTCGTTCGCGGCGCTGGACCGGGCCGGCGCGGCGTACAGCGTGCTGGCCGGCAACCACGACGTCAACTCGTCCACCGACGACCAGCGCGGCGACACCGCGTACCTGCGGACCTTCGGGCCCCGGCGGTTCGCCGGCTCGCCCACCTTCGCCGGCGCCAGCCCGGACGGCTACAACACCGCGCACATCTTCCGGGCGGCCGGCAAGAGCTGGCTGCTGCTCGCCCTGGACTGGCGGCCGTCGGCCGGCGGCATCGCCTGGGCGCAGTCGGTCATCGACCAGCACCCGAAGTGCCCGGTGATCCTGACCACGCACGAGATCGCCTTCGCCGACGACGCCGGCGACGCCCATCTGTCCGACTTCGGCCGGCAGCTGTGGGATCAGCTGATCAGCCGGAACGACCAGATCTTCCTGACCCTCAACGGGCACTTCTGGCCGCCGGGACGCACCGTGCTGCGCAACGCCGCCGGGCACGACGTCCACGTGCACATCACCAACTACCAGGACCGCTACTTCGGCGGCAGCGCGATGATCCGCACGTACCGGTTCGACCTGGCCCGCAACACCGTGGACGTGGCGACGTTCTCGCCGTACTTCCTCGGCATGGCCGCGCGGCAGCGCGACGAACTGGCCCGGCTCGAGGTGGAGCTGACCGGGCCGGCGAACTACTTCAGCGTGCCGATCGACTTCGCCCAGCGGTTCGCCGGCTTCGATCCGGTGCCCGTGGCCGCGCCCCGGCCCGCGCGGGACGTGCTGGTGCCCGGCACGCTCGCCTACTGGCGGTTCGACAGCGGGCAGGCCGCCGGCACCCCGGTGGCCGACGGCTACGTCGTGCGGGACCTTTCCGGGCACGGCAACGATCTGACCCGGGTCACCGTCGGCGGCGGGGCCGGCGCGCTGACCTGGTCCGCCGACCACGGCCCCGGCCAGCCGGCGCACGCCAGCCTCTACTTCGCCGGCGGCCGCGATCCGGCGCACGGCGCCTATCTGCGTACCGGAGACCACGCACCGTTGAACACGGCGACCTTGAGCCGCGGCTACACCATCGAGGCGTACGTCAAGCTGCCCGCCGAGTTCGGCGACGCGCACGCCTGGTGCGGGCTGTTCAGCCGGATGGGCACCGGTGCGCAGGCCGGCAAGACCGGCGACGATCCGCTCGAGCCGGCCGGCACGCTCAACCTCGACGGCGGCGGAGCGCTGCAGTGGGCCGTCTTCCCGCTCAACCAGAACAAGATCATCACCAACTGGGGCCACCAACTGCCCAGGAACACCTGGTGGCACGTGGCGGTGGTGAACGACGGAACCCACACCATCATGTACGTCGACGGCTGTCCCGTGGTCGGCAACCCGTCCACCCCCTCGGCCGGGGTCGCCAGCACCGGCGAGTTCTGGATGCTCGGCGCGTACGACTACAACCGCGTGGTGGAACAGACCTACTACGGCTGGCTCGGCGACGTACGCGTCGTGGACCACGCGCTGCCGGTCGGGAAGTTCATGCTCAACAAGTGAATCAAGCGGCCTCGACCACGGCGATGGCGTCGATCGAGATGAGCAGGCCGTGCGGCAGCAGGACGTTCGCCGGGGCGGACCGGGCCGGCGGCGGATCCGGCAGGTGGCTGGCGTAGATCTCGTTGATGGTCGCGAAGTCGTCCACGTTGCGATAGAAGATGGTCGTCTTGACCAGCGTGGCCATCGACGCGCCGGCCGCGGTGAGGATGGCGTCCAGGTTGCGCAGCGCGAGCCGGGTCTGCGCCGCTATCCCGTCCGGGATCTCCCCGGTCGCCGGGTCGATTCCGGCCGTGCCGGAGCAGAAGACGAAGCCGCCGGCGACGATCGCCTGGCTGTACGGGCCGATCGCGGGCGGCGCGTGCTCGGTGGAGATCGCTTGTCGGTCCATCGCGGGTGCCTCTTTCGGTCAGGCCGGTCGGCTGGTGCGGGTCACGGCGCTCGGGCGGGGGTGGTGGCCGGGATACGGACGGTGCTCGCCGGCTCCATCGCCGAGTCGATCAGGGCCGGCGGGAACGAGGCGGGCCCGGTAAGTGCGGGCGCGGGCCGCGTACGCGGGCATCCGGGCCTGCTCGCCCAGACCGGTCAGCTCGGCGACGGCCGCCCTCGCCCGCGGCAGCCGGTGGCTCGTCGCCACGTCGCAGATCGCGTCGAGGGTCGCCGCGTCGATCCACCGGCAGACCAGCGGCGGCAGGTCGCTGGTCTGGTGATAGGCGCCGTCCAGCCACTGCATGGCCTCGGCGGTGTTGCCGCGCCGGGCCGCGAGCAGGCCGAGCCCGCGGCCGGTGACCGCCAGCCAGCACGGGTCGGCCAGCCGGGTCGCCAACGTCCAGGCGCAGGTGAGCTGCTCGCCGGCCGGGTCGAGGCGGTCCTCGTGCAGGTCCAGCTCGGCCGAGACGGCCAGGACCAGCGGCAGGAACGCGGTCCACCGGTCGGCGGTGACCAGCGCCCGGGCCCGGTCGATGTCGGCGCGGGCCGCGGCCAGTTCGCCCGCGATCAGCTCGGCCCGGGCCAGCAGGGTCAGCGACCAGGCCGCCTTTCGCGACTCGTCGGCCCGCTCGGCCAGCTCGACCGAGCGGCGGAACCGCTGGGCGGCCGCGCCGAACTGGCCGCTGTCGGTGAGCGCGAGCGCCTCGATCCCGAGTACCGCGGCGAGCTTGCCGTCGTCGCCGGTCGCCAGCTCCCGGGCCTCGCGCAGCATGCCGGTGCCGCCCTGGCGGGCGCCGGCCGCGACGAAGCCCAGCTCCCGGGACGCGGTGGCGGCGGTGGACCGGTCGCCGGCGACCCGGGCCAGCTCGGTCGCCCGGCGCAGGGCGGCCACCCCGGTCGGCTCGCTCAGCGCGACGGAGTGCACCATCGCGGCGCCCAGGGCCGCGCTCGCCTCGCCCTGGATGGCCGGGTCGTCGAGGCCGTCGGCCAGGGTGACGGCCAGCCGCAGCCGCTCCAGCCCGTCGTTGACCGCGCCGGCGGCCAGGGCGGCCTTGCCCGCCTCCACCTCCAGCCGGGCCTGCAGCCGGCGCCCGTCCGGCAGCAGGGTCACGCCGCCGGCCGGGACGAGCGCGGCCAGCGCCACCTGCGGCGACGGCCGTATGCCGAGTTCCTTGGCGAACAACGTGGCGCAGGCCCCGACCGCGGCGTGTGCGCCGATCTGATCCCCGGCGCCGGCCAGGCTGCGTACTAAAAGGATGTGGTTTCGCTCCTCCAGCGGGGCCAGCTGGACCAGCTGGCGGGACAGCCGCACCGCCTCCGCCGGCCGCCGCTCGCTGAGCCGGGCGCCGATCGCGGCGCGCAACGCCGCCCGCAGCGCACCGGCCACCCGCTCGCGCTGGTGGGCCAGCCACAGCTCGAACTCCGGACAGTCCGGCAGCGCGAGCCCGGCCAGCAACTCCCCGGCCTCGACGCCGGCGCCCAGCTGTCCGGACAGGACCTGGTGCGCGTCGACGACGGTGCCGGCGGCCAGGTCGAGCGCCACCGGATCCCCGTCGATGCCGGCGTCCGGCCGCAGCCCCCGGCGCAGCTCGGAGAGCACCCAGCGCAGCGCCGCCGGCGCGTCGCCGGCCTCCGGGAACAGCATCCGGACCAGCTGGTGCCGGGGAACCGGACGCTCGCTGAGCGATGCCAGGGCGAGCAGGGCCCAGGTCTTGCGGCCACGCGGGCGCGGACCCCGGCCGAGCGGCCGATGGATGCCGGGACGCCCGAGAAGCTGGATGACCGTCGCCACGTCGGCTCCTTCCGTCGTCGTGATTGTGCACGCCGACGGGCCGCGCGTACCGACGGCCATCCGACACCCCCCGGCTTCGGTGGCCGAAATGTCAGCCGACCGCGGCGCCGGCCGCCAGCGCCTTGACGTCGGCGGTCGACAGCGGCTTGCCGGCGATCCCCCACTCGCCGCTGGCCACCTCCTCGACCACCACCCAGGTGACCGGGCGCATGTTCTCCCCCTCGATGGCGACCATCGCGTCGGTCAGGTCCTCGATCATCCGGCGTTTCTGCGACGCGTCGAAGACCCCTTCGATGACGCGTACGTTGATCAGTGGCACGGCTGTGCTCCTCTTCGTGTGCGGTTGCCCGACCTGTCGCCGAGCATCGTGACGCGCACGCGTGTGCGGAACCGTGTGACGCGTCAGCCGTCCAGCTCGACGAGCTTTTCGAAGAGGAACTCGTGCTTGAGGAACGACACGTCGTACTCGTGGCCCGGGTAGGGCGGGATCAGCTGGGCCGCCTGCAACAGGCGCCAGCCGTCGCACAGGGCCGCCACCCCGGTTTCGTACGGTGGCTCGTCGCTGTCGCCCGTGGTCGGAGCGCTTCGGCCGGTGCCGTCGTATTGCGACCACCCGATGACCTTGCTGTCGAGGGCTGAAGTGGACAGATAGAGGACGAGAACCTGCTGGCGGAGGGTTTGCTTGGTGGGCGCGGTCATCTGCGTCTCCTTTTCGGCTAGTGGTGGGCGAGCGGGCGGTTGGTCACCCGGGTCACCCAGTGATCCAGGTCGAAGGACTCGTCACCGGTCAACGCGCGCCACATCCGGACCCGGTTGTAGTACTCGAGGCGGCCGGTGGCCGGCTCGTACCACGGGAACTGGGTGCGCAGCTCGTCCGCCACGGCCGGATCGGCGAGGTCGCCGGTGTTCCAGAGGCGGACCTGCGGCACGGTGGGATTGAAGCGGATCTTGAACATGTAGCGGGGCGTGTCGGTGTCGTTGCGCCGGCCGCCGTGCCAGATCCCGTGGTGCAGCAGGACCACCGTTCCGGCCGGGCACACCAGCCTGTTCTGCCCACGCAGATTCTGGTAGCGCCCGGTGTCGGTCTCGTTGGTCCGGCGCAGATGGCTGCCCGGCACGCTCAACGTCCCGCCCATCTCGAGGGTCACCTCGTGCGGGTAGTACATGAGCTGAACGTCAAACGCGTCCATGCGTACGTCGATGATGGCGTCGCCGTGCAGCGGCTGAGCCGAACCCTCGCGGGGCTCGCGGATATGCACGTGATGGTGGTCGACGGTCGGCGCCGGGCCGACCAGGCTGTGCAAGGCGCCGGCCACCGCGGGCAGTTCGACGAGGCGGCGCGCAAAGGATCCGGCGGGAAAGGCCTCGCTCACCGGGGTGCCGTAGGGAGCACCGGGAATGCCCGCGGTCAGGACGCCGATCGCCTCGGCGTTCATCTCCGGCGGCACCACCGCGGTCATGGTCAGGGATCCGTGTGCCACGAAATGGGCCATCTGCACTGAGGTCAGCAGTTGCTCGGTCACTCTGGTTCCTCCGCCTGTTTGCTGGTCCGGATACGACAACGCTAGGCGGGGAAGTGCCGTGAGTGCGTGGCCTGCATTCACCATCGCTGGTAGTTTTTCACCATGGATGCGGTCACGGTCCGGCTGGACGAGCCGCCGCAGGTGGCCAACGTCGGTCACGGCGTGCACGGCACCACCCGCCGGCACGACGTGTTCCGGCTCCCCGACCTCTGGCAGTTGCATCTCTACCGCTACTCGGCCGAGCTCACCGTCGCCGGCACGGTGCACGCCATCCGCCCCGGCTACGTGAGCCTGGTCCCGCCGGGCACGCAGGTGCACTACCGCTACCGTGGCCGCTCCGAGCATCTCTACGCCCACCTGCGCCTGCCGGCTGGCGGCGAGCCGCGCACCGTGCCGCTGATGCAGGATTCCGGCGCCGAGATGCCGATGCTGTCCAGCCTGCTGCTGCAGGCGATCGCGGCCGCGCCGAAGTCATCGGCCCGCACCGCGGCCGAGGTGTGGGCGGTGCTGTGGCGGGTGGCCGAGCTGACCCCGCCGTCCGCGCCCGGCGGCGGGCACCCGGTCGTGGCCACGGCGATCGCCTACATCGAGTCCCACCTGGCCGGCCCGCTCACCGTGCCGGCGGTGGCCCGTGCGGCCGGCGTCTCGCACAATCACCTCACCCGGCTGTTCCACGCCGAGACGGGCGACACGGTCGTGACCTACATCCGCCGCCGCCGGCTGGCCCGGGCCCGGCACCTGCTACGCGAGTCCACATTGTCCATCTCGGCCATCGCCGCGGCGGTCGGGATCGGCGACCTGCAGGCGTTCAACAAGGCCTGCCGCCGCGAGCTGGGCGCCTCGCCCCGGGAGGTCCGCTCGCCGGGACGTTAGCGCAGGTCTTTGCTGAAAAAGACCCGGCGGAAGCCGTGCTCCTCCGAGCGATGCGTCTCCCGGTAGCCGTGCCGGGCGTAGTAGGCCAGATTCTCGGTCATCGCCGCATTGGTGTAGAGCCTGACCTCGGCGAACTCCCCCGCAGAGGCCCGCTCGTCGGCGAACGCGAGCAACCGGCTGCCGACGCCGCGGCCCTGCGCCTCGGGAGCCACCGCGATGGTGTCCAGATGCAGGTAGCCGTCGGCCGGCACGAGCACCAGCATCCCGACGATCCGGTCCTCGATCTCGGCCACCCAGCACTGCCCGCTGCGGATCGCGCCGGTGTAGTCGACGCGCATCGGCATCGGCTCACGACCGATCCGCGGCACATATTTCTCGAACGCCCGCCGGACGACATCCCGCACGGCAGCAAGATCAAGGGCAACAGCACATCGCAGGCGTACGCCATCCACAGCGCCATTCGACCACAGCGCCGGTCAGCCCGTCGGGTCCAGCAGGGCCAGGCCGCGCTCGGTGCTCAGATACAACACGCTGCGGCCGGTCCGCTCGCCGACAACCAGGCCGCTGTCGCGCAACACACGCAGATGCTGGGACACCGCACTGGGCGACACTTTCAGTGCGCGGGCGAGGTCGGTGGTCGTCGCGGGTGACCGCAACGCGTCGAGCAACTCGGCTCGGTGCCGCCCGAGCAGCCGAACCGCGCTGCCACTCACCGGGCGGGTGCCCGCCATCCAGAGCGCCCCGACGCCGCGCGCCGGGTAGCGCACCGTCGTGAACGTCGTCGTGTTCCCCTTGATCAGGACGTACGGGCTGCCCAGCACCACGGGCAGCAGCACCAGGCCGCCGGGAGCCGGGCTCATCGTCCGGTCGCTGCGCCAGCGCTCAAGCGTCAGCTGCCCCTCGCGCCAGCGCAGATCGGGATGCAGGTCCGCGAACAGCCGGTCGGCGCCGCCGGCGGCCAATCGCTTCGCGCGGTAGGCGATGTCGGCCTCCAGCACGGCCCGGATCCGCGACCAGTGCGGCGCGATGAGCCGGTCATGCGCCTCGCGCAGTTCGGCGGCGATCGCCCGGAGCCCGGCGGCGGGACGCTCGGCGAGCTCGGCCGCGCTCTCCGGGAGATCGTCGCCGAACACCCCGTGCAGGCTGGCACGGACCTGGCGGGCGGTGGTCCGGCGCATCGCCGCGAGGTTGTCGTCGATCGTCCCGGCCGCCGCCATCGGGGCGGGGAGCAGGAACTGTGGCCAGCTCGGCCGGTCGTTGACGATCAGCGGCCAGATGCGCGGCAGCCGCAGCGGCCGGGCGGCGAGCTCGTCCGACGCCCAGCGCGTCCAGCGCAGGTTGATCTCCCGCCGCCCACGGTCCCCCAGCTGCTGCAGGCCGGAGATGGTCTCGGAGAGCGGCGAAATCGCGAACCGGGTGCCGGCCAGGTCGGCGACGCCGAGCTGCAGGTTCAGCGGCACGCCTCGATTATGTAGCGATGGGCTAAATGGTGTCGAGCCGGCCACCGGTCGCCGGACGATCTCCGCCGTGACCGCGGCGACTACCGAACCTCGACTGTCCGGCGCCTATTGGCGGCTGTGCTGGGCCGCCGCGATCGACAACATCGGCGACGGCGCGTTCGCCGCGGCCGTCCCGTTGCTGGCCGTGACCGTCACCCACGACCCGCGGCTGATCTCGATCGTTTCCGCCGCTACCTATCTGCCCTGGCTGCTGCTGTCGATGCTGGCCGGGGCGGCGGTCGACCGCTACGACCGGGTCGCCCTGCTGTGGCGCGCCCAGGTCGTTCGCCCTGTCCGCCGCGCTGCTGGCGACCCTGCCGCGCCGCCGGCCGGCACCGAGCGCGCACCAGCGGATCCGCACGGCCATCGCGGACGGCCTGCGCTGGCTTGCGCGGCACCGCCTGCTGCGCGCGCTGGCACTGCTGCTCGGGGTCAACACCTTCTGTTTCCAATTGGGCAGTGTGACCCTCGTCCTGCTCGCGACGCAGACGCTGCATCTGAGCGCGTGCAGCTACGGCCTCTTGCTCGCCGGTGGAGCGCTCGGCAGCGTACTCGGCGGCCTGGTCAATGCCCGGATCGTCGCGCGGTTCGGGGCGCTGCCGGCGCTGGTGACGGCGCTCGTGGCGAACGTCTTCATCTTCGTGGCGATCGGGCTGAGCCCGAATGCGATCGTGCTCGGCGTACTGCTGGCGTTGAACGGTCTTGCCACCACAATGTGGAGCATCGTTACCGTGAGCCTGCGACAGCAGCTGGTGCCAGCGGCGCTGCTGGGCCGGGTCAACGGCGTCTACCGGATGCTGGGCTGGGGGCTGATCCCGCTCGGCGCGCTGACCGGCGGTCTCGTCGCGCACGAATTCGGGCTGCGGGCGGCGTACCCGATCGCGGGTGGACTGCGTGGCCTCGCCCTGCTCGTCGCGCTGCCGGTCATCGTCGCGGCCCTCTCCTCCGGCCGGGCCCGCCGGGCGTGATGCCGGCGGGCCCACGGTTGGTTCAGCGCGATCCCGCTCCGGTCGGCTGGCGCGCGATCTCGCCGTGCAGGGCGTGCAGCGCGGACACGTAAATCTCGGAGAAGGTGGGGAACGGCTGGATGGTGTCGCGCAGCACGTCCAGCGGCACCTTGGCGCGGATCGCCAGGGTGGCCTGCTGCAGCCATTCGCCGGCCTCGGGGCCGAGCGCGTACGCCCCGGTCAGCCGCTCGCCGTCGCTGAGCAGGGTGAGGAAACCGTTGGATTCGGCGTACGCGCGGGTGTATGTCTCCGTCTTGGCCACCTCGGAAAGTGGGGCCGTCGCGCTGAACCGGGCCTCGGTCGCGCCCACCGACGCCGCCTGCGGATCGGTGTAGACCACCCGCGGCACCGCCGTGTAGTCGGCCTCGCGCCGCTCGCCGAGGATGTTCGCCGCGACCACCTCGCCCTGGTACTTGCCGACGTGAGTCAGCAGCCACAGGCCGGTGGCGTCGCCGACGACCCACAGGCGCTCCCCCGCGCGCAGCCGCGAATCGACCGGGATGCCGTGCTCGTCGGCCTGCACGCCGACGGTCTCCAGGCCGATGCCCGTCACCCGGGGCCGCCGGCCGGTCGCCACGAGCAGCCGGTCGCCGCTGACCTCCCGGCCGTCGTCCAGGCTCAGCACGTAGTCGGCGCCGTCGCGCCGGGCGGCGCTCGCGCGCACGTCGAGGATCAGCTCGACGCCGTCGCGCCGGAGGACCTCACCCAGGGCTTCGCCCAGCGGCGCGGGCTCGCGGGCCAGCAGGTGCCCGCCGGACGCGACCAGGACCACCTCGCCGCCCAGCCGGCGCACCGCCTGCGCCATCTCCACCCCGACCGGGCCGCCGCCGAGCACGATCAACCGGCGGGGAACGTCCTTCATGCCGGTGACCTCGCGGTTGGTCCAGATGCCGTCGAGCTCGCGCAGGCCCGGGACCGGCGGTATGACCGGGTCGGCGCCGGTCGCCACGACGACATGGTCGGCGGTGTAGCGCATACCGTCGACCTCGACCACGCCGGTGCCGGCGAGCCGGCCAGTGCCGCGCAACAGGTCGACGCCGTTGCCGGCAAGCCAGCGTTCCTGGCCGGCGTCGGAGTAGTCGGAGACCATGAAGTCCCGCCAGGCCAGCGCCGCCGCGACGTCGACCTGCGCGGTGGCCGCCGCCTCCCGCGCGGCGTGCACCGCCTCGCCCGGGCGCAGCAGCGTCTTGGATGGGATGCAGGCCCAGTAGGAGCATTCGCCGCCGACCAGTTCGCGCTCGACGAGGGCGACCCGCAGGCCCCCCTCGGCCAGCGCGCCGACGCAGTGCTCGCCAGGTGATCCGCCGCCGATGACGATCACGTCATAGTCGCTGGTCATGGCTGCACCGCCGCCATGTGCTCGGCGGCGTCGAGGACCGCCTGGTCGGGAGTGTGGCCGGCCGCGCGGGCGACGATATAGGCGGCGTACCAGTCCGACCAGTGATGCTTGGGCGCGGTCGCCTCGTACGCGCCGTGGTGCTCCTCGGCCTCGCGCAGCAGGCCGGTCAAAGTCGTGACGTCCATCTCGCCGGTCACCGGCCCGGCAGCCGAGTCGTGATCTCCTGAAGCACCCAGCCGTTGCCGTCCGGATCGCTGAACGAGACGAACGACGAGTAGCTGTTGCGCTCCGGATCCGGCCCCGGCACCCGCCCGGCGGTGCCCGCGTGGTGGAAGACGCCACCGGCGTCATGGAAGACGCCACTCGCATCGACACCGCGACTGACGAGCTCGGCCCGGGCCGCCTCGATGTCGGTGACGACCAGGTGCAGGCCTTGCGCGGAGCCGGGCGT